>Ga0272441_10002224_pt1 | contig 39794 bp, 30 predicted proteins | sample SSMProp6N_FD_193582 | JGI IMG/M metagenome (GOLD analysis project Ga0272441, IMG submission 193582) | Marine sediment archaeal communities from Little Sippewissett salt marsh, Falmouth, MA, United States - SSM-Prop-6N | ecosystem: Environmental > Aquatic > Marine > Wetlands > Sediment ... | reverse complement strand
GGCTGCCGAAGCCGCAGATCAGCGTCCCCTTGGTGCCGACCAGGACGTTGTTGGCGCCCTTGAGGTTGAGGCCCTTCGTGTCGAGCGCCTTCGGCCCGCCGTGACTCCAGTGCAGCGTGACGGGCCCGCGGTCGCCGACGGCGGGGAACTCCATCCGCGTCTGCATGCTTTTCGGCGTCTGCTCGGGATGGATCTCGGGGCCGGAGCCTTCCACGCGCGTCGGGGCCGTCAGGCCGAGCGCCCAGAACGGGATGTCGAGGATGTGGCACCCCCAGTTGCCGGTCTCTCCCGTGCCGAAGTCCCACCAGAACCGCCACTTGTACGGGCAGTAGGCGGGACTGTACTTGCGATCCTCGGCCGGGCCGAGCCAGAGGTCCCAGTTCAGGTGGTCGGGCACGGGCGGGAACTCCTTGGCGTCGCCGGGCATCCCCCGGCTGCCGCCCACCCACGAGTGGACCTCCTTCACCTCGCCGATGGCGCCGCTGCGGACGAGTTCCACCACGCGGTGCATGTTACCGATGGTGTGCCGCTGCACGCCGAGTTGGGTGGCCAGGCCCTTCTTGCGGGCCATGGCGATCATCTGGCGGCACTCCCAGACGTTGTGGGCCATCGGCTTCTCGCAGTACAGGTGCTTGCCGCGCTGGAGCGCCCATATCGACGGATGGTAATGCGTATGGTCCGGCGTGCTGACGGTGACGGCGTCGATCTGCTTTTCCATCTTGTCGAACATGCGGCGGAAGTCGTGGAACTTGCCGGCCTTCTCGAACTTGTCGAAGTTCTTGCCGGCCCGCTTTTCGTCGACGTCGCACATGGCGACGATATTCTCCCTCTTGCAGCCGCCCACCTGGTGGCCGCCCTGGCCGCCCACGCCGATGCAGGCCACGTTGAGTTTGTTGCTGGGGGCGTCGGCGCCCAGCAGGCTGCCGGACCGAAGGACCACGAGGCCCGCGCCGGCGGCACCGGCCTTGAGCAGATCGCGGCGTTTCATGGGAGATCTCCCTGTTGCTGAGCCGTCCGTCCGGACGGCGGTTCGCTCTCGTTCATCACACGTCGAGCCTCTCTGCCGGGTGCCACCGGCTGCTTGTCAGCCAGTGTGTTCCGCATGCAAAGCGCACTGGCGGGCAAGCCGCCAGTGGCCCCCGCCGCTCCAAACCCTAGCCGTCGGCGGCGGGCGTGTCAAGCAACCCGCGGCGCGGCGTGCCACGGCCGGCCTTGCCCGGGCATGCGCTCCCCGCGAGGCGCAAGCGCCGCGGCGAACGGGGGCGCGTCCTTCTTTTCGTGCGTTGCCGGGCCCTGTCTCGTATAATCCACCGACCCAGGGGTAAGGTTCCGTTCAAACAGGAGACCGTGCCATGACCACCTTTCGTTTCCGTCTGCTGCTCGCCGTCGCCGCCGTCGGCGGCGTCGCCCTCGTCGCCTCGGGCCTCTCGGCCGCCGAAGAGAAGGAGAAGGGTTTCGTCTCGCTCTTCAACGGAAAGGACCTGACCGGTTGGGAAGGGTCCACCAAGGGCTACGTCGTCGAGAACGGCATCATCGTCTGCAAGAAAGAGGGCGGCGGAAACCTCTGGACCACCAAGGAGTTCAGCGACTTCGATCTGAAGTTCGAGTTCCGCCTCACCCCCGGGGCGAACAACGGCCTCGGCATCCGCATGGCCCCGAACGCCCACGCTGCCTACCAGGCCATGGAACTCCAGATCCTCGACAACACTGCCGAGCAGTACGCCAAACTCCAACCGTACCAGTATCACGGCTCCGTCTACGGCGTGGTGCCGGCGAAGCGCGGCCATCTGAAGCCCGTGGGCGAGTGGAACCAGCAGGAGGTCATCGCTCGCAAGGGCCGCATCCAGGTCATCCTGAACGGCACGACGATCGTCGACGCCGACGTGTGGAAGATCGATCCCGAGAAGACGATGGACCATCGGCCGCACCCCGGCCTGCACAACAAGAAGGGGCACATCGGCTTCCTCGGCCACGGCACCCACGTCGAGTTCCGGAACCTGCGGGTCAAGGAGTTGGCGCAGTGACGCCCCGCCGCCCCTTGGGCCTCGCGGCCTTGACGTGGACGGTTTTCGTGGCCGGGGCCGTGCACGCGCTCGCGGCCGCGCCGCCGGCCGACGCCTCTCCGGGTGAGGGACCCGAGGTCCGTCCCCCCGCGCGCGGCGCTTACGCCGTCGTCGTGTCCGAGGCGACGCGGGCCGACGCCGCGTGGCAGGCCGTGTGCGACGCCCTCGTCGCGAAGTACGATGGCCGGCTCGTGACTTGGGCGAAGGACGTGCGCGAAGGCCGCGAGCCGCTCGCCGGGCTTCGGCCGAACTACGCCTGCTTCGTGACCCGGCCCGAGGAGTGCGGCGGGGCGTTCGTCGTCAAAACACACCGCCTGACCCGCCGACTCGACGCCGACCCCTACACCGATTGCCTGTGGGGCATCGTCACGGGGTACGACGCGGCCGACGCGCTGCGCATCGCCCAACTCAAGGAACCCCTCGTCCTGCGCAAGGTCCTCTCGGGTACAAGCGGGGGCAAGGTGGGGCCGTTCGACGCCGGAGTCGTCTTCAACGAGGGCAAGGCCGGCAAAATGCGCGTCAAGAAAAAGGGCGGCGACTGGCAAGACCAGGACGGTCCGAAAGACTCGACGAAGGCCATCGTCGATTTCTTCAACGACGAGAAGCCCGACTGCTTCATCACCTCGGGCCATGCCACCGAGCACGACTGGCAAATCGGCTACTCCTACAAGGACGGGCAACTCCGGTGCAAGGACGGGCAGTTGTTCGGCCTGGATACCCAGAAACAGAAGCACGCCATCCGGTCGCCCAACCCGAAGGTGCACCTGCCGGTCGGCAACTGTCTGATTGGCCGCGTGCCGGGACCCGACTGTATGGTCACCGCCCTCATCCACTCCGCCGGCGTCGTGCAGATGTTCGGGTACATCGTGCCCACGTGGTACGGCAAAGGCGGCTGGGGCATCCAGGACCTGTACCTGGACCAGCCCGGCCGCTTTACCCTGGCCGAGGCGTTCTTCGCCAACACGCAGGCGATGCTGCACGCGATTCGGACGCGGTTCCCCGACGTGGCCGCCAAGGACATCCGGGCGTACGACCTTCGCCGCGTGGCGCGGGAGACGGGCGTCACGGACCGCGACGCCCTCGGCCTCCTGTGGGACCGCGACACCGTGGCCTTCTACGGCGACCCGGCCTTGGACGTTCGTCCCGAGCGGGGCGACCTGGCGTGGACGCAGCGGCTGACGGTGACCGGCCGGCGGCACGCGCTGGCGCTCTCCTGCCGACGGGCCGGCACCTGGCCGAAGCAGCCCGTCCTGGCCTTCCTGCCGCACCGCATCGACGCCGCCTCTGTGAAGATCACCGAAGGCGAGGACCTGCATCCTGTCGTCACGGACGATTTTCTCATGGTCCCGCTCGCGGGCGACTTCGCCGCCGGCGACACGGTCCGCGTCGTCTTCACCGCCGCCCGGGCGAAGTAGACGCAGCCGTAGGGAGGGTACTTGCGCCCACGCGCACGCTGTTCAAACCCTCTCCCCCGGCGGAAGAGGGTAGGGTGAGGGGGTGGCATGGCCACGCGTGCGTGGCCATGATCCTGCTCCATGGACAGCCAACAACGGGTGGCCATGCCACCCGCCGGTCCCGCGGAGGACGCGGTGCGATGAATCGAGAGGGCCCCATGCGGCTCCGCGTGTACGAGCCGGGCGACCTGGAGGCCGTCTTCGCCCTCGTCGCCCGGACGATCGAGACGTCCTACGCGGGGGTGTACGGCCCGACCGCCATCGCCCACTTCCACGAGCATCACACGCGGGACGAGGTTCGCCGCGCCGGCGAAGAAGGCTGCACGGTGCTGCTCGAACGGGACGGCCGCCTGCTTGCCACCGGCACGCTCGTCGGCGATCACGTCGACCGCGTGTACGTGGCGCCGGAGCACCAGGGCAGGGGCCTTGGCCGGCGGGTGATGGCGGCTCTGGAGCAGCGGGCGCGGGAGGCCGGCGTCTGGACGATTCGCCTGGCCGCCTCCATTCCCGCCCGCGTGTTCTACGAGCGGCTCGGGTACCGCCTGATGTCCGAGGAGCGGCACGACTTCCCGGACGGCGACTGCCTGCCGTGGTTCAAGATGGTGAAGGACCTCGGGCCCGACGCCGCCGAGGTGCCGTCACCGCCTCCGTCCGCATCGAGCGATGAAGGTCTGGAATGGCTCGTCGAGGAATCGTAGGGCGCGGCAGGTCCGGCCACTTGCCACGCAGGTCGTTTGCCGGTGAACGAATCGGGACGGGCCGCGTCCAACCGCAGAGAGGACGGCAGGTCGGCCACGATTGGAGGTACCTGGTATGGACCGACGGATCATGCTGGCGGCCGGGGCGGTCGGTCTCGGTCTGGCCCTGTCGGCGATGGCGGCGCCCTCGGACCATGGCGAGGCGGATGCCGCGACGCCATACACCGCCGAGGAGAAACGGACCTTCGACGGTCTATACGCGGGCCGCATCCAGGGGGCCCGCCGGGTCGAGGAGCGGGTCGCTCTGGCGAAGGAACTCCTGGCGGGTGCCGAGAGCGCGACGGGCGGCCTGAAGTACCTCCTGCTGGCCGGCGCCAAGGACCTCGCCCTCAAAGGCCGGTCGACGGAACTGGCCCTCGACGCCCAGCGCAGGCTCGTTGACGTCGGGGCCGGTGCCCCCGCCGCCCTGCGGGCCGACTGGCTCGACCTCCAGGTCGACCGATTCAACGAACTGCTTCGCGCCGCCCGCTCGGCCAAGGAAGCCGAGCGGCTCCTGTACGACACGGGCACCCGCCTTGTGGAGAACGCCCTGGCCCTGGCCCGGTTGTACCGCGGGGATGGGGACTTTGACGCGGCCGCCCGGGTGGCGAACAAGGCCCTGAAGCCGGCCACGCTCATCAAGGCCCCGCGACGGACGGCGCTCCGCCAGAGCATCGCCATCGACGAGCAACTCGGCCGTCTCGTCAGCATGGCCAAGGGGCATGAGGCCCGCGGAAAGACCGACCAGGCCATCGACGAGTACCTCGACGCCGGCCTCGTTCAGGAGGCGGCGCGGCTGCTGGCGGACCATCCCGACGAGGAGGCGTCGCGGCTGGTGCGCGTGGCGCAGGCCGCGGCGCCGGAGGCGGCCGATCTCCTCGCCGCTGCCCAGGCTTGGGATAAAGGGGCCCAGCAGGCCAAGGGCGCCCTCGAGACGATCCGCCTTCTGCGTGCGGCCGATCTCTACGAGCAGGTCATCGCCCACGGCGACGGGCTGGAACCGCACGTGGCCAAGATCCGCCTCCAGGCCATTCACGACCGCCTCGGTGACCTCCTTGGGGCGCTGCGCAAGCCTGCCGAATGGGTCTACCTGGCCGAGGTGCCCCACGAGTCGGCCCGCGTCGGATGGGGGTCGCTCCGGAAGGTCACCCGGAAGGACAAGCCGTGCGGCATTGTAGGCCGCAAGTTCGCTACCGGCATCTACGCGCACGCGACGTCCAAGGTCGTCTATGCCCTGAAGGGCCGATACAAGCAGTTCTCGTTCTGTTACGGGATGGGAACCGGCGCGGGGGGTGCGGCGTGGTTCGAGGTGCTCGGCGACGGCAAACGCCTGTGGAAGAGCGGCGGCATGTGGAGCAACCACACGCATGGTGTCCGGAAACCGACCGTCCTGAACGTCGTGGGCGTCGAGACACTGGAACTGGTGGCGCACGGCATCGCCGGCGGCTCCGGCGCCCACGCCTGGTGGGGCGACCCGAGAGTCCGGTAGCCGCCCGGCCCTGCTTGCCGCTGGCGTCTTTGCCGCCCCCCGGTTGTGATGGCCGGCGACGTTCGGCCGTCTTTCTGGATGACATGAGCGAACTCATGCGGTGTTTCGGGCAGATATTCTTCGAGGTCTTCGAGGCGCTACCCCGTCAGGGCCCGGGCAACCGCGCGTGTACTGCCAAGGCGCTTGCGCTCTGTTGCGACCTACCGCGGTCGCCCGCGGTGTTAGACCTCGGCTGCGGCGTCGGCGGGCAGACACTGCATCTTGCCGAAGTCACATCGGGAACCATCGTCGCCGTGGATAGCCATGCTCCGAGCATCGAGCGACTGCGCGCCACGGTCGCCGAGCGCGGGCTCTCCGGGCGCGTCTCGCCGGTGGTCGGCGACATGGCTAGGCTGGAGCAGCCGCCCGCGAGTTTCGACCTCGTCTGGTCCGAGGGGGCACTGTACAATATCGGCATCGAGAACGCCCTGCGCGTTTGCTACAGGCTGTTGCGTCCCGGCGGCTACCTCGCTTTCAGCGATGCCGTTTGGCGCAAGGAGAATCCACCGCTCGACGTGAAGGCGAGTTTCGAGAGCGACTATCCGACCATGGGCCGGGTGCCGGACGTGCTGGCAGCAATCGAGAGATGCGGTTTCTCGCTCGTCGGCCACTTCACGCTGCCGGACGAGGCGTGGTGGGATGATTTCTACACGCCGATGCAGCGTCGCATCGAGGAACTCCGCGGCAGGTACGCGGACGACGGCGAAGCGCTCGCCATGCTCGATCAGCTCGCGCAGGAGCCCGAGATGCATAAGAGGCACTCGGACTACTACGCGTATGAGTTCTTCGTCGTGCGCCGGGTGGATGGAATGGACCTTGGTGCCGTTTGACGAAGCCAGGGCAATGGCGCCGCAAGCCGGTGATGAAGCCACGTGCTCTCTTGCGGACCGTTGCGGCAGGTTCTAGAATAGCCTCGCCGGACCGGCGTCCATGTTGGCACGAAACCCGGGTGTTCAGGAGGAGGTTCCCATGCATCGCGCCGCACGCATCGTTCTCGCCGTTACGATCGGCATCGTCCTGTTGGCCGTCGGCTTGGCCGCTGCCCCTGCCTCCGCCGCCGACCCCTGGGTCACCTACGAGGGCGGCGACGGGCCCGGCAAGGGCAAGCACATCGTTTTCCTCGCGGGCGACGACGAGTACCGCAGCGAGGAACTCCAGCCGCAACTGGCGAAGATCGCTGCCGTCCGCCACGGCTTCAAATGCACGGTCGTCTGGGCGATCGACCCGAAGACCGGCGAGATCGACCCCTCCGTCCAGGACCACATGCCCGGCGTGCACCTGCTGGACAAGGCCGACATGATGGTCGTGTTCCTGCGGTTCCGCCACCTGCCCGACGACCAGATGAAACCCATCATCGACTTCACGAACTCCGGTAAGCCGATGATGGGCCTGCGGACCTCCACCCACGCCTTCAACTACAAGAAGGACAGCCCTTACGCCAAGTACTCGTTCCGCAGTAAGGACCCGAAGGGCGGGTGGGGCCGATGGGTCCTCGGCGAAACCTGGGCCGGCCATTACGGCGCCCACAAGCGCGAAAGCACGCGCGGGCTCATCGTCAAGGGACAGGAGAACCACCCCATCGTCCGCGGGTGCGACGACATCTGGGGACCCTCCGACGTCTACGGCATCACCACCCTCGAAGGCGAGTGCACGCCCCTGATTCTCGGCCAGGTCCTCACGGGCATGGACCCCAAGGACGGGCCCAACACCGAGAAGAAGACCGTCCCCGTGGCCTGGACCAAGGCCTTCAAGGGCGACACCGGCAACACGTCGCGCGTCTTCACCACCACGATGGGTCACGCCCACGATTTCAAGAGCGAGGGTTTCCGCCGCCTCTGCATTAACGCCCTCTACTGGTGCCTGGGGATGGAGGACAAGATCCCCGCCAAGGCGAACGTGGACCTCGTGGGCGAGTACGACCCGGCCCCGATCGGCATGAAAGGCCACAAGAAGGGCCTGACGCCGGACGATTTCCGGATGAAGTAGGCGTGCCGGGTGGCACTGCCTTGATCTGTCATTTCGAGCGAGGGCCGAAGGCCCGAGTCGAGAAATCTCGCTGTTGGGCCGCACTCCGAGGTTTCTCCGCTCGCCCTCGCTTCGCGAGGGCTCGGTCGAAATGACATGTTACGCGGCGCGGTGCCCAGGACCGGGCACCGCGCGTGCCGCGCACCCTCGCCGTCGGGGTTCGAACATCCGCCCCCCGAGTTTTCGGCTGGACGCCCGCCCGTTTCCCGGTACACTTGTCGCCCCGCTTCCGGACAGACCCGCGAGGGAGGGACCACCATGGGCAAGACGGCCTTCCTGTTCCCCGGCCAGGGGGCCCAGTTCGTCGGCATGGGGAAGGACCTGGCCGAGACATACCCCGAAGCGCGCGCCCTGTACGAGCAGGCGGACGCGATTCTTGGCTTCTCCCTCTCAGGGGTCTGCTTCGAGGGTCCCGAGGACCGTCTCACCGCCACCGACGTCAGCCAGCCGGCCATCCTCGTGACGAGCCTGGCGGCGTTGGCGGCGCTCAGGACCACCGAGGCGGGGCGGGCCCTGGCGCCCCAGGCCGCCGCCGGCCTCAGCCTGGGTGAGTACACGGCCCTCGTGGCCGCTGGGGCGCTCGACTTCGAGGACGCCGTCCGCATCACGCACCTTCGCGGCCAGGCGATGCAGGAGGCGTGCGAGGTCCAGGCGTCCGGCATGGTCAGCCTCATCGGCGTGGACCCCGAGGGGGCGGAAAAGATTTGCGAGGCCGCGCGCACGGCCGGTATAATTTGGCCTGCCAACTACAATTGCCCCGGACAGGTGGTCGTGAGCGGCGTCCAGGCCGCCTGCGACGAAGTGGCTGCCATCGCCGAGGACCACGGCGCCCAGCGGGCCGTCCCCCTGACGGTGGCAGGCGGCTTCCATTCACCGCTGATGGCCCCGGCGCGGGAGAAACTTGCCCCGCACCTGAACGGTCTGCGGGTCCGGGACCTTCAGTTTCCGGTTGTGGCGAACGTCACGGGCGCGTATTACGAGGGACCCGTCCAGGTGCCGGACCTTCTGGCCCGCCAGGTCGACGGGCCGGTCCGCTGGCAGCAGGGGATGGAGCGGCTCCTGGCCGACGGGTTCGACGCGTTCTACGAAATCGGCCCGGGCCGGGTCCTGACGGGCCTGCTGAAACGGACCGACCGCCGGGTCGGCCGGGCCGCCGTTACGGTCGGCACGGTCGGGGGCATCGAGAAACTGGCCGGCGACTAGGGCTGTCATTCTGAGGAGCCCGAAGGGCGACGAAGAATCTCGCCGTGGTCGTCGCCGTTTTGTGGTTCGCACGGCGAGATGCTTCGCCCGCCACCGGCGGGTAAACTCCGCTCAGCATGACACCGTGCAGCAACAGGCCGGATTAAGACATTCGGGAGGACGGATGAACTTCGAGGGCAAGACGGCCATCGTGACAGGAGCGGCCCGGGGCATCGGGCTCGAGATCGCGCGGACCCTGGCCGAGGGCGGCGCCACCCTCGTCCTCGTGGACGTCCTGGAGGACGCCCTCCAGGAGGCCGCCGCCTCCCTCCAGGGCGCCGCCTCCGTCCAGACGCGGGCCGTCGACGTCACCGACGAGGCGGCCGTCGAGGCGATGATCGACGAGGTGGTTGAGGAGACCGGCCGGATCGACATCCTCGTCAACAACGCCGGCATCACGCGCGACGACCTGCTCCTGAGGATGGACGCCGACGAGTGGGACCTCGTCCTGAAGGTGAACCTGAAGGGCACGTTCCTGATGACGAAGCACGCCTCCCGGTACATGGTCCGGCAGAAGGGCGGGCGGATCGTCAACCTGGCGAGCGTCTCCGGCCTCGTCGGCAACCCCGGTCAGGCCAACTACTCGGCCTCCAAGGCCGGCGTCGTCGGCTTCACGCGGACGGTGGCGCGGGAACTCGCGCGCAAGAACATTACCTGCAACGCCGTCGCTCCCGGGTTCATCGACACGGAGATGACGCGCGTCCTGTCGGACAAGGCGAAGGAAAACGCGCTGGCGGCCATTCCGATGAAACGGATGGGCGAGGCGGCGGACGTGGCCCGGGCGGTCGCGTTCCTCGCCAGCGACGATGCCGCCTACATCACGGGCCACGTCCTGCCGGTCGACGGCGGAATGGCCCCGTGACGGACCCATCGGAGGGTTGTGCCCGGCCGGTCCGGCCCCGTGTCGCACCGGCCCATTCACGAATCGCTTGCGTAGGGAGGAGAGACTTTGGCGACCATCGAGGAACGTGTGGCAGAGATCGTGGCCGAGCAAATGGGTGTCGATAAATCCCAGGTCACCCGTGAGACGTCGTTCGTCAACGACCTGGGGGCCGACTCGCTCGACACGGTGGAACTCGTCATGGAATTCGAGGACGAGTTCGACATCAGCATCCCCGACGAGGACGCCGAAAAGATTCAGACCGTCGGCCAAGCCATCGAGTACGTGGAGGCGCATCTGTAACGATGAGGCGCCGCGTAGTGGTTACCGGTCTGGGGCTGATCACGTCGCTCGGTCGGCAGGTGGAGGAGTTCTGGCGCCGCCTGCTCGCGGGCGAGTCCGGTGTCAGCCGCGTCGAGGCGTTCGACGTCTCCGACTACGCCGTCCAGGTGGCCGGCGAGGTCAAGGACTTCGATCCCGCCGACTACATGCCCAAGCGCGAGGCCCGGCACCAGGACCGGTTCAGCCAGATGGCCGTCGCCGCCGCCATCGGCGCCGTCGAGGATTCGGGCCTGGACCTGGCGTCCGTCGAGGACCCGTTCCGCGCCGGCGTCATCGTGGGCAGCGGCATCGGCGGGCTCTCCGAACTCGAAACGCAGCACGAGCGCCTCATGACCAAGGGCGCGATGCGCGTCTCGCCGTTCATGATCCCCAAACTCATGATCAATGCGGCGGCGAGCCAGATTTCCATCCTCTACGGCGTGAAGGGGCCCAATGCCGGCGTCGCCAACGCCTGCTCCTCGGCCAACAACGCCATCGGCCAGGCGTTCTGGACCATCACCGGCGACGAGGCGGACATCATGATCACGGGCGGCTCCGAGGCCGCCCTCACCCCGATGGGCCTGGCGGGGTTCTGTACGAACAGGGCCCTCTCGACCCGCAACGACGACCCCCCCGGGGCCTCCCGCCCGTTCGACCGCGACCGCGACGGCTTCGTCCTCGGCGAAGGGGCCGGCATCGTCGTCCTGGAGGAATACGAGCACGCCAAGGCACGCGGGGCGAACATTTACGCCGAGATCATCGGGTTCGGCATGTCCGGCGACGGCACGCATATCGTCCAGCCGGACCCCGAAGGCCGCGGCGCCGCCGCCGCCATGCAGAAGATGCTCGAGGACGCCGGCGCGGACCCCGAGTCCGTCGACTACATCAACGCCCACGGCACGGGCACGCCGCTCGGCGACGTGGCCGAGGCCAAGGCCGTCCGGCAGGTCTTCGGCGACCATGCCGACAGGATTGCCGTCTCGAGCACGAAGTCGAGCATCGGGCACCTGCTGGGGGCGAGCGGCGGCGTGGAGTTCATCGCCACCTGCCTGGCGATTCGCGATCAACTCGCCCCGCCCACCATCAACCTCGAACACCCCGACCCCGACTGCGATCTGAACCACGTGGCCCTGGAGCCGCAGGAAACGAAGATCGACGGGGCCGTGTCCAACTCGTTCGGCTTCGGCGGCCACAACGCCTGCCTGCTCGTCCGGAAGGTGTAAGCATTGCCGCGCGGCGGGGCTCCCGGCCCGCCGCGTTCGCGCGCGGCCGCAGAGATGTCATTTCGAGCGAGCCCTTGCGCGGCAAGGGCGAGCGGAGAAATCTCGGTGTTGGAGCTGACCGCCTCTTGAGATGTGTAGGCCGCGGCGCGCCGCGGCCTACGGTTGCTCGTTCGACGCGCCACTTTGTTCCTCCACTTCCTCCCGCGCCCGCGCCCGCGCCTCCTGGCGCGTCGTGACCTTACCCTCCAGTTGGGCGTCGTAGACGGCGTCGAGGATCGGACCGAAGTGCGGCCCGGGCTCCAGGCCCATCGCGATGAGGTCGCGGCCGGTGATGAGCGGCTCGGGGCGGACGGTTTCCTCCCGGGCGACGCGGTATCGGGCCATGAGGGCCTCGTAGCCCTCAGCCGTGCCGCCGGAGGCCAGGCAGTCCGCCCGCCAGAGTTCGGCGAGTTCCTCCAGTCCCGGCTCGGCGAAGAGGCGCTTCAGTTTCGCGGTCCGAAGTTCGGGCCAGTTGGCGAGCGTCATGTGCCGGCGCACGAGCCACTTCACGCGCCGCCGGGCGAACGTCGAAAGCCGCAGGCGCCGGCAGACCTCCCCCGCCATCTCCTCCCCGAGTTTCGCGTGCCCGTAGAACGTGAGCCGCCCTTTCCGCATGCGGCAGGTGGGCGGTTTGCCGACGTCGTGCAGCAGGGCCGCCAGGGCGAGTTCGACCGTCGGCTCCCGCAGGTGCGCCAGGCACAGCAGCGTGTGGACGAAGACGTCTCCTTCCGGATGGTACTCCGGCGGCTGCTCGGTGCCATGCATCGCGTCGATTTCCGGCAGGAGGACGGCGAGCAGGCCGAGGTCGTCCGCGAGTTCCATCCCTCGCCGCCGGCCGCGGGGGTGGGTCGTCAGGATCTTCCCGAGTTCCGCCGAGACGCGCTCGCCGCTGATGCTCTCGATGCGCGGGGCGAGGTCGCGGATGGCGTCGGCGGTCGCCGGGTCGATCTCGAAATCGAGTTCCGCCGTGAACCGGACGGCCCGGAGCATCCGCAGGTGGTCCTCGGCAAAACGGTCGCGCGGGTCGCCGACCGCCCGGATGAGGCGGCGCGCCAGGTCGTCCCGGCCGCCGACGGTGTCGCGGACCTCGCCCGTCGCCGGGTCCAGGAACATCGCGTTGACGGTGAAGTCGCGGCGGCGGGCGTCGGCCTCGGCCGTCGTGAACGTGACGGCGTCGGGGTGCCGGCCGTCGGCGTACCCGCTCTCGGCCCGGAAGGTGGCGACCTCCACCTGGACGGCCCCGTCGCGGACGACGACCACGCCGAACGCCTTGCCGACGGTCAGGGCGTCGGGCCAGAGGGCGAGGACCTCGTCGGGCGTGGCGGCGGTGGCGACGTCCCAGTCGCGGGCGGGCCGGCCGAGCAGCAGGTCCCGCACGCACCCCCCCGCCAGGTACGCCTCGCGGCCCGCTTGGCGCAGGCGGAGAATGACATCCTCGGCGAGTTGGCGCTGGTTGGGCATTTGAACTTCAGGCAATAGGCAACGGGCAACGGGCAACAGGCAACGGGCAACAGGCAACGGGCAACGGGCAACGGGCAACGGGCAACGGGCAACAGGCAACAGGCAACAGGCAACAGGCAACAGGCAACAGGCAACAGGCCTCTTAACGCCCGGCGTTGAGCGGAGCGAAACGCCGGGAAGCAAAAGGCAACACGCCACGGCGAGATCCCTCGCCTCGCTGCGCTCGCTCGGGATGACATCGCTCGTGGCTCGCGGCCGTTACGTCTCCCGTTTCGTCGGCGTGGCGTGGGCGCGGTCGCGGCGCTGTTCGGGCCGCATCCAGTTGGCGATGAGCGGTTCGGCGACCGCCAGCACGAGGCAGAGGGCCAGGAAGTACTGCCACAGTTCCCGCCGGGCCCCCGCGTGGAACCGGTCGACGAGGTCCTCCAGGCTGGCGGCGACGTGGCACTCGCGGGCGCCGAACCCGTCGCGGAGCGGTTCGTCCTCGATCTCCGCCAGGTCCGATTCCTGCGGGTCCGGGTTCGTCGCGAAGACGCCCGTCGGCCCCTCGCCGCTCGCCACGCGGTACGTGTAGTGGCCCAGGTTCCACGTCTTGTCGAACCGCAGCCGGTTGACGCCGCGGGCCGGGTCGGCCTCGGTCTCGGGCTGCTCGGAGGCCGTCTCGCCCTGCGGCCCGAGGGGTCCCGTCACCTCCACGATGGCCTTCTGGCGGACCTCGGGGTACAGGTTGACCTCGAACGGCTCGCCGGCCAAGAGGTTGACCTGGTCGTCCTTCGTCCCGCGGGCCAGGTGGACGATGCGCACGAGCAGAGGGAGGAAGAGGTTGCGGACGGGCAGGGTGGTCCAGTCGGTCGTGGCGCTGGTGGTGCAAAGGAGGACGCGCCCCCGGCCGAACCGTTTCGCCAGCAGCAGCGGGTCGCCGCCCGACAGCCGGGCCAGCACCGCGTCGCTTGGAGCGTCCGGCGTCCGGAAGTACTCGTAGACGAGCACGTCCTGGTAGATCTCGGCCGAGTGGACCAGGTCCTGCAGGTACGGCGACCCGGCCTGGACCTGGGTGACCTTCTCGACGGTGGTCTTGAGGACGGCGTCGCCGACGCGGTCGCCGAGACGGGCGGGCAGGAGCCCTCCCTCTCGCGCGACGCCGTCGACGAGCCGGCGGTTGTACGTGTCGGCGCTGACCTCGGGCCCGCAGAAGACGACGAGCGTCCCGCCGCCGGCGACGTAGTCCGCCAGCGCCCTGGCCCCCGAGGCCGTCAGGCTTCCCACATTGTTCAGGAACACGACGGCGTACCGCGCCAGGTCCGGCGGCGGGAAGGCGTCGGCGGTGCGCTCCTCGGGCCGGATGGCCCACGGGAAGTCGGAGTCCGCCCCCACCGGGTCCAGCGCCCGGACGAGGTAGAAGTTGTCGTCGTCGACCACCACGTCGGCCGCCGTCTGCCGGACCGCCAGGACGGGCACGCGGTCGGCGATCGTCAGGGCCAGCCGCCGGGCGTCGTCGATCGCCAGGGCGTCCTCGCCCTCCAGGGCCACCCGGATCTCGTGCGGGCCGGCCTGCTCGAAGACGTGCGCGAGCGAGACCGTCTGCGTCGCGCCTGGCGTGCCGGCGGCCGAGAGGCGGACCATCTGCTTCGCCCGCGCCTGGCTGAAGTCGTCGACGAACAGGAGGATGTTGCGCTGCTCCGCGGGCGTCTGGCCCGTGTTGGCGACCGTGACGTCGATGCGGACGGGCATGCCGACCGTCCGGTCGCGGCTGGCGACCTCGGCCCCGGTCACCGCCACGTTCGTCATCGATGGCTCCGTGGGCCGGATGATCGCGACGGGGATGTCGTCGTGGTCGGCGGGGGCCTGGAGGTCGTCCAGGCCCTTCCAGGAGAGGGCCTGGCGGTCCGTGAGGATCCAGAGCCGCCGCTCGGCCGCCCGGGCCTTCTCCAGCAGCGTGTAGGCGTGGCGGACGGCCGAGACGAGGTCCGCCCGGCCGGTCGAGACCTGGGCGTCGTCGATGCGGCGGAAGAGGGCGGCCCGGTCGGCGGCGAGGCGCTCGGGTCGCGGCTGGCCGCGCGGGTTCGTCAGGAGCACCGCGGCCTCGGTGGGCTTGAACGCGCTCTCCAAAATCGCCCGGGCCTCCTGCTTGGTCTGGGCGAACCGCGTGCCCGCCTCGCCGCGCACGTTCATCGAGTACGAGTTGTCGAGGACCAAAACGGCGGCCGACGACGAGGTCTCGCCGAGCAGGCTGAAGTCGCGGGACAGGAACGGCCGCGACAGGGCGAACGCGAGCAGGCCGAACAGCAGCATCCGCAGGATCATCAGGAACAGGTTCTCGACCTTCCGCCGGCGGGCGGTCCGCTCGGCCGCGCTCCGCAGGAACCGCAGCGTCGGGAACGGTACCTCCGGGGCCCGGGTCTGGTGGATCATGTGGATGACGACCGGGATGGCCGCGCCCGCGACCCCCGCCGCCGCCCACGCCACCCACCATGTGCTGATGAAGTCCATGTGTGTGCTCTTACACTTGCTGCAAACGGCACGCGCCCCGCAAGCGGGGCGGCGAACGCGGGCCGCACTGTGCCGATACACCCGCGTTCACGTTCGCGCGGTGGGTGCGGAGACCCACCGCGCTCATTCGCGCTGCGTGTTTACCGGAACCGCGCCCGTTGCGTCAGGTACGACCGGAGGAGGAAGTCGTACGGCACGCTGGTGTCGGTGAGGACGTACTCGGCGTCGCCCTCGGCGCAGGCCCGTTTGTGGCGGTCGATGAACGCCCGCAGTTCCTCCAGGTACGCCTCGCGGACGCTCGCGGGGTCCACCTGGTAGCGGTCGCCGGTTTCCAGGTCGAGGAACTGGGTGAGTTTCTTGAACGGGAACTCGAGTTCGGCCGCGTCGAACGTATGAAAGAGAATGAGTCCGTGCTTCTTCTGCCGGAAGTGCCTGAGCGCGCGCACCACCTCGTTCTCGTCGTCGTAGAGGTCGCTGATGAGGATGATGAGGCCGCGCCGCTTGATCATCTCGGCCAGGTCGTGCAGCGGCTTCGGGAGGTTCGTCACGCGCCCCGGCTGGAGCCGCTCCAGGCGATGGCACATCTCGTTGACGTGGGCGGGCGAGCCGCCGGGCGGCATGTGCAGGCGGATCTCGTGGTCGAACGCCACCAGGCCCACCACGTCCTGCTGCCGGGCCATCAGGTACGCCAGCGTCGCCGCCAGGAACGAGCCGTACTCCATCTTCGTCAGTCCCCCCGACCCCGCGTAGTTCATCGAGCCGGAGCAGTCCAGGAGGATCCAGCACCGCAGGTTCGTCTCCTGCTCGTACTGCTTGATGTAATAGCGGTCGGTCTTGGCGTAGGTGATCCAGTCCAGGTGCCGGAGTTCGTCGCCGGGGACGTACGGCCGGTGCTCGGAGAACTCGACCGAGAACCCGTGATGCGGGCTCCGGTGCAGGCCGCTGATGAACCCCTCCACGGCGCTGCGGGCCACGACGTTCAGGTTCCCCAGCCGCGTGAGCGTGTCGGGGTCCAGGTAACGGTACCGGGATGTCGGGCTGGTGGCGTCGAGTCGGGTCATGGTTCACTCAGGCAATCGGCATTAGGCAATCGGCATTAGGCAACGGCAACGACCGCGACGGCCGCAAGCCGTATAGTTAGCCGCCGGGCTTGCCCGGCGCGTGCTTGACCATCAAATGCAACGTCGTCGTCCCGTACGAGCGTTCATCAACCAGTTCGAACCCCTCCCACGGCAGGCCGGGGTCCGTGCCGCGCTTCGCACGCAGCATCGCGACCGCTCCCGGCGCCACGCAGCCAAGGGCCACCAGGCGCCGGGCCATTTCCTCGAGCCGGCGCCGGCCCTGGTCGGCGGCCGGTATCTTATACGGCGGATCGACGAACAGGAGCGTATAGGATTCGCCGTCCGGCGGGACGATCCACGCGCCCGGGCGGAGGGCGTCGCGCCGCTCGATGCGGGCGCGGTCTTCGACGCCCAGCCGTTCGCAGTTTTCCTCGACGGCCGCGATCGCCGCCCCATCCTGGTCCACAAAGGTACAGGCGTCGGCCCCGCGGCTCAAGGCTTCGAGTCCGAGGGCGCCGGAGCCGCAGAAGAGGTCGCACGCGACGGCCCCCGCCGCAGCCTCGGGGCCGAGCAGATTGAAGAGGTTCTCGCGGACGCGGTCGGTCATCGGCCGGGTGGTCTGCCCCTGGGGAGCGATGAGCGCCCGCCGTCGAAACTCGCCGCCGATGATCCGCATGACCACACGGTAGCGGGAAGGGCGGCGGGAGTCAACGTATCCCCGGCGACCGCAAATCAGAAGTCGGCATGACGATTCCGACAACCGCGACATTGCCCAACTACATTTAGCCGCCGGCCTTGGCCGGCGCGTGCCTTGGCCGGGCGCGCCGGCCCCGGAATTTATATTGACTTGCTCCCAAACCGGGGTACGCTGCATCCACGCAACGCGAGCGTGTAGCCACCGGCACGTGGGCCGGAGGGGGTCCGCTCGCGCCGGGCTGCGTTCGCGCGGTCCGGGCCCCGGGTTCTGTTGGCTCTTCCCGGCGGGAACCTGTGGGACGAATCTTCCGGGAAGGTGAAGGAGCCCGGTCTCATGGCTCGAGGCAAAGTGAAGTGGTTCAACGATCAAAAGGGGTACGGGTTCATCGAGCAGGAGGGTGGCGGCGGCGACGTGTTCGTCCATTACAGCAGCATCGCCGGCGATGGGTTCAAGACCCTCGCCGAGGGCGACGAGGTCGAATTCGACGTGACCCAGGGCCCCAAGGGGCCCAAGGCCGAGAACGTCCGGCCGGTCGAGTAAGTCCGGCCGGCACGTGAAACTGGAAACCGCAGGTCGCGCCCCGGTGCGGCCCGCGGTTTCTTTTTTGCCTGCCGCGCGACGCGGCTCGTTGCGCCGCAGCCTTGGGAGACCTCGCCATGTTCCGCGGCCTCTGCTGGCTGCCGATCCTCGCGGCGGCGTCCGCGGGGGCGGCCGACCTCTCGGCCGTCCCGGATGTTCCCGCGCGTCTCCGCCCCGCGGCCCCCGTCCGGGACCCCAGCGACGCCATCGTCTTCACCATCCACGAGGTGCTCAGGACGCCTGAGGACGTGGCCATGGCGACGAAGGCGGCGTCCGACGTCTGGATCCGGGCCTGGTTCAAGTGGCGCCACGCCCGCGACTACGAGCGGCTCGCCTGGCAGGTCGACGCCGCCCACGAGGCCGGCGCCCGGTTCGGCGGCGGCGTCACGTGCAGCGCGCTCTACCACGGCGAGAACGGGCTCACGGAGGCCGAGGTCCGGGACATGGCCACCCGCGGGCCCGACGGACGCCTCGTCGATGCGTGGGGCAAGGCCGGCATCCGGCACGGGTCGCTCTCGGACCCCGACTACCGCGCGTACGTCCTGTCGTGGTGCTTCCGGCAGATGGACCGCGGCGTCGACTACCTGTTCATGGACGAGATCAACGCAGCCCTCGGCGCCCGCGAGGGGTTCGACGACGACTCCCTCCGCGCCTTCCGCGCGTATCTCATCGAACGGTACGTGGACGGCGAGGGCTGGGCGCCCGACGATCCGCGGTGGCGAACGCAACTGAAGGTGGCCCCGTCGGACCGTGCGGTCTGCCCGGACGGCACGATCCGCCGATTCGACTACCGCGCGTATCTGAAGAAGCACGGCCTGACGGACGATCCGCACGGGGCGGCGAATCCGCTCGCCGGCGACTGGCAGCGTTTCCGGCGCCGCCGCGACGGCCGGGCGTGGAAGTCGATGGTCGATGCGATCCGCGCCCGGGCCGCCGCCGACGGCCGGCGGGTGTGGATCAGCGCCAACGGCCTGGCCCCCTACGTGGACCTCCAGGTGCTGGGCGTCTGGGGCCTGTGGCGGGTGGACGCCCGCGGCCGCATCGACCTTGCCCGCTCGCAACTGGCGGACTGGTGGGCCACGGTCCGGGCCGGTCGGCAAAAGGCCGGCCGCCGCGTCCCTGTGGTCTTCTTCCACGACTGGGGGATGAACGGGTACCCGTGGATGAAAGTGACGGCCGCCGAGCGCGTCGCATGGCTGCGGATGCGGGCGGCGGAAATCTATGCCGCCGGCGGACGGTTCGCCTTTCCCGTCCGCGGGCCGTGGGACAAGAACTCGCTCGAGGACGGTATCCTCGACGACATCGTCCGCCAGGTCACGTTCTATCGCCGCCACAAGGACCTGTACCTCGCCGGCGACGTGGGGGGCCTGGAGCCGCTCGAGACGGACGCGCCGGACCTCAGCCTCGCCCTGTGGCGGTGCGAGGCGCCCGCGCGCCTCCTGCTGCACGTCATCAACCGCCGGGTGGACGACGCGTGGCGTCCCGTCCCGCGCAGGGACGTCGCCGTCGCGGTGCCGACGGGCTGGCCGCCGAAACGGGTCCGCATCGTCTCGCCCGATTGGGAAGGCGAGCGGACGGGCCGGGCCGCGGCCGACGGCGACCGCGTCACCGTGACGCTGCCGGAGGTCCGGGCCTACGCCGTGGCCGTGCTGGAGTACGACGCGGCGCCGGCGGTGCGGATGGCGAGTCCGAAGGTGCGGCCGGCCGCCCGGTGGGCCCGTCCGGAGCAGAACGAGTTCCGCGTCGGCCCGGACGGCGCCATCGCCGGGGCCGAGGCCCTGAACGCGTATCTCCAGGGGAACCTGCACACGCACCTGCGCAGGTCCCCGACGTTCCTGGTGGATCTGCTGCGGGGCGGGCGGATGCGGATACACGTCATGGGCGTGGCGTCGACGGGGGCGACACTCGAGGTGCTCCTCGACGGCAAGTGCGTCCGGACGATCGACCTGCCGGACCGCGACGGCCGAAACGACGCCGGCGCCGCCGAGTACGACGAGACGTTCACCGTGGACCTGCCGCCCGGGACGAAACGGGTGACCGTCCGCAACGTGGGGCCGGACTGGGCGTACGTGTCGTGGTATGCGTTTGACGGGGCGGAGTGAGGCGCGCCGTTCCCGGCCGGGCAAGACCGGCCGGGCCACGCGGGCGGTTACGACAGGTTCATCGTCATGAGGAACTCGGCGTTGGACTTGACCTTCTCCAGGCGTCCCCGCAGGAGTTGAATCGCCTCGACGACGTTCATTTCCGTCAGCACGCGGCGGAGGGCCCAGACGTATTTCAGTTCTTCGGCGTCGAGCAGCAGTTCCTCCTTCCGCGTGCCGCTGGCCGAGATGTCCAGGGCGGGGAAGACCCGCTTGTCCATCAGGCGGCGGTCGAGGTGGAGTTCCATGTTGCCGGTGCCCTTGAACTCCTCGAAGATGACCTCGTCCATGCGGCTGCCGGTGTCGATGAGGGCGGTGGCGAGGATCGTCAGACTCCCGCCTTCCTCGATGTTGCGGGCGGCGCCGAAGAAGCGTTTCGGTTTCTGGAGGGCGTTGGCGTCCACGCCGCCGGAGAGGATTTTGCCGGAGTGCGGCACCTCGGCGTTATGGGCCCGGGCGAGGCGGGTGACGGAGTCCAGGAAGATGACCACGTCGCGCCCGTACTCGACGAGGCGTTTCGATTTCTCGATGACCATGTCGGCCACCTGGACGTGCCGGCTGGTCGGCTCGTCGAAGGTCGAGGAGATGACCTCGGCCCCGGGGACGCCCCGTTCCATGTCGGTCACTTCCTCCGGCCGCTCGTCGATCAGCAGGATGATGACCATGGTTTCGGGATTGTTCTTGAGGACGGCGTTGGCCATCTTCTGAAGCAGGACCGTCTTGCCGGCCCGGGGCGGGCTGACGATCAGCCCGCGCTGCCCCTTGCCGATGGGCGTGATGAGGTCCACGACCCGCATGTCGAGTTCGTCCTGGGTGGTCTCCAGCAGGAGCCGCTCCTCGGGGAACAGGGGCGTCAGGTCCTCGAAGACGACCTTCTCGGAGAGGATTTCCGGGTTATCGTAGTTGACGGCCTCCACCTTGAGCATGGCGAAGTACCGCTCGTCGTTCTTGGGGGGGCGGATCTGGCCGGCCACGATGTGCCCGGTCCGGAGGCCGAAGCGGCGAATCTGGCTCGGGCTCACGTAGATGTCGTCCGGCGAGGGCATGTAACTGTAGTCCGGCGACCGGAGGAAGCCGAAGCCGTCCGGCAGGACCTCCAGGACGCCTTCGCCGAACATCAGCCCGTGGGCCTGGACGCGGTTGCGCAGGATGTGGAACACCAGGTCCTGCTTCTTGAGGCCCGCGTATTCGGAGAGGCCCTCTTCCTTGGCGAGGTCGTGGAGTTCGGCCACGGTCATTTTCTGGAGTTCGGCGATGTGCAGTTCGCTGCGTTTCGCCTCCTCGTAGCGGGTGTGGGCTTCTTCGTCGAACCCCTCGCCCTTGTTGTTCTTGCGGCCGCGCTGCGACGGGCGCGTCGCCCGGCCGTTCTTCGTGGAATTGGTGGTCTTGGCCATCGGGACTTCCTTCTGATCAGTGGAAACGGATGTGGGTTGCGAGTGAGAACCGACTCGGCGGTTCAAAGGGTGTGCACGAGGTTAGTGGCTCGGTTACGACTGCCGGCGCGCCCCCAGGCGCGCGAGGACCCGTCGAACGTGTTCACGGGTGTGTTCGGGAGAGGCAGAATTATCAATGATGGTATCGGCCCGGCGCCGCTTGTTCTTTAAGGGAATCTGGGAGGTTTCTCGCCGCTGAATCTCCGACGGGCTCCACCCCCGAGCCTCGCGGAGCCGGCGATAGCGGACCTCGACCGGCACGTCAATATATACCACGGAATCGCACCAGGAGGCAAGTCTTTTTTCGAGAATCAGGGGCGCGTCGATCACCACGGCCGGGGGCCCCTCGGCCCCGGCGGCCTCCACGTCATCCACCATCCGGGCGAGGATCCGAGGATGGACGATCTCCTCAAGGGCCTTCCGGCGCTCCTCATCGGCGAAAACCAGCCGGCCGAGGCGGTCGCGGTCCACCTCGCCCTCGGGCGTGAAGACGGCGTCGCCGAACGTGTCGCGGACCCGGGCCTTCACGTCCTCCTCGCTGAGCACGTCGTGGGCGATGCGGTCGGCGTCGACGACGCGGCAGCCCTCCTCGGCCATCATCTGCGCGACGGTCGACTTCCCCGCCCCCACGCCGCCGACGAGGCCGATGACGGGGACGGCCGATTTCGGATTTCGGATTTCGGATTTCGGATTGGGCATCGAAAACTCTCGCCCGCGGTGAGGTTGCCGTTCAATCCGAATTCCGCAATCCGAAATCCGAATTGCCTTATTCGTCCTCAGGCAGTTCTGCCAGGAACTCCTTGAACCACTCTTCCTCGCGGACGCCCTCGAAATCAGAGTCCTCAAGAATATGCTTCTTCGGCGGTAGTTTGCCGTGCTCCTGTGACATCTTGAGCCACTTGAGGCACTCGTCCCCGTTGCCTCGGTGAGCCCAAACGCACGCCAGATTGTAAGCGCCTGAGCCGGGGGTGACGTTTTCCGCGCGGAGAAGAACTCCCTGTGCTTCTGACAGACACTGTTCCCGTTCCTTGCCGGAAAGGAGCTTCGCCCGACGCAAGAGAACCTGGCTCCAGAGGCACAGGACCTCGTGGTCATCCGGCTTAATGTTGACCGAGGCCGCATACTTCTTGCAGGCTTGGTGGAGCATGTCGTCGGCTTCGTGGCCGGACGTGAATCTGGCCAACCTGCTGAGCGCCGTTCCCCAGTTTGTCAGCGCGCTGACATTGCTTGGTTCAATATCGAGCGCGGCTTTACTTTTCTCACACGCTTGTTCCAGGAGGTCTCGGGATTCGGCACCGCACTTGGTATCGGACCATCGCCCAAGGATCGCCGCGCAAGTGCTCAGTGCCTGGTGTTCGTCGGGCCTGATGACGAGGATGGCTTCAAACTTCTTGCAGGCCTCCCGGAAGAGGTCATCGGCTTTGCGTCCGTCTTTCATCTCGGCCCAATCGGCCAGAGCATATCCCCATTGCCTGAGTGTCTCGCATGAATCGGGTTCGATGTCCGCGGCTGCCTTATACCTGTTGCACGCGCGCCGGAACAGGTCGTCGGCCTCGGGGTGGAATGCGATCCTGGCCCAATCGGTCAACGCGTTACCCACATTATGTAGGATTGCGTAGTTTTCCGGGTAGACGGCCAGGACGGCGTCGTAATTCTCGCAGGCCCGGCGGAACAGGTCGGCAGCCTCGGTCCCGTCCGACGTTCTAGCCCAGGCCACAAGGGCGTTACCCCACTTGAACAGGACTTCATGCTTGTCCGGCTTCATGCGAAAAGCGGCTTCGTACTTCTCACAGGCTGCCTGGAACAGGTCGTAAGCCCCGGGGCCTGCCGTCGCCTTGGCCCGTTCGTACAGTGTGGCGGCTTCGTCAAGAAGAGCCTTCCTTACGGTGGGGTTCTTTTCGCCGGTTCGCATTCCGCACTCCGCATTCCGCACTGGCCGTCACTCCGCTTCCATCCAGTTCTTCCCCGTCGCCACGTGGACCGTCAGGGGGACGGAGAGGTCCATCGCGGAGGTCATCTCGTCGGTGATCCAGGCCTGCTCGTCGGCCAGGGTCTCCTGGGGCGTCTCGAAGATGAGTTCGTCGTGAATCTGGAGGAGGAGGCGGCTGGGTCGGTCCTCGCGCCCCAGGCGCCGCCAGATGCGGTTCATCGCCACCTTCATCAGGTCCGCAGCCGACCCCTGGATGACCGTGTTGATCGCCGTCCGCTCGGGGAAGTTCAGCCGTTTCAGGTCCTTCTTGCCGATGCCCTCGATTGCCCGGCGCCGGCCGAGGATGGTCGTGACGTGGCCGTCGCGTTCGGCTTGCCTGAGAACCTCGGCGGTGAAGTCGCGGACGGCCCCGTAGCGGTCGAAGTAATCGTCGATGAAGGCTTCGGCCTCCGGCACGGGGATGTCCAGGTCCCGCGACAGGCCGTAGGCGGTCTTGCCGTAGATGAGGCTGAAGTTGACGATCTTCGCCACGCGGCGCATGTCGTACGTGACGTCCGCCTCGTCCACGCCGTGGATTTGGGCGGCGACGAAGGTGTGGATGTCGCGGTCGTCGGCGAACGCCTGCACCAGGGCCGGGTCTTCGGAGAAGTGGGCGAGCATCCGCAACTCGATCTGCGAATAGTCCGCCGCCAGAAGGACCCAGCCCTCACGGCCTGGCACGAACGCCCGGCGAATCTGCCGGCCTTCGTCGGTCCGGATCGGGATGTTCTGGAGGTTCGGCTCGGACGAACTCAGCCGCCCCGTCGCGGTGGCCGTCTGGTTGAACGACGTGTGGATGCGCCCGTCCGCCGGGTCCACCAGGCTAGGCAGGGCATCGACATACGTGCCTTTCAGTTTCGCCAGGCTCCGGTACTCCAGCACGAGCCGGGGCAGGGGATGCCGCCGGGCCAGTTCCGTCAGGACCGACGCGTCCGTGGACGGCCGCTTGCCCTTCGCCGTCTTCTTCAGCGGCGCGAGGCCCTGTTCCTCGAACAGCACCTCGGCGAGTTGCTGGGGCGAGTTGATGGCGAACGCGTGGCCGGCCGCTTTGTAGATCTTCTTCTCCAGGGCCGCCAGACGCCCGTCGAGGTCGGCCGAGATCGTCTCCAGCACCTCGCGGTCGACGGCGATGCCCGTCTCCTCCATCGACGCCAGGACCGGCACGAGCGGCATCTCGACGTCCCGCGCCAGGTCCGAAAGGCCCTTCTCCTCCAGTTCCGTTTCCAATCGCCCCCGCAGCCGCCACGTGACGACGGCGTCCTCGACGGCGTACTCGGCCACCTGGTCGATGGGGACGGCGTCCATGAGCCGCTCGTCCTTCTTCTTGCCCAGGAGGTCTGAGATCGGAATCATCTTGTGGCCGAAATAGTCGAGGGCCAGGGCGTCGAGCCCGTACTGCCGGCGGCCGGGATTGGCGAGGTAGGCGGCGACCATCGTGTCGACGTACGGTTCGGCCAGGTCGATGCCGGCCCGGCGGCAGACGAGTCGGTCGTACTTCAGGTTCTGGCCGACGAGCGTGCGATCACTCGCGAGCACCGGCCCCAGCACCTCGCGGACGGTTTCGAGCGGCAGGCACCGGTCGGCCTCCGGCCCGCGGATGGGGACGTAGTACCCCTCCGTGTCGGACCAGGCGATGGAGAGGCCCACGAGGTCCGCCTCCCGCGGGCACGTGCTCGTGGTCTCGGTGTCGAAGGCGAAGGCGTCGCGGGAGGCCAGGGCCTCGGCCAGATCCCGCAAGGCCGCCTCCGTCTCGATTACGTGGACGCCGATCTCGCCGCCCGTCCCGTCGCCCGCCAGGTCGAACTCCTCGATGTACCGGTTGAACCCGAGTTCGCGGAAGAGGGCGACCAGGGCGTCGGCGTCGTACTCGGTGGGCGTGCGGCAGGAGGCCAGGTCCAACTCGAGCGGCACGTCGTCCTGAAGGATGACGAGGTCCCGGCTGCGGCGGGCGTCGTCGGCGTGGTCGCGCAGCCGCTCGCCCATCTTGCCCTTGACCTCGTCGGCGTGGGCGAGGAGGGTCTCCAGGTCGCCGTACTGGCTGATGAGTTTCGTGGCGGTCTTGGCCCCGATGCCCGGCACGCCGGGGATGTTGTCCGTCGCGTCGCCCATGAGGGCGAGGACGTCGGCCATCTGGGCCGGCGCCACACCGCGCTTCGCCTCGATCGCCTCGGTGTCCAGATGGTCGAAGGAGCGGGCGTCGAGCATCTCGACGCCTTCGCCGACGAGCTGCTCGAGGTCCTTGTCGCGCGAGCAGATGACGACCTCGAGGCCCGCCTCCCGCGCCCACCGCGTGACGGCGGCGATGCAGTCGTCCGCCTCGTATCCCGGCGACTCGACGGCCGGCACGCCCAGCAGCCGGAGGATCTCGTGCACCCGCTCCACCTGCGGGGGCAGGGCCTCCGGGACGGGCTTGCGATGGGCTTTGTACTCGGCGTACGCCTCGTGCCGATGCGTCGGCCCGGGCAGGTCGAAGCACGCGACGAGGTAATCCGGCTGCTCCTCCCGCAGCACTTTGAGCAGCGTGCCGACGAACCCGAAGGTGGCCCCGGTCGGTTCGCCGGTCGGGCTCGTCAGGTTCGGTATGGCGTAGTAACTGGCGTACAACTGGCCGTGGCTGTCGATGACGTAGAGTCGGTCGGACATGCGGAAAGGCCTCCCACGACCAGCGTATCGGACGGCGGCGAGGTGTCAAGCGGGATGTTGGCGCGCGCGGGTGTCACTGGCGGCTCGTCCGCCAGTGTGCTTCGAGTGGCGAGGCGCACTGGCGGACGAGCCGCCTGTGACCCCCGCGCGGGGCAGGGGACTTCGACTGCGGCTGGGGCGCGTTGGTGCGTATAACCTCGTAGGGAGGGGGTTCGCCGCTGGCGCGTTGGAATCGGGCCGCGGACGGCGATACGCGCGATCTGACGATCGCAGCTCGGGTCGGCCGGCCCGAGGGGTCCCTGCCGCGAGGGTTTTTTTGTTGACAGCAGCGGCCTCCAAATCTAGGGTTGCCGGGGCGTTAGCACCCACCGGGCCGCCCGTCTGCACTGGTCGTCTGCCGGTGCGGAAGCCCTACCTGTGGGGCCAAGGTTCGGGTCAAAGCGGAGGTGATTGATGGCCAGGCGAATGATTCGCGCCCGACGCACCAGTCCGTACCTTCTGTATCTCGTCATTGCCTTTGCCGTCCTCACCGTCGCCGCGGCGGTCGGGTGGGGATGGGTCTACAGCCAGAAGGCCGAGGCCCTCAGGCGGACCTTCGGCGAGCAACGCCTGAAGTCCGTCAAAGACACCACCCAACTCTGGCGCCAGGCGCTCGATAAGTACAGGGACGAGGGCGCCAACCTGCTCGATATCATCGAGAACAAGGAAGCGCAGGCCGGCCTCTACCGCAAGGAAGTCCAGCGGCTGACGGAGCGGCTCTCGGGCGACCCGTTCGCGAACCTGTACGGCGAGGAACTCCGGCAGAGCGTCAGCGACGTCCTGAAGCGCACCAGCGACATCCTCGTCCAGACCGAGCAGAAACTCCAGGCCTCCTACGCCGTCGGCGAGGAGTCGGCCCCCGCCGACATCCAGCCCACCAGCATGGTGGCCGCCATCCGCGCCCTCGTGCAGCGCGTCGATGCACTCGGCCAGCAGGTCGTCGAGGACGACGGCAGCATCAAGAACCTCGAGACCCAGATTGAGGGGCTCCAGGGCGAACTTGAGGCCGCCAAGGCCGAGCATAAGCGCCAGGTCGCCCAAGTCCAGCAGGATCTGGCCGACGAGAAGCAGCGCATCACTCAACTCCGCACCAGCGCCGAGGACACCGCCAAGCGCATCAAGGAGGAGAAGGACCGCGACCAGGACGAGTTCCTCCGCGAACGGGCCAAGTATCGCCAGGAGCAGGACAAACTCAAAAACCAGATCACCATGCTCCAGAACGACCTGAAGGACCTCTCCCAGGTCGTCGCCAAGTTCCGCAAGGTGCCCACCGAAACCGGCATCGACGGACGCATCGTCAGTATCGCCGAACAGGGCCAGGTGGCCTACGGCAACCTGGGCAAGGACGACGGGGTGCTGCTCGGCATGACGTTCGCCATCTTCAGCCCTAGCGAACTCGGCACCACCAAGCCCGAGCCCAAGGCCAATTGCCGCATCGTCAAGATCATGGGGAACTCCTGCGAACTCCGCATCTACGAGATCCAGGGCGACAACCCGGTCGTGGCCGGCGACGTGCTTCACAACCCCGTTTACGACCGCCAGCGCCGCATGCGCTTCGTCCTCGTCGGCAAGATGGATACCGACGGTGACAGCTTCGACGACACGGAGGAACTGAAGGCCCTCATCCAGGAGTTCGGCGGTCGCATCGACGAGGAACTGACCGTCCAGGCGGACTTCCTCGTGGTCGGCGAAGAGCCGCCCGTTCCCGCGCCGCCCGGCCCCGCCGACGGGCCGCAGAAACAGCAGGAGTACCAGGAAGCGCGCAAGAAGTTCCTCGCGTTCACCGAGGCCAAGGCCCGGGCCGAGAACTTCTCGATTCCCATCCTGAACCTGAACCGCTTTCTCGGTCTCGTGGGTATTGCCGGGCAGCGTTAAGCCCGGCCATTACCGGATGCACCTGCGCGGCGGCCTCTTGGGCCGCCGCGCTTTTACACATATCGCGAGGCGCCTGCACCGCCCACATGTAGCCGCCGGGCTTGCACGGCGCGTGTACGCCGCCAACGTACGAGGAATCACCAATGCAAATCGCCAACCGCGTCCAGCGCATCCAGCCGTCCATGACCCTTGCCACCAGCGCCAAGGCCAAGCAGATGAAGACCGAGGGCGCCGACGTCGTCAGTTTCGGCGCCGGTCAGCCCGACTTCAAGACCCCCGGCCATATCTGCGAGGCCGGCATCCAGGCCATCCGCGACGGCCATCACGGCTACATCGTGCCGGCGTCCGGTCTGGCGGACCTCAAGGCCGCCGTTGCCGATTACCTCGGCCGCGTGTGCGGCCTGTCGTACGCACCCGAGCAGATCTGCATCACGACGGGCGGCAAGTACGCCCTCTTCGAGGCGTTTCTCTCCGTCCTGGAGCCCGGCGACGAGGCCGTCCTCCCCGCCCCGTACTGGGTCTCGTACCCGGAGCAGATTCGCTTCGCGGGCGGCGAGCCCGTCGTTGTCCACGCGGGCGCGGACCAGGGTTTCAAGATGACCCCGGACCAGTTGGCCGGCGCCGTTACCGACAAGACCCGCGCCCTCGTGTTGAACTCGCCGTCCAATCCGACGGGCGTCGTCTACACGCGCGACGAACTCGACGCCCTCGCCGAGGTCGTCGCGGGGCGCCGCATCTGGATCTTCGCCGACGAAATCTACAACGAACTCGTCTACGACGGCGTGGACACGTGTTCGTTCGCGACGCTCCGGCCGGGCCTGGCGGACCAGACGATCACCTTCGGCGGGGCGTCCAAGACGTGGGCGATGACCGGCTGGCGCATCGGCTGGGCCGCCGGCCCGAAGGACGTGATGGCCGCCATGGGCCGGCTCCAGAGCCAGTCGACCTCCGCCCCGACGTCCATCGCCGAGTACGCCGCCGTCGCCGCCCTGACGGGCCCGACCGACCCCACCCGGCAGATGTACGAGGCGTTTGATAAACGCCGCCACGTGATGACCGACCGCCTCGCCGCGATGGACGGCGTCCGCCTCGTTCCGCCGCAGGGCGCGTTCTACGCGTTCCCGGACTTCAGCGCCGCCTACGATCGCGTCCTCGGCTCAGACGCCGAGGCGCCGAAGAGCCTCGCCTTCGCCGACAAACTCCTCGAAGAGGCCCACGTCGCCGTCGTGCCCGGTGCGGCCTTCGGCGACGACGACTGCGCGCGGCTCTCGTTCGCCACGAGCATGGACGAGATCGAAAAGGGCCTCGACCGGCTGGCGACGTTCCTGGCGGGGTAAGACGCCGTCATGCGCCCCGTCCGAGCGCCGCCGCCACCAGGTCCCCCACCCGCGGCGAGAGGACTCGCACGTCGAACTCTGCCACGACGCGGGCCCGTCCCGCGCGGCCCAGGCGCTCGCGCAGGTCGGCGTCGCCGGCGAGCCGGCGGATCGCTTCCACCCATTCCTCCTCACCCGAGGCGTGCAGGCCGCTTTCCTCCGGCCGGACGTAGTTCGCCTGCACGCCCACCGGGCTCGCCACGACCGGGAGCCCCGCCGCCATGTACTGGAGCACCTTGAACCCGCACTTGCCGCGCGTGTACGGCGTGTCGGGCAGGGGCGCGATGCCCACGTCGCACTCGGCGAGCAGCCGGCCCTCCGCCTGGCGCGACCACGGCACGTTCTCGACCGCGAGGCCGTCCAGGGCGAGCGGCGCATCCGCGATGACCCGCAGCCGCGCGCCCGGCACCGCCCGGCCGACGGCCTCCAGGACGCCGCGCAGCCGCACGAGTTGCTTCAGCGTGCTGCGGCTGCCGATCCACACCAGCCGCGGGCCGTCGGACGCGGCGTAGGTCGCCTTCGGCGGATACCGCTGCGCATCGAGCCCCGTCGGGACGACCTCGACGCGCGGGGCGCCGGCTTGGCGAGCGCGGTCGGCGAGGAGGGGATTCCCCGCCAGCACGAGCGCCGCCGCACCCACCGTCCGGGCGAACCGCCGGGCCCGCCCGCGATGGACCCGCTCCGGCCGCCGGGCCTGGACCATCACCGCGTCGTCCACGTCGTAGAGCAGGGGACCCCGCGATCCGGGCGGCCCGAGGGCGCGCCTGTCCCACCACGTAAGGGTCTTGCGATGGAGGAGCAGGCCGTCGAACGTCCGCGCCCGCTTGAGTTGCCGGAGCCGGCGCCACGCCGCCGTCTGGAGCACCTCGACGGCCGGTTCGATGCCACGCTCGCGCAGCGCTTCCAGGTACGGCGCGATCCGCTGCCGGAACGGCGCCCCGTCGGGCCGGCGGGTCAGGATGAGGAGACGTTTCGCCACGCGGTGCCCTTTATCCTTCGCGCCCGGCGGCGGGTGCCACTGGTCCCGGCGCGCCGGGATCAGCCAGTGTTTCCGAGACCTTGAAACGCACTGGCGGGCAAGCCGCCAGTGGCACGCAGGGCACGCCCTACGCCGGCGGGGGCACGCCGATGTCCGCGAGGATCACCCGGCCGGTGTACGCCTCGGTGCCTTCGGCCGAGAAGCCTTGCTTGATTGCCGCCATCGTGACGGTGGCCTTCGCGCGGACCGTCGGACCGAGCGGCTGGCCGGTGTCGCAGTCCAGGCCGCTCGGAATGTCGATGGCGAAGACGTCGGCGTGGTCGCGGTTGGCGTTCACCGCTTCGATGATGCCGGCCAGGGGCGGCCGGATCTCGCCCTGTGTCCCCGTGCCGAGCAGGCCGTCGACGATGACGTCGGCCACCTTCAGCACCTGCTCGCACCGGGCGGCGACCTCCTCGTCCGGGCCGTCGAGGACCTCGATGTCGGCGTCCATGGCCTCCAGGATCCGGAGGTTCGTGTCGGCGTCGCCACTGATTTGGTCGCGCCGGCCGATGACGAGGACCTTGGCCGCCACGCCGTAAATGGCCAGGTGCCGGGCCACGACGAAGCCGTCGCCGCCGTTGTTGCCTCGGCCGGCGAGGATGACGACGTGCGGGACGGCCTCGAGGCCGACGTCCTCGCGGACGACCTCGGCGATCTGGCGTCCGGCGTTTTCCATCAGGACGACGCCGGGGACGCCCAGGTCCTCGATGCACGCGCGGTCGAATTCGCGGATTGCCTCACGGGTGCGGATCGGTCGATCGGTCATACGAGCCTCCTGTGTATTTGCCGGGCCACACGCCGTGGTCCCTCGCTTCAGGCCACCTGCTCGAGGAGGCGGACGACGTCGGCCTCGGTCACCTCGCGCGGGTTGGCCTTGGTCGAGCCGCTCGGCAGGCTCTCCCGCGCGATGGCCTCGAAGTCCGCCGGGTCCAGCCCGTACTCGTTCAGCCGCAGCGGCAGCCCCGTGGCGACGAGCAGGGCCTGGGCGTAGCCGACGGGGTCGCCGCCGAGCGTCTCGTGGAGGCGGTCGAACTTCTCGCCCGCCGCCTCGCGGTTGTACTCCAGGGCCGCCGGCAGCAGGACGCCGCAGACGAGCCCGTGCTCCGCGCCGTAGCGGATGCCGATCGGATGGGCCATCCCGTGCACGACGCCGAGGCGGGCGTTGGAGAGGGCCAGGCCCGCCATCGCGCTGCCCCAGGCGGCGGCCGTTCGGAGTTCGAGATTCTCGCCCTGCGTGACGACTTCCGGCAGGGCCTTGGCGAGTTCCGCCACGGCCCGCAGCGCGATCGCCTCGGTCATCGGCGTCGCGTGCCGCGACAGGTACGACTCCATCGCCTGGACCATCGCGTCCACGCCGCTCATCGCCGTCACCTTCGGCGGGCAGGGGACCGTCACCTCCGGGTCCACGAGGGCCACGGCCGGCACCATCCCGGGATGGCGGATGCTGGCCTTGCGGCGGTTCTCGCGGTCGCTGATGACGCCGTTGTTCGTCATCTCGCTGCCCGTGCCGCTCGTGGACGGGACGGCGATCATCGGGATGCCGGGCTCGGCCACCTCGGCCCCCTCGTGGAACGCGCGGGTGGGCTCGGTTTCGTAGAGGAGACCGGCGGCGACCTTGGCGGCGTCCATGGCGCTGCCGCCGCCCAGGCCGATGGCGACCTCGGCGCCGTGGTCGGCCAGCACCTCGCGGAGGCGGTCGACGGTCGCCACGTCCGGCTCGGGCTCCACCTCGTCGAAGACGGTGACCTGGACACCGGCGGCCTTCAGGCTCGCCAGGGCTCGGTCGGTGATGCCGGCCTCGGCCATCGCAGACCGGCCGGTGACGAGGACGGCCCGGCCGCCGAAGCGGCTCGTGTGCCGGCCCAGGTCGTCGAGGGCGCTGGCGCCGAAGCAGAAGACGTCCGGGGCCCGGAAGGTGGATGTCGGCACGGCAGTCCTTTCGCGATGTCGGGTCGAGTCGAAAACGATTATACGGACCCGGCGGCGGGGGCTGCAAGCGCGCTGCGTTGACTTGCCGGCGCGCGGCGTCTATCATGTCGGGTTCACCCGGCCCGAGCCCCGAGGTGCCCCGTGCCCGAAACGACCCACCGCGTGACGTTCGAACCCGATGGCCGCACCGTCGACGTCCCCCGCGGCTGGACGCTGCTGGAGGCGGCCCAGGCGGGCGGCATCGCCCTGGAGGCGCCGTGCGGCGGGCAGGGGACCTGCGGCGGGTGCCGCATCCTCATCCCCGACGGGCCGCCCGAGCCGTCCGAGGCCGCCCGCCGCCTCCTCTCCGGCGAGGAACTGGAGGGCGGCCTCCGCCTCGCGTGCCAGGTCCGCGTGCGCGCCCGGATGCGCGTGGTCGTGCCGCGCGAGACCCGCCGGCGCGACGCCCCCATCCTGACCGAGGGCACCGGCTTCGACGTGCCGCTCATCCCCAACGTCCGCAAACGCGCGGTCCACGTGCCGGAACCGTCCGTGACGGACCAGCGGGCCGACGCCGACCGCCTGCTCGACGCCTTGGCCGACGAGGGGCTGGAAGACCTGACCCTCCCGGCGCCGATGCTCCGCGAGGTGCCGCGCCGGCTCCGGTCGCTGGACTTCCATCCCGCGGTGACGGTCGTCGGCCGGGAGGTCGTGCACCTCGACCGCCCCACCGCCGCGGACGCCTGCTACGGGCTGGCCCTGGACGTCGGCACGACGACGCTCGTCGGGTACCTGGTGAACCTCGCGACGGGGGAGGTGGCGGCGACGGCGAGCCGCGCCAATCCGCAGGCGGCGTACGGCGACGACGTCATCGCCCGCATCGAGTACTGCGGACGCGAGAAACGCGGCGCCCGCACCCTCCAGACCCTCGTCGTCGACGCCATCAACGAAATCCTGGCCGAGGCCTGCCGACGCGCCCACGTCAGACCGTCCGTTGTCTACGAGGCCGCGATGGTCGGCAACACCACGATGAACCATCTGCTGCTCCGGCTGCCGGTGGACGCCATCGCGCGGGCGCCGTTCGTGGCGGCGTCGGCGTCGGCGCATTCGGTGTCGGCCCGCGGCATCGGGCTGAAGATGCACCGGCGCGGCCGGCTGTACACCGCGCCGCTCGTGGCCGGCTTCGTCGGGGCCGACACGGTCGGCGTCATCCTGGCCACCGGCATGCACGCGAGCGACGGCCTGCGGCTGGCGATCGACATCGGGACGAACGGCGAGATCGTTCTCGGCACGCGGGAGCGGCTGCTCGCCTGTTCCACCGCCGCCGGCCCGGCCCTGGAAGGCGCCCGCATCCGCTGCGGCATGCGGGCGGCCGACGGGGCCATCGACCGCGTCGACATCGAGGACGACGCCGTCACGGTCCGGACCATCGGCGACGCCCCGGCGACGGGGCTGTGCGGGACGGGCCTGATCGACGCCGTCGCCGCGATGGTCGCGGCGGGGGTCCTGGAACCGACGGGGCGGATGCGCCCGGCCGACGACCCGGCCGACGCGGCGCCCGGCCTGGCGCGGCGCATCCGGACCGCGGACGGGGAGACCTCGTTTCTCCTGGCCGAGGGTGCCGGCCGCGCCCGCGACGTTCTCCTCACGCAGCGCGACGTGCGGGAAATGCAACTCGCCAAGGGCGCCATCGCCGCAGGCGTCGGGTCGTTGCTGGAGGAGTTCGGCGCCTCGCTCGACGACGTGGAGGCGGTGCTGCTGGCGGGGGCGTTCGGCAATTACATCCGGCCGGATCGGGCCCGCGCCGTCGGCCTGTTGCCCGACGTGCCGCTCGAGAAGATCCGTTTCGTCGGCAACGCCGCCGGGGCGGGGGCCCGGATGCTGCTCGTCAATCGGAACCTGCGGCACGTGGCGGCGGACGTGGCCAAGGGCGTGGAGCACGTGGAACTGTCGCGTCGGCCGGATTTTCAGACCCGCTTCGCCGACGCGATGATCTTTCCGGGCGGGTAGGCGCGCGGGGCAACGAATGTCATTTCGCCCGAGCCGTCGCAGCCCCCTTGCGAACGGCGTTACCCATTCGCCCGGAGGAGGGCGCGGCGGCGCACGGCCTCGAGGAGTTCCTCGGCCCCCGTCTGCGGGCGGAGGTTCCCGCGGCGGTGCCCCGGCCGCTCGTTCAGCAGGCCGAAGGCGATGGTAATCTCGCCCGTGGCCCGGCCGGGGGCGAGGACGTGAAAGTCCGACGTGTACCCGGACATCAGGAGCGGTCCGGGGGCCGACAGGTCGCCGCGCGCGATGTCGGCATTGACCTCGTCGATCATCTCGCGCCAGACCCGGACGTCGGCGTCGGTGTCGCGGGCGCAGCCGACCTCCACGCCGTCGAGGCGGGCCTCGGCCGTCAGGTACCGGATCGTCCGCGCCACCTGGCCGAGCGTCATCTTGCCCTTGGTCACGAGTTCCTTGGGATGGGCGAGGATGACGACGGAGCCGACGTCGGCGCGCTGAAGGCGTGCGAGTTCGGCCCGGACCTCCCCGGTGGCCTCGTCGATGGGAGTCCGGGTGCTGGTGCCGCCGCCCAGGCGCTTCAGGGCGGGCGTGACGACCTGGGTGTTGAACGCCCGGGGGTCGTGGATGCCGAGGCGTTTGCGCCGCCGCTCGTCCAGCCGTTTCAGCCCCAGGACCGCCACCGTGCCGGGATAGTACGGCTGCCAGCCGCCATACCAGGCGTCGAGTTCCTCCTCGGTCACCTGCTCCTCGGCCGGGACGCCCTGCTTCTTGAGCCACCGGTTGACGCTGGCGAGCACCTTGAGGGTGGCCTCGTGGACGGCCTGCTGGCGGCGCTCGAGGAACTTGGCCAGCCGCCGGCCGCGCGGCGTGGTCAGGAAACCGAAGAACGCGCCGGCGTCCGGGAAGTAGACGAGCAACTCCAGACCGCTGCGCCCCGTCGAGAGTTCGACGCCCGGGATGGCCGAGACCCCCAGCAGCATCGCTTCGCCGTAGAGGTCGCGGGTGCCGTCCACGCTGTCGTGGTCCGTGAGGGCGACGGCTTCCAGGCCGAGGACGCGGGCGAGCCAGGCGAGTTTGCGCGGCGGGGTCTGGCCGTCCGAGCATGTCGAGTGCACGTGCAGGTCCATCGTGACGGGCGGGTCCACGAGCTGGCGGACGCGGGCCTCCGGCACGCCGCGCGCCGAGAGGGCCTCGGCGAAGGCGTCCCAGGAGTTGGCGGCCTGAAGCGCGTCGCGAACGTGGTACAAGGTCTGTTCGCGGATGCGGTAGGCGGCCAGGTCGCCGCCCGTGTCGTTGGTGGTGGTGGTCATGGATGTGCCGACTCATCGCCCCATTACAGAAGAAACGGGGTGCGCGGCGGGATTGCAAGGAAAATCGCGGTGGATGGGGGAGATGGGGGGAGGTAGGTGTCCCCTCGGCCGCTTGCTACATCGGCCGGATCAACGTCTCGTCGCAGTCGATGGTTTTGCGGACGTCGCGACCCTGCGAGGTGCGCTGCCCACCCTGCAAGTTCCAGATGCGTCGCCTGCTGCGGCCGACGAACAGGAGGTTGTTCGCGTCGCGGAACAGCCGCTGCGACTCTCGCGACGACGCCAGCCCCACCCGCCTCAGGTAATCGTGAACGCGGCAGATGCGCTTGGCCTCGCGGACCTGGTCCCACAAGCCCTGGACCGTGCGGACCCACGGGACCCAATCGGACCCCTTGATGGCGATGGACTGTATCTGCCTCAGGCGGTCGTGCAGGCGCTGGCAGCCGTCCAGGATGGAGGGGACCGAGTCCGTGCAGAGGGTGTCGGCGGCCTCGCGAAAGGCGTTGACGGCTTTCTGCCGGGCGGACTCGGAGGCGGCGGTTTCCAGCACCCGCAGGTGCTTGTACGCCTCCTGAAGGTTCACGATCCGCCGCGTCGCCGAATCGACGGATTTCGCCAGTTCCACGTGTTCGTGGAACGCCTTGAGCGTGTCGACGAGTTCCTCGTAGACCGCCGTTTTCCAGTTGGCGGGGTCCTTGAGGCGGTCGGCGCCGCCGGGCGTCTCGGCGGCCTTCCGGATCGCCACCGTCACCAGCCGGTGATACGTCCGGACGGCGGGGTCGCGGACGCGGGCGGCGGCCAGGCCGTGGGCCTTGGCGGCCGCCGCCGGCCGCCCGAGTTGCAGATGCGACCATGCCGTGGCGCTTGCCACGTAATCCCAGGTGTAGTCGCCGGCCTTCAGCGGCAGCGACCGGAGGACGCCGTCGCCGGCCTGCGCTGCGGCCTGGTACTCGCCGGCGCGGGCCTGCTCGACGACCCGGCGCGCCGCCGGCAGCATGGTCGAGAGGCTCCGCGCATCGGCCCGGCCGGTGTTGCCGGTCGGCAGGCCGAGCATGCGGCGGATGTCGGCGTCGTCGGCCTTGGCGGGTCCCTGGTTTTGCTCGTGGGCCAGCGGGGCGGAAATCTGACGGACGTGGATCGCCGGCGTGTCCGTCACCGTCAACGGGACCATCGCCGGCGGCCGCGTCTTTGGCAGGCAGTGCGACTGGACCTGCCCCACGGCCGCAGTGGCCGGGAGGGCGGCCAGGACGGTGGCGAGCAGGGCGGTTTGCATCCTCGGACTCACGGGAAGCCTCCGGTCGGTTTGGGGGAGCGACGGTCACCACGCCAGCCGCGGAAAGGGCCGGCGGTCTGGGCATCCGCGGCGCTCGTGCCGGCGGCAGGTGGGTAACGGCCGCGGCGTGTCAGCGCCGGTTCCAACCGCCGGAATCCATCTTGTTCGGTTTCCGCCAGCCGCTGGAGTCCATCTTGTTCGGTTTCTTCCAGCTGCTGCCGTCCATCGGTTTCCCCTCTTCCCAGCCGTCGCCGGTCATCGGGTCCATCTTGCCCATTTTCTGCCAGCCCTGATTCGACTGCCGGGTGTGTTGGCTGGCGTCGGCGCCCAGCGGCGTGACGAGGGTTTCCTGCCAGGCGATGCGGCGGCGGATGTCTAGCTGCGAGATGCCGTTGACCAGATGCGTAAATCCCACCGGTTGCCAGACGAGGCGCCTCGCGTTCCGGCAGAAGAGGAGGCGATGAGCCTCCTCGAACGGTTTGCGGCCCAGGCCGGGCGTCGCCAGACCCGCCGACGCCAGGTGATGATGGATGCGGCAGATTTGCTTGACGGTGGCGACCTCGGCCCACATCGTTCGGACCATGTGGTTCCAGTCGGGAAACGACGACGCCTTCATGACCTTCTTGTAGGCCCGTTCCAGGCTGGCGGTCAGGGCGCGGGCCCGGTCGAGGGTCTCGGCGGCCAGGGTGTCCACGAGGCTGTCCGCCGCCGGACGGAACTGCTCCTGGACGAGTTTGCGTCCGAGTTCGGCGTCGGTGGCGTGAATGAGCCGCAGTTGACCGTACGCCCGCCGCAGCAGGAGGAGCCGGCCCTCGACGCTTTCGGAGCGCTTGGCCCCCTTGATGGCCTCGGTGAATTCCTCGTACGGTCGGGTCAGGTGGGTGCGGAGTTCCGCCGTGAAGGTGGCCGGGTCGCACAGCGCCTCGGTCCCCTTCTTGCTTGACCGCAGCGTGACGCTCACGAGGCGATGGTAATTGGCGACGGCCGGGTCGCCCATCTGCGAGATCGCCGCCGCGTGCAGGCCGCGGGCCCGGTCGCGCTCATTCAGGTGCAGCAGCGCCCAAGCGGTGGCGTTGGTGACGTAATCGCGGGTGTAGGCGTTGAGGCGGCCGGCCTCCTTCTTGAGGACGACCTGGCCCATGCGAACCGCCTCGTCCCACTTGCCGCCCTCGGCCAGGCGGATGGCCTCGCGGGCGGTGTCCGGCATGGTCAGCGGATTCCGGTCCGCCGCCGCCGGGGCCGGCGCGTTCTTCGGCCGGACCGGGGCCACCGCACGTGTGAAAAACGGCGGGGGAGCCATCACCCAGGCCGGCATCAGACGCGCTGGCATCTCCGGCCCGAGCGTATGCGATTCCACTTGCCCCAATGCCGCGGCCGGCGACAGGCACAACATCGCGACGGCCGCCACGCAAACAGCCCCTTCGGCGTACCGCATGCGGCCCTCCGTTGGCAGTCGTAGGCATCCCCCCCTTGGCCCTGTGAGGCGATTCCCTCGCTCTATTATACGCGAAAACCGGCCCGACCGCGAAGTGTTCTGGCAGCACGCCGCCGGGAAAAAGGCGCCCACGCCTGACGCCTGGGGCGTACAATGGTCCGGAATGCGGGAAAAACGGCAATCAGCAACGGCGGAGCATCCCCATTTAACCGCAACGCGGAGCGGTTTGCGCGGCGGGTCCCTTCCAGTCGCGACGCGAAGCGGAGCGTGCGCCGTTCTCCGGCGCAGCGCGCCCCCCTTCGCCGCCGCCGCAGGGCTCCTCCTGGCCGCCGCCGGGTGCCTCGCCGCCTGGGTCCTCGCGGCCGCGATGGGGATATCCGCGGCGGAGGCCCGTGAGGTCGCGCCCCCCGCCGTCCGCGCCCCCGGACCGCTGGGCGACCTCGGCCGGGCCCACAAGGTCCGCCTCGTTTACTTCGTCCCGACGGACCGCGAGCCGGCACGGGCGTGGCGGGAAAAGATCGGCGTCGTCATGACCTTTGTGGCCGACGTCTACCGCCGGAGCCTGCACCGGCACGGCCACCGGACGGCGGGGCTTGATTTCGAGTTCGACTCGGGCGGCGGCGTGGTGGTTCACCTGCTTCGCGGCAAGCACCCGGCCGCCCATTACAACGGGGCCCCGGACTTCGCGTTCCTGCGGCAGTGGCGGACCGTGCTGCCGGAGGTCGAGGCCGCCCTCGGCCCGCGCGGCGAGAACCTGCACGTCGTTATCGCCGAGACGTACGACGAAGGCCCGACGCGGTTCGAGTGGCGGGGCGGGGTGGCCCTCGGGTGCCAGGCGTCGGCCCGCGGCGGGGCGGGGCTCTTCTCCGCCTGGATCCTCCGCGACGCGTTCTGCGCCACGACCGTCGCGGACCAGTTGCGCCTGCTTGCCGACGACACGCCGATCGCGGGCCGCGTGGCGCTCGGCCACGGTCGGCCGAACTCGCCGCGGTTCCAGTTCATCGAGGACGGCTTCGGCGCCGTCGCCCACGAACTCGGTCACGCCCTCGGTTTGCCGCACGACCATCGCGAGGACGGCCGGTACGTCATGGGCAACGGGTTCCGCCATCTCCGCCCCAACTACATCGGACCGCCGCCGCGGCACCCGGTCGGGTTCTCGGCCGAGAACGCGCGGCTGCTGGCCTGCTCGCGGTTCCTGGCCGACGAGGCCGACACCGCCGACGACACGCCGCCCCAGTTCCACCTGGATCCCCCTGCGACGCTCGAAGTCGGCGCCACGGCCGTGCCCGTGCGCGGCCGGGTGACCGACGACCGCGGCCTGGCGGCTGTCCTCTACTTTGTCCGAGAGATGGACAGCGTCGTGGCGGGGGCCGACCTCACCGGCAAGGCCGCACGCATCGATATCGTGCTGCCCGTCGCGCCGGTCAAGGAGGCCTGCCGCGTGACGATCCTGGCCATCGACCGCGGCGGTAACATCGCCACCGCCCACAGGACGTTCAAGACGGAGTGATTGTGCCGCGCCACGGACCCGTGCGCGACGGCCCATCGGACGGGCGGAGGTGACCTG
>Ga0272441_10002223_pt1 | contig 39802 bp, 32 predicted proteins | sample SSMProp6N_FD_193582 | JGI IMG/M metagenome (GOLD analysis project Ga0272441, IMG submission 193582) | Marine sediment archaeal communities from Little Sippewissett salt marsh, Falmouth, MA, United States - SSM-Prop-6N | ecosystem: Environmental > Aquatic > Marine > Wetlands > Sediment ... | reverse complement strand
TCGACCCGGAATCGGGGTTGTACCACGTGCGGCGCCGGGTGTATCATCCGACCCTGGGCCGCTGGCTCCAGCGCGACCCCCTGGGGTACGTGGATGGGATGGGGCTCTATGAGTACGTGGGCGGCCGGCCAGCATTCGCGCCGGATCCCAGTGGCATGGACCGGGAGATCCCGGATGCCACATTATCACGGGTTGAAGGGCTCATGGCCCGCTCCCACGCGGAATTGGATCTGGCTCGAATGGCACTTAGGCATGCAGACACCCTGGAACGCTTGGCATCGATACTTGAAAAGAAGGCTAGGCGTATTGGGGCCGCGGATTCCCAGGGGAAGAGGGCTTTGCTCGGAAGGGCCGCGATCCTACGCGATATGGCTGAGACCATGAAACGCTGTGGGAGAACGCACATAGCGGCATCCAACTACGCAGCGGATGAGGCCCGCCGACTTCTAGATGCCACCATGAAGGACCTCAAAAACAACCCCGCGGAGGGTTTTCTGTTGGGTCTTGCATCCATCTGCGCCTTGCCGTTTTCCGCGAGCGGTTGTGACTTCGTCGAGAGCACATTCACCCATGAGGAAATTGATCGTAAGAGCCAGCGGTACAAAGATGCAATGCAGGCATTGGAGGCTGCCCGGGGTGTTCTCCGAGGATTCGACCACAGTGCCGCGCCAGAGGAGATTGACAAGTTCGTGCGCGACAACCGGTTCCGTCAGGCTCCAACAGACAGCGGAGTTACGATTGTCGGAAGCACAATTGTCCCAGTTAAGCCAGAGCACACGGCTGGCGACATGGCGATGGTGCTTCTTGGCGAATGGCAACGGCAGTCCAAACGCATAACAAGCCACGATTACGAACGGGCGGGCGATGAGGCCAGAATGAACGAAGAACTCCGCGCAGTCGATGAATTCCTCCGATCCTATGCGTCCGAGAAGGGCAAGCAGTTCGCTCCGACGCAGGTTTGGGAGCACCCAGATTACGGCAAGGATTAGGAGTGGTTTCATGGCGCAAAGGACCAAGCCTGCGAGTCGCGAACACGCCGCTGGCTGGAACCACGCAGCTGATCCTCGAGAGTGTCCTTGGGGCGGCGCAAGAGGCCCGCGCATATAATGCTGTCTGTTAGATGTCGGAGTGGCGCCGAGTCGGTAGTAAGGGCCCTTTGGCGACGTGATTGGTTGGACGTAGACGCGCGGTGTCGCGCGCTAAGGGGCGACCCTTTCGCTCATACCGCGATGCAATGCGGGAACGGCTTGGGCTGCCAACGGCGCGTGTGGCCTCACGACGAGGCGTGAGGCGATAATGACCAGGCAAGAGAGCTAATGCGGGACCAGAAGGAACCCCGGCGGTTAGGTTCGGAGCGGAGAATAGCCAAATGAGAGCACGAATGCTGCGGTTCCTCTTACTACCTATGCAACAGGCTGAGACTGCCGAGAACATAAGCAAAGGCGACTTGGCTCGGTTGCTTGCGGCAAGTGTGTCAATCATGGTCGGCGTTTCGGCAGTTCTCGCTGCTGGGTCCGGCTGGGTGCGCTCCCAGACATATTTCTTCGGCCCCGGCGCTAAGCCAACACCCTCATGGCTGGCCGCGACCACGGAGCAGATCGGCTTGCTGGTGCTGCCGTACCCCATCTGGATGCTCGCGATTGTCTTCATATTGTGGCTGGTGGACCGCGCAGCCTCTTGGCCGTATCGCGTCGCTCTAGCCTCTCGTTTCGTGTTATCGTATCTGTGCCTCTGGTCTATTCCAATGGTGAGTCCGTGGGTCTTAATGTGGATGGATGGCTGCTGGGATTGGTTTGGGGAGATTTGGACGGGGTTGCCGGTATGGGCCAGGTACGCCGTTTTCGCCGGCGGCGTGCTTGCTTCCGTATGTTTGGGTTTGACCTTGTTGGTTTCCGGAATTCGCACGCATAAGAGGGCCAGCATAAAGCGTAAGGAGTTCGCGGGCCGTGATACTCAATGGCACGGCGCTCCCTAACGATGCCACGATGCGAGGCCGGTGCTCAACGGTGCCGACGACGTGAACAGCGATGGCGCCGACTGGACCACCGACCCGGACAACGCCTCGGACGTGGGCAACGAGATCCTCTTCTGCGGCTACCGGTTCGACCCGGAAAGCGGCTTGTACCACGTGCGGCACCGGATGTATCATTCGACCTTGGGCCGCTGGCTCGGGCGCGACCCCCTGGGCTATGTGGATGGGATGGGGCTGTATGCGTACGGCGGGGCCGGTCCGTTGCGGTCCCTGGACCCCGAGGGCCTTTTGGCGTGGAAAGACGTACGGCCGTATGCCAAGTATGCACCGGTGCCCGGGCTGACGGTTGCGGGTGACACGTATGTCGTCACACGGCCTCACGAAGGAACGCTGGCGGCAACCGGATACGCAGCCGCAATGGCAGCGGGTAGCATTCTCCCGGCGAACCGATACTATACGGTTGGCACAGGCTTTTCGCCTGAAGGCGCCGCAGCCGCTGCCTTCGAAGGGCGCTCCGAGACGCAGGCCGACACGTTGGATCGCGTTGGTCATGGGTTGATTGGCCTGGGCCAGCATCTGGGCCTGAGCCTCATCGGATGCAAGTTAGTGGACGCGCTGTTCGGAACGGCGGGCGCAAGCGCGCCGACGCTTGAGAAGCCGTGTCCGAAGGAGGGCGGTCAGCAAGGGCCGGGTACGAGTGCAAGTAGGCGAACGCCTGCTGAGAACGCCAAAGCACGCAACCAGTTTAAGAACAACAAGGATGCCGCGCGTGAGGCATGGGAGCAGCGGACTGGGCAGAAGTGGCCGGTTGACGAGAACGGCAACCTCTGGCCTGCTGAGCACTCGCCACCATTGAAGGAGGGCGGTGACCCGATGCACGTGACTCCGCGCGATCCCGGTTTGCCTGATCCTCATAACATCCCTGGCGCGGACGGTCTTAGGGACTACCAGCGCTGGGGAGCAGAAGGAACGCCAGCCCGCAACGCAAACCGGAACGGAGGCTAGTTATATGTACGAGTGGCTTGAACGCGAGTTGATGGCAGTCAAGACGCCGAGGTTTCATCTGGTTGATGGCCCGGCAGAATCCGAATTGCGGGAGGCGGTTGTTCGGTCGGACCTTCCGCTGCCCGCTTCATATAGGGAGTTTGTTCTGCGTTTTGGAAATGCCAGGTTGTATCGAAGGGTCCGGAATGACAGCTATCGCATAGGGGTTTTTGCCGGGCCAAGAGAGGCGAATCTCTATGACGGCACGTCAGTTTGCGAGGTTGGTTTCCATGATGGTGCGCGGGTGTTTGTAGAGCCCACCGGGCGTTCGACCCGTGGCGCAGTCTGGGAAATCGAAGCCGGTTCGCCACACAGAGTCGGTGAGGACTTCGCTGAGTGGCTAGCCGATAGCTGTGCCCATGCTCGCGGCCAGTACACGGTTGAAGAATGGGCTGATATCTTGCGGGGGCCGAAGCCGTTTTCGCCCGAGGAGCAAGAGATAGTTGAGGCGCGGCGGCACATCTCCTGGCGACTCACCGGCATTGACTCAGCTGGTAATCATGTACTGGAGATACGCAATGCAAGTAATTGCGCCCTGCCGGTGTTGACGGTTGGCGTGCGTTCAAGAGACAGGCGACTCAATGGGGCTATCTGGTTAGAGATCGGACATGTTGGCCCAGGGCAAACAGCGACCATCCATGCAAGTTGTTATAAAGGGCTAATACGACCAGACGAGATCGAGGTATTCGAACTCCCGGAGCCAAGGCCTGAAGATCGCGAATTCTATGGTGAGCTGAATCGCTGAGCAGGATACCGTCTCGGCTAATCGGTGCTACGGAGTTCCGTAGGTCGGGTCAACAGACCCGACAATAAGGTCTACCAGGTCATCGAGGTCCGCAAGGACGCCGACACGGACCCGTACGAGCAATACGTCTGGTGCGCCCGGTACATCGACGCCGCCATCTGCCGCGACCGCGATACGTCCGACGGCTCCGGCGGCGACCCGGACGGCGACTGCATCGATTCCGACGACGAGCACCTCTACACCACCCAGGACGCGAACTTCAACGTCACGGCCCTCGTCGACGCCTCCGACGGCAGCGTGGTCGAGCGATACGTATACGATCCGTACGGCACGGTCACCATCTGGAACGAGGCCCGCACGAGCACCATCGCCTGGGCCAACTCGAAACAGAACGAGATCCTCTTCTGCGGCTACCGGTTCGACCCGGAAAGCGGCTTGTACCACGTCCGCCGCCGGGTGTATCATCCGACCCTGGGCCGCTGGCTCCAGCGCGACCCGCTCGGGTACGTGGATGGGATGGGGTTGTACGAGTAAGGCGGTGTGTTGGGTGGGTGCACCAGGAGGATGCCTGGGGCCCGGCGGATGGTGACGCGTAGCCGCAACCCGCATCGCGGTCCGCTACGCTTCAGGAATGTGGAATTCGTCGCGGCGGTCTTCGAGGTTGGTCCGGAGGCGCTCGAGGATGGCCGAATGCATCTGGCTGACGCGCGATTCCGAGAGGTCGAGGGTGGCCCCGATCTCCTTCATGGTCATTTCTTCCCAGTAGTAAAGGACCAGGATGAGCCGCTCGTTTTTCGACAGGCCTTTCGTGACGAGGCGTTGGACGTCTTCGGCGTGGACGGGTCCCATGGGCGTGGGGGCTTTCGGGTCGGGCACGATGTCCGTTTCGCGGATTTCGCGGCTGGAGTCGTTGTCCTGGAAGTTGCGGTTCAGGCTGATGACGCCGACGGCATGGGCGTCGCGGACGAGTTTGTCGTAGTCCTTTTCCGAGAGGCTCATGAACCGGGCCAGTTCGTGGTCGTCGGGCCGGCGGCCAAGTTGGGCCTCCAGCAGTCGGCGTTTGCGGCCGAGTTGGTTGGCGCGGGCGCGGACGAGGCGGGGCACCCAGTCCTTGTTGCGGAGGGCGTCTAGAATGGCCCCGCGGATGCGTGTGGCACAGTAGGTCTCGAATTTCACACCGCGGTCCAGGTCGAACATGTGAATGGCGTCGCGAAGGCCGTCGATACCGGCCGAGATGAGGTCGTCGAGTTCCACCTCGTCGGGCAGTTTGGCGCCGAGGCGTTCGGCGTTGATCTTGACGATGGGTAAGTAGTGTTCAATCAAAGTGTTACGCACCTCGACGGAGGCCGTGCGGCGGTATTCCTGCCATGTCTCTTGGAGGTCTTCGGGCGTCAGTTGCAGCGAGCGTTGCCATGTCTTGAGGCCGTCGGACGGACGTCCCATGGTTCTCCCCTTCCTGTGCAGTCCCCCGAGAGGTGCCCGTACGCGATGCGCGCGCCGGTGGCGCGCCGCAACTCCTATTATCGAGTGGTTCCTGCCAGAAGATTAGCCAAACGTCGCAAGAAGGCGCATCGGCGGCCCTCGGGCGGCTTCGAGCCGTTCAAAAGAACCCCCGCGATCTGCTTCAGGCACCAGGCCGCCTGCGAATGGGGATAGGCTAGGGCAAGCGGCTGCTGTTTCTGAACCGCCCGGCCCACGTGGCCGTCGCAGAAAACGTATCCAAGCAACGCAATCTCGCGTTTTAGAAACTGCTTGGCGGTAGCCGCCAGCCGCTCGTGTACCCTCAGGGCGTCGCGGCGGTGCCCGACCATGTTCACGATCAGGCCCACGCTTGACGGGCCGTCGTGGGGGTCGGCCACGGTTGCTTTCAGCAGGGTGTAGGCGTCGAGGATGGCCGGGGGCTCAGGCGTTGTCACGAGAACGAGTTCGTCGGCCTGGCGGACGAACGGCACCACGCTGCGGCCAATGCCCGCCGGAAGGTCGAGGATCAGGTAATCGTGTTCCTGCTCAAGGGCTGCAAGGCCCGCCAGCAGGGTCCGACGGGAGGCCTCGTCGAGATCGGCTGCCTCCGGAAGATGGGCTGCGCCGGGCACCCAGTGGATGCCGGCCGGGCCTTCCTGAACGACGGCCTCCAGGGGGACGCGGCCGGCCAGGACGTGGCCGAGGTGGCCCCGCGGTCGCCGGCCGAGCACGAGATCCACATTCGCAAGGCCGATGTCGGCGTCGACGAGCAAAACACGGCGTCCGGCGGCCGAGAGGCCAATTGCCAAGTTCACGGCCACGTTGGTCTTTCCGACGCCACCCTTGCCGCTGGCCAGCGCCAGGACCCGGGCACGCGGTTGCAGGTCGCGGACGAGCCGCTCATGGGTAGCGGCCCCGTCGGAGTTGGCGGCGGGCTCGTCGGCCGGACGGTCGGGGGGCGGGTCGCCCGGCGCGCAGGGGCGCAGGGTCGACCGGTCACGGCCGGGAGCGTGGGTGGAGCGGACGACCAAGGCCGCGGGGGGGGCGGTCGTCTCGGCGATGGCGGTTGTCGGGTCACGGGTCACGATGCGGGGGTTCCTCACGGGCAGGGGGAACGTGGCGGGCGGAAGAGGCGTCCGCGACGGCGGAGGCGTCTTCGGCCTCGAGCAGTTGGCGAATCTCGTGGAGACGGTACCGGGGTTTCATCCGCTGGATTCGGTGCAGCCGGCGGAAAACCGACTCGTCGAAGAGCCGCTGCCCGCCGGGGGTACGCTCACGCTCGGTAATGAGGCCGATCGTGGCGTAGTTGTGGACGGTCTGACGCGTCAGGTCGAAGTGGCGAGCCACTTCCGTGGCCCGGTACAGTTTCTGAGGCATCGAGAAGGGGTTGCCGAGGTCATCGGCGCGTTCGGCGTCGTGGACACGGCGGACGTACTCGGCGACGGGCTTGCCGGGTCGGTTCCGCAACGGCATGTTCGTATCGGCTTCCATTTTGCCTATTTTGCCATGTTTGGCGTTTGCCGCGGGAGATGACGGCAACCGCGGGCAAAAAGTGGTTTTGACAGTTCGGTAAAACCATTTTATCGGACGAACGTCAAGGAAATTCTCTCCTGGCCGGCAAACTTTTTTTTTCGCTGCGCGTCCGGCAAACGCGGTGCACCCGAAACGGGTCAGGCGGCCACGGTGTCGCCCGCATTCGGAAACCACCCGAAAAAGGTGCCTCCCGGGGTCACGGGGACGGGTTTACAGGGGGCCCCCGTGCGGCTAGTATCGTGTGTGCGTCCAAGGCACGGCGGCAGGAGGCGGGCGATGGGCCTATCGCGGCGGCGGTTTCTGGTGATGGCGACGACGGGGCTGGCGGCGGCCACCTCGTATCACCCGGCCGCGCAGGCAAAGGCGGCTGGCAACGACTCGGGCGCGCCCCCCCCAACGAACCTCGTCGTCATCATGACCGATAACCAAGGCGCCTGGACGCTGGGATGTTACGGCAACCCGGACATCCGCACGCCGCACATCGACCGGCTGGCGTCGGGCGGCATGCGGTTCACGCGGGCGATGGCGAATAATGCCGTCTGCTCGCCCACGCGAGCCACCTTCCTGACGGGCCTCATGCCCTCGCAGCACGGCGTCCACTGTTACCTGCGGGGCGGGCGTCTGCAGATGGGGCCGAAGGCCGCGTCGACGATCGCCGAGTTCCGCACGTTGCCCGAAATCCTCGCCGATGCCGGGTACGCGTGCGGCCTCGTGGGCAAGTGGCATCTGGGCGACAACCTGCATCCGCAGGAGGGGTTCGGTTACTGGATCACCAAGCCGCACGGCCACACGACGGCGTTCTACGACGTGCCCATCATCCACGAAGGCGAGGTGCAGGACGAGCCGCGGTACACGACGGAGGTGTGGACCGAGCACGCGACGCGGTTCATCCGCGCGAACCGCGACCAGCCGTTCTTCCTGTTTCTGGCGTACAACGGACCGTACGGGTTGGGCGGGAGCCTGCTGCGTCCGGCCCGGAACCGGCACGCCGCCTATTATGCCGATAAGCCGATGACGTCGTTCCCGCGGACCGAGCCGCACCCGTGGCTGAAGAACAACCGGGCGTACGTCGGCAACATCCAGGCGATGCGCCGTTACGCGGCCGAGTGCAGCGGCGTGGACGACGGCGTCGGAGACGTCATGCAGACGCTCGGGCGGCTCGGGCTCAGCCGCAACACGCTCGTCGTCTACGTGGCCGACCAGGGATGGGCGGGCGGCCAGGGGGGAATCTGGGGCATGGGCGACCACACCCGCCCCCTACACGCCTTCGATACGACGATGCATATTCCCCTGATCGCGCACCACCCCGGGGGCATTCCCGCCGGGCGCACCTGCGACCGTATGGTCGCCACCTACGACCTCATGCCCACGCTGCTCGGGTACCTGGGCCTGGGCGACCGGATGCCGGCGGCGCCCGCGTCGCCGGGGCGAGACGCCTCGGCGCTGCTCCGCGGCCGCGCGGTGGCGTGGGAGGACGTGGTCTTTTACGAGTTCGAGAACACCCGGGCCATCCGGACGCCCGAGTGGAAGTACGTCCATCGGCACCCAGGCGGGCCGCACGAACTGTACCACCTGGCCGCCGACCCGGGCGAGGAGACGAACCTGGCGGCCGACCCGGCCCGCGCCGCGCGGCGCGCCGACCTGAAACGCCGGCTCGACGCCTTCTTCGCCCGATACGCCGACCCCACCTATGACCTGTGGCGCGGGGGGCGGTCGAAGACGGTGCGGCTCACGGGGAAGTGAGGCGAACGGCATCACTGGCGGGCAAGCCGCCAGTGGCACCCGGCGCCGAGGTTCGAGGGTACCCGCGACCGAAGGTCGCGGCTCACGGCGACGGTCGCGCACGACGAAAGCACACGTGGAAGGAGATTCACGATGACGCGCGAGACACTGAGCAGGCGCACGATGCTCCAGATGGTGGGCGGCGCCCCGCTCGCCCTCGGATTGGCCGCTGGGGCCGCACGGGCCGCCGAGGAACCGCCGGGCGGCCCGAAGGTGCTCATGCCCATTGGCGACGCCACCGAGGTCGTGGACACGCTGTATCCGTTCTTTCGCGTGGCGGAGGATGGGTACCGGGCGGTCGTGGCCGGCCCCGAGGCACGCACGTACCACATGGTGCTCCACGAGGTGCCGCCGGCGCCGGGCATTCCGTGGGACATCACCGAGGAGCGGCCGGGGTACCATATCCAGGCCGAGGTGGCGTTCCGCAACGTCAAGCCCCAGGAGTACGCGGGCCTGTTCGTCTCCGGCGGCCGGGCCCCGGAATACCTGCGGTACGACGAGGATTTGCTGCGCGTCGTGCGGCACTTCTTCGAGGCAAAGAAACCGGTCGCCGTCGTCTGCCACGGCATCGAGATCGTCAGCGCCGCCGGCGTCATTCGGGGCCGCACCGTCACCACGGTGGCCAAGTGCGCGCTCGACTGCACGCAGGGCGGGGCCACGTACGTGAACCGGCCCATCGTTGTGGACGGGAACCTCGTCACGGCCCGCACGTGGCACGACAACGCCCCGTTCATGCGGCAGTTCATGGCGATGCTGAAGGCGGCGCGCGGGTAGGGTGACGCCGCGACCGAGGGCGCATCGCGACCCTCTCCCCCGGTGGGAGAGGGCAGGGTGAGGGGGGATTCGCCGGCGGTGCGGGCTCATCGCGACTCTCTCCCATCGAGGGAGAGGGAGGGAAGAAAGGGCACACGCAGGGCCACCCGCTGAGATGACAGCACGCGGCGGGTACGGAGACCCGCCGCGCGGAAAGCCTGTACCGTTACTTCTTGCGGCGGGCTTCCTTCCGCCGGGCGGTCAGGGCGGCGAAGGTGTCGAGGTCGGCCCCGGGGTCGCCCTGGTCTTTCATCCAGCGGTCGAGTTCGGCCGACAGACGCTGTTTGACCTCGGCCAGGGCCGGGTCGTCGGCCCGGTTCTTCAGTTCATGCGGGTCGGTCTGGGTATCGAAGAGTTGTTCGGCCGGGCGGCGCATGTACCGCTCGAGCATCTGGTAGGTATGTTCGTTATCGGTCGAGGCGAACATCCATGACGGCCAGTAGTCGTGCCACTGGAACTGACCCATGACGTGCTTCTCAATGTACAGGTTCTCGGGCTTCAGGTTGCGGATGTAGTGGTACCGCGTGTCGCGGACCGAGCGAATGGGGTAGGGCGGCCCTTCCGGCACGTTGTTGTGCATGTGGTAGGCGTACCGGCGGTGCTCGCTTGTCGTGCCCAGGAGCACGGGCAGGAAACTCGTGCCGTCGAAGTTGCCTTTGGCCGGGTCGCCGCCGGCCGCCTCGATGAGCGTCGGCGTGACGTCGGCGTACTGGATCATGGCGTCGGTGCGGCGGCCGGGCGTGATGCGGCCGGGCCAGCGGGCCACCATGGCCGTGTGCACGCCCTGATCGTAATTGGTCCACTTGCAGGCGGGCAGTTGCGAACCCTGCTCGCTCGTGAACAGGACGAGCGTCCGGTCGGCCTGGCCGGCGTCGGCCAGGGTCTTCAGCAGGATGCCAACCTGCTGGTCGAGGACCTCGATCTCGGCCAGGTACTTCGTCACGTCCTCGCGGGTTGCCTGCGTGTCGGCCAGGTAGGGCGGAAGGTCGAGTTGCTTGGCCTTGAAATGGCTCGCATCGCCCACGGTCCAGGGGCAGTGCGGCACGACGAGGGCCACCGTCAGGCAGAACGGCTGGCGCGCGTCGCGGGCCATGAAGGCGCCAATGGGGGCCGGGTCCAGCTTGGCCGTCTGCGATACGCACCCGCGTTCCGCGCCCTCGACCATCTCGAACGGGTAGCACGAACGGGGCGTCACGTGGATCTTGCCGGCCAGGCCCACCCGGTAGCCCAGGTCGCCCAGGTAATGTGGCAGGCTGCGCGTGCCGGGGCGGGAGCCGGAGTGGTTCCAGCAGCATCCGTTCCGCATCGGGTACAGGCCCGTGTAGAGTTCGGATCGGCACGGCTGGCACATGGCCTCCGCCAGGTAGGCGTTGTTAAACGTGAGCCCCTGGCGCGCCAGGCCGTCGATGTGGGGCGTCTTGACGTTTGTGCCGCCGTACAGCGGCAGGTCGCTGAAGGTGGCGTCGTCGCCGATGATGATGAGCACGTTGGGACGGCTGGCGGTTGCGGCGGCGCCGGCCGCGCGACCCAAACCCGTGGCCGACACGGCTAGCCCACCCACAGTGGCGGCAACGATACCCCGGATGAATTGGCGGCGGTTCATGCAATTACCTCGAGTTGGACTCCCCGCGACCGGAGGTCGCGACTCACGGCAACGGCTGGGGCTCACGGCGCACCCGGCCCAGGCATCAGACCTTGATCTGGAACTCGCCTCGCCAGCCGCGATCCGCGCCGGTCCAGACGGCCTTGGCCTGAGGCGTGGCGCACGCGCCCTTCAGGGTTTCGGTCTTCGGGTCGATCTCCAGGACCGGGCCGAGCTTGAGTTCCTCATCCTTCAGGTCGATTTTGTTGGCGTCGCAGTGGGCGTGGAATTCCTCGATGACCTCTTCCCACGGCTTGTAGCCGCGCACGCGGGCCATGGCCTCCTGCTTGTTGTAGCCGGTCCCGAGCCGCCACGCCACGTTGCCGCAATGGCACCAGGCGGTGGAATAGTGGCCCTGCTCGATGTCGGACTTCAGGTCGTCGACGCGCCGTGACCGGACGGCGTCGATGAAGTTCTGGGCGTGTTTGCCGCCGGCGTCGCCGCTGAAACTCTTGATCTTTTTGCCGCTCGGGTCATAGGCGGCCCCGCCGCCGCGGCCGCCGGCGTAGTACCCGTTTTCGCACTCGATGATGAGGAAGCCGCGGCTGCGGCGTTTCTCGTAGACGTCGCTGCTGTTCTCGCCGGCCTTGCGCGGCAGGTTGTGGACGTCCATGATGACCGGCACGACGCCCGTATCGAAGTAGATGAAGTGGGTGTTGGGCGTGTTGCCGCCGTCGTGCCACTTCAGCCGGCCCCCGCCCGCCACGCACCGGATCGGCAGGCCCACCTTGTCGCGGAAAACGACGTTGCGGCAGTCGTCCGTCAGGTGGGGTCCCCAGTTGCCGAGTTCGCCGCTGCCGGTGTTGAAGTCCCAGTGCCAGTCATACTGGAGTTTGTTGCGGTAGATGGGCTGGTCCTTGGCCGGGCCGAGCCAGAGGTTGTAGTCGACGCTGTCAGGAATCTCCAGCGGCGACGAGCGTTTGCCGATGCTGTCGCGCCGGCCGTACCGGTTCAGCCGGACGTACTTCATCTTGCCGAGGTGGCCCTCGTCGAGCCAGGCTTTCAGTTGCTCCTGCATCGGGTCAGACCGCTGCTGGGTGCCGGCCTGCATGATGCGCGAGTGCTTGCGGGCGGCCTTGACCATCTGGCGGCCTTCCCAGATGCTCCAGCACACGGGCTTCTCCACGTAAACGTCTTTGCCGGCCTGGGCCGCCCAGACGGCCGACAGCGCGTGCCAGTGGTTGCAGTTCGAGATGCAGACGGCATTGATGGCCTTGTCGTCCAGGAGCTGGCGCATGTCCTTGACGGCCTTGGCGTCGGCCCAACGTTTCTTGTTCGAGCCGAGGCGGCTTTCATCGGGGTCGGCCAAGCCGGCGACGCGAACGCCCTTGACCTTCGAGAACCACTTGGCGGACCCGGAGCCCCGGCCTCCCAGGCCGATGAATGCCATGTTGATGGCGTCGTTGGCCCCGAGGACGCGGCCGGCCGAGAGGGCGGTGGCGGCTCCGGCGGCGAGGGTGCCTTTGAGGAAACGGCGGCGGGTTATCGGGTTCATCATGGTCTCCTGCCTTACGATGCGCTGGGCGGTGGGGGCCTGGATACTCGAGGTTCCACCCGTTTCGAGCAGCCGCCACCTCAGCGGCCGTCGAGTTATACGGCGAAGCATGCCGGGGTGTCCTGCCGGGGAGCGCGAGTCTCAACAGGAAAGACGCTCCCGGCCCGGGACGCATTCACCCCTGCGAGGGGGCGTTGCCGGGCAGGCCCCCGTATCGCGTCACCATACGCCGTTCGTAAGGGTGACGCAACCCAATATTCAACCCGCCGGACGCCGCAGCGAGGCGTCGAAAACGGCTCGCCAACGGGCGGCCACGCGTGGTGCCGACCGGCCGCCCGCGCCGTGGCCGCAGCAGGGCCCAAATACTTTTCTTTTTTCACTGGACGCGTCTCTACTACGCTCGTAGTATTACACGTGTAGTGGAAAGCGTCTTCGGGGCGAGGCCCATGGCAAAGTCGAAACCATACCGGCTTGGTGAACTCCAACTCGCTATCCTGAAGGTCCTCTGGGAGTGTGGACCCGCTGCCGTCGATGACGTTCGCAAGGGGCTTGACCGGCGCAAGCGGCCCGCCTACACAACCGTCGCCACGGTCCTCAGGCGGATGGAGGACGACGGCCTCGTGACCCACGATGAGGACGGTCGCCGGTTCATCTATCGGCCCGCCGTGGCCCCCGAACGTGTGGCGGGATCCATGGCTGGCGACCTCCTGGACCGTGTTTTTGAGGGTAGCCTTTCGGACATGGTGTCGCACCTGCTGCGCGGCCGCGAGGTCGATCCCGACGAACTCGATCGCATCGAACGCCTCATTGCTCGCAAGAGGGACCAGGCATGACCGGTGTCCTGAATGTTGGTGAGTGGCTGCGCTTGGCCGCGGTGCTGGCCGCTGGCGTCGGCGCCGTGGTGGCGTGTGCCGGCTTGGCCGCGCGTCGGATTCGGTCCGGCCCGCGGCGGCGGATGATCTGGCAGGTAACCGTTCTGGCCGTGCTGCTTCTGGTGGCCCTCGAGGGCACCGGCCTGGGGCCGGGTATCGTTCGATACGCCCGGACCTTCGGCCTGCGGAACGCGCCGTCGGCAGACACGCGCCCGGCAGGTCGCGGCCCTGAGGCCGTGGCCGGCGTCCAGCCGTGGGCGAGGTGGGCAACGGGCCCGGCCGGGACCCGGCCGGATGGTTCCGCGATGCGTTCCCCGCCGCACGAGCCCCTGCGGGGCGAGGCCCGAACGGTCGTGGATCCGCACGCCGCCGACACGCGGTTTCCCGCTTGGGTGCCGGCGCTTCTCTGGGGATTGGGTGCGGCCGTGGTGGCGGCGCGCGTGCTCGTGGCGCGGTTCCTCTTGGTCTGGGTGGGCCTGCGGCGAAAGGAGCGGCGCGACGGACCGCTGGTCGATCGGGTCCGTGCCCTGCGGGGGCGACTGGGCCTGGGCCGGCGGGTGCGCGTGGTCGAGTCGCCCGCGCTCGCGGTGCCGATGGCGTTCGGGGTGGTGAGGCCAACGGTGGCCCTGCCAAAGGACTTCTGCGACGACCTGGGCGTAAAGGGCCAGGACGCGGTCCTGGCGCACGAACTGGCTCACTTGGCCGGGCGCGACCCCGTGTGGCTTCTGTTGGCGGACGTGGCCACAGTCCTCCTGTGGTGGCATCCGCTGGTGTGGCTGGCGAGACGACGGTTGGCGGAAGCGTGCGAAGCCGCTGCCGACGAGGCCAGCCTCCTGGTCGATGACGGTCCGCGGCAACTGGCGGCTTGCCTGGTGCGATGGGGCCGGCGGGTGCGGCCGCAGCGGGCGGCAGCCATTCTCGGCATCGACGGCGAGTACCGGTCGGGGCTCGGCCGCCGCCTCGCGCGACTGGTGACGCTCGAACCTCGGCCTGATCGGTCAGCCGTGCGGTGGGGCTGGCGCCTCGTTCGGACGGCCGGCCCCGTTGGCTTGGTCCTGGTGGCGATGCTGGCGACAGGGTGGGCTCGGCCTGACCCCGCCGCGAAAGGAGAGGAACCGATGGAGATTCTGCGGAGTGCATGGACGACGTCGATGGTCGGCATGGCCGTCCTTGCGGTCGTGGCCGGCGGGACGGACTTGGCGCTGGCGGCTGGTGAGGGCGGGCAGCGCGAGCAGGTGCGGCGCGGCGAAGGCGAACGTCGCGAGGAAGGTGACCGCGAGCGCGAACGACGCGCCGAGGGCGACCGCGAGCGCGAACGACGCGCCGAGGGCGACCGCGAACGCGAACGACGCGCCGAGGGCGACCGCGAGCGCGAACGACGCGCCGAGGGTGAACGCGAGCGCGAACGACGCGCCGAGGGTGAACGCGAACGCGAGCGACGCGCCGAGGGTGAACGCGAACGCGGCATGGAAGAGGCGGGTCGGCGGACGATGCATCGCCTCGAGTCTCGGCGCGTGGACCTGGAGTTCGAGAACATCTCGCTGCGCGACGCCGTCGCCTTTCTCGATAAGCAGGTCGAAGGCGTCCGAATTGCCCTGACCGACGGCCTGCCCGAGCGGCACGTATCGCTGAAGGCGACTAACATCACGGTGTGGCACGCCCTGCGCGAGATCGCCGGCCGAGGCATCAGCCTGCGCGTGCTGCCTGAACGGGTCCTCCTCGTTCGGGAAGGCCGCGAGGGCGACCGCCCGCATGAAGGCGACCGTGAAAGCCGAGAACAGCGCGAAGGAGACCGTCGGCGCGAGGGTGAACGTGAACGCGAGCGGCGTGAAGAAGGTGAACGCCCGCACCGGCCCAGCGAACGCGACATGGACGTCGGCCGGTCCCTGAAACGGCTCTCAGGCCTCCGGTATCTGAGGTCAGTCGTTGAGCGGTACGGCAAACGCGAGCAGGTTGAACTCCTGGAACAGTTGATCCACGAGGAAGAGGGCCGTTACGAGCGGATGCTGAGGGCCTCTGCCGAGGGCGAACGCCGCGAAGGTGACCGCGACCGCCATGAGGTCGAACGCCGCGAGGCCGAACGCCGCCGCGAAGGTGACCGCGAACGCCATGAGGCCGAACGCCGCGAAGTCGAGCGCCGCGAAGGTGACCGCGAACGCCATGAGGCCGAACGCCGCGAAGTCGAGCGCCGCGAAGGTGACCGCGAACGCCATGAGGCCGAACGTCGCGAGGTCGAGCGCCGCGAAGGTGACCGCGAGCGCCATGAGGCCGAACGCCGCGAGGCCGAACGCCGCCGCGACCGCGAGCGCGAAGGCTGAGACGGCTTTTGTACCGAGTATCCCGCGTGCGGCCGCTTCGGTGGCCGCACGTTTTTGGTGGCGGTGGCCCGGCCATCGCGTGTCGGTTTCATTGATTCGTTGCCGCAGAGAGGCTATAGTTGACGGCGGCGCGGGGCACCCGACCGCCGGAAGCGTCTGGTGAGCGGGTGGTTGGCCGGCCGCGCCCGGACGGAGACCGGGATGTATGCACCCACCCGAAACGCGTTCATCGATCTGGCCCGGCAGGGCAACACGATTCCGGTGTACCGGACGCTCCTGTCGGACCACGTGACCCCCGTGCTGGCGTTCCGCAAACTGCTGGCCGAGGGCGAACAAGGGTTCCTTCTCGAGAGCATCGTGGGGATGGAGCGGATTGCGCGGTACACGTTTCTGGGCGTCCGGCCGCGCATGACGGTCCGATCGTTTGGGAACCGGTTCGAGATCGAACGCGGGCCGGGCAACGTGGAAACGTGCGACTGCGCCGACCCGCTGGCCAAACTCCATGATCTGCTCCGGGCCCATCGTGCGGTTCACCACGGCGCCTTGCCGCGGTTTGCGGGCGGAGCGGTTGGGTACGTCGGGTACGACGTCATCCGGCACTACGAGCCGCTGCCGCATTGCCCGGCGGACGACCGCGGCCTGCCCGACATGGCGTTCGGCTTCTACGACACGATGCTCATTTTCGACCACGTCGAGAAGACCGTCCTGGTGGTCGCCAACGCGCACGTGGGCGCCCATGCCGACGCCGGGGCGGCGTACGACGACGCGTGCGGGCAAATCGACGCCGTGTGCGAACGGCTCCGCCGCCCGGCCCCGCTGCGCATGGAGGACATGGTTCGCCGCGAGCCCGTCCAGATGCCGTTCGAGCCGAACGTCGAGCGCGATGCGTTTCTCCGGGCCGTCGAGGCTTGCAAGGAATACATTCGGGCGGGCGACATCTTCCAGGTGGTTCTGTCGCAACGGCTTCGCGTGGGGTCCGGGGCCGACCCGATGGATATTTACCGGGCGCTGCGGGTCATCAACCCGTCGCCGTTCATGTTCCTGCTGAAGACCCGCGACGTAACGCTTTTGGGCTCAAGCCCCGAGATCATGGTCCGGGTGGAGAACGGCGAGGTGACGAGCCGTCCGCTCGCCGGTACGCGGCCGCGGGGCGCCACGGACGAGGAGGACCGGCGCCTGGAGGAGGAACTCCTGGCGGACCCGAAGGAGCGGGCCGAGCACGTCATGCTGGTGGACCTGGCCCGCAACGACGTGGGCCGGGTGGCCGAGTTCCGCACCGTGGATCTTACGGACGTCATGACGGTCGAGCGGTACAGCCACGTCATGCACATCGTCTCGAACGTGACGGGTCGGCTGCGGCCGGAGTACGGGGCGCTGGACGCCCTGCGCGTCTCGGTGCCGGCCGGCACGGTCTCGGGCGCGCCGAAGGTGCGGGCCATGCAGATTATCGACGAGTTCGAGCCCACCAAGCGGGGGCCGTATGGCGGGGCCGTCGGCTACGTGGATTACGCCGGGAACATGGATACCTGCATCGCGCTTCGGACGATGGTCCTGTCGCGTGGCCACATCGACGTCCAGGCCGGGGCCGGCATCGTGGCCGACTCCGTGCCCGAACGCGAGTACGAGGAAACGCTGAACAAGGCCCGGGCGCTACTCCTGGCCGTCCAGATTGCCGAACGCGGCTTCGGGCCGGGGTGAGGCGTTTTTCGATTTTGGATGTCAGATTTCAGATTGGCGCGCGGCGCTCGCCGGCGCCCTCTACCTGCTCGCTGGGTATGTTGCCCGCTGCGACACGCCAGAGCCTTGCACGGTCCAAGGTCTGAGGGAGTATCCGGCCGCTTCGGCGGCCGGCTCGAAGGGCAGAGTGCGCCAATCCCAAGTCCGGAATGGGCAATTTCAAATGGAGAACCGTCAGGCCCACCCCTCCGCCACCACGATGGTCTGCGTCGTTGCCACGGCGTTCATCATGGCGTGGAGCAGTATCGGCAGCAGGGTCGATCCCGTCCGCCACCGGACGATGCCCAGGAACAGGCCCGCCACGAAGATCAGCCCTTTGCCGTACCAGTCGTACTGGAGATGGATGACGGACCACAGGAGCGCGGTAATCAGGATCGCGCCCAGGACGCCTACCTTCGACGCTGCCAACCCTTTGAACATGAACCCGCGGAAGAACAGTTCCTCCACCACGGGGGCCGCCACCAGCAGGGCCACCACGAGCACCGGCAGGAACCCCGCCGTAAGGTAGGCCGTGACCATGAAATCCGACACGATGGGCCGGCCCAGGCCCCAGGTGGCCAGGTCCTGGCCCACCAGCAGGGCAAAGAGGGCCACCAGCCCCCAGGCCGTTTGGCGCAGCGTCAGCGGCCTCAGGCCAAGGTACTCGGCCACCGGCATGCGGATCCAGGCCAAGAGGAACGTCAGCCCCACCAGCACGGGCATCTGGACAATCGACACCACGCCCAGCACGAGGCCGTGCTTGCTAAGTTCGACGGCCGCATCCGACACGTTCTCGGCCATACCCGCGACCAGGGCGATAGCCATCATCGCAACCAGCAGCGCCATGCCGGTTCCAACGGAGACGGCCAACCAGAGGGCGGTCCAGCCCATGGTGCTCCAGAAACCCCAGGGGCGGGGAGGCCGGTCGCCCGGCCCGTCGGCCTCCTCCGCGGAAGCGGTGGCCTTCGGGGCGGGCAGGCCGGACGAGGCGGCCCCGGCCTGCGGGTCGTCCGGAATGGGCGATAGAGCGTTCATCCGTTCTCCGTACGTTTGCGTGCCAGGGCCTGGGCCACGCCGTCGGGCACCAGGCCCGACACGTCGCCGCCCAGCCGGGCCACCTCGCGCACCAGGTGCGACGAGATGAAGGCGGTTTGGGGGTCGGCCATCATGAACACCGTCTCGACACCGCCGACGGCCCGGTTCGTCAGGGCCATGTCGTGTTCCTGGGCGAAGTCGCCGTGCTGCCGCAGGCCACGGAGCATCGCCGACGCGCCCTGTTCGCGGACGAAGTCCACGGTCAGGCCGTCGTACGGAACCACGGTGACGCCGCCGACCTGGGCGGTGGCCTGACGCAGCAGGTCAACCCGTTCCTCGACCGAAAACAGGCACTGCTTGGCGGCTGGATGGGCGTGGACACCCACCACCAGGCCGCCAAACAGAGCGGCCCCGCGGCGAATCACGTCCACGTGCCCCAGCGTCACAGGGTCGAACACGCCGGGGTAGACGGCGGTTTGGGTTTCGGCCATGGGGCGGTTCTCCTGGATCAACCCCTGCGATTGTAAGGAACCCGGCGGGGTCCATCAACCGCAAAGCACGCTTGACACCGGGCGGCCCCCCATTCTATAGTCGCACTCGGTGACCCCATGAAACGATATCTGATGCTCTTACTGGTCCCGGCACTGGCGGCGGGTTGCGCGGAGTCGATGCGCGGATGGCAGCGGCAGGCGATGCCGTCGCACGACCGGCAGCGGGTGTTCCAGGCGGCCCAGGATGTGCTCGACGAGCACTTCGACATCGCCGAGGCCAGCATTGTGCGCGGCACGATCGAGACCAAACCGCAGGTCTTCAACCGGCGCCGCGAGGGCACGCTGGCAGACGTTCGCGGCGCGGGCGGCCAGTGGCGCCGCACCGTCTTCTTCGGCGCCGAACGGTCCGGCCTGACGATGGTCTGCAAGGTGGCGGTCCTTCTGGAACGCGAGGCCACCGAGGCTGCCGTCGCCTCCGCCGACCAGCATCGCAACGCCCCGGAAACCGAGGTGCCGGTGGCCCCGGAGTCTGACCGCTCGCTCGCGGGGCGGCCGAAGAAGGCCGTCTGGATGGAGACGGGTTACGAGGACGCCCTGGCGCGGGAACTGCTGTCGGCCATCCTGGAACGGGTCCGCCAGTTGGAGGGCGATATGGCGATGCCCATGGGCCAGTCGCCCCGCGAGGCCGCCGAAGAGGTCCGCCGCCTCGGTACTGACCAGGGATTCTGAGTCGCGCGAGTCCTTGTACCCTCGTTATTCGGGTCTCGCCATTCGGCACGTTTGCGGTTCCAGCCATTTCCCACGGTTTACCATGAAGGCGTTTGCCCTTGCCGTATCGGCTTATGGCGTTTGACTTCGACGAAACGCTGGCCACCAGCGGCCGCATGCACCCGTCGGCCGCCGCCGCCCTGGCCGAGGCCAAACGGGCCGGGTGGCTTCTGGCCCTCGTGACCGGCCGGACGTACGACCGCCTCGTCACGATTTGCCCCGAGCGTCACCTGTTTGACATCGTGGTGCCGGAAAACGGGTGCCTGCTGCATACCCCGTCGGACGGGGCGCTCGAGCATTTGGCAGGCGGGCCGGTTGATCGGCTTCGCGAAGGGCTGACGGCCGCCGGTATCGCGTTCTTCCCCGGCCGGGTGGTCACGATTACCGGCCGGGAGGACGAGGCGGGTGTGCGCGAGGTCCTGGCCGCCGACGGCTTGACGTTCGACTGTTTTGTGAATCGTCCGGCGGTCATGATCGTGCCGCGCGGAGCGAGCAAGGCGACCGGCCTGGCGGTGGGCCTCCGGCGTTTGGGCGTTGGCCCCGCCGACGTCATTGCCGTGGGCGACGACGAGAACGATCTGGCGATGTTCGCCGCCGTCGGCCTGTCGGTGGCCGTGGGCAACGCCATCGACGCCGTCAAGGCCGCCGCCGACCTGGTACTCGATGTGCCGAACGGCGAGGGCGTGGGGGCGTTCATTTGCCGGCAGGTGCTGGGAGCCCCGGAGACGTTGCCGTCGCCGCGGGCGTAGCGGCATGCGCCACGCGGCCGGTGGTTCAGTCCGCCACGCGGAACGGTGGCTCGGCCCACCGCCGCTTCTTTTCTTGACGGTTCGGGCCTTGCTGGCGTACCATGCGGGCCTTGTTCAAGCAGGGAAGTGGTTCCTCGTGCGGAAAGGAGAGCCGGTCCATGCAACGCAAAGCGTTTCTGGTTCTGCTGGCGGTTTGGATGGTCCTGGCGGTGGGCTGTGGCAAGGAAGACGGCGGCCCCGAGCCGGGCACGGAGGGCGCCGGGACGGCGGGCCTCGATAAGCCGCTCACCATTGCCGTCTGCCCGAAGGGTACGATGCACGTCTTCTGGAAGTCAATCCATGCCGGCGCCAAGGCCGCCGAGAAAGAACTCGAGAACGTTAAGATCAACTGGCAGGGACCCGTTGTTGAAGACGACCGGACGGCCCAGGTCAATCTGGTCGAAACGTTCATCCAGAAGCGTGTGGACGGCATCGTTCTGGCCCCGCTGGACTCGAAGGCCCTGGTGGCGCCGGTGCGGCAGGCCAAGCGGGCCGGCATCCCGGTCGTCATCATCGACTCCGCCTTGGCGGACGAGGATGCCTACGTCAGTTTCGTGGCCACCGACAACTACAAGGGAGGCGTGCTGGGCGCCAAGCGCGTGGCCGACCTCCTGGGAGAGAACGGGGGCAAGGCCATCCTCGTCCGGTACCAAGTGGGCAGTGCCTCGACCGAGAATCGCGAAAAGGGGTTCCTGGACGAGATTAAGAAGCACGAGAAGGTCGAGATCGTTTCCAGCGACCAGTACGCCGGGGCGACCGTGGAGTCGGCCATGAACGCGTCCCAGGCTCTCCTGACGAAGTACGGCGAGGGGCAGGTTGACGCCATCTTCTGCCCGAACGAGTCCAGCGCGTACGGCATGCTTCGGGCCTTGGTCGAGTCCGGACGGGCCGGCAAGGTGCACTACGTGGGGTTCGACGCCTCCGACCGCCTCGTGGAAGCCCTCGAAAAGGGACACATCCAGGGTCTCGTTGTCCAGAACCCCTTCCGCATGGGCCACGACGGCGTGGTCACGATGGTCAAGCACCTGAGGGGCGAGCCGGTCGAGAAACGCCTGGATACCGGCGTTACCCTTGTGACGCCCGAGAACCTGAAGCAGCCCGAGATTCAGACGCTGGTCCACCCGCCCCTGGAGTAGCACGGTTCGAACTGTAGCAGGCCGATGAACGCACGCCCCGATTCCTCTACGCCCGCATCGGCAACAAGCGCGGCCCCGGCCGAGGGCCTCGCCCTGCGCATGGTTGGCATCTCGAAGGCCTTCGGCCAGACCCGGGCCCTGGTCGGGGTGAACCTGGAGGTCCGGCCCGGCGAGGTCCACGCCCTCGTCGGCGAGAACGGGGCCGGCAAGAGCACCCTGATGAAGGTGCTTTCCGGGGCGCTGGATCCCGACGCCGGCCGCATGATCCTCCAGGGGCAACCGTACGCGCCCCGGGGCCCACTCGGCGCCCGGGCGCGCGGTGTGGCAATGATTTACCAGGAACTGAGCCTGGCCCCCGAGATGTCTGTCGAGGAAAACGTGCTCCTGGGCGTGGAGCCGATGCAGTGGGGCTTCGTCCGTCGCGGCGAGATGCGCCGCATGGTGACCGAAGCCCTCGATCAACTGCACCACCCGGACATTCTGCCGGCCACACGCGTGGGCGACCTCTCGATCGGGGCCCAGCAACTCGTGGAGGTGGCCCGGGCCTTGGCCGCCAACGCACGCGTCGTTGTCATGGACGAGCCCACGTCCAGCCTCACGCAGAGCGACACCGAGGTGCTTTTTGAGGTCATCCGTACGCTACGTGCCTCGGGCGTCAGCGTGATTTACATCAGCCACTTCCTGGAAGAGGTTCGCGCGATCGCCGACCGTTTCACGGTGCTTCGCGACGGGCAGGCCGTGGGCACCGGCGTGGTGGCCGAGACGCCTACCGTCGAGATCATCCGCCTGATGGTCGGCCGGAACCTCGAAGACATGTATAGCCGCACGCCGCATGACGTCGGCACACCCGTGCTGAACCTTGAGGCCCTGTCGGGCGAGACGATGCCCGTAGACGCCGACCTCGAACTTCGACGCGGCGAAATCCTCGGCATCGCCGGCCTCATCGGCTCCGGCCGAACCGAATTGGTGCGGGCCGTCTTCGGTCTCGACCCGGTTGCGAGTGGCCAGGTCCGCGTGGTCGGCATCACGTGCACCGGCTGGGGGCCGCCCAAGATGCTCGCTCGAGGGGTCGGCTACCTCTCGGAGGACCGCAAGACCGAGGGCTTGGCCGGTAACCTGACCGTGGCCGATAACCTGACGCTGTCGCGGCTGGCGCCGTACGTGTCGTGGGGCCTCTTGAGCCGGTCGCGGGCGAAGGAGGCGGCCCGGCATTGGATCGACCGGCTGGCCATCCGCACCCAGGGGCCCGACCAGCCGATTACCGGCCTTTCGGGCGGGAACCAGCAGAAGGTGGCCCTTGGGCGGCTGCTGCACCAGGAGGCCGACGTCCTGCTGCTGGACGAGCCCACACGCGGCATCGACGTGGGCTCGAAGGCCGACATCTACGCCCTCATTGGCGAACTCGCCGCACAGGGGAAGGCCATCCTCTGGATCTCCAGTTACCTGCCGGAACTCCTCGGCGTGTCGGACACCTTGGCCGTCATGCACCGCGGGCTCCTTAGCGAGAAGCGACCGGTCGAGGACTGGACCCCCGAGGCGATCATGCAAGTGGCAACGGGCGGCAACGTGACCTCCGGTGAGGTCGCCGCCGAGAGCGAAGACCCCCTCGGCCGAACTGGCCGGTAACGCTGCACCGGGGACCATGCACCACCTTGCGACACGAGGCAACGACGCATGACCGGACGTCCTGAACCTGGCGAACTGCTCGAACCCGGCAAGCCCGGCACGCACCGGCGGGTCGTGAACCTGCTCGGGCCGATGCTCGGCCTCGTGCTCATCGTGTTTGCTGGTGGCATTGCCGAGTACTTCAAGGAAGGGTCCGTTAACTACTGGTCGCCGCAGAACCAGTGCCTCATCCTGACGCAGACGGTGACGGTGGCGCTTGGGGCCATCGGCATGACGATGGTTATCATCTCGGCGGGCATCGACCTGTCGGCCGGCAGCGTGATTGCCTTGGCGGCGTGCGCGGCCGCCTGGGTGGTTCGCGAGGTTTCGCCCCAGGGCGTGGCGGAACTCGGCGGTTTCGGCGGCTTGTGGATACCGTTCTTGGCCATCGCCGTCGGCATTACGGCCGGGGCCTTGGCCGGCGCGACGAACGGGGTGCTCATTACTCGGCTGAAACTGGCGCCCTTCATCATTACGCTGGGCATGATGACGTTTGCGCGCGGCCTGGCCAAGGGCGTGGCCGAGCAGCAACGCATCGACGCCCCGCTGAACTGGATCTCGGATTTCACCAACGCCAACATCCGCCTCTTTCCGCTGGAGGTCCAGTGGGGGCCGTTCAACTGGGGCGGTGCGGTGGCCATCTCGGCTGCCGTCATTGTGACCGTCGTCCTGGCGATTGTGGCCGCCGTCGTGCTCGGGCGCACCCAGTTCGGCCGGCACGTGTTCGCCATCGGCTCGAACGAGGATTGTGCCCGACTGTGCGGCGTGCGGGTCGAACGGGTGAAGTGGGGCGTGTACGTCATTGCGGGAGCGCTGTTCGGCCTGGCCGGCGTCGTCGACTTCGGCCGGCTCTCGGTGGGCGACCCCACGACCGCGCTCGGCAAGGAACTCGACATCATCGCCGCCGTCATCATCGGCGGCGGGTCGTTCAACGGGGGTGTGGGCAACGTCTTCGGCAGCCTCATCGGGGCGCTGCTGATGGCTCACCTCCGGAACCTCTGCGTCCACCTCGGCTTGCCCAACTACGTCCAGGAAATGGTCGTTGGCGCCGTCATCGTTGTGGCCGTGACCGTTGATAAACTGCGGCAGGGCAAGCGGCAGTAGGTGTCTGAAGGGCGGGTGATCCTACCTGCCGATGTTCACCCCTCGAATGTCGCCGTGCGGACAACAACACGGCAACGGCCGCGGCGAGATTCCTCGACTCGCTTCGCTCGCTCGGAATGACAACGTGAAGCAGGCCTCACGACTCCGGCCTGGAAATGATGCTTCGCCCGTCGATGTCCTGTGGCACGGGTTTCCCCAGGAGGTCGAGCAGCGTCGGGACCACGTCTACCGCCCGCACGGGGTCCGACCGCCGCTCGTGCGGCACGCCGGGCCCGGCCATGAGAAGCGGCGTGAGCATCTCGGCCGGCCTCAGGCCCCCGTGACCCGCCTTGTGTGTATTGCCCAGGTCCCAGCCGGGTGCGGCAAAGACCGCGATGTCGCCGGACCGGGGGGCGCCAAAGTAGGCGGCCAGTTGAGGCACGAGGTCGGGGTACTCCGTGTCGATAGTTTCCCGGAGCCACGCCCGCCCGTCGTGGAATTCGCCGAGCACCATCGGCGCGGGCACCGTGTCGGCGTACCCGAGGGGGTCCTCGCCGTGGGTAACCCGGTAGGCGTAACGCGTGTCGGCCGACGGGCACGTCGTTTCGGTAGGTGCGTGGCGGGTTTCGGCGCCGGCCGCGTGCGATGTGATCTCCGCCGTCCCGTAGCGGTTGGTTACGCGGATGCGGTTGGGGCCCGCCCGGTAGGCGATGGCGTCTACGGCCTCGGCCTCGCTTAGGCGCCGGATGAGGTCGATGCGGCCGCCGTCGCGCGTGGGATACGCCCGCAGGTCCTGGGCCGACGGGCGGACGAGCCAGCCGGCGAAGGTCGGCGGGGCGCCGTCCGCGCCGGCCGGCTGCGGCTTGCGGAGCGAAATGGCCCAGTACCGGTCGCCGGAGCCCGCCAGGACGCACGCGTGCCGGCTGTAGTAGGCCAGGCGGTCCTCGAACATCGTATCTTCCCACAGGTGGCTCTCGGCCACGTCGAGGCGAAACGTGTCCCGGACGACCGTCTCGATGGGCCAGTGCTGCGCCACGTCGGTCATGCCGTGGTCGGTGGCAAAGACGATCACGGTCGTGTCGAGCCGGCCGGCGGCGTCGAGATCCCTGAGAACCCGGCCGATTTGGGCGTCCGTGTGTTCCAGGGCCTTCTCGTACGCCTCGGTTGATACGCCTGAGCGGTACGCCTCCATGTCGGGCCAGAGCAGATACGCGATGATGAAGGCGGGAAACCTCCCTCGCTGCCGCGCGACAGACGCCGCAATGTTGAACCGCAGGAGCGACAGCCGGTCCACCAAGCCGTACCAGCCGAAGAAGTAGGGCGGCCCGGCGCTGGTCCAGTTTTCGGCGAACTTCGTGGCGCCGCGGTGGGCCTGGTAGAAGAGGCTCATCGTGGTCTCGTCATCGAGCCGCTCGAAGATCGTTGGCGCGATGTAATCGCCGTCCAGCGTGTTCTTCTGGGCAATCGTCTCGTAGTTCCGCCACACGAGGCGGTTCCGGTCGAACCACTTGATGCCCGTTACGCCGTGCCGGCCGGGGAAGACCCCCGTCACGAACGACGTCTCGCATGCCAGCGTAACGCTGGGCACGCTGGACAGACACCGCTCGACGTACAGGCCGCGCTGGACGAAGTACCGCTCAATGGCGGGCAGCCGGCCGTCGGCCAGGAGCCGAGCAAACACGTGCCGGTTCACCCCATCGGCGAAGAAGACGATGGCCGAGGGACCGTCATTCGCGGCCGGCGGCGGAAAGTCGAAGCCGAACGACGCCTCCCGTTCGTCGTGCCACGCCCCGCATCCGGCCAGCGCCGCAACACCGGCCAGAAGGACAATGAGAACGACGACGCGCGGCAGGTTGCCGTACGCGCCGCACCGGCCGGCGGGGTTCCATGCGCGTGCGCGGTGGACGCGGAGGTCCACCGCGACCGTCCGTCGGTGCGGATGTCCGGGCGCAAAGGTCACGGCTTCTCCTTACGAGGCGGGGGCCAGGGCCGGCCGGTCAGCGCGGGCAGCACGTCCGGCAGGTCGCGCGACCGCAGCGGTTGGGCCGACTCCGGCACGACCCCGGCGGTCGAGATGACAAAGGCCGTGCTGCTCTTGGCGGCCAGGTCGCCGTGGGTGCTCGCCCCGTCGGAAAAGCGCGACGCCCGCGACGGCAGGCCCGCACTGTAACCGTCCTTCAGGCTGACAACGACGTCCGGCACGTGCTCGGCCAGGCCGTGGAACGCCCGCCACACGCGAACCACGGGGTCCGGGTACACGTGTTCGGCGGTCAGGCGGAGCCAGGTCCGGTCGTCGGCAAAGCCGTCGGCGTCGATCGTGCCGGCCGCCCGGGCCTGCGCGATAATGGCCGATAGGTGCAACGGGTCGCCGGTGTCCGCAGCGTACCGGAGCCGGTGATCGCGGCGCTGGACGCGGGCCTTGCCCTCATCGGAGCAGACGACGACGTCGCCGTTGGCCGGGTAGATGACCACGTCAACGCCTTCGGCCTGGACGAGGGTGTCGGCAAGGGCCGGCCGACGCCGTGTCGCGAAGCCGGCGTAGGTCACGAGGCCGTAGTCCACGACGCCCACGTCATTGTCTTTCGTGGGGCGGTCGGTCACGCGCCAGCCGTGCGTGCGAAGGACCTTGCGGAAGTCGATCCACTGCGCCCGCACGAGTTGGTGACCGTGGTCGGCGAAGACCGTTACCTTGACGAGCCCCTGCGATTGCCAGACGAGTTGCTGGGCCAGATGGTCGATGGCCGCCAGGACCTCCTGTTGCCCCTTAAGAAGGTGCATGGTTCCCATGCCGGCGGTCGAGACGAGGTACGCCACGACCATCGGCCGGTCGCGCTGCTCGAAGAGGGCCTTGACGGCCTTGACCTCCTCCTTGAGGTAATGTTGCGGAAAGAGGTACGACAGCGGGTCCACAAGCGTGTCGGCCCGGTAATCCACGCAGCGGGCCCAGTCCTCGTTGACGAGGGCCAGGTAATCGCTGTCGCCGCCGGCCAACTGCCCGGTTCGGCGGTCGAGGTACCGGGCCTCGTACCCGATGGGCCGAACGCTCCGGAAAACGTCGGCCAGGGCGAGGTCCGTCATCGACGGGAACGGCGCAATCACCCGGGCCGGCTTATGGAACAGGGCCAGGTGCCCCGCCTCCTGGTACGCCTTGACGGTGTTGTAGCCGATGCCGTCCAGGATGATGACCACGTGCCGGCACGTGGCGGGGGGCAGGGCGTCGAGGTCCTGGAACACGTCGGCCTGGCCGTCGCCGGTGGTGTCGTACCCGATACGGTTGATGCGGCCGTCGGGTCCGGCCAAGGCAACGTAGTCGGGCTGGCCGTCGCCGTTGGTGTCGTAGCCGCGTCGCCCGCCTTCGTTGGCGGGTTCCACGTTAAAGGGTTCGGCGGGAAACCGGGACGGCGCAGCGCAACTGGCGGCGAGGGCCGTCCATGCGGCACAGGCCGCAAGGGCCAGGGCCAAGTGACGCCACGGCCCACGGGGCGGCGGGTTCCCAACGCCCGCGCGGTCCGATGACACGGCACTGTGCGAATTCGTCATGACGGTTCCCTGCTCTTGTGGCTCCGAAGAAGACTACCGGGCGAAGCGCTTATTCTATCGCCCGACGCGGCGGCGGGAAGGGCCTTTTTTTGGCGCCCGAAACTGCCACCACCCGGAAGGGCGCGCCGCACGCCACCCGAAACCACTTAGAAGCGGCGCTACGCACCACGTTACTCGGTAAGCAGTTGCAGGACCGAGAGAACCAGCGTCAGCGCGCCGAGAACCATCGCCAGCACGCCCACCGCTCCCACGATGCAGGCCGGTGTGCGCCCGGTAATGAACGCGCCGCCCACGAAATAGCCGGTCATCTCGCCGATGGCCTCCCGGTGACGCAGGATGAGGAACCCCGCGAAGAGGATAAACGCGGCCACGATGATGCGGTACCGCGGGTCGTCGCCGGCGCTGCGCACGGAAACCTGTTTCGCCAGGATAGTCAGGACGTGCATGCGCAGAGCCGTCTCCTCATCGTGTGGCTTTGACCAGCACCTCGGTCGTTTGGCTATCGGTCGCCTGTTGGCGCGCTTGCTGGACGAGGTGAATCAGGTGGTTGGCGTACAACAGGCGGGTGAAGCCCCTGTTGTCGACGGCCAAATGGTGATGCCGGAGGGCGAGTGTTTCGGCGTCGTCAAACCGTTTTTGCTCCAGAAGCGCTCGTAGGGCGGACGCCACCACACCGGGGGGCAAGTTCTTGCTGATGATTTCCTTGGCGGGCTTCTTGCGGTCTTCCGTTGTATGGGGATAACGCTCTGTGCCGAAGCCCTTCAGCAGGTCGGCGACTTTCTCGGGAGGCCAGGGGGGTGCCAGGTTCTGTTCTTGTGACCGCTTACGGAAGTCGGCCACGGCCTGCCGGGCTGCCGGATCAAAGGCATAGAGCCACTCCAGCATGCCGTAGAAACAGGCGTCATCTCCGCTCGGCTTTGCCCGCTGGTACTGGTCGTACAGGAGACGAATGGGTCGGTTCTGGGAGTTCAATTTCACCAGCCATCGGAGATCGTTCCACATCTTGCGGGTGCCGGCAAGGATATCGGCCTGGGCGGCAAGTATGGCCGCTTCCACCACCGCCCAGTAAGGGCAGCCTCGCGAGTGACCGTACATTTGCTTGGGGTCGACCCGCCTACCATGCAGCAACTCGCGGTAGCCTTCGAGCAGGAAGAGGACGCCGTCCTTCTCGATGCGGTGCTTGTGGTCGTCAATAGTGGCTTCCAGAACGTGGAGATTGCCTGCGTGGGCCGCTGCAATACCGCGGAGCACAAGGGCTTCGGCATACCTGTCGTTGCCCGGTCCCCTGCCGGCCACTTCGATACTAAAGACCTCCAAGGCGTCAGCGTGATGGCCCGTTTCATGCAGCGAAACGCCCACAGGGTGTGCGTACCAGAAGGCCTCGCGAGATCCCGCTTTCCTATCGATAGAGGTAAGAAAGGGATAGCAGAGCGGTACGCTTAAATCCTGCCGCCCAGTATCCATCAGCGAGTACGAAAGGGCTAGGGTTACGTCACGGTGGTCGATGCTCGGGAGGTAGTTGCTCCTAAGCGCAGCAATCAGAATGCGGTTACAGGAGTCCGCGTCGTTGAGGACAGCCCTGACAAGTTCCCCGAGGTAGTAATGAAGCCAATACTCGTTCGGATACTCCCTCGCTGTATACAGGGCGCGCTCCCGGAGCGACGCCTCCAACTGCTTTTGCTCCCAGGCGTTTCGGAGTTCGCAGTACACGAGATCGGGCAGGTGGGGGCCGGCCAACTCCTCAAGGCGCTTCTTGTAAAGTGTGTCCTTCTTTCTTGCGGTCGAGGGATCCGGGTGCTCTTTGGGAATGAAATCAACGGCTGCAGCTTCGACAGGGTACGACGTCATGGCCCGCTCGATCTCGGCCATGTACCGCGCCCGGTCGCCGTCCTGCCACTGGCGTTGGTTGGCGTACCAGTAGCGGACGTCGGCGAAGCCGGGGTCGCGCTTTAGGATGCGCTCGTACAGGCCGAACTCGGCGGGTGTCTTCTCCTCGGCAAAGGCGGCCCGGCCCAGGTCGCGAATCGATTCGTGCTTCGTGCACCGCCGGACGTGCAGGAGGTCGACGAGGGCCGGCGACGGCTCGACCTTGCCGAGGAAGCGGATTGCGTCGACCGACACATCGCCGAGCAGGTCGAAGTAATCGCGCGGCGTCCCGTATTTCTTTTCGAACACGACGCGGGCGTCGCGGTCGTAGACGCGGAGCGTGGCGGCGTACCCGCCCACGGCCTTGATGAGCGTGCCGCCCAGGGCGTGCGTGGTTTCCCAGTCCTCGATGGCCATTCGAATCGTCGCCGGATTGTAGCGCTGGGCCAGTTCCTCCATGTATCGCCGCGCCCGCTTAAACGTGAAGTACGCGTGCCGGGTGCAGTACCCGCCGGGCGCCCAGTCCAGCGAGTTCGAGAGGAGAAAACTGAACGCCAGCGCCTCTTCCCGGTGGCCCTCGCCGCCGCGCCTCAGGTACAGGAAAGGTAGCGTCACGCAGTTGAAGCCGGAGGTTTCGTATGGCTCGTGGTCGAAGGCGGGGAACAGGCGAGCGATGTCCTCAATCGAGACCGGCTTGATGGGAACCGGCTCGACCCGGGAGAGCGGCAGAACGATGGGCGCTTTGGACGAAGGTTGTTCGGCGTCGCCCGGTTTCGTGGTGGCTGCGGCGGCGTCGGGGGCCTCCGGCGGCGCGGCTGTGGCCGCCGCGGCAGCGGCTATCTCCGAAAGCGGTGCAAGAATGGCGAGGAGAGCGAGGAGGAGGGTTAGGAGCGGTTTCATTCTCCCACCTTTCGTTATGCACGCATGACGCGCCATTGCCATGATGCATGTATGCACAAAGCCGGGGTGAAATTCAAGGCGAAACCGGTGGGCAGGGCCGAGAACTTCGCGCTGTTTCACTCAGCGGACGCCTTGCGGCACTGCACCAGCCGTTTCGCGACCCACGCCGCCTCGTCCGTCAGGCCGTGTGTCGCGTAGAACGTGCGGAGGGCCTCGTACCGCTCAATCACGTCGAACCCGAGGTTCCAGCGGAACTTCTTCAGGCACTCGGGGCACAGGTGGATGGGCCGGGCGTCGGATTCCGCCAGGTGGTTCGACCCGTTCATCACACACTCGTACGTTTGGCAGTGGTGGACGCCGAACATGTGCCCCGTCTCATGGACCAACGTCTGGAGGCTGCGGCGAAGGGCAAGGCGTTGCGCCGCGGGCGATTCCTGCTTGCCCCAAAACGTTGCCTGGAACCGGATGAGACTGTAGATGCCCACCCGCTGCCGCAGCGATGCCTGGCCGAACACGTAATTCCACGAGTCGTCCGGGTACAGATCCACCATGGCCACACCCTGCAGGCAAACGGCGCCTGGCGGCAGGGCGGGGGCCAGCACCTTGTGCAGGATGTCGCCCGTCAGGTACTGAGTTACGGGGCGGTCCAGGATGGTCCGGTCGCGGCGGGTCACGTTGCGGAGCGGCAGGGCCGGCCCCAGGCGCGCCGGCAGGGCGTAGTAGAGGCCGAGGAATTCATGCAGGACGGCCAGACGCTGCGTCTCCTCGGCCGTCATCGGCCCCACCGGCGCCACGACCAGCGTGTGCCGTGCGGGCGTGGCCCGAACCGGCCGCGACGCCACATACGCGCGGAACGACTGGGGCGGTTCCGGATGGGCGGCCATCCAGTCGTGCGGACCCGGCGGGGGCATCTTCGTAAAGAGGTCGGCGGCCCAGAACGCCGGCGGGTCCTTACCAACATCCGCCTGCGGCCGATAGAACGCCTCGTCCTTGGCGGCGGCCATTGTGCAGAAGGCGCCGAGTAACAGCGCGGTTCCAACGAGCGATACGGAGTGTGTCATTTCAGGTTCCGTTTCTCCGCCAGGGCCCTCCGGCATTCGCCGAGGCGGCGGCGGACCCACGTGCCCTCCACCGGCATGCCGACCTCCCGATAAAACCGCTCCAGCGTCTCGTACCGCGCGATGACGTCGAACCGCAGCGTCCACCGCAACTTGCGGAGGCAGTCGGGGCACAGGTGCAGCGGCTCGGTCGTTGAGGACCGCCGAACCTGGTTCATGACGCAATAGTACTTGCGGCACGGGGTGAGGCCAAGCGTGCGGCAGGCCGTGTCGGCCACCATGCTGAACGCCAGCCGGCGGTCGCGGTAGACCATGTCCGGCTTCGAACGCCGGCCAAAGAACTCCGGGAACGTCCGCGCCAGGCTGCACACGCCCAACCCCTCGCCGGTCCGGGCCAGGTGAGCCAGCGACGGCCAATCCCGGTCGGCCGCGTACAGGTCCACCGTGGCGAGGCCGATGACGGTGAGGGCATCCGCCGACTGCCGCGACGCCACCAAGTGCGTCATGAGGTGCCCGGCCTCGTACTGCTCAACGGACTGCCCCGTCACCTCTGCCGGACGCGAGCGACACCCCACGAGCCCTGCCGCCGGCAACGTCCGGACCGGCAGCGTCAGGTAAACGGTCAGGAACGCCCGGACGAGGCCGATGCGGGTTGCCATCTTCTCGTCAACCGGCCCAAGGGGTAGCAGGTACACGGTGCGACGCGACGGCGTGGGCCGCAGCGGCTTGCTGGCCACGTACTCCTGGAAGGGCTTAACCCAGTCCTGGGCCTCGGCGTCGAAGCCGCCGGAGGACCGCGTAAGACCTCGTTCACGGTAGAACGTGGGGGCGTAGAAGCCCGGCGGGTCGTCCGCAACGCGGACGGGCGACCCCAGCGTGGTGGCCGGGGCGGCCGGCGGGACGGGGTTAGCAAGGACGCCGTCGGGCGTTGCCCAAGCCGCCAGCATCGCCGCTGTCAGCAGGATGGCCGGTCGCACGGATGGGGCCCTCCAATGCGGGTCGCTCGGGGCTTGACAGAACGCCGATAGACGGTAGTATAAGGGCACCTGGAGGGTGCAACAACATCCTGTGCGCTCGTGGCGGAATCGGCAGACGCGCTAGGTTCAGGTCCTAGTCCGCTTTAATGCGGGTGGAGGTTCGAATCCTCTCGAGCGCACCATCGTAACGACACCGCCGGCCGGCCTCAGCCCGACCGGCGTTTCCTTCAGGCCCACGCACCCGTTACACGAGTCTGGGCAAACGCCATGGAACAGGCCAGGAAGTGTAACGTCCTATTCCTGTGCACCGGCAACGCCTGTCGCAGCCAGATGGCCGAAGGGTGGGCTCGCCACCTGCACGGCGACCGTATCGATCCGTACTCGGCGGGTATCGAGATGCACGGCCTGGACCCTCGGGCCGTGGCTGTGATGGCCGAGGCGGGGGTGGATATCTCCGGCCATCGTTCCAAACACGTTGCCGAACTTGCGGCCGTCGGCTTCGAGTACGTGGTCACGGTGTGCGACCATGCCCGGGAGTCGTGCCCCGTGTTCCCCGGCACGGTCAGGCTGGTACACGCGGGGTTCGAGGATCCGCCCCTCCTGGCCCGCGATGCGGCCACCGAGGAGGAGGCCCTGGCGCCATATCGCCGCGTCCGGGATGCCATCCGCGCCTTCGTCGAGACGCTTCCCGAAGTGCTGCAGCAGGCGTAGGCCGAGGGCGAAAGGGCTTGCTCTGGTCAGGGACGTTGCCTAGAATACCCGGTCCGTCGTCATGGCCTTGGCGCGACGGATACCTCGGCATGAGGCGGGATAGCCAAGTGGCTAAGGCACCGGTTTGCAAAACCGGCATTCACGGGTTCGAATCCCGTTCCCGCCTCCATTTCTTTTGCGTGATGGCCCTTTCCAGCGACTTGTCGCCACGCTCGTGGCCGTCCATGTTCCTCGCGGTCGGTTCCGAGAGTTGACGCTCACGGCTGCGGCCCTTACCTTATGCAGCGTGCCGGCGACGCTGCGCGTGGCGGTGCCGGGGCGACGCGAGCTAGGAATCCCGAAAGGAGGCGTCCGTGCGAATTCTGGCGGCAGATCTCGGTGCATCCAGTGGGCGGACCATCGTGGGCGAGGTCGACGGCGGCGCCATCCGCCTCGCGGAAACCCACCGCTTCGAGAACCGCATGGTCGAGGTCGATGGCGCCAAGCGGTGGGACGTGGACGGCCTCGTGCGCGAAATTCAGACGGGCATCGCCGCCGCCGGGCCGCTCGACGGCATCGGCCTGGATACGTGGGGCGTGGACTACGGCCTGCTGGATGCCGACGGCGCCCTCATCGAGTCGCCCTTCGCCTACCGCGACCCGCGGCACGCCGACGGCATGGCCCCGGCCTACACGCGGGTTTCCAAGGACGACCTGTACGCCGTGGCCGGCATGCAGGAGATGCCCATCAACACGGTGTTCCAGTTAATGGCCGAGCAGGCGAAGCGCCCGGCCGTCCTGGACCGTGCCGCCCGCATGCTCATGATGCCCGAACTGCTCGTGTACCGGCTTACGGGCGAAGCCGTCAGCGAGTACAGCATCTCGAGTACGACGGGCCTGCTCGATGCCCGCGCGCGCGACTGGGCCTGGGACGTCATCCGGGCGCTTGACCTGCCGGAAGGCATCTTCGGCCGCATCACCATGCCCGGCGCCCAAGCCGGCCTGTACGAGGGCACGCCCGTCTTCACGGTCGCCATGCATGATACGGGCAGCGCCGTGGCGGCCGTGCCGGCCACCGAGCCGGGCGAGTGGGCGTACCTGAGCAGCGGCACCTGGTCGCTCATCGGGGCCGAACTCGACGACCCTATCCTGACCGCCGAGGCCCGCGACGCCAACTTCACCAACGAGGGCGGCGCGGATGGCAAGATCCGATTCCTCAAGAACATCAACGGCCTGTGGCTCATCCAGGAATGTCGACGACTCTGGGCCGAGCAGGGCACGCCGATGACCTTCGCCGAGATTGCCGCCGCCGCCGAGGCCTCCGCGTACGAGGGCACCATCGACCCGAACGCTCCGCAGTACCTGGCCCCGGCGAACATGGTGGACGAAATCCTTGCCGACCTCAAAGGCCGCGGCGAGCCGGTTCCCGCCACGGAGGGCGACATCGCCCGGTGTTGCTACCTGAGCCTGGCGGCGGCCTATCGGCGGGAACTCGATAAGCTCCAGGACGTGACCGGAAAGCGGTTCAACCGCCTGCACGTGGTGGGCGGCGGGTGCAAGGCACACCTGCTGAACCGGCTGACGGCCGACGCCGTCGGCATACCCGTCTACGTGGGGCCCGCCGAGGCCACCGCCGTCGGTAACCTGTGCATCCAGGCCCAGGCGTGCGGCCTGTTCGGTAGTCGGCAGGAGGCCCGGCAGGCCATTGCCGAGGCGTTCCCCGTCCAGGTATACGAGCCGCAGGCTGGATGACTGCGGATTACCCGCCGGTTGGCGGGTGGCGGCCCTTGTGGTACGTGCGTAGGGTGTCGCCGTGATGCTTCCAGAGGGCGCGGATGTCATCCACGGTTCGGCGCCACTGGTCGGGCGGCATGTTCACGTCGTACCGTTGGCCGGTGATACGCGAGGCGGCGTCGGCCGCCCGGCGCCGGACCAGGAGGTCGGGGTCGTCCAGGGCGGTTAGAATGGCCTCCATTTCGTCCATGGCGCGCATGTGCCCGATGGCCGTGACGGCTGCCGCACGCACGTCGGTCTCCGGGTCCTCGGTGGCGAGCCGCGCCAGGCCGGGGGCCGCCGTCCCGATGGCGACGCGCGGATAGGCAAGGGCGGCCTCTTCGCGGACCTCCGGGTGGGGGTGCTGGAGCAGGCGTTCGATTTCCGGCCGCGCGCTAGCGCCGCGGCTGGCCAGTTCGCGGACGCGTTCACGGGGGATGGCGGGAGCGGCCGGCGGTGTCTGGGCGCCCGACGGACCGGCGGCGTCGGGCGGTTCGAGGCCGGCCGGGGCGTCCGGCTCGCCGTCACAGCCGGCCGGAAGCCACGTGGCCACCAGGGCCACCGCTACGGCGAGGGCGCGGCCGATACGATAGGGCCCGGCGCAGGCCGGGCGATGCGGGCAGGCGGAGCCGTTTGCCGGGTCGAGCATGGGCATCCCAGGTGTTCGCCTCGCCATCAGGGCAGCCAATACTGCCGGTACGCTGCGGGGTAGGCCGGGTTGACATCCGCGGGCCTCATCGGGCTGACGGACCCGTCGGTGAGCAACACGTTGATGCGTCCGCCGTGGCGGGCGAACATGGGCACGCCGTCGCGGTTCGGGTCCACCTCGGGGTCGGTCCAGCAGTCGTCGCTGTGGGCGACGTAGCGGGCGTAATCCATGAGGGCGACGGCCCCGGGCCGATACGTGAGGTACTTGGTTTCGCCGGGCATGCCGTAGTTGGTGGCGATGACCGTTTGCGTGGCTTGGCCGTCGGGGCCGTAAGTGGCGTAGGGGTCGGTGTCCGGCTGCCAGTTTCCGTTTTCGTCCGGGTCCGTTTCCTGGGTGCCGACGCTAATCTGGATGTCCTTGTAAAACGAGCCGCGCGGCATCGCGAACAGGAGGTCGTGGTCGGGCCGGGTAACCAGGGTGTGGGCGCCGCCGGTGTGGCCGGAGAGCGTCAGGTCGTAGGTGCCGTCCTGGTTATCGCAGACGCGGATCATCGTGTCGTTATAGTCGCGGTCACCGCCGCTTGGGCGGACGTCCTCGGAGCAGAGCCAATACACATTCGGGTTGGCGTCCGCGCGGTAGTTGGTGTTGATGGCGCCTTTCAGGTTGCTCTTGCCGTCGCCCAGAAGGTACCCGATGGTCTGGGCGGCCCGGACCTGGGTGTCGGAGAGTTTGACCACCCAAGGCCCTTCCTCCAGGGGGACGTACGTGTGGCCGCCAAGCGCCAGTTCAAGCAATTCGCTGAGTTCGCTGTAGTGTTCGGGGGCCTCGGGTTCGGGTGTGTACGATTGGTGCCAGGCGTGGTCGTCCTCGTCGTCGTCGGGCGGGACGGGGTCGCCGGGGTCCTCGTCGTGAACGATGGACGCTTCGGCAGACGATGCGGGGCAGACCAGGAACGTGCGGTTGTAATCGAGGTACCCGAGCACTTGGGTGGGCCAGGATCGGGGTTTGAGGTCCGAGAGGGGGCTCTCGGCGGCCTCGGCACGCCGCATGGCCAAGGCCTGGTACAGGTGGGCCAGGTTACGCGTGCACTGATGATCGGCCACGGCGTCCCAGGCGTGCCATATGGCGGGCATGAGGAGGGCGGCCAGAACGGCCAGTATGGCGATGACCACCAACAGTTCGGCTAGCGAGAAGGCGTGGCGTGGGCTCCGGTGGCCGGCGTGCTCCGCGGCCATGGCCTGATGCCTCCTTCCGGCGCCGGCAACGCGCCGGACGTGGCGGGTCCACCATCGACCCTGGGCGCAGTCAACGTTGCATTACAACGTAGAACGTACCCAAGAAGTACTCGGCTGTCAAGGCAATGTAAGGGTTTGGCAGGGGTCCAGGCCGGCGGCGGGCGCAGATGGTTGCTCGGGCGCCTGCCGGCTCGACGCGGTTCAGCGATGTGGGGGCCGGAGGCTGCCCGCCGCCTACGCGTCAGACGTTTCGGCCGCGCTTGCGCCGGAGCAGGGCCAACCCCCCGGCCGCCAGCAGGGCGAGTGTCGCCGGTTCCGGCACGCCCTGATACAGGAACACGCGGCCACTGGAATCGCCAATGAGAAGGTCCAGGAACCCGTCGCCGGTCCAGTCGCAGATGAACGGGCGGGCGCGCGGGTCCAGGTCGATGTCGGCTCCGTTGGCCTGAAGGGCGACGCCCGGGCCGAGGACGGGCGTACCGTCGCCGCCCGTGCCGGTGCCGAGGTACTGCCAGATTCTCCCGTCGTCGCCGACGCCGACGATGAGGTCCAGGATGCCGTCGCCGTTGAGGTCGGCCACGTCGGGGCTCGAACGGACCCCAATATCGATGTCGATACCGTTGGCCTGCACGAAGGTGCTGGGGTCGAGTTGGGGCATGTCGGGGTAGCCGGCGTTGTAGTAGTAGCGGACCATGCCGTTGCCGTCGCCCATGACGAGGTCGTAGATGCCGCTGCCGTCGCTGTCCCAGTTCGTGACGGCGAGGGCGGCGCGGTCGCCGACGTCGATATCGACCTTGGGCACGCCGGCCTCGACGAGGTCGTACGCGAGGCCGCCGACGTCTGCGTTGAATTCGGGGGAGGCGTCGGTTCCGGTGTTGGCGTAGAAGCGAACGCTGCCGAGCGCCGTGCCGATGAGGAGGTCCTTGCGGCCGTCGCCGTTCCAGTCGGCTGCACGTGGGAAGGCCCCCTGGCATCCGCTGCTGCCCACGTCGAGGTCCGCACCGCCGGCCTGCAAAAAGACGTAACTCGTAAACACGGGCGCCGCGGCCGTGCCGCTGTTCAGGTACAGGCGCACCTTGCCGGTGCTGTCGGTTTCCTTGGTGCCCACCAGAAGATCGGGCCTGCCGTCGTTGTCCCAGTCGACGCACGACGGTACGGAGTAGGAGCCGACGTCAATGACGACGCCGGCCGATTCCACGAGTTGCTGCGGGCCCAGTTCCCAGGCCCCAACGGGGACGCAGGCCAAGCCGGTGACCAAGATAGCCAGGACGGCGGATGGGAATAGGCGAACGGCTTTCATGGCGTGGATATCTCCTCTCGCGCTTCAGGCCAGAACTCGTTGTGTAGAAACGGGGTGCGCCGCGACCAGGAGTTGAATGCTCAGACGAGGGTGCGCGGTCAGTGCATGGCCCCGGGCGTGTAAACTATGAACGAAAACCACGATTTGTCAAATCTGAGAAAGCAAGAAAAGGGCAGAATCGCCTCTGAGACGCCACCAGGACGGCTTTGGGCCAGAATGAGGTAGGCGTTTGGCCACCCGGCGGCACGGAGACATACAGAAGGGGCGGTCACCTGCGTGACCGCCCCTGGGCAAGCCAAGGCCCGATGGCCGTGCTACGGGATGCAGAGTGGGCAGATCGTCTCAACCGTTATGCACACCGTGGGCAGTGCCGGGCAACGGGTGCCCTCTTCAGGGCACCGGGTGTCGACTTCGGGGCACCGCGTGTCGTCCTCCGGGCATTGTGTCTGGATGGGTGGGCACATGGTCCACGTGGTGTGGCAGATGCTGCTGTAGGGTGGGCACCGTGTCAGGCTGAACGGGCATCGCGTGTTCTCAGGCGGACACTTCGTATCGTTCGGCGGGCAGTAGGTGTCGCCCGGCGGGCACTGGGTTTCCAGGATCGGGCACTCCGTGTCCGTCGGCGGGCACTTGGTGTCTTCTGCCGGGCATTCGGTTTCAAGAGGCGGGCAGCGCGTTTCGATGGGCCCCGTGCACTTCGTCTCTTCTTCGGGGCACTGCGTTTCGATGGGCGGACACTGCGTCTCCTCAACCGGGCATTCCGTATCGAAGGATGGGCACTGCGTCACGACGACCGGGCAATACGTGTCGAGACTGCACTGCGTAACCACGCCCTGGCACAGCGTTTGAATGGCCGGACATTGCGTCAGGAAGACGGGACACTCGGTGTCGACCGGCGGGCATTTCGTGTCGTCCGTTGGGCACTCCGTTTCGAGGGGCGGGCACTCGGTGTCGACGGGTGGACAACGGGTTTCGGCCGCTGGGCACTCGGTGTCGACCGGCGGACAACGGGTTTCGGCCGCTGGGCAATCGGTTTCGATGGGCGGGCATTTCGTCTCGGCCGCTGGGCACTCCGTTTCGAGGGGCGGACACTTCGTCTCGGCGGCCGGGCACTCGGTCTCGAGGGGCGGACACTTCGTCTCGGCGGCCGGGCATTCCGTTTCGATGGGCGGGCATTTCGTCTCGGCGGCCGGGCACTCGGTTTCGAGGGGCGGACACTTCGTCTCGGCGGCCGGGCACTCGGTCTCGATGGGCGGGCATTTCGTCTCGGCGGCCGGGCACTCCGTTTCGACGGGCGGACAACGGGTTTCGGCAGCCGGGCACTCAGTCTCGACGGGCGGACACTTCGTCTCGGCGGCCGGGCATTCCGTTTCGATGGGCGGGCATTTCGTCTCGGCGGCCGGGCACTCCGTTTCGAGGGGCGGGCATTTCGTCTCGGCGGCCGGGCACTCCGTTT
>Ga0272441_10002222_pt1 | contig 39826 bp, 37 predicted proteins | sample SSMProp6N_FD_193582 | JGI IMG/M metagenome (GOLD analysis project Ga0272441, IMG submission 193582) | Marine sediment archaeal communities from Little Sippewissett salt marsh, Falmouth, MA, United States - SSM-Prop-6N | ecosystem: Environmental > Aquatic > Marine > Wetlands > Sediment ... | reverse complement strand
TACATTCTGCCGGAATCCGACTCGGTAGAGAAACTGCTCGCCCACAACAAAGAGAAGGACTGAAAGCGAAAGCGTCGTCCACCATCGAGAATAGCATGCAGGGGCTGAACAGGCCCCTGCTTTTTTTATGCCGATTAGCATATCATCCGCCGGCATGTCTTCCGGCATCGAACACCTTCACCCCGAAGGCGTCGCCGTCAGGAGGGTAAATCGCGAAGGGACGATCCGCAGTTTGCCCGGCGTCGTCTGATACAGCTCGCCATCGGTATCCACCCGCTCGTTCACCGGACGCGTAATCTCTATCTCCCTTGCAGCATAGTGCCTGACAAAACGGCTGAGCCGGTTCCAGTTTCCCGAGTTTTTATCGCCGAAAAAATCGACAAGCATCTCCAGCCCCCTGCCTTCGACGATGAACACGTTCAGGTAACCGTCATGCGGCGAAATATCCTCGAGGGGGATGGGGATACCGCCGATTCTTCGTCCGTTGACGACCAGGATCATGCTGCTTCTGCCTCGGTGCTCCCTGCCATCGGTCTGTATCCTGTACCTGAAAATCGCCGGGTCGAAAAAATTGGCGATCAACCTGGAAAGGTAGCGCGGCTGCAGGAAGCCCAGTACGCCCGAGCTTTTCCTGGCCTCTCTCTCGACGGCCCGGGCATTATGCACCGGAAGTCCTATCGCCCAGAAATTCAGGGCGATCCTTCCGTCGTTCAGAATAGCATCGTAGGACACGGGGACTGCCTCGCGCAGGGCCCGGGCCGCCGCCCCTGCCTCCGCGGGAAGGTTGAGCGTGCTTGCAAAATCGTTGAACGTACCCGCGGGAAGGAGGCCCACGGGCAGAGACACATCGAATCGATAAAAGCCGTTGACAAGTTCGTGCAGCGTTCCGTCGCCGCCCATCACGAAAACGATGTCGGCGCCCTCAAGGCCCGAGCATTTCTCCTCTATGTCCCCCTGTTTCCTGCTGGCGTAAACCGCCAGATCGCCCACCATGTCCCCGAGGATTGGGATGACATCATCGAGGATGCCCTCGCCCTCCCTGCCGGCGTTTCCGTTATAGAGCAGTATGCCTTTACGGTATTTCATCACGGCATTCTCCGGTTAGCAAAGCATCAGAGACCCCCACCGAAATAAAAAGGCCATCGACCGGTCAGATCGTTTCCGGCAACAGTCCAGCGGGAGAAAAATCATCTGGAAGGGAAAAATGGAGAAGAGCACCGTCCATTCCGAAACCGTCCGGACACCAGCGAACCCCGGAAAACAGAAAAGGCTTACAGATCGAAACCTGTAAGCCTTTATGCTGGTGCATCCGCCAGGACTCGAACCTGGAACCCACTGATTAAGAGTCAGTTGCTCTACCAATTGAGCCACGGATGCGAAACGTTTCAGCCGGAAGACCGCCCTCCTACTTCGAAGGTTCTTCGGAAGGAGCCGGAGCGGGCGCCGTGGCCGGAGCTTCCACGGGAGCGGGAACCTCGCCGGGAGCCGGAATTACAGGCGCTTCTTTCTGCAGGATGCTGCCGTTGCTGCCGGACTGCCTCGAAGGGAGCGTGAACTGCACCACGAAGGCGAGCACCATGATGACCCCCGCCAGGATTGCCGTCGCCTTGCTCAGGAAATCCCCTGTCCTGCGGACGCCGAGGTTCTGCACGGTCCCGAGGCTGGCGATCCCGCTGGTCAGTCCGCCTCCCCCCTTGGGATTCTGCAGCAGCACGACGCCGATCAGCATGATTGCGGCTATGAGTATCAGCACGACGAGGAAAATATGCATGAGACCCGGCAAGCTTTTATAAATTCACAAATATCGTATCTTCCCAGTATCAAAGGCCTGTAATTTAGCAACTTTTAAAGAATATCCAAGCGGTGTTTACCGATATCGGGAAAATGCTCGTGACCCTTGGTATCGTTGCAGTTCTCGCGGGCCTCGTGATGATGACGGCACAGAAACCGGGAGCTCCCGGCTTCCTGAAATGGTTCGGCAATCTCCCGCTCGACATCCGTGTCGTCAGGGAAAATTTCAGCTTCTACTTCCCGCTGGGAACCTCCATTCTGCTGTCGGTCGTCCTGAGCATCCTGCTCTACCTTGTCAACAAATTCATCAGGTAATCCCTTTTCCATGGCCAAAGCACAACACAGCGCCCAGAGAAAGGCGAAAGTACAGCGGCGGACAGCCGAAACCGACATCGTCCTCGAAGTGAACCTCGACGGGTCCGGCACGCATTGCGTCGATTCCGGAGTGGAATTCCTCGACCACATGCTCGCGAACTTCGCCAGGCATGCCGGATTCGACCTCACGCTCGCCTGCAAGGGAGATACCGGCGTGGACGATCACCATTCGGTCGAGGATATCGCCATCGTCATGGGAAAAGCGATCCTCGAAGCGCTGGGCGACAGGAAAGGGATTCAGCGCTACGGCTGGGCGATCATCCCGATGGACGAGGCCCTGGTGCGCTCTGCGCTGGACCTCGGCGGCAGGAGCTACTCTGTCTTCAGGGGCGAGTTCAGCAGAGCGGAGATAAACGGTTTTTCAACCGAAATGATCGAGCATTTCTTCGTCTCCCTCTCCCGCTCCATGCAGGCCAATATCCATATCGCGATACTGGAAGGCAGCAACACCCACCACAAAATGGAAGCGATCTTCAAATCGTTCGCTTACGCCATGAAACAGGCCGTCTCCATCACCGGCACGGCCATCCCCTCGACCAAAGGGGTGCTGTGAATGTGTTGTTGATCTGTTGAACTGTTGATGTGTTGAGCCGGGGGCGCGGCGATCGCCGCAAGGCTGCCGGGCGGGCATCCCGACATGTCGCGGGACCCCTACACGTGAACAATTCGGCACTTCTCCCGTTCTCCCCGTAGGGGCGAAAAATTTTTCGCCCCTACGGTTTATCCTGTCAGTCGTCTCTTCTTCTCTCGTCACCAAGCCCGCCACAGCGGGCGACGTCACTGATTACTCTACACACAGGTGTTTCATCCGTGAAAATCCGTGCAATCCTTAGGCATAACACTCCCCTACCACCAATTCAACGATTCAACACATCAACAGTTCAACAACGCATTTCAGATTGCCGCGTTGCTCCACTCCTCCGAAATGACTGCCAATACAGAACGCTCGCCAACCGCCTACTGCATTTCGTCTTTTCGCCCCTACGACCATCCGTGAAAATCCGTGCAATCCGTGGGTATAAAATGATTTGCGGAAACGAAAAGGGCCGGCGCACCGGCCGGCCCTTCGATTCAACGCTTCAGCAAATCAGCGATTCAACATTCCCTCATCACTTCGCGTAGGCCACGGAGCGTTTCTCACGGATGATGGAGACCTTGATGTGGCCGGGATAATCGGCCTCTTCCTCGATCTTGTGGGCGATGTCGTGAGCGAGCACGTCGGCCTGCGAGTCGTTGACGTTTTCCCCCTCGACGATAACCCGGATCTCGCGTCCCGCCTGCAGGGCATAGGTCTTGATGACGCCGGGGAAACCCTTGGCGATCTCCTCGAGGCTTTCGAGACGCCTGACATGGCCCTCGGGGGTAACCGCGCCGCGCGCACCGGGGCGGGAGGAGGAGATGACGTTAGCAGCATCGACCAGGTCGGCGATGGGACTTTCCTTTTCGTAGTCGCCGTGGTGTGCGGCTATGGCGTTGAGTACCACGCGCGGCTCGCGGAATTTCCTGAGATACTTCATGCCGGCCACCGCATGGGGGTCCTCGCTTTCGGGAAGCACCAGGCCGATATCGTGGAGCAGGCCCGCGCGCTTCGCGAGCTTTGCGTCGAGCTTCAGCTCGGAGGCCATGATGCCCGAAAGCATCGCCACCTCACGGGAGTGCTGCAACAGGTTCTGGCCGTAAACGGTGTGGTACTTCATCTTTCCGATCAGCGCGACCAGCTCGGCGGGCATATCCGGAATCTGGAGGGAGGATAGCGTTTCCTCTCCGGTGGTCATGATGACGTCGTCGATCTCTTTCTTCGCGTCCTCATAGGCTTTCTCGATCGCGACCGGATGGATGACGCCGTCGATAAGGAGTTTCTGGAGCGTCAGCTTGGCGAGTTCGCGGCGGAGCGGATCGAAGCACGACAGGATTACCACCTCCGGAGTGTCGTCCACCACGATATCCACGCCGGTGGTGTTCTCGAAAGCCTTGATGTTGCGGCCTTCCCTGCCGATAATACGTCCCTTGAGTTCGTCGCTCTGGATATGCACCACGGAAAGGGCGCTTTCGGTAGCCTGGTCGAAGGAGACGCGCTGAATGGCCGTCAGAAGGGTTTTTTCAGCTATCTTGGCCGCCTGCTGTTCCGCTTCCTCGTGAATATGGTGAATGGTTTCAGCAGCCTCGTCGCGGGCCACGGAGAGCATGTTTTCAGTGAGCATCTGCTTGGCTTCCTCCGCCTTGAGGTTGCCGATGGATTCGAGCTTCTCGTTCTGTTCGGCGATAATGCGCTCCAGTTCGCCAGAACGCTTGGTTACGGTCTCCATCTGGTGTTCGAGCTCCTTGCGCTGTTCGGCGATTTTCTTCTCGTTGTCCCGAAGCTCCTGGGCCTGTCGCTTGAGATTGTTCTCCTTCTGCTTGATCTGTTTCTGGAGCTGGTTGAACTTGTTGTTCTTGATGGTGACGTCGTTCTCGAATTCCCGACGCCGCTTTTTCCACTCCTGGTTGACCTCGGTCACCTTGAGGTCCTTGTATTCGTTGGCTTCCTTCTGGGCTTCCTGCACTACCTGGACAGCCCGTTCTTCCGCCTCGAGCACCTTGGTCGTGCCGATTCTTTCAAGGAAAAACCTGCCGACAAAGAAGCCTACGGCAAAAAACAGCAGCGAAGCAAGAACAATCAGCGTCAGATTAACTACAATCCCCATTCACGTACCTCCTTTTGTGCCTGTTCGTCCCGATGCATGAGGAACGACTACCGGCTAATGGCAAAAAAAAACCCGCACCTCTCCCGGGATGTGTAAGATTTAAGAACCCGTTTTCAACACGGTGGGCGCCTCCTTCCAGTGTTTTGCCTCCTTCGCGACACCGTTTCCGGCATCTCCGGTTCTTCAGCAGGGCTTCAGTCCCGGCAAGGCCTGCAATTCAAGAGAAGAGTTCAGCTCCCAGTTCTTAAGAGTTGGTTCTTTTACTTACAAAACACCCCGATAATCGGTGCGGATAACTCTCGTACAAGGTATAAACGCTACTTTAAATGTAAACGTTTACCCCGAATTTTGCTCAAGAAAATCGTTCAGCCGAGCGATTTTTTCCTCCATCGACAGGAGACGCTGGGCCAGCTCGTTTTTTTTCTCGGCGAAATGAACCGCCGCCAGGACGGCAAACTTCTTGACTTCGAGATCGGGAGCCTTTCCGGCGAACTGCTGCATGATCTCGTCGACCTCCGTCGCAGCCTGTTCGGTCGCCTCGCGGCTCTCCACCCTCAACGGATAACTGTCACCGAAAATATTGACATTGATCTTTTCCATCGTTCGTCAACCGGCCGAATCGTTTCGCAGCTCCACCTCTATACGCTGCAGAATCTGAACGAGCTTCTGTTTTATCCGGACCTTCTCGGTGTAGGAAAATCCTTCGTCCTGCTCTTCGTCCGACGCTCCCGACACGGGAAGCTTGCAGGACCGGAGAATCGACTGAAGACTCGCTATTTCGCTTCGCAGCGTCTCGTTCTCTTTCCGGCAGTCCTGAAGCTGCCCGACAGTTTCCTCTATCCGTTTTTCGAGCAGATCGAGAACGGAGCCATCTCCAGCATGTTCATCCATATCTCCTGGCATCAGACTTGCCGAATTACCGCACCAAGCTTGCTTTCAGCATTCGTCATGACTTTCAGGAGAATCTTCTTGATTTTTTCCTCTTTCAGGGTACCGGAAGCATCCGCTATCTCCAGAGAAACGGCCACGCTTTTCTCGACCACCCCTCCGCTTTCACCCGAACGGCGCTCGAACAGGTCGAAGACGCGAACGTCGCGTATGAGCGCGTCACTCGACTTCACACAATCCGTAAGCTGCTGCACAGCCAACCCTTCGGGAACGATAAACGACAGGTCCCTCTCGACAACCGGATATTTCGAAGGCGGTTCATAGCCCGGATCCAGATTGAAACAGCGTTCGAGAACATCGACATCGATCTCGGCAACGAAAACCTGCTGATCGATATCGAACGCGTCGAGCACTTCGGGCTCGACCTGCTGAATTGTTCCGGCTTGCAGATTCAGGGTTTTGTCGTCTTCCTTCCTGTCACAAACGATGGAAAGCGTCCTGTCATTATAAATATTAAGCGATGATTTGTCAAGCAAATTAAGTTTCTCCAGCAGCATCTCGACAGCGCCTTTCATATCGAAAAAATCCACAGGCTCGCTCTTGCGGGACCAGTTGGCGGGAAACCTGCTGCCGGTAAGCAGCATGATCAGGCTCTCTTTCTCCTCGTATCCGTCGCCGCCGGCCCGAAAGCCCCTGGCCACCTCGAAGACCCTCAGGTCTCTGCAGCCGTGACGGATATTGTGCGCAACGACTTTCAGGGCCGCGGGAAGCAGGCCGGGGCGAAGCACCTCGAGCCCTTCGCTGATGGGGTTGAGCACGGGAACCGTATCCTTCTCGAAAAGATCGGCGTCGCGCCTGGTGACGAGCGGGTTGGTAAGAATCTCCCTGAACTGCAGTCCGATCATGACCGAACGGAGATAATCGGGGAAATATTCGGGATTCCTGCGGAACTGGGGATAACTGGCAACCATCCTCGATGCGGGCGCGATATTGTCGTATCCCTCGAGCCTGGCCACCTCCTCGACAAGATCTATTTCCTGCAGCACGTCCACCCTGAATGACGGCACGGAAAACAGCAGTTCTCCCTCCGCCGGTCCTCTGCCGCTGGGCTCGAAACCGATGCGCTCCAGCATGGCGCTCATCTTTTCCGCCGGAATGGCCGAGCCGAGAATGTCGTTGGCTCTTCCGGGACGCAGACCGACCTTCCTGGAAGCTTCCGGCGCGCCGCCGGCCTCTTCGGCCATGACGACTTCCCCTCCGGCGATATCGAGAATGAGGCGAAGGGCGCACAGCGCGGCGAAACGGACGTTGCCCGGATCGACGCCACGCTCGAACCGGTAGGCGGAATCGCTTGTCAGGCCGAGCAGCTTCGACGTTTTCCTGACCGCCGAGGGCGCGAAATAAGCGGACTCCAGCAGGATCTCGGTCGTAGAATCGCTCACCGCCGATTCACTGCCGCCCATGACGCCCGCGATGGCCGCAGGGCGAGACTCGTCGCAGATGACGGGCATGCCGGGCCGCAGATCGTAGACCTCCGCATTGATGGCCTGCAGGGACGCGTCCATATCGCTCCGGACCCTGACGCATCCGCCTTCGAGTTTCGAACGGTCGAAGGCGTGCAGCGGCTGGCCAAGAGCATGCAGGATGTAGTTGGTGACATCGACGATATTGTTTTTCGGTCTCAGGCCGATGCTCTCGAGGCGCTTCTTCAGCCAGGAAGGGGACTCCCCTACGGTCACGCCCCGTATCACGATCCCCGTATAGAAGGGACAGGATTCCTGGTCCTCGATACGAACGAGCTTTCCCGCCCTGGAAAAATCGGCCGTCGCCGGTTCGGGCAGGGTGACGCCCGCGACACCGGCGATCTCTCTCGCCACGCCGAGATGGGAAAGGACATCGGGACGGTTCGGGGTAACCGCGATATCGAGGACCGTATCGGCGTCGAGATACGATGCGAGAGGTTCGCCGACCCTGCACGAGTCGTCGAGCACCATGATGCCGGAATGATCGTCGGAAAGGCCGAGTTCATCGGCCGCGCAGATCATGCCGAAGGAGACCTCTCCCCGGATTTTCGATTTCCTGATGGCAAACGTTCCTCCGTCCGGAGCGGGAAGTTTCGCGCCGATCCGGGCGACGGGAACAAGCTGGCCCTCGGCGACATTCGGCGCGCCGCAGACGATCTGCAGCGGCTCACCGTCCCCGGTGTCGACCATACAGACCCTCAGGCGATCGGCGTTCGGATGGCGGCCTACGTCTTCCACCCTGCCGACGACAACGAGAGGGTCGGGAAGCTCGGACTCGATTACATCCTCGACTTCGAGACCGAGAAACGTAAGCTGACCAACCAGGGAAGAAATGTCGGGAGAGAAGGAAGGGATGAATTCCTTGAGCCAGTTGACGGAAATTTTCATGGAAGACGGGCGTCTGCTTTCTAAAAAAAAAGCTCTGATCGAAAATCGAACAGAGCTGTAAAGAAAAACTGTCTCCTCTCAAAACCCGGCAACCTCACCATACGGAAAACTGACCCTGAATCACTGAAAACAAACCGGATTCCACGAGAGACAGTATGTGACCCCAGCGGGATTCGAACCCGCGACCTTCGCCGTGAAAGGGCGATGTCCTGGACCGCTAGACGATGGGGCCAAACAAAAAAAATACAGAGGGTGAATGAGGGGACTCGAACCCCCGACCTCCAGGGCCACAACCTGGCGCTCTAACCAACTGAGCTACAATCACCATAAAACCTTGCATGGTACGTATCGTATGCCCGACTGGACTCGAACCAGTAACCCTCAGCTTAGAAGGCTGATGCTCTATCCAATTGAGCTACGGGCACAACTAAGCTTTTGCAAATGAACAAACGCCCTCTCAGTCGGGGCACCGAGACTCGAACTCGGGACCTCCTGCTCCCAAAGCAGGCACGCTACCAGCTGCGCCATGCCCCGCTTGCTTGGAAGGCTCTTAATATACCACTCCCGCCCGAAGAAACAAACAATTTTTGCACGAAACAAAAAAAACCGACCCCTGCACTATCCGACACTTCTCCCGCCATCACTGCAAGGGCGAAAAATTTTTCGCCCCTACGATTCATCCGTGCAATCCGTGGGCCCAGATCAACAAATCAACAATTCAACAAGGCAATTGCCCCACCTGCCACCGCACTCACTTCTTACTTCAAACTTCTGCCTTCACACTTCTCAATTCTCCCCCTCCCCCACCAGGCGGCCGGCGAGACGAAGCAGACGCTGTTCGAGAATTTTCGCGTCGTAGCCTGCCGAAGCTATGCTCTTGCGGGCGTCGATCAGGTTGAGCTGCGCTTCCCTGAACGCGGTGGTGGTCAGCTGGCCGAGAACGTAGAGTTCTTTCGAACGGCGGAAGTTCAGCTCGGCGGTCTCGAGATTCTTCTTCTGGAATTCGAGAATGTCGAGGCTGTTGCGGTAGGCCTGCCAGGTATCGGCCACCTGTTTTTCGAGTTCCGCGGCCGCTTTCCTTTCGAGAAGCCTGCTGTTCTGAAGTTCGATGCGCGCGTTCTGGCTGTTGATGCTCGACTGGAAACCGTTGAAGAGGTTGTAGGTCAGCTTCAGGGCCGCCGAAAAGCTGCCCGAAGGATCGTTCATGCCCGCGTCGAAACCTTCGAGGGTTTCGCTGTAGCCGTAGGAAGCCTCCACCCCGAGCTGCGGAAAGAAATCCGATCTCGCGATTCCCACGCCATACTCGGCCTGTTTGACCGCCTCGAGCGTGATCAGGTAGGAAGAATACGACGTTTTCGCCTCCGCGAGGATATCGTCTTTTTTCAGCGTTGCGTCATACGTAACCTCCTTTTCAACCTGGTAGGCGCTGTCGACCGGCCGGTCGAGGAGCAGGTTGAGGGTGCGTCTCGCGTTTTCCATGCCCAGCACGGCGTCTTTCCAGGAAACGCTGTCGGCGTTGGCGTCGACGCTTGCGGAAAGCACTTCGAGAGCGTTGGCCTGGCCGTATTCGGACCGCAGGCGGGCGCGCCTGAGACGATCGCCCGATATGGCGAGCGCTTCCTCGGCGACCGCAACCTGTTCAACGGCGTCGGCGAGACCGTAGTAAGCCTCGCCGACCGAGAGAATGGTGTTCTCGATCGTGTTGCGGGCCTGGAGCCGCCCTTTCCGCCCCGCGCTCTTGAGCTTTTTGAAGGTATAGATGTTGCCGAAACCGTCGAAGAGCGTGTAGCTCGCCTGAATGGCGGCGGTTGTCGAAGTGTACTCCGCAAGCCCTGTCTGCGTGGGCACTTCGTTGTCCTGATAGCTCACCGAACCGACGAGGTCGATCCTCGGCAGCAGACCGGCGTTGCCTATATTGACATTGTTGCGGCTGATGCGCTCCTCTCCCCTCGCGACCAGTATGTCCGGGTTGCGTTCGAGCGCCTCGGAAACGGCCTCCTGCAGGCTCAGCCGTTCCTGCCCGTACACCTCGGCCGGGAGCATGGACAGGCCGAAGAGAGCCGGCAGCGACACCAGGAAAACGGCAAACGACTGCACGAGTCCTCGAAACGGCGTTTTTTTCATTGTCATTATCGTTCGCATCATAGTTTAGCTTTCTTCCCCCGACCGGGCACTACAGCGGCCGTCCCTCCCTCACGGCCGGTTCGACCGATTCAGGCGACGGCTTCACGCCCGTGAACAGCCCCTGCAGGAACACCTTCGAACGGTTCAGAATGACCAGCATGGCCGGCAGCATGGCAAGCGTGAGCATCGTGCCGAAAAGCAGTCCGTATGCCACGGAAATGGCCATCGGCGTCAGGAACTGCGCCTGCCTGCTCTGCTCGAACATCAGCGGACCGAGTCCGGCGATGGTGGTCAGCGAGGTCAGCACGATGGGACGGAAACGGTTGATCCCAACCTCGAAAACTGCGTCCTTGAACGGAACGCCCTCCCGGAGCCTGCTGTTGAAGGTGTTGACGAAGACGAGGGAATCGTTGATGACGATGCCGATCAGCGCCACGACGCCGAACAGGGAGAGAATACTCAGGATGAAGCCCTGGACAAAATGCCCCCAGACAACGCCCACGAGGCTGAAGGGGATCATGACGAACACCATCGCCGCCTGCAGGAAGGAGCGGAAAGAGAACACGACCAGCAGGAACATCAGCCCGAAAAGCATCGGAAAGATTCTTTTCATCGAACCGGTCGTCTTGCCGCTCTCCCGGCTCTGCCCCTCGAAGTCGTAGCGAACATCGGGATACTCGTCCATCAGGGCGGGCAGAACCCCCGCCTCGATCCGTTCGAGAAGATCCGGAACGGATTCCCTGGAATCGGCGATGTCCGCCTCGACCTTGACCACACGCTGCGCATCGATGTGGTTGACCGCCGAAACGCCGCGCCGGATGGAAATATCGGCAAGTTCCACGAGCGGAATGGCCCGGCCATCGGCGAGCCGTATGCGCATCTGCTCCATGTCCCTGATGGAAGAGCGGTCGGCCTCGTCGTAGCGCACCCATATCTTCACCTCGTCGATGCCCCGGAGGATCCGCTGGGCTTCGTAACCGAAAAATCCGCTGCGCACCTGGCCCATGACGTCCGAAACGGTCAGACCGAGGGCCAGCGCTTTCGGGTTGAGCTTTACGCGCACTTCCCGCAGGCCGGGAGGATCGTTGTCGCTGACATCCTTGAGTTCCGGCATTTTTTTCAGTTCCTCTTCCAGATACCCCTTGGCGCCCCTGAGCTGCTCCAGATTGTCGCTCTTGAGCGCGATGGAGACCGGCATTCCCCAGAGTCCCAGTCCGCCGACCTGGAGCTTCTCGGCGGACGCAATGTCGCCGATCTTCTCCCGGATGACGTTGGCCACCTTCATGCTCGACCACTCGCGGCGCTGGCTCTCCACAAGCGACACCCGGAGCCCCCCCTCGTAGGCGCTCGGACCTATGCTCCGGCCGATGGCCTCGATCAGTTCGCCCTGTCCGCCGTGCTGCTCGCGGTAGTTTTCGTTGACCTGCCAGACCTTTTTCTCCATCCCGGCCAGAATGGAGTCGGTCACGGTCTCCCTGGTGCCCGCGGGCATTTCGAGCGTCACCTGCACATTGTCGCGCTCGATGATCGGGAAAAACGTCATCTTGACGATGCCGCCCTGCAATGCCCCAACAGTAACGAACATCAGCGCCACCGGCACGACCACCGTGATGACGGGATTGTCGATACAGAACCTGAGCACCGGAGCGTAGAGGCGGTCGCGCTGAAAATGGATGAACGCCTCGGATTTTTTCAGCAGCCAGGTCTTTTTCCCCGGCTCACCCCGGATGGCCCTTGAATGGGCTATGTGGCCGGGAAGAATGAAAATTCCCTCGACGAGCGAGATCAGAAGCGTCGCGATGACCACGAAACCGATATCCTTGAAACGCTGCCCGAAAGCACCGTCGAGCGACAGAAAGATCATGAAGAACACTATGGTGGTAAACACCGCCGCGACGACCGAAGGCAACACGGACATGGTACCCTTGAGCGCCGCGTCTATAGGCTTCGCACCTTTTTCATGCTCCTGATAGATGCTCTCGGCGATCACGATGCCGTCGTCGACGAGAATACCGACGACGAGAATCATGGCGAGCAGCGAAACGACATTGATCGTAAGACCGTACCAGATCCCGAGCAGGAACATGCCGGTGAACGAGAGAGGAATGGAGAGCGCGACCCAGAAAGCCATGCGGGGGTTGAGCGAAAAGGAAAGGAACATCACCACGAGGATGATGCCGATGATGCCGTTGCCGGTGAGAATCTCGGCGCGTTCGCGCACGATCGCCGAACCGTCGCGCAGCTTGCTTATCGATATCTCGTCATGCTTCTCGTCGAACTCCCGCATGTAGCCGGCAACCTTCTCGGCGATGTCGAACATATCTTCATCGCTGGTCTTCTCGATATCTATGGTTACCGAAGGCTTGCCGTTGAAATAGGTCCTGTTGGGGTCCTCCGACCATCGGTCCCGCACGCCGGCCACGTCGCGCAACCGCACGATCCCGCCGCTGTCGTTGGTGCGGACGACAAGATTTTCGAGATCGGCGGCATAGTATCCCTTGTTGTCCGCGCGGATGAGAAACTCCTCGTCCGCGCCGCGTATGGTGCCGCCGGTAACCTTCAGGTTCGCCCTGCTGACCGCGGAAGCCACCTCCGAAAAGGTCAGGCCGTAGGAGCGCATGGCCTCTTCACGCAGGCTCACCTCGATCTCCTCCTCCGGAAATCCGCTCAGGGTGATTTTCGAGATGCCAAGCTCGTTCCTCAGATCGCGCTCGATTCTCCGCGCATAGGTTTTCAGCACCCTGAGATCGACATCGCCGTAGATTGAATAGGCCACCACGAAGTCGGTCATCTCCATCTTGTAGACCCTGAGCTTTTCCAGGTCGGCGGGAAACGAGCTGATCTGATCCACGGCGTTGGTGACCTCCTGAAGGAGGTCGTTGGCATCGTAGCCCGGCAACAGCTCGATCGTGATCATAGCCGAGTTTTCACTGGAGGTCGATGTCACCCGGTCGATGCCCGTCACCCCCTTGAGCTTGTCCTCGATCTTGAGGGTCACCCCTTCTTCGATCTCTTCGGGAGACGCTCCGGGATAAGAGGCGGAGATGAAAATGGTATCGGAAGGCACATCGGGAAAAAAGGTGGTCTTCATTCCCTTGAAGGCCAGAAAACCGAAAAGGAAGATCGCGAGGAAAACCGCGTTTCCCAGCACAGGATACCTGACGAAATATCTGATGATACCTTTCACTGCTGCACCCCGGCTTTACTTTGCGATATCCTGTCCTGTCGAATCGGCTTCCCCGCCCTCCGTCTCGACCACACCGGCCGGATCGATCACCATGCCGCCGTACATTCCCTCCACGGGCTCGGCGACAATGCGTGTCCCGTCATCGACGCCCCTCAGCACGGCTTCGCGTCCGTCGAGCGCAACCGTCTCGACGGGAATTTCGACAATCACCGAATCGTCGAGAGCGTATATGGTCTTTTCGTTGTTGAGCAGACTGCGTGAAACCGCAATAGCTTCATCGACAGGGACCCGCAGCTCGCCGGAAAGGTACATGCCGTCCTTCAGTCTCGGATCCCCGGCGGAAACATAAACGTTGACGGTCTGCGTGCTCTCGTCTATGGCGGTATTGACCCTCGAAACAACGCCCTCGACGGAACCGTCGAAATCCGCCGAACGCAATTCTATTTTCTCCCCTGCCCTGATGAAGGGCGCGTCTTTCACACCGACCGATGCTTCGAGCTCGTAGCGGCCTCCGGCGGAAAATTCGCCGAGTTTCTGACCTGTCCTCACCAGCATGCCGGGATTGACCTCGGAAACGGTCACCACACCGTCGAACGGAGCCGTGATCCGGTACTTCCCGAGCGTTTCCTCCATGCTCCTGACCGAATAGAAACGGCTGTAGATATTCCTCGCGGCGACATAGTTGCGGATCCTGTCGGTCGCGGCTTTCGGGAGCGGTTTCAGGGATGCGTCTATCCTGAAATTCTCGACATAGGCTTTCCACGGCGCGAAATGAGTGGGAAAATCAATGGCCAGATCGGGCAGCAGCAATGTCAGTTCGTTCAACAGCGCGCTTCGTTCCGCCAGCACGGTACTGCGGTAGACATCGTCCTTTATCCTGACGAGCACCTCGCCCCTGTCGAAAGCGTTGCCCGCCCTGAAAGGACGCGATGCATCGACGAAAACCCCTGATACCTCCGCGTAAAGCTCGATCTTGCGAACCGCTTCCAGTTTTCCGCTCATGGAAACCGTCCTGAAAACAGTCCCGTTCTTCACCGTCGTCACCCTGACCGGCCGGGCATCCTTTTTTGCAGGCCCCTGCTCATCCTGGTCCTTGCGAGTACCGAGCAGCCCGCCGACGAGCAGTCCAGCCAGAACGATCGCCGCTGCAATGATATAGGGTTGAATTTTTTTCAATGACATCGTCTTTGTTTTATTCGTCTTTTCCAGCTCCGGATACCAATGAGGCCATTCATTTCATGGAAAAACCGCGCTTCCGACTTCAGAGTTGCATCGCGTTGTCTCTCAGACGTTCAAGAACCCGCACGGCGGTTGCAAGATCGCCGTCGTCGATCCCGTCGCGAAGCTTTTCATGAATCCTCTCGATCAGGGGAAAAACCTTTTCCACGAGAGCCCTTCCCCTGGACGTAATGAACGCCAAATTGGCCCTGCGGTCGTGGTCCGATTTCTTTCTCAGGGCGAGGCGCTTCTGTTCAAGACTGTCGAGAACGCGCGTTATGGTCGCATCATCCTTCAGCACATACTCGGCGATCTCGTTCTGGGTCAGACCCTTCCCTGAACTCAGGCGGACAAGGACGGCGAACTGCTCGGGCGAGATGTTTTCCGCCTGCGTTTTGATCCTGGCCGCGAAAACACGGCGCAGCAGGCCCGCGGTAATGCCTATTTCATGCCCGAGGAGCCCCTTGACGCTGTATTCCTGTGTATCCATCGCCTTTTGGTTGAGATAGAAATATTTGATGGTGCAAATATAACAAACAAATCGCTATAGCGTAAAAAAACCCTGGAGAAACCTGAAGGAAGAGCTAATCGAGGCGTTTGAAAAAGGCGGCGAGAATCCTTGCCAGCTGCCTGTGGCTGACCATTTCCAGAGCTTCGCGGGGAGTGACGACCCTGCGCTTGCGGACGTGCATGTCTTCCCATTCGGCAAGGAGTTCCTCGACGTAGAGCGGATAGACGCGGACGATGCAGGTCCCGCCCCACTTGGAGTACCTGTAACGGCCGAGTTCCTCGTCGGTGACTGAACCGAGGACGCCGGCCTCCTCGAAGGCTTCCTTGGCGGCGGAATCGTGCGGGGTCATATCCCGTTCCACGATACCTTTTGGAATGATCCATCGGCCGGAATTCCTGGTCGTCACGAGTATCACTTTCCCGTCGAGAACGGGAACGGCTCCGGATTGTCTGTATTGCCAGCGGGATTTGGAGGTCATAAAACGGAAACAGCGTAATTTTTCCCGGCAGACGCCGGAAGGAACGGAAGTCAATATAAAAAACCCCGCGGCGTCGAGGAAAAGATCGGCTTCGATGTTCGTCAATGTTTACATTTTCAGTTGTTTTTCAGTAACATAATCCTACCGAAACAGCTGCACGCATGATTGCGGCATCGACCGACCAACAAAACCCTCTCGATCAATGAAAGCAATCATTCCCGTGGCGGGTATAGGAACAAGGCTGAGGCCTCACACGCTTTCGCAACCCAAAGTGCTCCTCAACGTCGCCGGAAAGCCCATCATCGGCCATATCATGGACAAGCTCATCGCTTCCGGCATCGACGAGGCGATCGTCATCGTCGGCTACCTCGGCGACATGATCGAGTCCTACCTCACCAGGCATTACGACATCAGGTTCACGTTCGTCACCCAGCAGGAACGGCTCGGTCTGGCCCATGCCATATGGATGTGCCGGGAACATGTGGAGAACGGCGAACCTGTTTTCATCATCCTCGGCGACACGATTTTCGACGTGGATCTCGGGAGCGTGCTCCGGAGCGGGACATCCACCCTGGGCGTTCGGGAGGTCGAGGACCCGAGACGATTCGGCATTGCGATAATCGAAAACGGCCGTATCGCCAGGCTCGTCGAAAAACCGAACGAACCGGTCGGCAACCTCGCCATCGTGGGACTTTACCTCATCCGAGAGTCGGACGCGATGTTTCAGTGCATCGACACGCTTATCAGCCGCGACATCAGGACGAAAGGAGAATATCAGCTCACCGACGCATTGCAGATGATGCTCGAACGGGGCATCCCGTTCACGACATTCCCCGTCAACAACTGGTACGACTGCGGAAAGCCCGAGACGCTTCTGGAAACGAACGAAATCCTGCTGAAAAACAGTCCGCCGGCCGGGCAAAGGGAGGGCTGCATCATCCGCGAGCCGGTATTCATCGCCCCCAGCGCGACGATCGAAAACGCCATCGTCGGCCCGAACGCCTCGATCGGCGAACACGCGGTCATTACCGACGCCATTGTAAGGGATTCCATCATAGGAACCGGCGCGAAAGTCCGCCACGTGATGCTCGACAGATCCATCGTCGGCCACCAGGCCGACCTTTCAGGCGAACCCCACCATGCCAACATCGGCGATTTCTCGGTGATCAAACTCCGATGAAGCCCCTTGCATCAATAACCCTGATTGCTTACATTTTGATCTTTACGAGGCATCCCCATTACCTATGGACACGGTGCCGCAAGCCTTGCGAAACGCTCGTTTCGTGACGGCCTGCAGTCAGGGTTTTCCGTGTCCGTTCGTTTCAACTTCTCCGCAACCGCACGCAAAACCGCTTGAAGGCAAGCAAGAGCTTTTCTTGTAGTTCTTGCTGTTCAGTAAACCATAAAATCAAAGAAGATGGCACAGTCAAGATACTTCTTCACTTCAGAGTCTGTATCAGAAGGGCATCCCGACAAGGTTTCGGACCAGATTTCCGACGCGATCCTCGACGAGTTCCTTCGTCAGGACCCGGATTCGCGCGTCGCCTGCGAAACCTTTGTCACGACCGGCCAGGTCATCGTGGGGGGTGAAGTAACCACGAAAGGGATTGTGGACGAACAGGAACTTGCAAGAAAAGCGATTGAAAAGATCGGTTACACCAAGGGCGAATACATGTTCGAAGCCCGCTCCTGCGGCGTGCTCTCCGCCCTTCACAGCCAGTCTCCCGATATCAACCGCGGCGTCGACCGCAAGGAAGAGATTGCCGATGAACTCGACAGGGTCGGCGCCGGCGACCAGGGCATGATGTTCGGATACGCCTGTACCGAAACCCCTGAACTGATGCCCGCGGCCATCCAGTACGCCCATGCGCTCGTCAAGAAGCTCGCCGACATCCGCAAGGAAGGCGCCATGATGACCTATCTCCGCCCCGACTCGAAGAGCCAGGTCACCCTGGAATATGTCGACGGCGTCGCGAAAAGAGTCGATGCGGTCGTCGTTTCGACCCAGCACGACCCCGAGCCCAAAGGCGTCAGCGAAGCGGAATGGCAGGAGGTCATCAAGAAAGACATCATCGAGAACGTCGTCAGGAAAATCATTCCCGCCGAAATGCTCGACGAGAACACCAAATTCCATATCAACCCGACCGGACGTTTCGAGATCGGCGGTCCCCACGGCGACACCGGCCTTACCGGACGCAAGATCATCGTCGATACCTACGGCGGCGCGGCACCGCACGGCGGCGGCGCATTCAGCGGCAAGGACCCGTCAAAGGTCGACCGCAGCGCAGCCTACGCCACGCGCCACGTCGCGAAAAACATCGTCGCGGCTGGGCTTGCGGATAAATGCACCGTCCAGGTCTCCTACGCCATCGGCGTCGCCCGCCCCGTATCGGTTTATGTCGACACGCACGGCACCGCCGTCAACGGCCTCAGCGATGCTGAAATCCAGGAGAAAGCCGAAAAGATCTTCGACCTGCGGCCCGCTGCCATCATCAAGCATTTCGGACTGAACAAACCGGAAGGCTGGTGCTACCAGGATACCGCGGCATACGGTCATTTCGGCCGCGATATCTTCCCGTGGGAGAAAACCGACAAGGTTGACGAGCTGAAAAAAGCCTTCGGCCTCTGATCCACGACACGCAACAGAAAAAACTTATTGATTATGACAACAACCGACACTGCGGTACTCGACTACAAGGTGGCAGATATCTCGCTGGCGGACTGGGGACGTAAAGAGATCGAGATAGCCGAGAAAGAGATGCCGGGCCTCATGGCCACCCGCGAAAAATACGCGGGCAAGAAACCGCTCGCGGGCGCGCGCATCACCGGCTCGCTGCACATGACCATCCAGACCGCCGTCCTCATCGAAACCCTCGTCGAACTCGGCGCGGAAGTCCGCTGGGCGAGCTGCAACATCTTCTCGACCCAGGATCACGCGGCAGCGGCCATCGCCGCCGCCGGCGTGCCGGTTTTCGCCTGGAAAGGGGAAACGCTCGATGAATACTGGTGGTGCACCCGCCAGGCGCTTGCCTTCGAAGGCGGCAAGGGACCGAACGTCATCGTCGACGACGGCGGCGACGCGACGCTCATGATCCACCTCGGCTACAAGATCGAGAACGATCCTTCCCTGCTCGACGTCACTCCCGGCAACGCCGAGGAAAAAGCCCTCTACGGCCAGCTCAGGGAGGTTTTCGAGGAAGACAGCCAGCACTGGCACAAGGTGGCCGCCGAGGTCAAGGGCGTATCCGAGGAAACCACGACCGGCGTGCACCGGCTCTACCAGATGATGGAAAAGGGCGAACTGCTCTTCCCGGCGATCAACGTCAACGACTCGGTCACCAAATCCAAGTTCGACAACCTCTACGGCTGCCGGGAATCCCTGGCCGACGGCATCAAACGCGCCACCGATGTGATGATCGCCGGCAAGGTTGCCGTGGTGCTCGGCTACGGTGATGTCGGCAAGGGCTGCGCGCACTCCATGCGCACCTACGGCGCCCGCGTGATCGTCACCGAGATCGATCCCATCTGCGCCCTGCAGGCCGCCATGGAAGGCTTCGAGGTCGTCCCCATGGAAGAAGCGGTCAGGGAAGGCAACATCTTCGTCACCACGACCGGCAACAAGGACGTCATCACGCTCGAGCACATGAAGCAGATGAAGGACGAGGCCATCGTCTGCAACATCGGCCATTTCGACAACGAAATCCAGGTCGACAAGCTCAACGACTATGCCGGCGCGACGAGGACGAACATCAAGCCGCAGGTCGACAAGTACGTCTTCGACGACGGGCACTCGATCTACCTGCTCGCCGAGGGCCGCCTGGTAAACCTTGGTTGCGCCACCGGCCATCCGTCGTTCGTGATGAGCAACTCGTTCACGAACCAGACCCTGGCACAGATCGAACTCTGGACGAAGGAGTACGAAACCGACGTGTACCGCCTGCCGAAAAAACTCGACGAGGAAGTCGCGAGACTGCATCTCGAGCAGATCGGCGTCAAGCTCACCAAGCTGAGCAAGGAACAGGCCGACTACATCGGCGTTCCCGTCGAAGGCCCGTACAAACCGGAGCACTACCGTTACTGATATCCGGTTGCCGGTTCTACAAAAAGCACGAAAGGCTGTGTCGCACAAACGACACAGCCTTTTTGTTTTTTCGCTATTTCCTCCGAAGCGGCATCAAAGAGCATCCATCCCCGCAATGCAACAAATCAACCATTCAACAGCACCCGCCCTTCTGCCCTTTGCCTTCTGACTTCTGACTTTTGACTTCACTCCCCCCGCTCTAAACGAACAAAGCCTCAGCGTTGAGCTGAAGCCTTGCTTTGCTGGGGTGGCAGGATTCGAACCTGCGAATGTCGCCTCCAAAGGGCGATGCCTTACCGCTTGGCCACACCCCAAGCTTGCCGGTGAGGACACAAGTATAAAAAGAATCGTGCAAAACTAAAAATGAGCGGTTCGCGGCTCGCCGATTTTCACTTTCCTTCCCTATTTTTGCATTTTGCTTTCTCGAACAACGGCATCGCGACGGCAAACAGGTTCATGACCATGAAAAGTTCCACCGGCATAACCCGCATCAAGATCTGCGGCCTCACCTCGCTCGAAGACGCGCTCGCCGCCTGCACAGCCGGCGCTCACGCCCTCGGCTTCAATTTCAGCGAAAGCAGCCCGCGCCGCATAAGCCCGGAAAACGCCCGCGAGATCGTCCGCGGGCTCCCGCCCTTCGTCTCGGCGGTCGGCGTGTTCGTCGAACAGGGGCCTTCCGAAATCGACGAGATATGCGAATACTGCGGCCTGCATACAGCGCAGCTGCATTCCGAACGATACGATGCCAGCGAGGCCCGCTCGATCCGGAAAGCCAGGGTGCTGAAAGTGTTCCGGGCCGGGCCGGAATTTAGAATGGAAGAAGTCAGGGATTTTTCGGAACAGACCGGCATCTCCGATTTCCTTTTCGACGCCTATCAGGCCGGCCGGCCGGGAGGCACCGGAAAACGGATCGACGAAGGAGCGGCGAGGAAGATTTTCGCGGCTGTGCAGGAAATCGGAACAGGGACGCTGGCGGGCGGCCTGAATCCCGGCAACGTCGGAGATGCGATCCGCGCCCTGCATCCGTATGCGGTCGATACCGCAAGCGGCGTGGAGTCGGCCCCCGGCGTCAAGGACCGTAAAAAAATGCAATCCTTTGTCCGGGCCGTTCAGCTCGCCGACGCCGCATTGCCCAACACGTGATCGAGCACGAGCCGACCAGCGGTCTCAGGCAGTTCGAGCGTGATGAGATGCCCGCATTCCGGCACGTTGACGAACTTCCCTTTTCTGCTGTATCCCGCGAGCCTGCGGGTATTTTCCGACGTCATGATGGGGTCCCCGTCACCGGCCACGAACAGTATCGGCATGTCCGCACGCTCGACGAGCTCCGGAACGGTGCTTGTGACGGCGAGCGAGGTTATCTGGGCCGTGGTCTGTTCGATGGCTTCCGGAGCGCAGAAACCGAGACTTTCGAACCCGATCTGCACATCGTGGAACAGGACGGTATTCTTTGCGAGAACCAGTCTCGCGAACATGTAGGTCGGCAGCCACCAGCCGACCTTTCTGAGCAGATTGTTGAAGGCGAAGTTGATGGTCGCCGGAGCGACTTTCTCGATAAAGGGGTTGTTGTCGAGATACCCGAAGTTGAACAGCACCATCGAGCGGATCTTTCCGGGATGTTTTTTCGCGTAGTTGAGCGCGACCAGCGGTCCGAATGAAAAAGCGGAAATGTGGAACCGGTCGAGACCGAGAAATTCCACAAGGGCGTGCAGATCGTCGGGAAAGGTGTGTTTCGAATAATCGTTTCGGGGATCGCTCTCCGACCAGCCGTGCCCCTTCAGGTCGCAGGCGATGGTCCGGATTCCGTTTGCGTTGAGCCGCCTGATGATATGGTGCCACCACATCCACCAGCAGTCCCATCCGTGGATCAGGATAACGGTTTCCCCGGCGTCGGCGGGGCCTGAATCGTGATAGTGATGAACGACGCCGTTCAACTCCACGAAACGGCTGGCGGCCATCAGTCCCGTTTCGTATTCAGCTCTTCTGATCTCGGCCCGGTTCCCACCGGCAGAGAGCTTGTGCAGTTTCTCACTGTAAGCGAGAAATTTTTCTGTCGGCCCTGTCTGACGTGACTGCTTCATCGGGAAAGGATGTTACTGCCTGATACACTATATCCACTGAAATATAGAAATATTTACAGAAAATTCACTTTGCCTCGACATTGAAAACCGGAACGGAGAACAATGTTACAACCATGTAAACTCTCGGACCGGCACGCCGTTACCCTCAGTTTCTTTTGTATCATTTAGCAATATGACGAAACAAGCATCTCCCGATGGACAAGACGATTTCCGTACTGAAGGCATTATCGGATCCCGGCCGCCTGCGCATCGTGATCGCGCTCATGTCCGGCCGCGAACTCTGCGCATGCCAGATAACCGAACTGCTCCAGCTCTCCGGAGCGACCGTTTCGAGACATCTCGCGCAGCTTACCGGATGCGGGCTTCTGCGAAGCAGAAAAGAGGGGCGCTGGATATTCTTCCGCCTTGCGGACGATCCCTCTTCCGCAAAGCTGCTGTCATGGCTGCGCGCCGAAGCCGCCGCCCGGCCGAAATCCTACAATGACGGCGAAAACCTGAAAAAAATCGTTGCCTGCGGACCCGAGGCCATCGCCTCGAAACAGCGCGAAAACAACCGGCACCAGCCGGACATGACCTGAAGCATCATGCAAAAAAAACAGCGCGTCCTCTTTCTCTGCAGCGGCAACTCGAACCGCAGCCAGATGGCCGAAGCCTTTTTGGAGAACATCGCCGGAAATCGTTTCGAAGCCCTGAGCGCCGGGCTGGAAACGAAGAATTCCATCCATCCCATGGCGATCGCCGTCATGCGGGAAAAAGGAATCGACATCAGTTCGAAAAAAACGAAGGGCGTCGACGCGTTTCTCGGCAAGGAATTCATCCATTACCTCATCGTTCTCTGCGATGTCGCCAGGGAGGCCTGCCCTCATGTCTGGCCGGGCATGCTGCCTGAATGCCGCTTCTACTGGCCGACACCCGATCCGGCCGGTCTGCAGGGCAGCGAGGAAGAGAAACTCCACGCCTTCAGAACCGTCAGGGACGAGATTGAAAAAAAGATCGAACAATGGGTGAAAGAGCAAACAGGAAAAGCAAACTGACCATGGAAAGAAAAACAAAGGTGCTGTTCCTCTGCACGGGCAATTCCTGCAGAAGCCAGATGGCCGAAGGCTGGACAAGACATCTGCACGGCGACATCGTCGAACCTTTTTCAGCCGGCATCGAGGTTCACGGCATGAATGAACACGCCGTCCGGGTCATGGCCGAGGCGGGAGTCGATATTTCAGGACAACGGTCGAAACATGTAGAGGAACTCGGCGGCACACCGTTCGACTGTATCGTCACGGTCTGCGACCATGCCCGCGAAACCTGCCCGTTCATTCCCGGCAATGCCGTGCGGATGCACGCCGGATTCGAAGATCCGCCGCGAATGGCGGCCGGAATCGACGATCCGGAGAAAAAGCTCGACTGCTACCGGAAAGTCCGCGATGAAATCAGGGATTTCGTCGCGGGCCTCCCTGAAAGACTCAACCAGACCTGAACCTTGCAATCCATGAAAAACAGGAACAACATTCTCGCCGCGGAAGCAATCGGAACGTTCGCGCTGGTATTCGCGGGATGCGGCGCCATCGTCGTCAACGACCTTTACGGTCTCGCGCTCGGCCATGCGGGCATCGGCATGGTATTCGGGCTGGTCGTGATGGCCATGATCTACTCCATCGGCAACATCTCCGGCGCGCACATCAACCCCGCGGTCACGCTCGGCTTCTTCTTCGCCGGAAGGATCGGCGCGAGGGACATCGCACCCTATATCGCGAGCCAGCTCGGAGGAGCGCTGCTCGCCGCGCTGTTGCTGAAACTGCTTTTTCCCGGACACCCGTCGCTCGGCTCGACCCTTCCCGCGGCGGGCGTCGCACACGCCTTCGTGTTTGAAATCGTCCTCTCCTTCCTCCTGATGTTCGTCATCCTCAACGTTTCTACGGGACACATGGAAAAGGGCATCATGGCGGGCGTGGCCGTGGGGGGAACCGTCGCGTTCGAAGCGCTCATGGGCGGCCCCGTCAGCGGAGCCTCCATGAATCCCGCCCGTTCGATCGCTCCCGCCCTGTTCTCCGCGAATCTCGACACGCTGTGGATCTATCTCGCCGGACCCCTCATCGGCACCTGGCTCGCGCATCCGACCTGCCGCCTGGTGCAGGGCGGGGAGTGCTGTCATGCGGAAAAGAGGGAGGGTTGTTGATTTGTTGAATCGTTGAAGTGTTGAACTGGAGGCGGGGAGTGTTTTGCCCACGGATTGCACGGATTTTCACGGATGAAACGCCTGTATGTGAAGTAACCAGTGACGTCGCCCGCTGCGCGGGCAAAAAAAACAGGCCCGCCGGAGCACCGGGGGCCTGTCTCGAAAAGGAACCGAAAAGAAAAGCTCAGGCGATCTGGACGTAGACCGAAGCTTTCGCGTTGCAGATCGGGCATTTTTCCGGTGGCGTGCCGAGTTCGATGTGGCCGCAGACCGGGCAGAGCCATATTTCGGTTTCGGCAAGGTCCTCGCCGTTCCTGACCGCCTCGAGGGCTTTCCTGTAGAGCGCCGCATGCACCTTTTCGGCTTCCACGGCGTAACCGAACATCCGCTTCGCCTTGTGCCCCTCCGCTACGGCCTGCTCGTACATCGGCGGATACATCTCGTTATGCTCGTAGGTCTCGCCGCCGATAGCGGTTTCAAGGTTATCGGACGTTGAACCGATGCCGTCGGACGCGGCGAGATGACCTTCCGCATGGATTCTCTCCGCCTCGGCGGTCGTCCTGAAAAGCTTGGCGACATTGCCGAAGCCGTCTTTCTCGGCCTTTTTCGCGAAAGCGACATACTTCTGGTACGCCTGGCTTTCGCCGGCGAACGCATTTTTCAGGTTTTCCTGTGTTGTCGGCATTATATCTTTCTCCTTTTTTGTTGACGTGATAAAAAACTCATCGGTAAAATTGATGAGTTTCCCCTTACTGCAGGCCCCCTCAGGAAGGGGCTCTGTAATAGCCCTGCTTCCTGATTTCCGCGAACCATTCCCTCGCTTTTTTTTCAGCGGTATTGTCCGGCATCCAGTGAATGAAGCTCACGATATCCCGCACGGCAATCCTGCCGGTCACGGGCGTTTCGACAGTCCTCGAACCCCGGAGTTCCCATGTCTGCGGCTCCTTGCGGCGCCCCTGCCGCGGATCGTCGTATTCGACCGGCGGAAACATTTCCTCCAGGGAAAGCTCCCCCCAGGCTTCGGAGGCAACCGTTATTCTCATGATATATTCCCGTCCGGGCCTGGCACCGGCGAAAGCCGCGGCCTGCATGACCGGAGTGCCGAAGACGGACGCGCTGTACTTCTTGGGGATCCCCGTAAAGCCGGCCGTGACCTTTCCCACGGCGATCCCCATGTGGGGCCGGAAACGCAGCACATCGTGCTCCCCGAGCCATCTCGCGGTTCCCAGGGCATCGGCGAACGGATCGGCCGAACCGAACTTGCGCGCAAACAGCATGACGACCGCATGATCGAGGTAACGGTGCAGCACACAGCATGCGCTCCGCTCGGCCGCGGCCCCGGTCCATGCAAGAAAATTATTGACGTAGATCAGCATTTCACTCGGCCGCAGCTCTGCGAGCAGACGATAGTAACCGTCGAGCTCCACATGCAGAACCGCCGCTTCCAGCTCCACCCCTTTCACGGGAAAGCATCCGGACCATTCATCCTCTATTTCCACATCGATCGTAAGGGGATGGGAAATCAGGAAATCCTCGATGGTATGATAGCTCTGACCGCTCTTCATGGGCTTTGTCCGGGAACGACACCCTGTTTGCTCTTGTCGGGAAATGCGCCTGTACCAAACTTGCTAAAGAACCTGCTCAAATGCAACTCCGCGGTCGGTCTTCGTGCATCCCCCCGGAAACATGAAAGGCATAGCGCTGAAAGATCAGTCCGGGCACCATGCATCCAACGACTCTGATTTGGAATGAACGCATGTTTTTCTTACACTGACAACAAATTATTTCGTGTGCGAAATTTTCGTACAGAAAGAAAATATCCAACCATGGAAACACGCGAAAGGCAACAGCCTCAACGGGAGCATGACGAACAAAGCGGCAGAAGCCTTCATGCGCTGCGGCGAATAACCAGGGCGCTCGACGTGCATTCGAGAAAGCTTTACCGCGAATGGCACGTCACCTCGCCCCAGATGCACTGCCTGCAGGTCCTTGCAAAAAAAGGGAACCTCAGCCTCTCGGCCCTTGCCTGCGAAATCAACCTGAGCCTCAGCACCGTGAACGGTATCATCGACCGTCTGGTGGTCCGGGGGTTCGTAAACCGGACGAGATCGCTTCAGGACCAGAGAAAGGTTACCCTGGAAGCCACCGATGCAGGCCTGGATCTCCTGGCTACCGTTCCGGAACTGATGCAGGATATCTTCACCAGGGCGTTCGTCTCTCTCTCCTCCGAAGACAGGTGCAGCATGACGGAACTGCTCGAAAAACTTGCCAACCATATCGATCCTTCCCCCCGGAATGCGGCGGAACATCGTGAAATCATAGAAACGAACCATGACTTTATCAGCGGCCCAGAAACAGATTTTCAACTCCATTGACACAACGGCGGACTCTTCCCGGTGGAGGGACTGGAAATGGCAGATGCGCCATAGCATACGCGACCTGAACACCTTCGAAACCCTCCTGGGAATCGAACTGTCCGAAGAACAGCGGAGTGCGTTCCGCAAGACAGTCGACAAGTTCCCGATGTCGATCACGCCCTACTACCTTTCGCTCATCAATACGACGGATATGGAAAACGATCCGGTTTTCCGCCAGAGCGTGCCCCTGCCGCAGGAGCTCGACATCATGAACGGCGACATGCAGGACCCGCTCCACGAGGACGAGGACAGCCCCGCGCCCTGCATAACGCACCGTTATCCCGACCGCGTCCTGCTTCTGGTGAGCAACACCTGCCCCATGTACTGCCGGCACTGCACGAGAAAGAGGAAAGTCGGCGACCAGGACACCATTCCCACAAAATCGGCGATCGGCAAAGGAATCGAGTATATCAGGAACACGCCGCAGATCCGAGACGTGCTCCTCAGCGGCGGAGACCCCTTCCTGCTGAACGACGACTACCTCGACTGGATTCTCGGCGAACTGCGCTCCATAGACCATGTCGAGATCATACGGATCGGCACCAGGACACCGGTCGTGCTCCCCTATCGCATAACGCCCGAACTGGTCGGCATTCTGAAAAAACATCAGCCTGTCTGGGTGAATACCCATTTCAACCATTCGTGCGAGATAACCGAATCGGCAAGAACCGCACTCGGAATGCTGGCGGATGGAGGCATTCCGCTGGGAAACCAGACGGTGCTGCTCTCGGGGATCAACGACTGCCCGCGCATCATGAAAGCGCTGGTACACAAGCTGGTAAAAAACCGCGTGCGGCCCTATTACCTTTACCAGTGCGACCTTTCCGAAGGTCTTTCGCACTTCAGGACTCCCGTAGGCAAGGGCATCGAGATCCTCGAAAGCCTTATCGGCCATACCAGCGGTTTCTGCGTTCCGACCTACGTCATCGACGCTCCCGGCGGCGGAGGCAAGATTCCCGTCATGCCGAACTATCTCATCTCCTGGTCTACCAACAAGGTAGTGCTGAGAAACTACGAGGGAGTCATTACCACCTACAAGGAACCCGACTCCTACGAACCGACGTTCTGTGACCGGAAATGCGATTCATGCGACCTGACGCTGAATCTCGACAGTGCCGACGAAACGAAATCCATAGGCATCGAACAACTGCTCAGCGACCACGACCAGACGATATCCCTGGTTCCCGAATCCAACGCCCGTCATTCCAGACGCAACGGGGAGGGCTGAAGGACCGCATGAACTGGCTTGATTACCTGATCTTCGCGGCATACATGGCGGGTATTCTCGCTGTCGGCATCTATCACTTCCGGCGCAACACCGACGAAGAGCATTACTTCGTCGGCAACCGGGAAATGAGCCCCTGGCACGTCGGGCTCTCCGTCGTGGCTACCGATGTCGGCGGAGGGTTCTCGATAGGGCTGGGCGGAGCCGGATTCCTGATGGGTCTGTCCGGAAGCTGGCTGCTGTTCACGGGACTCGTCGGATCCTGGCTCTCCGCGGTACTGATCATCCCGAAAATCAAAAGGATCGACCGGAGCAAAGGGTTCATGACCTATCCCGATTTTCTCCGGGACCGTTACGACGGGCGCGTCGCGCTTGCGGCCGCGGCCATATCGGGACTCGGTTATCTGGGTTTCACGGGAGCGCAGATGCTCGCCGGGGCGAAACTCGCGGCCGCGACGATCCTGCAGAGCAATCCTTTCGGCATGGAGCCGGTGCTGTTCGCTCTCCTGGTCATCGCCTGCGTCACGGTGCTTTACACGGTCACAGGCGGCCTGAAAGCCGTTATCTACACCGACACCGTGCAGTGGATCATTCTGCTGGCGGGACTTGTGCTCGTCACCATTCCGGCCACCCTGAACAGCATCGGCGGCATGGGTGCGCTGCGCTCTTCACTGCCGCCCTCGCATTTCTCCCTGACAGCGATCGAGCCATCCACCTTCTTCAACTGGATGATCACGATCATACCCATCTGGATCATCGGCATGACGCTCTATCAGCGCATGTACGCCTGCCGCGACGAAAAGGACGCGAAAAAAGCATGGTACACCGCGGGCCTGCTGGAATACCCCGTCATGGCGTTCTCAGGCGTCTTTCTCGGCATGTGCGCAAGGGTCGTCTTCCCGGAGGCGGAGCCTGAAATGGCGCTGCCCATGCTCATTCGCGACATGCTTCCGGTCGGCGTCACAGGCATCATCATCGCGGCCTATTTCTCGGCGATCATGTCCACTGCCGACAGTTGCATGATGGCCTCGTCCGGCAATTTCACCAGCGATCTCCTCGGACCGCTCCTGCGGAAAAAAACGGGCGGAACCGTCAGCATGATACAGCTGTCAATGCTCGTGACCCTTGCCGTCGGCACGCTGGCCTTTCTGCTCGCCGCGCGTTTCACCACCGTGCTCGACGCGATTCTTCAGACCTACGCATTTATGGTTTCCGGACTGTTCATCCCGACGCTCGGCGCGTTTTTCTGGCCGAAAGGCTCGTCGACCGGAGCCCTCGTCGCGATGATCGGAGGAGGAAGCCTGACCCTGCTTCTCATGGGAGAGGTTTTCATCCTTCCCGAAGGACTGGCCTCGCTGCATCTCGATGCGACCATCTACGGCATCGCGCTGTCGGCAGTCCTCTATATCATTTTTTCAGTTCTCTTTCCCGAACGCAAACGACCGGAACTACAGTATGCCAGCAGACCGCATTGAACAGCTCGACGGCGCGACCGTACAACACGGCCGGCTCAACAACAGAATCTACGTCATGCATCCGGGCAACGCCGATGCGCGGCGGCTTCCGGAAAAACTCAAACGGCTGGCCGAAAAAAACGGCTATACAAAGCTTTTTGCCAAAATCCCCGAATCATCCGCACCGGCCTTCCTCGACCAGGGCTATATCAGGGAAGCCGTCATACCCGGCTTTTTCAAGGGCAAGGAAAAAGCCTTCTTTCTGGGCCGGTTTCTGGACCCGGACCGCCGCAAGGAGGCCAATTGCGAAGAGATGGAACGCATCATAGCGCTCGCCCTCGGCTCACGGGAAAAGAAAACGGCCGTCCTGCCGGAAAACGTCTCGATCAGGCAGTGCTCGGAACAGGATGCCGACGCCATGAGTGATGTTTACAGACGCGTTTTTCCGACCTATCCGTTTCCAATCGGCGACCCCGGTTACCTGAGGGAGACTATGCGGAGCCACATAGTCTATTTCGCGGCGGAGCACGAGGGGAAGATCGTCTCCCTCTCCTCCTCGGAAACCGATCCGGAAAACGCAACCGTCGAAATGACCGATTTCGCCACCCTGCCGGCCTGGAGAGGACACAGTCTCGCCTCGCTGCTGCTTCGGGAAATGGAATCCGCCATGCGGCGGCGCGGCATGGTTATGAGCTACACCATAGCAAGGGCGCTGTCACCAGGCATGAACATCACCTTCGCGAGAGCCGGTTATTCGTTCGGCGGGACCCTCACCAACAACACCAATATTTCCGGAGGTCTGGAAAGCATGAACGTCTGGTACAAACGCATCGGGTGAGCCGCATCGACCTCCTCGAAGAGGAATCGCCGCATTGCGGCGGCAACTACTGTTCCTTGGTGCTGTAGGTCCTGATGCTCGAAATCCGGTTGATGTCGTAATAGGTGTTGATCGCCTCGCCGCTCCCGGAATCCTCCGTCACCCTGAGAAAAAGATCGCTGATAAAAAGTACGGCGTCCTTGTAAATCTTGCCTTCGTCGACCTGGAGGCTCACCCCTTTCCTGATTTTGCGGGACATGGTTCCGTGAAGAGGGACTGATGCGTATTCGAGAACTTTCTCCCAGGCCTGATAGCTGCTTTCCGACATAATATTTTCAGTTTTATTCGTTTTCGTGAAAAAAAATTAAGGAACAAAAGCAAAACAACCTGAAAATAGAGAATGTCGATCGGTTTTTCTACAGAAAAATGCAGGTTATAAGAGCAATCGCGCACGGCAAGAGAAAAATCGGGTCCGACATCGATCGGAGGGAACCTATTTTCCCGTCAGGCAAGTTAGTTATTGGACATCCCGCTGCAATCCCTAACATCTTTCAAGAAAGGAGTAACCGCTCATGAACAAGCAACCTCGCGCACTCGGTATTGTCCGTGAAATAGTGGCGGATCTCGGCCATGAGGTCAGCTATCCCTACGACGACCTTGTTTTTGTGGATCATAACGCCTATCTGCTGCAGTTCACGGCCTCACCCGAAACGCTCGACCTTTATTTCAACATCGAGTTTCCTGACGAAGATGCGGAAAAAGCCGCCGCGGAACTTGCGGCCGCCGCGGAAAAAAGGGAGATGCGGATTGAAAGAAAAGGACACTACGAACTGGCCGAGAAGCCTGATGACAACCTGGAAATCAAGTTCTTCAGGCGGACCGAAGCCTGAACAGCCGGGCCGCAAAACGTCGTCATACCCCCTGCACTACCTTGCGGGGGGTCATCATCGAGAAGAAGAACAGCACGCAGACGAACGTGACGAATTCCGCGACGGAAAACGTGACGAAAACACCCGCGTCGCCAAGGAAGAACGGAAGCGTCGAGAGCAGCAGCAGCGGAAGAACCAGTGTCCTCGACAACGCGACGAGAGCGGAAGGAAGCGGTTTGTGGATCGCCGTGAAATAGGCGCTGAGCACGACATTGAAGCCGTTCCACATGAAGGCGGGCCAACTGAACGAAATAAATTCGAGCGTTATATCCAGCGTCGCACCGCCGCTGTTTTCGAGGAAAAGTCCTGCCAGCTGCTCCGGCGCGAGAAGCAGCAGGGCTACGAGGGTGAAACCCGTTATCCCCACGCACAGGGACGCGAGGGCGAGAAACCCGCTTATCCTCTCGGGTTTTCTCGCGCCGAAATTCGTGCTGACTATCGGCTGGAGCGCGTCGGAAAAACCGTAAACCACGATCTGTTCCGCGAAAAAGAGGTAATGCATGATGGTAAACGCGGCCACGCCTTCCACCCCGAACCGCCGGATCATCACCCAGTTGAAAACCAGAATGACGATCGCCGCCGACAACTGGTTCGCGAATTCCGACAAGCCGTTGTAAGCGACCTTGAGCATCTCGGACCAGTCCCCGCGGGGCAATGAAAAACGCAGGGAGGATTTTTTCGCCGCGAAGTGAAAGAGCAGTACGATAAAACTGGTACAATTGGCAAGCCCGGTCGCCAGGGCGGCGCCCTTGAGCCCCATATCCCATTCGACGACGAAAAGCCAGTCGAACGCAACGTTCACCAGTGCGGCTGAAATAATCGCCACGGCCGCGAGAACCGGCTGTCCGTCGACCCTGACGAAAAAGGAAAGGCAGAGGCTGACGGGCAGAAAAAAAACAAACGCCAGCAGCATCAGCAGATACTCCCGCACAAGCGGCGCGAGTTCGACGTTCGCCCCCAGGAGAAACACGAGATGATCGATGAAGACCACGCCCGACACCACGAGCAGCAGCGTGACAGCCGACAGGGTTACGATCGTTCTGGAAAAAACTTCGTTGGCCGACGCCCTGTCGGACTCTCCGATATACTTGCCGCAGCGAACCATGCCTCCCACCGAAAACATCACCGCCACACCCAGAAGCAGGCTGAAAAGCGGCATGATGAGATTTATGGCCGCCAGAGCGCCGTGTCCGACATAGTTGCCGACAAAAATACCGTCGATCACACCGGAAGATGAAATGGCGACCATCCCCAGCACATTGGGAATGGCATGATAGAAAAACACGGCGGGTATGTTGCCGCGCAACATATCGGCAAAGCGGTCACTGCTCATCACTGCCCTGTTGATCGTTTCAGGGAAATACACCTGCCTCCGAAAACTCCGGTCCCGACCGGACGCCCCGACAAGCTTCGTGAAGCGGGATGCGCCATGACGCCCGTTCCGGCAAAGGCAGGCTGTGAATATAGCCACTTCACATGCAATAACACAATTTACGGGCGACAACTTTAATCACTTGATTTATTTTAATCAATTGATTAAATTGCCAACCAAAAGAACGAAGAGGAAACGGCCGGCGGGACAGGAGGATTGCCCGAAGGCAATCGCTCTTGTGAAACGGAAGGTATCATGAAAAAATATGCAAGCAGCGAACAGACGAAGGAAGCGCTGATCAACGCGGCGGGCGAACTGGCTGCGGAAACCGGTTTTCCCAACGTCTCGACCAGGGCGATAGCCGAGCGGGCGAACGAAAATATCGGGAGCATCCACTACCACTTCGGCGGCAAGGAACAGCTTTTCGAAGCCGTCGTGCAGGAGGTCGTCAAACGCTGCAGTGCCTATCCCGCGAGCAGGGCGGTCGAACCGTACCTCGACGCCCTCGAAACCGCCGAGGGACAAGCCGGGGCGATACGCGCCGTCGTCAGAAGGGAAATAACCCTGCTGTTCGATCCCGCCTACCCTCTCTGGCACAGCCGGGTTGTCTACCAGCTCATGCAGCAGAAAAGCCGGCTGCAGGACCTGATGGTGCAGGAGCTCTTCGATCCCATAATCGACACCCTTTCCTCGCTGCTCGGGAAGATCGATCCGGAGCTCGACCGGCAGGAAACGTTTCTTCTGATAGCGGAAATGATCTCTCCGATCGCCACGCACGCCGATTACATGGCATATTGTCTCGAACAGCTGGGGACGGCCTCTTACGATGCCGGATACCTCGAAAAAATGGAAAATCTGATCGTACGCAAAATGACACTGCTTCTCGGACCCGAACCGGAGGCACGACAACAGCCACATGCAGACTGATGTTCCCATGAAACGCAACCATCTCCCCCTGACGAGTCTCTTCGGCGCCGCGCTGCTGTCACTGCTGCTCGCAAGCTGCGCTTCCGCAGACAAGCCGGAAAACAGCGATCGTCACGAGGCGCCCGGGGTCACCCTGACCCGACCCGTGGCAGGCACGGGCAAATCCGTCTACACCTATCCGGGCGTCATCAGGGCCGCGACGGAAACCGAACTCTCCTTCCGGGTAGGCGGTCAGCTGACCGATATCCTCAAAATGCCGGGAGACGACGTCAGAAAGGGCGATACGCTCATGCAGCTCGACCGGAGGGATTACCTCGACGATATCCGCATCATGGAGGCGGAACTCGCCGGAGCCGGGGCAAGGGCTACGAAATCCTCGGCGGATTTCGACAGGGCGAAAAAACTCTTCAGCCAGGATGTCATTGCAAAAGCCGACTACGACCTCGCAAGGAGCTCCGCGGCGAGCGCCGATGCTGCCGTCAGGAACCTGCGGGCGCAGCTCTCGCTGGCGCGTCACCGTCTCGACGACGCCTCGCTCAGGGCGCCCTATGATGGAACGGTAACCGCGCAACTGGTTGAAAACCACGAAACGATCCGGGCTGGACAGATCGTCATGCGGATGCACGACATGTCGGTGCTTGAAATCGACTGCAATGTCCCGGAAAACGACATTGCCCGCTTCAGGCTCGAGAAAGGCACGAAAGCGCAACTCAGGCTGCCCTCACTGAACGGCAGGATCTTCGAGGCGGGCCTCAGGGAGTGGAGCACCGAAGCCGACAAGACCACCAGGACCTACAAGCTGACCTTCTCGCTGCCGGCACCCGAAAAAGGAGGCATACTTCCGGGCATGACGGCCGAAATCGTGGTGCGCGGCATCGAACCGGCGGAACCGGTGCTCACGATCCCCTTCTCCGCCCTGGCGGCGGACAGCGAAGGAAAGTCCACTGTCTGGATATACGACCGCGAATCGGAAACCGTCCGGCCCGTTGCCGTTGAAACCGGCGCGATGTCCGACGATACGCAAATCATCGTTACCGAAGGGCTCGAAGGAAACGAACTCGTCGTCGTCGAGGGTGTCCACTACCTTTCGGCGGGCATGAAGGTAACCGCCTCGCTGCCCCCCGGTTCCGAAAACGGACGGCAGCCGCCCTCCATACCGTCAACGAAGGACCTCAGATGATGAATCCCGCTGCATTCGCCCTGCGGAAACGCACCATCATGATCATGATCACCGTGATCCTGGTCGGAGCGGGCATGCTTTCCTACGGCAAACTCGGCCGGCTCGAAGATCCCGGTTTCACGATCAAGACGGCGCTGATCGTCACGCAATACCCCGGAGCGAGTCCCGCCGAGGTCGAGGAAGAGGTTACCGACGTCATCGAGGAAACGATCCAGTCGATGAGTCAGGTAAAGGAGATCTACTCGACCTCGGAAGAAGGCGTATCCTACGTTTACGTCGACATGAAGGACCACTACACCTCGCGCGAACTGCCGCAGATATGGGACGAGCTGCGCAAAAAAGTGTCCCGCGCCTCGCTCGCCCTTCCGCCGGGAGCGATGGAACCGGTGGTCAACGACGACTTCGGCGATGTCTACGGCGTCTACTTCGCCATCACGGGGGAAGGACGCAGTTACGCCGAAATGAAAGAGTACGCCGATTTTCTGAAAAAGGAACTCCTGCTCTGCAGCGACGTCGCCAAAATCGATTACTGGGGAACCCGGCAGGAAATCATTTTCGTTGAAACCGACCGAGCGAAAATGGCCGAACTGGGTCTGTCGCCGGACCTGATCGGCCAGACGCTGCAGTCACAGAACTTCGTCCGGCAGAGCGGCAAGACCCGGACCGGCGAAAAGTACCTGCGCATCTCGCCGACCGGCGAAGTGAGCGGCGAAGAGGCGATCGCGTCCCTCCTGGTTGGCATTCCGGGCAACACCATGCGACTCGGCGACATAGCCCGCGTCTACCGGGGCTACGAAAACCCGCCGCGAAACGGGCTTCTCTTCAACGGAAAACCGGCTATCGCCCTGGGCATTTCGACCATCAGGGGCGGCAACGTGATCACCATGGGCGAATCCGTCAACGCCAGGCTCGAAGAGCTGGAATCGAGAAAACCCGCCGGCATGGAGCTCCATACGATCTACTACCAGAGCAAGCAGGTGGAGAAATCGGTAAACGCCTTCGTCGTCAACCTCGCCCAAGCCGTACTGATCGTCATCGGCGTGCTCATGCTCTTCATGGGCTGGCAGAGCGGCCTGCTGATCGGCGCGATCCTGCTCCTCACCATCCTCGCCACCTTCATCGCCATGGCGCTGCTCGACATCGACCTGCAGAAAATGTCTCTCGGAGCCCTTATTCTCGCGCTGGGCATGCTTGTCGATAACGCCATCGTCATCGCCGACGGCATTCTGGTGCGCGTCGAAAGAGGGGACGACCGCGAACACGCTTCACTGGAAGTGGTTCGGGAAAACATCTGGCCGCTCTTCGGCGCCACGCTGATAGCGATCCTGGCTTTCGCGGCCATCGGGTTCGCCCCCGGCAACGTCGGCGAATACTGCCGGTCGCTGTTCGACGTGCTGGCCATCTCCCTGTTCATCAGCTGGATACTTGCCGTCACGATCACCCCGCTGTTCTGCGTCTGGTTCCTCAAGGTTCCCGACCTGCACAACAAGGACCCGTTCGACAAGCCGCTGTATCGTCGCTACCGGCGCATGCTGCATCTCGGCATCGCGAACCGCTGGAAAACGATCGGCATGACGGTCGGTCTGCTGCTGCTGTCCTTCATAGGGTTCGGGGCGCTGCCGCAGGCGTTCTTTCCCGACTCGACCCAGCCCTACTTTTTCGTCAATTACTGGAAAACCCAGGGGACGCATCCGGACGAGACGAAAAACGACATGAGGGTCATCGAGCGGCGCATCAGGGAACTCGACGGCGTAAAAAACGTCTCGGCCTTCCTGGGCGAGGGAGGCATGCGTTTCGTGCTGCCGTATAAATACAACACGCCCAATACAAGTTTTTTCCAGCTTCTCGTCGAAGTGGACGACTACCGCGACATCGAAAGGATCCGCCGGGAGACCGATCGCTATATCGCTGAAAACTTCAGGGATTCACGCGCCAACATAACCCGTATCGCGAACGGTCCGCCGGTCGATTTCAAAGTCGAGGTCCGCTTCAGGGGACCCGAGGAAGCCGTGCTGCATTCGCTCGCCGCACGGGCGACGGCGATCATGCTCGAGACGCCGAACACCCGCGACGTGAGAACGGACTGGCGACAGCAGGTCCAGGTCATCCGTCCGGTCTACGAGGAAACGCAGGGAAGAAACGCCGGCATCACCCGTCTCGATCTCGCAACCTCCCTGCAGAGGAATTTCAACGGCATCACCTCCGGCATCGTAAGGGAAAAAGACGAACTGATCCCCATCGTTTTCAGGATGCCCCTTCAGGAACGCCGGGATATCGGCGAACTGAACAAGGTGCAGGTCTGGAGTTCGGGAAGCCGGGAATTTCTCCCCCTCGGCCAGGTCGTCTCCGGCATCGAAACCCGATGGGAGTGGCCGATACGTCAACGCCGCGACCGTCAGAAAACCGTGACCGCGCAGTGCAACCAGGTTTCCGGCCTTGCCGAACCGCTTCGCCTGTCGATGGTCGAGGCGATGGAAAGCATCGAGCTGCCCGAAGGCTATACGATGGAATGGGCGGGCGAATACAAGGAATCGAAAAAAGGGACCGGACCTCTGGCCCAGATTTTCCCGCTCTGCATCATGGGCATGTTCTTCATTCTCGTCTGGCAGTTCAATTCGCTTAAAAAAGCCACGGCGATCTTTCTGACCGTCCCGCTTTCGCTGATCGGCGTGACCGCGGGATTGCTCATCACCGGCCAGGCGTTCGGATTCATGGCGATCCTGGGATTCCTCGGCCTTTCGGGCATGCTGATAAAAAACGCCATCGTGCTCGTCGAACAGACCGAGCTGGACCTCGAAGCCGGAAAAGCGCCTTACGCGGCCGTGCTCGACTCGGCCGTCAGCAGGCTTCGTCCGGTCGTCATGGCTGCCGCGACCACCATTCTCGGCATGGCTCCCCTCATCTCCGATCCGCTCTACGCGGCAATGGCGACGACGATCATGGGGGGACTGCTCGCGGCGACCTTTCTGACCCTCGGGCTCGTGCCGGTGCTCTACTCTACGTTCCACGGGATAGATGCCGATGAAAAAGAAGTCTGAACCGGAATGAACGACGACAAACCGTGCAATACCATGAAAAAGATTCTCGCGACCTTATTCCTTGCGCTGCTCCCCTTTTCGACGGGATTCGCCTCGACCGGCGCTCCCGCAGCCGGCGACAGCGTACTGACCCTTGAACATGCAAAGAAAACCGCGCTCGAAAACAATCCGGGTGTCCGGCAGACACTTGCAAGAATCGACGCCGCCAGGGGCGTTCTCGGGCAGGCATACGCGTCGTGGTTTCCGACCGTCACGGCAAACGGCGGCTACGTCAGGCGTCATGTCGATATACAGCCGGACTGGCAGCCCGATATCCGGGTCAAAAAGGATTTCAACGATATCACCGGCAGCCTGCAGCTCAACTGGCTCCTGTTCGACGGCTTTTCGAGAAGAGCCAGAACGCTGGCCGCCCGATACGGCGTCGAAGAAGCCCGGCATGCTCACGAAAACTCCCGCCGCCTGCTGGTCGAATCCGTGGCCACGGCATACTACCAGGCCCAGCTTGCACGGGAAAACATGCGGATAGCGGAACAGAACGCGGCCTTCAACCGCTCTCTTGAAAAAAACGCGAAAATCAGGCGCGAGGTCGGCGTGGCGCCGCGCTCCGAACTGCTCAACTTTTCCATACGCTCGGTGCAGGCCGAGAGCGATTCGATCGAGGCCGAACGGAACTACAGCGTAGCCTGCAGCGTCCTCGGGGAACTGATGGGGCTTTCGGACGGAGATCTTTCCTGCAGAACGGTCCCTCCGCCCGGCGATGCGGACATCAGCGATACCATACCCTCCTATGAAACGCTTGTCTCCACGGCTCTCGAAAAAAGGCCCGACCTGCATGCCGTTGACTCGGCGATAGAGAGCGCGAAGCAGCAGAAGAACGCCGTGAAGGGAGCGTATCTGCCCAGACTTGCCCTCAGCGCCGGGCTGAACTACGAAAAACAGAACGGGATCGATCCCGTCCAGGAGGAAAGGAACCGTTACGCGGGCGTCACCGCGAGCTGGGAACTGTTCAGCGGCGGAAAGCGAAGCGCCGAGTTCCAGCAGAAAAAGGCCGAGGAATTGTCGCTTGTAGAAGAAAAGCGGAGGAAAATCCTCTCCATCCAGTCGTCGATCCGCCAGTCGATCGCCAATGCCGAGGCCGCACAGGCCCGGTGGCGCCGTCAACAGGAAGCGTTGAGCATGACAAAGCAGGTGCGCCACGACATCGAGCTGCTCTATCGCACCGGTTCGGCGAACCTCACGCGCCTCAACGAAGCCCAGACCGACCTCGTGCGCGCGGCCGGACTGGCGGCGAGTTCGAAAATCCAGTTTCTGCTGGCGCTCGACAAGCTTCGCACGGAAAGCGGTCAGATACCCGAAACTCCCTGAACAGGAACATTTTATCCCGGCATTTGCTTACCTTTCAACGAACGCGGCAATGCCGGTCCCCGTACGGAAAACCGGACGGCCTCACCAAAAAAGCGGTTCGATTCCATGCGTTATTCAGAAGCACAGCAGGGCAGAACGTTCATCATTCGACTCGACGACGGAGAGATCGTGCATGAAATCCTCGAACGTTTCGCGGCCGAAAAGGGCGTCCGTGCGGCGGCTCTCCTGATCCTCGGCGGCGCCGACAAGGGCAGCCGCCTCGTCGTCGGTCCGCGGGAAAGCCGGGGCAACCCGGTCATGCCGATGCAGCATGAACTCTACGAAGCTCATGAAGTGACCGGCACGGGCACGATATTTCCCGACGAGGACGGCGTTCCCCTGCTGCATATGCACATGGCGTGCGGCAGGGAGGAGAACACGGTCACCGGCTGCATCCGGGAAGGCGTCAGGGTATGGCACGTGATGGAAGTGATCATGTTCGAGCTGACCGGAACCTCGGCCGCCCGCCGCCCCGACCCCGAGATCGGCTTCAAGCTGCTGGAGCCGTGAGAAGATTGTTGAATTGTTGATTTGTTGAATTGTTGAATCGTTGAACTGGTCGTAGGAGGTGTTGTTTTGCCCACGGATTGCACGGATTTTCACGGATGAAACGCCTGTGGCGGGCCGTCCTGCCCGTGCGTGGAGTAACCCGTGACGTCGCCCGCTGCGCGGGCCTGGTGACGGGATAAACCGCCCGATCCCGCCCGGAACACTCGTCACTCGTCACAGACCCTTGATTTTCTCGCAATGGATTTTCTTGCAGACTGGACCTGGTGGAGCATGCTTGCCGCCTCCGTCGCGGCGGCGACGGCTCCCGCGTTCTTTCGCCGCATCCGCTTTTCGATCCTCGCGGCAAGCGTGCTGCTCTGCCTCGCGATGATCGCCTCGATGTATTTCGTCAACGGCGCGGCCGGAGCCATGGCCGGCGCGCTGATCACGCTCCTTGCGGGCGTTCTCGTTCTCGCCGCATCGCTGATTTTCACGGGCATCGTCGATATGCTCAAGAAACGTTACCGATAACCTCCCGCGACCAGATGCCGGACGCCCGCCGGAGTGCATGC
>Ga0272441_10002220_pt1 | contig 39866 bp, 25 predicted proteins | sample SSMProp6N_FD_193582 | JGI IMG/M metagenome (GOLD analysis project Ga0272441, IMG submission 193582) | Marine sediment archaeal communities from Little Sippewissett salt marsh, Falmouth, MA, United States - SSM-Prop-6N | ecosystem: Environmental > Aquatic > Marine > Wetlands > Sediment ... | reverse complement strand
GCATTTTCATAGAAAAGATGTAGTCGAAAACGAAAACAATCGAATATTTACCCTTGACGAAGGTCGTTCCATATCAGGGTGGGTTCTCAACCCACGCGGAAGCATACGAAGCGGAGAGGCCCGCCATCGCCAGGCTGCGTTTGACGCTTCCGCACAGATGGAAGGATATTCGCACGGGCATCGCGGGGTTGATAATGTCGGGGCGTTCTGATAGAACCGGTCGTGCGAGTTGTGAGTTTGAGTATGGACGACGTTATGGCGGTACAGTTTATTTTAGGCAGGAGCGGGACGGGCAAGACGAGCTATTGCGTCCGTGTGATCGCCGATGCGCTGGCCGAGGCGTCGGAGCAGCCGCTGATTTTTTTGGTGCCCGAGCAGGCGTCGTACCAGGCCGAGCGGGCGATCCTCAGCGACGAGCGCATCGCCGGCTACCACCGGCTGCACATTCTCTCCTTCGACCGCTTGCAGTTTTTGCTGCTGGGCAAGGACGCGGCCAGGCAGCGTCTCTCGCGTCTCGGCCGGCAGATGCTGGTGCACGAGATCCTCCGCGAGGTGCAGGACGAATTGCAGGTCTTCCGGTCGTCGGCGCTGCTGCCCGGCTTCGCGCGGCAGATGGCCGAGACGGTTACGGAACTGCATCGCTACGCCCACGGGCCCGAGGACGTCGCGGACCTCGTCGCCCAGGCGGGCAAGGACGAGAGCGGCCGGCTGGCCGAGTTGAAGTTCGCCGATATCGGTCTGGTCTTTGGCCGCTATTGCGAGCTGCTGGAAGAGAAGTTCACCGATCCCGACGCCCGGGTAAACGACGCGTGCCGGGTCGTGGCCCGCGCCGACTTTATTCGTGGGGCCCGCATCTGGGTCGACGGTTTCGCCGGCTTCACGGGCGCCGAGCTGACGCTGCTGACCGAGCTTCTCAAGGCCGCCGAGCATACCTGCATCGCCCTGTGTATCGATCCGGCCCGGGCCAATCCGCGCGGCGGAAAACCGTCGAGCAACGACGGCCTCTTCGAGCCGACTGAGCGGACGTATCTCGATTTGCTGGACTGGGCCGGGAAAGCGAAGATCGCGGTCGGCAAGCCGGTCGTGCTGGGCGAGGCGGTGCGTTTCGCTACGTGTCCGGCGCTGGCGCACGTCGAGGCGAACATCTTTCGTCCCGGCGCCGCCCAGGCCCGCGCGGGCGAGCACATCCGCCTGATCGCGGCGGCCAACCTGCGGGCGGAAATCCAGTTCGTCACGCGGCAGATTCTCGACCTGGTCGGGCAGCGCGGCCTGCGATACCGTGACATCGCCGTGGTGGCGTCGGACCTGAACCAGTACGAACACTACGTGCGGGCCTACTTCGACGACAACGACATTCCCTACTTCATCGACAAGCGCAAGGCGTTGAACCAGCATCCGGTCGTCGAGCTGATCGCCACCGCGCTGCAGATCGTCACCGGCGGTTTCGCTCACGCCGACGTCTTCGCCTATCTCAAGACGGGCCTGGTTCCCATCGCCGCCGAGCGCATCGACACGTTAGAGAACTACTGCCTGGCCTTCGGCGTCGACGGGCGGGACTGGACCGACGGGAAGCCCTGGCAGTTTCAGTCGGGCGAGGGCGGGGCGTTCGACGAAGAAGAGATCGAACGCGTCGGCGCGGAAGTGGTCCGGCCTCTGTTGGCCTTACGCCGGGCCTTGTGCCCCGAGGGCGAGGCCGAGCCTGTGCTGACGGCCTCGGCCTTCACGCGCGCCGTCTTCGATCTGCTGGAGACCCTGGGCGTGCGTGAAACGCTGGGCCGGTGGGTGCAGGAGGCCCACGAGGCCGGCGACCTGACCGCCGCCGACGAGCATCGCCAGTTCTGGGACAAGCTGGTGGATATCTTCGACGAGCTGACGGAGGTTTTCGGGCGCGACGAGATGGCCGCGGCGGATTACTCAGGCATCCTGCACGCCGCCTTTTCGCAGATGACGCTGGCGTTTATTCCGCCCAGCCTGGACCAGGTGCTCGTCGGCTCCATCGAGCGGAGCCGGCATCCGAATCTCAAGGCGGTCTTCCTGGTCGGCGCGACGCAGCGCCAGTTTCCGGTACCCTTGCCGTCGGCGGGCCTGCTCACCGACGAAGACCGCGACGCCGCCGAGGCCGCGGAGTTTCCCCTGGCGCCGACCACGACCCAATCGCTGACCGAGCGGCAGTACCTGGCCTATATCGCCTTCACGCGCCCGTCGGAATTTCTTTGCGTCAGTTGTCCGTCCGTGGACGAGAAGGGCAGTCCCGTGGTGCGTTCGCACTTCGTCGACGAGCTGCAATCGCTCTTCGACGATCTGGAAACGGTTTCCATCGAGGACGAGCAGGCGGGGGTGTCCGATCTTCGCAACGAGCCGGAACTGGCCGAGCTGCTGTGTGGCTGCCTGGGCCGGGACGTGTTTTCCCCTGCCGGCGGCGGCGACGAGGAGCTCGCGCAATTGTGGCACGCGCTGCGAGCCGACGACGACTACGCCGCGACGACGCGGACGGTTGCGACCGCTCTGTCCTACGACAACCGGGCGTCACTTTCCCCGGCGGTCGTGGCGGAGCTTTTCGGGCCGCGTGTGAAAGGTTCGGCCACGCGGCTCGGGACATTTGCGGCCTGTCCCTACAAGCATTTCGCGCGGTACACGCTGGAGCTGAAGCCCCGGCGGGAATTCAAGCTCGAACCGCTGGACCTGGGTCGGTTCTATCACGAGGTCCTCGACGCCCTGCACAAGCGGCTCGCCGCCGACGGGCAAAACTTCGCCACTGTCGCCGACGACCGTCTGCTGGAATTGCTGCGGGTGCAGATCGCCGATCTCACCGGTCGCAACACGTTCATGGCCCACTTCATCGCTCGCTCCGATCACAACGCGTTCGTCATCAGCAGCGCCGCCGAGGTCCTGGAGGACTGCGTCCGCGAGATCGCGCAGATGCTCCGGGCCGGCGCGTTTCGGCCCGCCGTTTCGGAAGTGGGTTTCGGGGACGTTCGCGAGGCCGAGCAGAACCTCGGCACGTTCGAGCTGTCGCTGCCGAACGGAAGCGTGCTGGTGCTCAACGGCATGATCGACCGCCTGGACGTTGCCGAGATCGACGGCAAGAAAGCGGCGCTGATCTTCGATTACAAGCGGACTCGCAGTGCCGCTCATTTCGATTGGTCGAAACTGTATCATGGCCTGGATATGCAGTTGCCCATGTACGTGCTGGCCGTCTACGATGCGGGCGCTTCGTATGCCGATCGCGCCGTCGGGGCGTTCTTCATGCCCATCGAGCACACGCCTCAGAGCGTCTCGTTCGAGGGCCTGGCCAAACAGGCCGACCGGTTCGGGCGCAAGGCCAGCGGTTTCTTCGACGGGAAATACTCCCAGCAGCTCGACCCCCAGGCGGGCGCCTACTGGAGCCGGTTCTACAATTTCACGGTTACCAAGGGCGACGCGCAGTACGGCCGCTATGCCAACAGCGGGGCGCTGAAGCCGGACGATTTCGAGGCGGTCCTGCAGTACGTGCGGGACAAGATGCTCGCGCTGGCCGGCGAGATGGTCGCAGGCCGCGTGGCGGTGCACCCGTATCGTCTGGCCAGGCAGGCGGCCTGTGCGTACTGTGACTACAGGGCCGTCTGTCGTTTCGACTGGCAGGTCAACGAGTATCGCATCCTGGAGTCGAAGGGCAAGCTCGACGTTGTGGGGGAGGGGCTGGGCGAATGACGACCGAGCGAAAGATCCAGTGGACACCGCAGCAGTCGCAAGCCATCGAGGCGCGGGGACGCAACGTCTTTGTCGCCGCCTCGGCCGGCACGGGCAAGACCGCTGTGCTCTCGGCCCGCTGCGTCAGTCTGGTCTCGGATGAGTCGGCCTGTCCCAACGTCCTGAACATGCTGGTGCTGACCTTTACGGAAGCGGCGGCCGAGCAGATGCGCTCCCGCATCGCCCGCCAGCTTCGCGAGGCCTTTCAGCAGACGCGCGATGGACGCCTCGGTCGGCAACTGATCCTGCTCCAGGGCGCCGACATCAGCACGATCCACGCCTTCTGCAAGCGGCTCATCACCGAGCACTTTTACGAAATCTCGCTCGATCCATCGTTTCGAATCATCGACGCCGACGAGGCCATGCTGTTGAAGGCCGAGGTGCTGGAGCGCACCGTGGAGTGGGCCTGGCAGCAGAGTGACCTGGTGCCGCCGATGCGAGCGCTGCTGCGGCGCCGGGACCTGCGCGAGAACGGCGGCTTTCTCGACGGCGTGATGCGGCTCCACAGCTTTCTCGAGGGTCTCGTCTCGCCGCAGCGCTGGTGCGATCTTACCTCTCGCCTGGCGGCCGCCGACGATCCTCTCGGTACCGAGCTCGGCATGGCGCAGAAGGAGATGGTCGCGCAACGTCTGGCCGCGATCCTGGCGCAGTTGCGCTGCGCCGGCGCGCTCTACGAGAGCGAAGCGCCCGACGGCACGTGGGCGGCGAAGCTCGCCGAGCAGCTCACCGGGCCGGTCGCCGCCTGTTTGGAGAGACTGGAGGCAGGCGACTGGCAGGCTTGCGCGCAAGGGATCCGCGCTTTCGAAAAGCCACGGGCGCCGGCGCTCAAGGGCGTGCCGCCGCAGCGCGCCGATCTCATCAAGGACCTGCGCAAGAAGGCCCTCGAACAGTTCGTCGATCTGCGGGACCTGGCGGTGGTGAATCCGGATTACATGGACGTGGTCGGCCGGGCCGCCGGCGCCCAGACGCACGTCCTCGTGGAGCTGGTGCGGAAGTTCGGCCGTCTCTATGCCGAGAAGAAACGCACGCTTGGCGGCCTGGACTTCGCCGATCTGGAGCGGTACGCGCTGGATGTGCTGACCGAAGAGACTGCCGGTGAGGCACCGGAGCCGACCGCCACGGCTTTGGCCCTGCGCCATCGGTACCGGCACATCTTCGTCGACGAATACCAGGACATCAACGCGGTCCAGCAGGCGATTCTCGAGGCGCTGAGCTCGGGCGACAACGTGTTCGGCGTCGGTGACATCAAGCAGAGCATCTACGGTTTCCGCGGGGCCGAGCCGACCATTTTCCTCCAGCGCATCGCCCCGGCCTCCGATGGGCCCACGGGCCTTCGCGTGGACCTGAACTGCAACTTTCGCTCGGCCGAACGAATTCTCGATTTCGTCAACCATGTGTTCGCCCGCGTGATGACCAGAGATGTGGCCCATCTCGATTACGATGAGGCCGCTCGCCTGCGACCGTCGCCCGCTGCTGAAGCGAAGAAGCCGGTCTCCGCCGACGAAGAACGCCTCGTCGAGCTGCACATTCTCGACGAGAAGGCCGAAGAGGGAGATGGTCAGGACGAGAATATAGAAAACGCCGCCGACCGGGATGCTCTGGATCGCGTCGATCCGCGCCAGCGGCAGGCGGCGCTGATTGCCCGGCGGATTCGGCAGATGGTCGGCGCCGAGACGGGCGAGCCGGAGTTCGAGATTACTGACGGGCGGACCGGGTCTCGGCGCGGCGTCGAGTATCGTGACATCGTCGTACTCATGCGGTCGCTGGCCAAGAAGGCCAACGAGTACGTGGAGATCTTCCGTCTGGCCGGCATCCCGGTCAATTGCGACGCCACCGCCGGTTACTTCGAAGCCACCGAGATCAGCGACGTGCTCTGTCTGTTGAAGGTGCTCGACAACCCCCAGCGTGACATCGAGCTGGCCGCGGTGTTGCGCAGCCCGTTCTTCGGTTTCAGCGACTCCGAGCTGGTGCAGGTCAGGCTCCACGGGCAAGGCACGTCCCGCGGCGCCGATTTCCACGCCTGCGTCACGCGCTACCGGCGATCCGGCCCGGACGCGACCCTAAAGAATAAGCTGGACGCCGCGTTGGGGAGGCTCCAGCGCTGGCGGGACCGGGCCCGGCGGGGCCATCTGGCCGGCTTGCTCTGGCGCATCTACCGCGAGACGAACTACGTCGCGTTCGTCTCGGCCTTGCCCAACGGCCAGGCGCGCAAGGCCAATCTCCTCAAACTCCACGACCGCGCCGTCCAGTTCGAGGGGTTCGCCGGGCACGCGGGCATCGCCTCGCTGACGCGCTTCGTCGCTTTCGTCGAGCGGCTCCAGGACGCCGGACAGGACTGGGCCCCCGCGCAACCGGGCAGCGCCGCCGGCAACGCCGTCCGCATTCTCAGCGTACATAAGAGCAAGGGCCTGGAGTTCCCGGTCGTGTTCCTGGCCGAGATGGAGACGGAGTTCAACAAGCGTGACATCCAGTCGGACATGGTCCTCGACGCGCAGGCGACGCTGGGCCTGCAAGTCATCGACGGGCCCTCCAACAGCAAGCTGCGGTCGCTGGCCCATCAGGTCATCGGCGAGAAGAAGTACGCCGCCGGTCTGGCCGAGGAGATGCGCATCCTGTACGTCGCCACCACGCGGGCCAAAGAGCGGCTGGTCCTGACGGCCTCGCAGAAGCGGACCGACTGCGGCAAGCTGCTGGCCAAGGGGCTTCTGCTCAGCGGTGGCACCGTGCCCGACTGGTTGCTTACGGGTTGCAAGAGTTCGCTGGAATGGCTCCTGTATGGCCTGGCCGACCAGCGCGTCCTGCACGACGCCTTCGACACAGAGCTATCCGCCGACGCCGCAGACGACGGTCTGTTCGATTTCGCGTTGCACGGCTGGGACGAGCTGTTGGCGCTGTCACAATGGGTGGTGACTCTGCGGAACCGCAAGGCCGGGCCGCCCGAGGCGGCGCGGGGCAAGCCGAGGCCCTCGGCTCGTGGCAAAGAGTTGCTCGCCGAGCTCAAACAGCGGCTCGACTGGCGCTACCCGTTCGCCGAGGCGACGTACGTGCCGGCCAAACGCTCGGTCACGGAGCTCACGCACGCCGGCGACGAGTTCGCGCCTCGCGATTTCTCGCGGGCCCTGGAACGCCGGCCGACGGCCCTGGCGGCGTCCGGGCCGCAGGCGCAACCGCAAGACGCCCGGCTCATCGGCACCGCCGCCCATCTGGTGCTGGCCCGGATCGACCTGAAACAACCGGTGACACTCAGCCGTATCCAGGAGACGAAGGACCGCCTCGTCGACGAGGGCGCGATGACGCCCGCCGTCGCCGACGCCATCGACACCGACGGAATCCTGGCTTTCTTCGAGAGCGAGCTGGGCGCCATGGTTCTCGAACACGGCAACGATGTGCAACGCGAGTGGCCTTTCACCTTCGCGACGCCCGCGCCTGAATTGAGTGCCGAGGCGGCATCGGGGCCGCAGGCGGAGGATACCGGCGCCGGCGAGCACGTCGTCGTGCAGGGCATTATCGACGTTCTGGTGCAAACGCCGGCCGGCCTGGTCGTGGTCGATTTCAAGACCGACCGCGTCAGCGGGCCCGAGGTCGCCCGCCGCGCCGAGCACTACCGCGCCCAGTTGCAGTGGTACGCCGAAGCGGCCGGAGCGATCCTCAAACGCGACGTCGCCGCCCGATGGCTGTATTTTCTCACGCCGCGACAGGCCGTGCAGGTGTAGTATGCCTCTCGCGGATTTGGCCGGCACGGCGAAGTGAGATTGCTTCGTCGTTTCACTCCTCGCAATGACATCTCTCGGTCTGGTTCGTCATTGCGAGCGACCGGTAGGGTGGGTTCTCAACTCATGCGGAAGGGCTCGCGTGCACAAACGCGTGGGGCAATCCCGGCGCGCCGGGACTACAGTTTCGCATGGCGATAACGGTTCCTCCGGCGTTGCCCCATCGCCAAGTCCTTCGGACTTGACGCTGCCAGCCGTAGCAGTGCAGAGCCCAAAACAATGGTGTTTTAGAGTCTGCACAGACAGTCGTGTTTATCCGGCTGGCGAATGGGGTTGACAGTTCCTGCGGGCGGACGTACATATGGGCGTCACGACGTACGTAATTGCCGGGGTGGATCATGAGAGTATCGAAATTCGGCCGGAAGGTGGAAGTGCAGTCGGGCATCGGCCAGCTCATGGACGATCTCGGTGCGGCCCTGGCGAAGAACCGCGACGTCTTCATGCTCGGCGGCGGCAACCCCGCCCACATCCCCGAGGTCGAGCGTCACTGGCGCCGCAGCATCACGGCCATGCTGGCCGACGGCGACCGGTTCGAGAGGGCCCTCGGCAACTACGACCCGCCGCAGGGGAACCTCGAATTCATCGCCGCGATCTCCGGCCTGCTGCATCGCCAATTCGGCTGGCCCATAGGGCCGCGAAACATCGCTTTGACCAACGGCAGCCAGTCGGCCTTCTTCATCCTGTTCAACCTGTTCGCAGGCGATTACCCCGACGGGACCCGCAAGCGAATCCTCCTGCCGGTCACGCCCGAATACATCGGCTACCGTGACGTGGGCCTCACCGACGATCTGTTCGTCGCCAACAAGCCCCGGATCGAGCATATCGACGAGCGCGTCTTTAAGTATCACATCGACTTCGACGCGCTCGAGATCACCGACGATATCGGCGCCGTTTGCGTCTCCCGGCCGACCAACCCGACGGGCAACGTGCTCACCGACGCCGAGCTGGCCCGGCTCAGTGACATCGCCCGCGCCGGCGACGTCCCGCTGATCGTCGACAACGCCTACGGGACGCCGTTTCCGCACATCGTCTTTACCGAGGTCGAGCCGCTCTGGAACGAGAACACCATCGTCTGCATGAGCCTCTCGAAGCTGGGCCTGCCCGCGACGCGGACCGGGATCGTAGTTGCCCGCGAAGAGATTATCGAGAAGGTCGCGCGGCTCAACGCGGTCATGAGCCTGGCGCCGGGCGGCGTCGGGACCGCGCTGGTGACCGATTTGGTCCGCTCGGGCGAGATCATTCGCCTGGGCCGCGACGTGATCAGGCCGTTCTATCAGACCAAAGCCGAGCACGCGCTGGCGCAGGTCCGCCAGTGTTTCCGGGACGTGCTGTGTCACGTCCACAAGCCCGAAGGCGCCTTCTTCATGTGGCTGTGGTTCCCGGACCTGCCGATTACGAATCGCCAGCTCTACGAGCGACTCAAGCAGCGAAACGTCCTGGTCGTCACGGGCCACTATTTCTTCCCGGGCCTGCCCGGCTCCTGGCGCCACACCGACGAGTGCATCCGCGTCAGCTACGCCCAGGACGAAAGCACCGTAGCCGCCGGCCTCCGCATCATCGCCAAAGAAGTCCGCCGCGCCCACGCCCGCTGACACACCGGTCGGATGGGATGGCCCGTTTGATTTGGAACGTGACGCATTAAATTGTCATTCCCGCGAAGGCGGGAATCCAGCCCTCTTCGTACGTTTCCTGGACCCCTGCCTGCGCAGGGGTGACAGAGCAGTGGGCGAGCATTGTCGTTCGACTGTTGAAGGATCGACAATCTTAATCCAGCGGGTTCTTCCGCCGGGTGGCAGCGTCAAGCGCAGCTTGGCGATGGCGCTTCCGACGCGAGCCGGGCGTTACGGCGTGCCATGTCACTTTGTCGATTCCGGCACTCTCTTGTTCGTCGTGACCTTGGCCGGGCCCTTGATGGGGACGTCGAGGATCTTTCGCTTGTCCGTCGCCCACTTGCCCGTGTCGTAGTTGAAAGGGACTGCGACGAGCCGGTCCTTTGTGATGCGGACGACGGTGACCTCGTTGGGGAAGTTCGGTGTCGGCGAGGGCAGTTGCACGAAATGGACGCCGCGATACTGCCGGACGTTGGCCTTGTGATAGTGCCCGCCGAGGACCATCAGGACGTTCGCATCGCCGAGGGCGTCGACGAATTCGTCGCGGTTGGTGATCGAATCGAAGCACAGGTGCGTCGCGACGACCACGGGCTTGCCCTTGGGGACCTTGGCCAAGGTTTTGCGAATGTAGTCGAGTGCGGCCTTGGTGATCGGCTGGGCGGGGCTGTTGAGGCTCTCGTCGTACTCCGAATACACGGCCACGAACAGCACGCCGCCTTTCTCGAACGTGTAGCTCAGCGACCCGTGGCGGGCGATGAGCCAGTCGAGGACGGTCCAGCTGGGCGTTTTGCCGCCGCTGTCGTGGTTGCCCGCCACGTCGTAGCTCGGGAACTTCAGGCGCTTCGTGATCAGCCGCTCGTACGTGTCCCGGGCCGCACGCGTAGGCCACTCCGTAATATCCCCCAGCCCAAATACAAAAGCCGGCTTGCCCACAACACCACCAACCCCCGCTGGATAACCCCTCCCCACCAACCCATTCATCGCGAGGATCGCCGGCACCAAATGCCCCCCATCCCCATCGGTTTGAACATGCTGATCCGCCCACCCCAAAAACGTCAAACCCACGGGGTCCTGACCATAGCCAACGCCCGTCGCCAGCAGCAAGACGGGCAGTGAACCCACAATGATCCTTACAGTAACACGCGCTCGATGATGACCCATCGTCATCCTCCTATCACTGATTTCTCCGGACGGCTACGCTACCATAGCGAGCCTGCCGACCAAATGTGTACATAAAAGGAGTAGTTCTGTGTAAAACAGTGAAATATGTACAGGGGGTCGCGCCAGGATGTGGCATATGCGTTATCTCTATTCCATCTAGCGGACACCCGCAATTCGCACACCTTCAACCCCTCTACGATTGCTATTTGGAGCGCAGGTGTTTGATTTCTCGTTGAAGTTCCTGAATCCTTTTTTCGGATTTTGACTGTACAACCTGGTCAACAGATTCTGCCAGGATATGCGTGGTGCTTTCTTTGCCAAGGTGCCCACGCTCCAATTTCTCGGCGGCCTTCGCCTTCGCAATACCCAACTCCGTGGCTGTCTTGCCAATCTGCTCATCCAGTCTCTTCCGCAGTGTTGCCCGTCTAGCAAAAGGCATGAAGTATTCCTCCGAAGCCTGTATCATCTTAAGAGCGATACGATCTAAGCCTCTGATCTTCCGAGTGTATCCAATATCGAAGAGAAGCCCCTTCAATGAGCCAAGGTTCATGTTCACCCCAGGTATCATTGTAAGTAAATAGGCCAAAGCCCCGATGGGAGCTACCGGATTCAGAGCCCCGAGCCTGCTCTGTAGGGTTTTCTTCTCGCAGGCGACTGAGAGTCGTACAGAAGACGAGACGATAACAGCACATCTGTTTTTCTGCCTAGATCGATGACGCAACAGAATCGCAACCAGTACCCCGTCTCGGCGAAACTTATCCAGTTCTTCGTTCGGGACATCATCTGTGGAGAATGAACCTTGTTCCGTAATTTCTATCAGTCTGTTCTTGATCTGATCTGCAAACGCCTCGTCGATCTGCTCGTCAGAAGTCCTGAAGATATAGGCATCTTTGAGTAACTCCTCCACCTTGGAGTAGTCATAATCACTTTTGCCTCGGAATTGCTGGATGTAAGGTTTCCAGTACTTCCGTACATATCTTCCTTTAGATTCGAATCGAAAGGATCTGACGAAGACGTTCCCGATGATTCGTTGTGCTTCCTTATCGTTGTATTTGTCGAGATCTCGCCAGATCTCATTGTATTCGGCGTCCGCTATCCAGGCATGGTATGCGGCCTCCTCCAGTACGCAGGGGGCCACATAGATGTGACCGCTTGTTCTTTGCCAGGTACGTACGACGGAGCTGATGGCCTCGTGGGACGGTTCGCCGGGAGCCAGATAGGAAAGGACGATATCGGTGTCGAGCAGGAGGTCAAAGTTGCGTACTCGCTCCATTATCTGTTGCTGAGCTGTGGATTCCAATCCCAACGAACAAAGGGAGACATATATTGTGCCAAGTTGGGCAAGCCACTTGAAGGCCTCAGATTGCGTTTCATGAAACACGTCAACAAAGGCTTGGCAGACTTCATTTTGACGGTCGCCCCAGATGTTCAAGCTCGCGATTTTCCGTCCAAGATCATGTATGGATTTGTATAAGTCCGGATGTTCGGATACGGTGGAACTGTTCGACATTATCGACTGAATCGATTGTACAACGTAGATGCCATTGGTAAGGAACATGTTTGCAATCTCATCCTGCACAATGGTCCACACGCGCGCGAAATCTTGCTGCTCTATGCGGTCACCGGTCAGTTCAACGACCAACGCACGGAGCAACTGCTGCCCGTTTACCAGATTTTCTGTCCCTTCCTCGGTGCGTTTCTCTAGCTCATCTATCCCAGCGGGCGCAATTTTGTATATTCCATTTTCCTGGTGAACCAGTTCGGTTGACCGCAAATTCTCCAATGCAGGTTGAAGGCAGTCTGGTTGGATCGAGCCGGGCAGATGCAGCGAATCAGTAACGTATTTGCAGACGCCCGCGAGTGTCTTTTGGCCCTCGTACAACGATGATAAAATCAGATTTCTATGCAGGTCGTTTCTCAGAGCATTCGCGTCATCAGAAAACTGTGTGGTCAGCGCTATTCTCAATCCCGTCAATTGCATCTTGGCGGACTCTCCAACATCGTAGCAGAGGGCTGCCTTGAGATTCTCCAATTCCGCTCGATAGTATTTCTGGAATACGCTCTCGTTCCGAACAGAAAGCTTCGCAAGTTGGAGGATTCCTTCTGCGCACACCGTTTTTAGGTTCTTCAGTTTGCTCTGGAAAACTCCTTTGATTTGGTCGAGCAGCTTCTCTGTAGCTGTCGTATCCCCTGTGATCGTGCAGAACCTTATGGTTGTTGGAGGGTGAGGCTTCTTGGCTAGGTTTTCTGCATCTTCAGTGGCTTTCTTCAGGGAGTCCTTTCTCAGGGAGACACAGATCACAGGCGGGTGCTCGGCATTCTTCAGGTCGGCTGTGCGACCATTCTTACCTTGGTCATAGTTCCATGAGGTTGGCACGTAGATGCAGGCGTCAATTGCTGAGAACAGATCACAACAGAATCGCTCGAACCTTGCCGGAGAATCCTCTGTATTGAGAATGTGTCGAGCCATGTTTTCTGTAAAGGATGGAGAGGTCATGATTGCTTCTCCTGATATGGGCGATTAAGGGATTTGAAGGATGTGTCCGGTACTTTCTCTGCGCGAAGGCTGGGTTGGTATTACACGCCGCCCATGGGGGCGTCCGGTCTATCGGCAGAATTGTCCAAGCCTCTCCAATTGTTCGCACGATAACACCGAAGACATCAGATGCGTTCACGGTATCGAGCCTTTCAACGAAGCGGGTGCGCGGACTGGTTGCGGTCCCCTTTTTTGTTGTTGGCTGTTTTCCTTTTCGCCATGTAGGAAACGCCTTTTTGCACTACGTCCGGCAAATCTGGATGTAATGATGCCGGGGGGAAGGGAGATAGTCAAGTCCATAAACGGGAATTCCTAAGAAAAAATCCGGGTCGTTCTCGAGCTTGGCTCTGGCCGGAACCGAGATCGGCTCCCACGGCGCGGCCTTCGGGCGGAACGGAGATCGACTCACACGGAGACAGGGAGCCACGAAGGAGGGCGGGGCTCTGGTGGGCCTGATCTTTGTGGCTTGGCGGCTTTGTGTGAGATGTAATCTGTTGTCCTGCATCGACTTGCATTTGCGTTGTCGGCGAATGCCGGGAAAATCTGGTTTGGTCTTGAGCGGCGGGGGTTTGGGGGTATAATGGCCCGTTCGCTTAAGAACTGAAGATGGGATTCCTAATGGGAGAACGTTTGACAATGGCAGATGCACCGAAAGCCAATGCGGTCGTGGGTCAGTCGGGCGGTCCGACGGGGGTGATCAACGCCTCGCTGGTCGGCGTGGTCGAAGAGGCCCTCAAGCACCCGGAAATCGAGAACATCTACGGCGCGGTCCACGCGGTGGCGGGCATGGTTAAGGACGATTTCATCGACCTGGGCTCGCTCTCGCCCGAGACGCTGGAGGTCGTGGCGGGCTCGCCGTCGTCGGCGATCGGCACGAGCCGGGACAAGCCGGACGCCGAGTATTGCCGCAAGATTCTCGAGGTCTTCAAGAAGCGGAACATCCGCTACTTCTTCTACATCGGCGGCAACGACTCGGCCAACACCGCGCACATCATCAACACCGTGGCCGACGAGGTCAACTTCGACGTGCGGGCCTTCCACGTGCCCAAGACCGTCGACAACGATCTGCTGGTGACCGACCACTGCCCGGGCTACGGCACCGCGGCCAAGTTCGTGGCCTCGGCGCTGATCGGCGACGACCTGGACAACCGGGCGCTGCCGGGCGTGAAGATCGACGTGATCATGGGCCGCCACGCGGGCTTCCTGACCGGCGCCGCGGCGCTGGGTCGGACCCGCGACGACGACGGGCCGCACCTGATCTACGTGCCCGAGCGGGGCGTTTCGATGGACAAGCTGCTGGCCGACGTCGACGCTGTGTATAAGAAGCTTAACCGCTGTGTCATTGCCGTTAGCGAAGGTATCGCCGACGCCGACGGTGTGACCTGGGCCAAGAAGATCGCCGAGACCGAAGAGAAGGACGCCCACGGGAACATCCAGCTTTCCGGCACCGGGGCGCTGGCCGATTTCCTGGCCGCCCAGATCAAGACCAATCTCAAGATCAAGCGCGTCCGCGCCGATACCTTCGGCTACCTCCAGCGCAGCTTCCCCGGCCTGCAGTCCGAGGTCGATGTCACCGAGGCCCGCGAGTGCGGCCGGCAGGCGGTCCGCTTCGCCATGGTCGAAGACAACGGTTCGGTCGCCATCAAACGGACCGGTGAGGGCGACAATTACGCCTCCGAGCTGTTCCGCACCGAGCTCAAGAACGTCGCCGAGAAGACCAAGGACATGCCGGCCGAGTTCGTCAACGCCGACGGCAACGGCATGACCGACGCCTTCGTCAAGTACGCCATGCCCCTGGCCGGCGGACTGCCGAAGACCGAATACCTCGGCGGCCGCCCGAGAATCTAAACTTGTCAAAGACCGCTTTCCAGGCTCCGCCCGGGCCAACATCCCAAGCCCGGCCGGGGCCTTTCTTCTGCGCTCTCGATGTCGGGACAATCAGAAGCGTCAACGGCGTGCGATTGTATGGCGCGGGCGCGCATGTCCCGCACGCGCGAGTTCTACTGCTCTTTCGTGATGTTCTGGGCGATGGATGGGGCCAGGGCCATCAGGAGCACCCCCCACATGATGGTCGTGGCCTGGGCAAAGACGGCCCAAACGCCGGCGCGACCGGCGGCCCCTTTGAGGTTGACGCTCATCCCCGGGGGCAAGTGGCTTTGGGAGAAGCCGGACATCGCGGAATGGGCCGCGATCAACGTAATGATGGTGTGGGTGACGAGGATCGCCCCGATGGTCACGATCAATATTCCTGCTACCCTCAGAACGATCGTCGTCATACGCTCGATTGATTTCTGCTCCATCATATAACTCCCCTCGTGAAAGTATATTGTGAGTGTGATAGGACGATCGAGACGCGACCGCCCGTCGCGGCCTGTTTGGATCATTTCCTTTCCGGTGGTTGGAGTTGCCCTCTCAGTTCGTCGGTGAGGTCGTCCCAGAGTTCGGGGTGGGCCTCGATGAGGCGGGCGATGTCGGCGAGGTCCTTGATTCGTTTGCTCTGTCGTCGGTCTGCATCGCTCCAGGCCCTGATCTTGCCCTGCAGCGTGTCCTCCAGGCAGGCCACTCGCATGAGGATGCCGTGCACGTCGGCGGGGACGGCGCGGCTCGGGAAGTCTCGATAGAAATCCTCCGTGCTAAGCTGGATGCTGACGCGCGAGTGCCCCTTGAAGTTGACCGACCACTCGAACCTCTCCGCTCGAAAGCCGGTTTCCTTCAGTAGCGAGACGGCTCGTTCAACGGCCTCGGCGGCGACGACAAAATCCACGTCCTGCGTCACCATCGGCTCGGCCGCCCAATGGTTCACCGCCACGCCGCCGATGGCGCACCAGACGATGTCGGCACGTTCGAGGCAGTCCACGAGTCTCATGACGTCGTCGGTGCCGCCCGACGTCTGCCAGTCGAAGAATTGTTTCGCAGTCATAAGATCATCCTACCGAAAGAGAATGCGTTCGCCAAGGCATTGTCGAGCCCCCGGCGTTGCGTCTATGGTTTTGCGGTTTGTGCGAAGCGTTTCCATTGAGTTTCGATGTCGGAGACCGATTTCATTTCGTTGTGGACGTAGAGGCCGTAGCGCAGGTGGAGTGGGGCGGCCGGTTGGATTTCGCGCGGGGCTTCGAAGGTCAGCGAGGCGCCCATCCAGCCGTCGTTGCGCACGTGGAAGTGCGACGGGTGGTTCGGGTTGGCCGGGTGGTCGAAGAGCGTGACGCCTTCGAGGACGCCGTCGGCGATCGCGCCGCAGTAGTCGACCCAGCGAGCCCGCTTCCAGAAGACCGCTTTCTCGTTGACGCCGCCTTCGGAGTTGCGGATGCGTCCGCCGCCGTCGTGGACGCCGATGGTTTTGGCCATGCGGATGCCGATCATGCCGAAGGGCGTCTTGCCGAGCGTGACCGGCTTGTCTTTGGCGCGGAGCTTGAGATCGATTACGAGAAGCCATTCCTTGTCCGCCAGGAGCGTGACGCTGACGGTGCGGGTCTCGTCGAGCAGGACCTTGCCCGTCTTGTCGGCCCACTCGTTCTCGGCGACGAGCAGCGAGGTCGCGCCGCGGTCCTCGTATTTGACGATGCGTTTGTGCCGGATGGTCGCGCCGCCGGTGTCGGCCCAGAAGCTCGCGCCGGCCACGTCGTGGTGCGAGATCCAGACGGAGTTGTGATGGCTGTGCGAATCGGGGTCGCGCGGGTGCCCCATGCGGGTGAGGCTGCGGCCGGCCGGGCCGATGATCGGGTACAGGAACGGCCGATGTAGGCCTGGGCCGAAATGGTATCGCGTGATCTCAACACCGTCGCGCTGGAACGACGCCTGGTCGTAGGGCATCGGAACGATCTGCAGCCGGGGCACGGGTTTGGGCTCAGGCAACGTCGCGGCCGCGGCGTTGCCGGCTATCCACACACAGAACATTGCCGTCAAAACCGGCCTGATGAACGATCTTGCGTACATGCCCACTCCTTTCTCACTGCGGCTTGCCGATACGCCGAGCACCGAGCCGGATTCCGCCAGGCTCGCAAACACTGCCTTTCACGCCACTTATGGATAACAAATCCCGACGTTCGGTCGCAACGAAAATCGCTCCGGCTCGCACACCGGCCCAATTGGCTTCGTTTGTCATCGTTGGACCTGTTCCCAGACCACGGGCTGCCTTTCGGGCTTCCCGCTCCGGCCGCCCGCCCCTGGGGCAGAACCCGGCGGGATTGGTTTTGTTTTTGATCGCGACCCCATTTTCAGGTCCAAAACCGCGGAAATTGGGTTCGTTTGGCGCGACCGGACGACCATTTCCCCGCGTCGGCCCGCCGGGGCCGGGGGAATTGGCTTTGTTTGGCGCGGCAGGGCGTCCACTGGCCGCCGCTGACTCCTCCGGGCCGGGCAGATTGGCTTTGTTTTCCCTCGCACCGCCGTTTCCAGGTCCCAAAGCGGGGGAATTGGGTTCGTTTTGCGCGGCGGGTCCTCGGCCGCGCGGCATCCGGCCGCCGGAGCCGGGGAAATTGGCTTTGTTTGGCGCGATGGGACCGCCGCCCGTCGGCCGAGGCGCAGATTGGGTTCGTTTGACGTGCTTGCCCCTGTCTGGAGCCGTGGCTTTTCCTGGGCTTGGCAGCGGGTGAAGATGGTGGGTTTGAGGTCGTTGTTTCGCAACGTGCCATTTTCTCTCTGGCAATGGTGTCTCTGCTGTTTATGTTCTCTATAAATCATACGCGGGTTCGCAGAGGCTGTCAAGGAAAAAAGCTCCCCCGCTTTGTCATTGCGAGGAGCACAGCGACGCGGCAATCTTCAGGGCCGGGAAGAAAGAATGGTGGGGCAAGCCCCACCCTACCCTTGCTGGTGCAAGGGGGGGAATGCCAGCGTTTGTGCACGCGACGGGCTTCCGGGTGGGTTGAGGACCCACGGTAGCGCTGCCACGCGCATGCCGGGACATTTGTACAGACGCTCCGTTATTGCGAGGGCGCTTCTTGCGCTTGTGCAGGGCGGGAGTTGCGGCGTGCCGGGTCGGCTCACTGGCTGGTCGTGAATTCGATGAGGTTGTAGAGGATCTTGTCGGCGACGGGGTCGGTGCCGAGGTTCTCGACGAGGCGAAGCTGCGAGAGGATACAGCGTCCCCGGCCGACGGGGGCGATGGCCACGTCGCTTCCCCACCATGTGTCACCGGGGCCGTAGTAGTGGCGCGTGCGCAATTCAAAATCGGGGGCGAAATCGAAGCCGATGGCGCCGACGACCGTCTCTCCGGGTACGTCCAGCAGCGTGTGTCGGGCCCAGACGTTCTCATAGACCGGGCCCATCATGCCGTTGACCGGCAGGCCCTCGAAGAGCGGATGGTCGTGCACCAGGTGCGAAATGCCCAGCCACAGGCCAATAGCGGCTTTGATACGAACGCGCACGGGCAGCAATGCCGACGCTTCTGCGGCCTTGGCCCAGGGCGCTCTCGGTCCTCCCCCCTGCAAATAGACAGCGGTGCCGCCGGCTTCGATGAACCTTTTCAGTGTGTCGAAACGATGCCTCTGCGCGGGCGTGCGCGCTTCCGTGCGCGAAACGAATACGGGAAGGGACTCATCGGTCCGCGCGTCGAATTCTGCACACGCGATGCCCGCGCGTTTCAGGAACGGCTTGAGCGAATCGCTCGGGTCGAGCACGGCGATGCGCCCGTCGGGTACCGCGAGCCAGTCGTCCGTGAAGACATCGAAACGGTATTCGTTGGTCGCAATCGGCACGCCGTCGTCGGCCGTGATTTGCGCTCGTATAGTGTATGTCCCTTCGAGCGCCTTTGTGTTCAGTTTTTCGTTGAGAAACTGCGTGATGCCCGAGGTCATGTGGACGTCCATCTTCTTCGCGAACACGATCTCGTTGTCGTCGGATGCGATTTCGACCTTCAGGATACCGTCGGTCTCATCGCGGTCGTTGACGCCGGTGATTTCGATTCGCGTGCCTTGGCCGGCATAGACGTTGCGCGGGCGCACGCGGATGGCGATGATTCGCGGCTGGTTGGCCGTCTTTGTCCCTTCATACGCGTAGGTCTTGGGATTGCGGAACAAATCGAGCAGTCCTGCGCCCATGATCCAGTCCCCGGCGACCAGGGCGTGAACGCAGTAGCCGATCACCTGCGGGTTGCAGCGAACCGCCTCGATCATACGCTTGTTCGCGGCGCCGTGGATTTGCTGTTGATCGAGGCAGAACTGCTTCAGGTCGGGGTAGACCCTATCGAATCCGCTTTCTTTCAGGGCGCGCTGGTGTTCGTCGGCGAGACGGCGATGGTAGACCGTCGGCGGCGCGAGCGGGTTGCCGATTCGCTCGAAGCGCTCGTTGTTGTCCACGAGATCGGGCAGACTGCCGTAGCCTAACTCGGAGAAGACCGTCATCAATCCCGGAACGACGTTTCTGCCGGGCAATCCGCCTTTGATTCCCAGCGCCCGCATCTGTTCGGGTGTTTTGCCGCCGGTCAGGAGCAGCTTCTGGTAGATTTCGTCATCGATCTGCGGGCCGGGGTAGTGGTGAATGTCGTTGAATTTGGTGGGCTCGGATTCGTAGGGCAGATAGAGATTGGCGCCCTGGGCCCAGCCGCCGGACTCGTCCAGGATCATACGCGTGGGATCGAGCGAGCGGGCGAGCATCGACATGGGGTGCAGCAGTCGTTTGAGAACGGGACGCTTCAGCTCGTTGAAAAGCTCCCACTGCACCACGCAGGTGCGGTTGCGGTCGCGCAGGATGCTCCGGCGCACCTCGTTTTCCACCCAGCCCGGCAGGGGCGCCGATTCGAAGGGGAAATCCATGCACTCGATCGCCAGCGAGCCGACGGTCAGCACGCCCATCTCGTCGGCCAGGTCGAGCCACATCGGCGGCGGCGGCTTGCGCCAGGGGCGGATCATGTTGAAGCCCGCCTCTTTGGCCAGCCGGATCTCGCGGATCGCCATGTCCCGGCTGTCCGGGTACGCCAGCTTCACCGGGTACAGCCCTTCGAAGAAGGTGGCTTTCAGGTACAGGGGCTCGCCGTTGAGACAGAACTTGTTGTCGCGGATCGTGAATTCGCGCATGCCGAATCGGGTCTGCCACCGGTCGGAAACCGAGCCGTCATGTGCAACGGTAACCTCGGCGCGGTAGAGGTGCGGATTCTCGGGCGACCAGTACGTCGCGTCCGGGATGTGCAGCGTCCAGCTTGTCTGGCTTGAACCGGGTTGCAGGTCCAGTGTCTCACTCGTCCTTGCCGCGACCTGACCGGCCCGGCCGGCGGGGCGGATCGCAATCTCGACCCGGGCGGGCGTTCTTCGCCTGCCCGCGTGGGCCAACTCCAAGTGGAGGGTTGCGGTATCGTTGGAGATCTTCGGTTCGATGAAGACGTCCTCGACGTACAGTTCGCCGGTGGCGATGAGTCTGACCGGCTGCCAGATGCCGCCGGCGATGGCGCCGCGCCATTGGGGTGTCTCCATCGGCCCCATGCCGTCGATCTGTTTGTCCTGGAGCAGGATCGGGCCGACCACGCGCAGGGTCAGCGTGTTTTCCGCATCGAATTTCAGCAGGCCGTCGATGCGAAACTCGAACGGTGTGAATCCGCCGTCGTGGACGCCCACGGCTACGTCGTTGAGCCAGACCTCGGCCCGGAAGTTCACCGCGTCGAACTGAAGGCGGACGACCTTGCCTTTCCAACTCGCCGGGACCCGAAACGTGCGGCGGTAAAATGCCACGCCTTCATAATCCTTCTCCGTCAGCTCCCAGCAACCGGGCACCGTAATGTCCCTCTGCCGCGCCTTCGAGAAATGCTCTCCGCGAACCCACTGTTTCTCCCGCCCCTCATTGTCCGGATCGAACACGATCTGCCACGTCCCATCCAGCGACTGCAACTCCCGCGCTGCGGCGCCGCCGACGCCCGCAAAAACCACCGCCGCCCAAACAAGCCCCAAGAACATCCGCGTCTTCATATCAGTCTTCCTTTCACCAAATGTCCCTGCAACGTACGCCGAAGCATTCTACCCCAACGACGCCCCCCAGTGCAATCACCACCCCATCTCCCGCCACGAAGGCCACCGAGGACATAGAAGAAATGAAACCGCAGATGAACGCCGATGAACGCAGATGCGCTTAGCCCGGCCTTTGCTCGCTAGCAGACAATCTCTCGCGAAGGACGCCAAGGGCTCCAAGAAAAGCGCGATAACAACACCTTGAACCTTGGCGATCTTTGCGTCTCTGCGAGACATGCAATTCGTTACCCCACCCGACCGAAAGCGCCGAGGAAGCGGTAGGGTGGGTTCTTAACCCACGCGTTCAGGCTGACTATGATTGTAGCATTCCTCGCTTGCGCGGCAACCGCCATATTGAGTAGACTCACCTGAGGCGCTCCACATGGTCATGACAAAGCCGGGTCCGCGCTGGGCATTGGGACCTACACGTGAGTGTGATCTCTCGCTGGAGCTCGGAATACCTCTCTTCGATGCCATTGGAGAAACTGTGGCAAGGGGCGAAATCTTTCGCTTTGAGGTTCTATAGCATGACGTTCGTGGAACGACAGCAGCATTTCTTCGAGACCGCTCGTGCCGTGGACTTCTTGGGATACGAGCATGATCGAGTCATCTGCGAGGGAAAAGGCCCCTCGATCGAATAGTCTGTGGTGCAATGCGCAGAGCGCCAAGCCGTTGTTTTCGGTATCGGGACCGCCCGCCTGATGCCATTTGATATGCGCTGCTTCCAGACCGAGGTCGCTGGGACCGAGTTTGAGATCGTAGCCGCACACGGCACATCGATAACCGTAGGCCCTCAACACCTTCCGTCGAAACTCGGGATCACGCCTCCTGCGAACGGGAGGTTCGTCTTCCAATGCCAGGCCGACAGCCGCGAGGATATCGGCATGATACGAATCGGGAAAGTGCCGCGACAGCAGGGAACGCACAACCTCGCGCAAGAGTCGACCATTGGCAGAAAGCCTGTCGTACACTTCCGGCACAAGCCCGCCGACAGGGTTCTTCTTGAGAAACTCGCTTCGTTTCGGGTCCGTTCTGTTTTTTCGGCGCTCCAGGGTTTCAGTGGCGCTAACGAACCAGAGGCCGTCATTCTGCAGGTACCAGAACGGCATTTCGGGACGCGGCGTCGATGGCGCCCCGAAATCGATCAGCAACTGCCTCACGTCACGTTCCACGTCCAGATACGGTATTTCCGGGTCCTGCTTGCGGCTGCATCGGCCCAGGGCATACAACAGCAAGAGGGGCTTATGCGGAGCGCGTTTGTCGCCGCGTCGCCACACATTGACCTGTTCAAACTTATCGAGTATCTCAACGCTGGACAGCATATTCCGCTCCGCCCGTATAACTCTTATTTCGGATCGTCGCAGCCGCACGCCATTTCGCATGATCCCATCAACCCCTACGAAACGCAAGGGGAAAAGAGCTTGGAGAACGCTGGGGATGAAAGCACGGAGGATGGTCGATGGCTAACGAGAGGCAGCCGAAATGTAAGAATGGCATATTGAGTCTGTTCGACTTGGTTCTATCGAAGAATTCAGGCGGTCTCCGGACACGCGCATCATTCGGTCCCCGATCCCTCGGCTGCCCTTGGGCGACAGTAGAGCGGGCTCCACTTTTGTCGCCTGGTGTTCTGTTTCTGCCTTTAGCCAGATCCCTCAGTCGGCGAAGGCGGCGAGTTCGGATAGGCCGGCGTTTTGGGTTTTGGGTTTTACTTGGGTTACGATGAAGGTGAGCCAGTTGATGGTTTTGGGGTCGAAGGTGATTTCTCGGGCGGCGGTGGCGTCGTCGGGCAGGGGGCCGACGGGCAGGGTGGTGCCGTCGCTAAAGACGAGCAGTCCGGCGGTGACCTGGTCGACGGAGGTGTTGGGGCGGTCGAAGAGCCAGATGCGGCTGACGGTCTGCGGCTCGTCCCAACTCAGGCGGATCATCGCGCCGGTGGTCTCTTCGCGGGCGGCCCATTCGGCGGTGGTGTCCTGCGGATAGCCGTCGACGGTCCCGTCGATGGCGGCTTCTGCGGTGTAGCCGTCATAGACGCTGGTGACGGTGACCTTGGCCTTTCGGGCCAGGTTCTTCTCACTGCGCAGCGGGTCGTCCTGCGATTTCTTGGAGGGTTGCTGGTAGCGACGGACCTGCTCCGGCGTCAGGAGCTTGACTTCCTGGAGGACGAGGCCGTAACGGCTGCCTTTGGGCAGGGACTTGAAGTACACGTTGTTCCAGCCCTGGCTGAAGTTGCCGGAATAGCAGAGCCACAGAGTCCGGCCGTCGTTGCTGATGAACTTGGACGGAAAGTTGAGGAAGTAGCCCTGCTCGCCGAAGGCCTTCATGTAGGTGACCAGCCGCCAGGGACCGGTGAGGGTGTCGGCTTCGAGGATGTACGAATTCATCTTCGCCACCGTGGGCCAGCCGTCCGTGACGCACATGAGGTACTTTTTCAGCGGGGCGTTGTAGGTGATCGTGACGCAGCCCATGTTGTTGTTCCATTCCAGCAGCGGCTGAATATCCTCGTAGTCCCAGGACCACACGGGATTGCCGTTGCCGTCGCGGCCGGCGTAGTATTCCCACTTCGACTCGTCGTTGATGTTGTCGATGCTCGGGACCACGCGGGTCAGGTAGATCTGGTCGCCGGAGATCCAACTCAGGTTGGCGTATCTCGGCTGAGGATCGTTCTTGACGGCGCCGTAGCCGACGAGGTAGGCCTTGCCGTCGGGGGAGTGCTCCATGTTCTTGCCGAAGTCGACGAACTTGGGCGAGCCGATCTTGACGGGCCCCATGAACTCGGCGGGCTCAGGGAACAGCGGCTGGGCGGGCGTGTGCGGCGTGTCGGTCCAGGTCTTGCCGTAATCGGTCGAGTAGCGAAAACCGACGGTCGGGCCGAGCACGGGCCAGTTCCAGCGCATGCCTTCGTGTTCCACGCTGCCGGACGGGCCGAGGCAGTAGGTGCTGTAGTACCAGACGCCGTTGTGGACGAGGCTGCCGCAGGGGTAGCGTCCCTGGTAGGGAGAGGGGTCGCCCTTAGTGGTGCCGAGGGCCTTGATCGTCAGGTTCAGCGGGTCGTCGCCGATCATGATCGCCTGCCCGGTGGTGGCGTTCTTTCCGCCCGAGCCGGAGCGCATGCCGTCGGTGACGCCGTCGGTCCAGGGCGAGTAGAGGTTGCCGTCGGCGGCCCAGCACGGATACCACGTATCGGCGGCGCGGTAGTCGCTGTGCACACCCGTAAACAATACGCCCGCCAGCTCTTTCGATTGTGCGAAGGGAATCCCCTCCGGCGGCTGCGAAGGCCAGAGCACTTGCTCGGGCGCCTGCCGGTACGGAACGATCCTCTCGGCGGCACACGCCGAGACGCAGCAAACGAAGGTGAACAGGGAAATCGCAAGCAGCAACAGGGACGTACGTTTCATCGAATTCCTCATAGCAACAACCTCGTGTCATACTTCTTGGGTTGCGTCGGCCGAATGCCACCGCACGGAAGGATGCCGCACGAACAGCGATTCGACCAACGTCACGGGACCAAACCCGGCGCAAGCGCACAATAAACGCAGGCAGTAGTGTGACTCCAACCCACGCAAAAGGCAAGCGAAAAGCTGTAGCGGGGGGGCTCGGTTCTCCAACGTGTCGTTGGTTCTCAGCCACGCGTGGGTTTCAGGTTTCCCCGTTTGCAATCTTTTCCTCAGAGGTTTGAAGGAACTTCGCGGGCGTGATAAATCGCTCGCCCCGGTCCTGAGTGCACAAGCAACAGAGCGCTGACCAGCGTGTTCGTGTCGAAGACGTACCGCCCACCTTCACTCATTGAGCAGTGACTCCAGGATTTCCGGCGTGAGACCGCGTGCTTGTGCCTCGCGGCTGATCTCCTCCATGATCTCCTCCAACGGCCGCGCGGTGCGCGCCACCTCGGTAAGTCTCAGGCTCAGCAATACTTCGAGTTTGCGCTGCAGTTCGGTCGTCGCGGTGTTGTAGACGCGTGCCGCTTCCGGACTGACCCGAATGGTAATGGTCTCTTTTTCCATGGCTCTTCGTCCTGATCGACTGTCGTACGCCGCAGCGCGATACGTGCATGAGCAGCGAATACACTAATCTCCGGCCGCTCTGCAGCGCATTATATCGCAGTTACGTCAACCGGGCAAGCCCGGCCGCCAACAAACCCGGGGAGGCAAGAACCGTGTCCCGTGGCCACAAAGCGCCCGGAAACGGGCATGTCGTTCAGGAGTGCCCTTGTCAGGCGAAGAGGGCTTCGACGAAGGTGTCGGGGTCGAATTCGGCGATGTCTTCGGGTGTTTCTCCGAGGCCGACGAACTTGACGGGGATGTCGAGCTGGTCCTTGATGGCGATGACGATGCCGCCGCGGGCGGTACCGTCGAGCTTGGCTAAGAAGATGCCGGTGACGTTGATCGCCTCGGTGAACAGTTGGGCCTGGGAGATGGCGTTCTGCCCGGTGACTCCATCCAATACGAGCAGCACCTCGTGCGGGGCGTCCGGGATCTTGCGGGTGACGACGTCGCGTATCTTGGTGAGCTGCATCATCAGGTCTTTCTTGGTGTGGAGCCGGCCGGCGGTGTCGAGGATGAGGATGTCGGCGTTACGGGCCAGGGCGGCTTCGCAGGCGTCGAAGGCGACGGCGGCCGGGTCGCTGCCGGACTGGTGCTTGACGATCTGGACGCCGATGCGGTCGGCCCAGATCGTCAGTTGCTCGACGGCGGCGGCCCGGAACGTATCGCAGGCGGCGACGATCACGTTCTTGCCGCTCTTGTTGAGGATGTAGGCCAGCTTGGCGATGCTGGTGGTCTTGCCGGTACCGTTGACGCCGGCGACGAGGATGACGGTGGGCCCGCTCTCGGCGACGTGCAGTTGCCTGTCGCGGTGCGGCCAGTAGCTCTTGATATGCTCTTTGAGAAACGGAATGACCTGCTCGGACTTGGAAATCTTGCGGGCGCGATACGCCTGGCGCAGCTCCGAGACCAGCTTGTCGGTGGTCTCGACGCCGATGTCGTCGCTGATCAGGGTCTCTTCCAACTCGTCGAGCAGATCGTCGTCGATCTTGCGGCCGAGGCTCAGGACCGTGGACAGCGAGTTGCTGATCTTGTTGCGCGTTTTGCCCAGCCGTTCCTTAAAGAAATCGGCGGTCTTGGAAAATATTCCCATCGTTGGTTCCTGTCTACGGAGATTCTCATTCTTCGGGCACGCTCGCAACTCGGGCGACGCGGCGGCCCGCGACCTGGTGCCGATGGTATCGGCATTCCGCGAAAATGCAAGCACGGCCCGGAAAAACCGGAACGCGGCGGTGCGCCGCTTGGGTATGCAAGGGTGATGCGGAGATGTCTGTAAAAATATTCTGGCATGGGGGTTGCAGCGTCAAGCTTCAGCTTGGCGATGGTGGATTTCTCTGCTGCGTGTGGCGCTATGCGAGCCCCGGGTGTTGAGCCATCGCCAAGGCCTGCGGCCTTGACGCTGCCACCCGTAGCTGGCCAGGGTCCGAAACAAAGAGGCCCGGAAGATTGCACAGGCACGTGCGGAGAAAGTGTTGCAGATTTCTTTGACAGTCTGCGGCCCGGACGGTAAAGTTACAGGTTCGTTTGTTGTCCCAACGGCAGGCGTTGGGTTCGTACACTGACAGGTTTGCTTTTCTGACGACGGGATGGTGCTGCCCGTGATATCGGAGTTTCCCATGACGGGTACAGTCTTTCTTGTGGCTGCGCGGGCCGGGGGTTTGCCCCGGCGGTTCCACGCGTCATGGAGATGCGTGAAGGAGGAACGCATTGCCCGGACGTGAGGTGGAAAACATCTTCGCCGATATTGTGGAGCGGGCCAAGGTTATGGATCCGACCAACGCCCGCGTCTGGTTCGACGAGCTTTCCGTGCTGCATTTTGACGGAGGGTCGATCGGCATCGGTTGTCCGGATGAAGCGAACGTTCGCTATCTGGACGAAAATTGTCGCCGCAGTTTCACCCGCGCCGCTCAGCAGATCACGGGCCATCTGGTCACCGTCGATTTTCGCGTGGGGGCCCGGGGCGAGCCGGCGCCGGCGCCGCAGGGGGCCCGGCCGGGACCCGCTCTCCATCCGGACTACACCTTTGACAACTTCGTCGTGGGGCCCAGCAACCGTTTGGCGCACGCCAGTTGCGTGGCGGTCAGCCAGTCGTTGGGGCAGACCTACAACCCGCTGTTTCTCTACGGCAACGCCGGTCTGGGCAAGACGCACCTGCTCCACGCGGTCTGCCACGAGGCGCGGCATCGTCTCGACGGCGGCATCATCGAGCTGCTGAGCTGCGAAGATTTCGTCAACCGTTTCATCCGGGCGATCGAGCAGGGCAACATCACCGGCTTCCATAGTCAGTTTCGCACGGTCGATGCGCTGGTGATCGACGACGTGCAGTTTTTGCGCGAGCGCGAGCAGAGCCAGGAGGAATTTTTCCACACGTTCAACGCGCTTTACAACAACGGCAAGCAGATCATCTTGAGCGCCGACAGCCCGCCGAACCAGATTCCGTCGCTGGAGGCCCGGCTGATCAGCCGCTTCAACTGGGGCCTGGTCGCGCGCATCGATCCGCCCAGCTACGAGACGCGCATCGCCATCGTGCAGAAGAAGGCCCATCTGCGCGGCCTGGAACTCAGCGACGAGGTGGGCGAGTACATCGGGCGGCAGGTGCGGGCCAACATCCGCGAGCTGGAGGGCGCCCTGACGACGATCTATGCGCTGGCGACCACGATGGCCGAGCCGGTCACGCTCGCCCTGGCGCAGCGCGCCCTGGAGGGGCAAATCAGCCTGGCGACGCGGCACATTCGGATCAGCGACATCATCGACGTTGTGACACGCCACTTCGACGTGCGCGTCACGGATCTGCAGAGCAAACGCCGCAGCCAGAGCATCACCCTTCCCCGCCAGATCTGCATGTATCTGGCGCGGAGTCTGACGAAACACAGTCTCGAAGAAATCGGCGGCCACTTGGGCGGACGCGACCACACCACGGTGATGCACGCCTGCAACCGCATCAACGAGGCCAAGGAATCCGACCCCAAAATGCAGGCGATCCTCGGCGAACTGACCAAACAGATCACCCAGACCTTCCAGGTGTGAGCCCGCGGGCCCGGTGCTGGGTCGCTTGTTATACGGATCAGGAAAAGTCCTCGCGCGTTCGAGCCGTTGTCATCGAGCATGACTACCCTCCAATGAGTTGAGACAGAGCGGTAGCGCAGCGGTTTCGTGGTGCCGAGGGCGCTTAGGTCATGATGGAGTTGAGCATGTCGAGGTAGTCTGAGAGCAGGCGGGTGATGAGGAATTTCTTTCGCACGGTTTCCCGGGCCTGTCGGCCGATCTCCTGGCCTTCCTTCGGGTTCTTGAGAAGATGGACGATGCGGTCGGCGAATCCCTGCACGTCTGTGGGGTCGAGGAGGAAGCCGTCCTTGCCGTCTTCGATCTGGGCGGGAATGCCGCCGACGTTGGAGGCCACGACCGGCGTGCCTTTCCACAGCGCTTCGGTGACCGCCAGACAGAACCCTTCCCGGGTGGATTTCTGGATGACAACGCTGGAGAAGCGCTGCACCGCGTTGACCAGCTTTTCGCTGTTGCCGACCACGAAGACGATGTCGCCCGTATCGAGCATCTTGTTGGCCTTGCGCTGGGTCTTCTTGTACATCTGGAGACCCTCGGGATCGTCGCTGGCGACATTGTAGCACAGAACCAGCCGGCAATCGACCTGCTCCTTGACCATCTTGAACACGTCGATGACGCCCTCGGGGTCTTTCCAGGGGTCGAGGCGGGAGACCTGCGTGATGACGGGCTTGTCCGTCGGCACGCCGGCCTTGGCCAACTGGTCGTGGATGCTCTTGTCGGACAGCGGGGCGTTCTTGGCGCTGAGCGGATTGATCGCCGGATACATCAGACGCTGATCGACCGGCAGATCGTCTTTGAAGTACTTCTCGCTCGAAACGACGGTTTGATCGTACTTGAGCACGAAGCCCTTGAGAAAATCCCACAACTCGGCGTGGGGATCCGTCAGGTCGATATGGCAGCGCCAGATCCAGGGCTGGCGTTTCTTGTACGACGCGATCAGCGCCAGGGGCTGCGGATCGTGGACGATTACGCAGTCGTGGTCGAGGTGGGTAAAGCGCGAGAAATTCTCGTTGACCATTCGGTACATACGTTTCTTGCGTTCGGAGAGGTTGAGCTTGCCTCCCTGGAGGGCGTTGTGGAAGCTCTTGGTGATCTCGAAGAACTCCTGGCTGCCGTGCAGGATGCGCCAGCCGGCGTTGACCCCGACGTCGTTCATGAGCATGGCCAGGGAGTAGAGAATCTCGGCCACGCCGCCACCCTGGTAGGTGGCGTTCAAATGAATGATGTGTTTGCCGTACAGATTGCGGGCTCTGGCATAGATTTCAGCGAGCCTTTCGTCGGGCACGATGTGGCGGAAGTCTTCGAGTCGCAGCATTTATCATCCCGTTAATGTCTTGAGCAAGGACCGAACGTCTTGTACTCCATCGACGTTGAAGCGGGCCCGCGAGATGCTGAAGCCCACTTTGATCGAGTACGCCTCTTTCGGCATCACGGCGAACATTTCTTCATCGGTATAATCGTCTCCGGCCGCCAGCAAAAAGTCGCGACGTCGGAGCCCGACGAGGTGCTCGGCGGCCCGGCCCTTGTTGATTCCGTGCTTTCTGATCTCCAGTATTTTACTGCCTTCAAAGACTCCTACATCCAAATTCTCGGTCATGTTCACGAGGGCGTCGCGCAATTCGTGGGTGCGGACGTCGGCCAGGGTCGGATCGGCGCGGCGATAATGCCAGACGAGTGAAAAATCTTTCTCTTCGACAAGCGATCCGGGCGTTCGGTCCGAATAAAGTTCGAGAATCGGCCTGATAGTGTGCTTCCAATCTTCGCTGACGGGCTGAAAACTCCGCCACGGTTTTCCGGCTTCGCGAATCCAGCCGCCGTGTTCGGCCACCAGGCAGAGATCGAGCTCGCCCAGCCAGGCCTCAAGCGTCTTTCTGTCCCGGCCGCTGATGATCGCCACGTCGGTTCTTTCGTCGTGCGCCAGGTCGTTCAAGATCGCGATGAGTTCCGGGTCGGGGTCGGCCTTTCCCGGTCGGCCCTTGAAGCCGACGAGGGTCCCGTCGTAGTCGAGCAGGAGAAGCCTCCTTTCGCTCCCGGCGTATTGTTGCGTCAGCGCCTCGCGGGCCGTCGCCGAGAGCTTTCGCACGCCCATTCCGTGCTGTTTGGCCTTCACCTCGGCCAGCGAATGGAGGAAATCCTTGCACCAGCGGGTAATGCCGTAACGCCGCAGCCGTTCCTGCATCAGCCGATTGCGCTCGCACTGCTCCGGCAGCGGCATTTCCAGCGCTTCCTTGATGGCGCCGACGATGGCCATCTTGTCGTTGGCGTTGACAATCAGGGCCTCGCCCAGCTCACTGGCGGCGCCGGTCATTTCCCCGAGGATCAGCACGCCGTGTCCGTCGGCCTTGGTCGCGATGAATTCCTTGGCGATCAGGTTCATCCCGTCGCGCAGGGGCGTGATCAGAGCCGCGTCGGCCACGTTGTACAGCGCCGTGAGCTTTTGGAAGGGCATGAAGCGGTACAGGTACCAGACCGGCGTATACCCCAGGGCGCCGTGTTCGCCGTTGACCCGGCTGACCAATTGCTCCAGTCGCTCGCGCAGGACCTTGTAGTCCTCGATGCCCGTGCGGGACGGAACCGCCACGATGACCAGCGTTACCTTCCCCTTGTATTTCGGGTTGGTCGAGAGGAACCAGTCGAAGGCCTCCAATCGTTCCACGATCCCCTTGGTGTAGTCCAGGCGGTCGATCGAGATGATGAGTCTTCGCTTGCCCACGGTCTGGTAGATCTTATCGACCTCTTTCTTGACCTCCGGGTCGTTGATGGCGCCGGCGTATTTATCGTAATCAATGCCCATGGGGAAGGCATCGACCTTGGCCACGCGATTTTCCACGTTGACCTCGCCGAGCGTATGTTCCAGGCCGGCGATGCGCGAAACACTGCTGAGAAAGTGCCGGACGTAGTCGTAGGTGTGAAATCCGATCAGATCGGCGCCCAACAATCCGTTGAGAATCTCCTCGCGCCAGGGCAGCAGGCGGAACAACTCGAAGGAGGGCCACGGGATGTGAAGGAAGTAGCCGATGTTCAGATCCGGTATCTTTTCCCGCAGCAGGCGGGGCAGAAGCATCAACTGGAAGTCGTGCACCCAGACCGAATCGCCGGGCCGGGCAACCTCCAAGACTTCGTCGCAGAACAAATGATTCACCTGCTTGTAAGACTTCCAGAAACGCTCTTCGAAAACAGTCCGCGTCTGGAAATAGTGGAACAGGGGCCAGATTGTTTTGTTGCAGAAGCCCAGGTAGTACTGGTCGATCTCTCGTTGCGAGAGGAACACGGGCGTGCAATTTTTCTCTGCCAGCAGGTCTCTGACGTGGTCCTTCTCTTCCGGCTTGAGACGCTCGCTGGAGACGCCGGGCCAGCCCATCCAGAGCCGCTCCAGCGACTCGGGCATGGAGGCTAATCCGACCGCCAGGCCGCCCGGGCTCTGACGGAACTGAAAGCGGCCCTCCCGTTTGGCCACGCTGATCGGCAGGCGGTTGGCGGCGACAATCAATCTTGCCATAGTGTGCCCTCCTTGTTGACGACGGGGTGCAGAAAACCGGAGCGGGGACAACGCGCGAGACGATCCCACCCCAGTATCTTTTTTCGCATTGGCAGCATAGAACGAACACTACTATACTCGCTGTCGGCCTCGGCGCCAAGGATCGATCTGCGTGCGGATTGGTCTGGAGGTGCGATAAACGCGGAATCTCTCGCCGGCCCGGTTTCGCTGCCTCTGGCGAGAGAACGGTGTTTTGTGTTTTTGGGATGACTTGGACGGGGCCTTTTGGGTAAAATAGAACAGTGCTCGGTTTCGGCAGCCCAACGGCTTCGCATGTTTTGAAATCTGAACCGGACGCCGATTTGGGAAGAAACGCATGAACGAGAAGGCAAATTCCGACACGGCGCGTATGAGAAAGTCGCTCCGGCCCGTCCTGATTGTCTCGAACGAGACCGTCATGGAACACACCACCTTTCTGCGGCATCTGCTGGTCGGTCTGGTGGGCGAGTCGCTCTCGACGGTGCTGATTCGTCCGCCCGGCTGCGACATGGAGCTCATTGTTCCGGCGCCGGTGACCGTGCTGACGCACCCGCTTCTGGAGATGCCGCTGACGGAACACCTGGGCGTCGAGCGGCTGGCGTTGCAGTTGGAGAAATGCCGGCCCACCATCCTGCATTGCCTCAGCGAGACGCGGATGGGTCTGGCCTGGCGGCTGGCTCGCCGGCTGAACCTGCCGTACGTTCAGGCGGTCAACTCTCTGTCGGAACGATTCAACCGCCTCTCGGTATCGCCGGAGCACTGTCAGGCGATTGCGGTACCGACCGAAACCGTGCGAGCCGGCGTCGCCAAGGCGTGCTTTCGCTTCGTCGATCGCATTCGTCAAATCAACATCGGCACGTGTGTCGAACGAGAGCCGGTCTGTTTCTCGCAGCCCTCGCGGCTGCCCAGTATCGTTATGGCGCAGTCCTTTCGCCGGGTATCGGACTTCGCGAATGTCTTCAAGGCGATCAAGGCTCTCTTGGCCGAGGGGCGCGAGTTCGTGGTTGTGGTAATGGGGCCGGGCGCCGCCGAGCGCCGCCTGCGTCGGTTTCTGACGCAGCACGACCTGACGCCCGTGGTTACGATCGTGCCGACGTTGCATCCGTGGCGTTCGGTTCTGGCGGCGGCGGATATTTTCGTCCAGCCGCAGCCTCTGCGGGCCTTCAGCGTGTTCCTGCTGGAAGCGATGGGTCTGGGTACCGCGGTAGCGGCCTGCCTCGGGGGAGTGGATGACATGATCATTCCGAACCAGACCGCCGCCGTATTCGAGCCGGACAGTGAGCCGAGCATTCGCCGGGCTCTGGCCCGGTTGCTGGATCAGCACGATGTTGCCCGGCGGCTGGCCCGGACCGCCCAGGAGCACGTCAGGGCCAGCTACTCTGCCAGCACCATGATTGCGGACACCTTGAAAACCTATACAGAGGCACAGCGGCATTATCATGGCTGATGACGCAGCACGCATGCGTGGCGAAGGAGATCGCGACGCGGTCACAAGCCCCGTCGGGCTTGCAAACGCGTGCGGCTGCGAGTTTTCTTGAATCATTGGGCGTTGGCCTGCGTCTGGTTTGTGGTCAGTGCCGTCGCAAGAGCTGGTTAGGAGAGAGCAAAATGGCGGAGACAGAAGCACTTTTGCTCAGGCGCTTCGCAAAAACGGGAGATGCCGAGGCGTTTGCGGAGATCATTCGTCGTCACGCCGGGCTGGTGTACGGGGCGGCCTTGCGCGTTCTGGCCGACGTGGACCGGGCCTCGGACGTGGCCCAGGACACCTTCCTGCAGCTTACCCGGGATGCCCACAGCGTGACCGGCTCGCTTCCGGGTTGGCTTCACCGCGTCGCCACGCGCAAGGCCATCGACCAGATGCGTCGGGAGCGATCGCGCCGGCGTCGCGAAGCCGCGTATGCCGCCGGGCAGCCCCGAAAGACGGTCGATTGGAAGGAAATCTCGCCCTACGTCGATGAGGAGCTCAGTCGGCTCGATCCGGAAATCCGGGACATCCTGATCGCTCATTTTCTCCAGGGCCAGACCACCCGTCACATCGCGGTCTTTCGTAGGGTCTCGCAGGCGACGGTTTCGCGTCGGATCGAGGCCGGTGTGGCGACGTTGCGGGGAATGCTGCGCCGGCGCGGCATTCTCGTGGCGGCCGGGACGCTGGGCGTTCTGTTGCGCGGCAATGCGGTTCAGGCCGCGCCGATGGCGCTGATGACGGAATTGGGCAAGATGGCGTTGGTCGGTGGGAGCGCGGCCGCTGCGTCGGCCGTCGGGACAACCGCAGGCTCCGGGGCGCAGACGCTGGCCGCAGGGGTTCTGGCCGGCGTAAAAGCCAAAGCGGTGGCGGTGGCGGCTGTGGCGGTGATCGGCGCCGGTTCGGCGGTTACGTACCACAACGCGACGAAGCTTTCTGCAGACGATATCGTGATACGAAGGTCGGCAACGCCGCGGGCGCCGCGTCCGGTGTCCGGCCCGGCCGCACCGGTTTCGGCCGGCCGGCCTCGCATGGCAGGTCCGTCCCAGGCGGCCCGGGAGTGGGACCAACTCATCAGCAGTGCGGCCAAACAGGTCCGCAGCCCGACCGGCGAAGCACCACCGCCGGCGGAACCGGCGCCGCTGCCACCACAGACGCCGCCCGCCGGAGAAGAACCGCCACCGGCAGGGGGGGCTGTTGATGGCGGTCTGGCCGGGACCGTGGTACCGCCACCGGCCGGACCCGCCGAGCTACCGCCCAATATCCCCGAGGGTCCACCTGCAGCCGGAATGGGCATGGGCGGTGGAGCGTTCTACGGTACTCGGTACGCCTCGCCACCTCCGAACGAGCCGAACGATTCAAACGACCGGGACGACGAGCCGTAATGTATTGGCACGACTTCGGTCGCGCAAGAAAGCACGTTGTAAGACCCGGATAAGGGCGCGAGAAACCTTGAAGCCGGCCTGGCTTAGCGCAGAAGGATTGCCCGGGTCTGGAAGAAAGCGAGTTGTATTGTAGCGGAGGTAACATCCAATGATTGACTGTCTTGGAGTTCTCACCGTAAGTTTGTCTCTTCTGGCCGGCACGTCGGGTGGGACGCCCACTGCCGCCGAGTTGCTGAACAATTACACCAAAGCGCTCGATTCGCTTCGTTCGATCATCGTCAAGACGGAGGTCGTTACGCAGCACGAGTACAGCTTCAGCAAGTACTATCACGAGCCCGGGTTTCGTGGCGTGCGGGACAAAGGCACGTCCTACAAACGCGAGGAGTTCCGCACGGATGGCCAACGCATCCACAGCCGACAGTATACCTGGGGTCACATCAGCGACCTGGACTCGTCTGTGCCCGAGGCTCAGCCTTGCTACAACTTTTACAACTACGTCCAGGGACAGTTGTACGCCCACCATGGGAGAGCGGGCCCCAAGTCGTCGGGAGGGAGTGCCCAAGCACATGAGTCGCCGAATTTCAAGTTGCGCGGGCAGCCGCCTGGCAGGGGGTACGACATCCAGAGCGATGAGCGTTTGGACTCGATTCTGCGCTCGGCGAAGACTCTCTCCGTGCGTCCGACCACGGTGACTCTCGGGGGCTCTGCCTGCTACGTCATCGATGCGCAAACGGACTGTGGTACGATTTCCGTCTGGCTCGACCCGGCCCATGGCTGGCACACCGCGCGGATCGAAGCCAAGGGCAAGCAGGGGGACATCTACTGGGGCAAGCCGTTGCCCCCGGGACAGGTGGTCAGCAGTCGCATGGAAAACGTTCGCTTCGAGCAGATCGATGGACTCTGGGTCGCCGTGGAGATGGACCTGCGGATGAACAACTATTACGGGTCCGGCAGCTTCACCAGGTCGAACCGTCACTACAAATTGACTGACGTGGTTCTGAATCCCGACCATGACGCGTTGGGTTCGTTTGACAACCCGCTTGAAAATCCCCGCAACGACCCGGAACTCAAGAATGGGGCATCTGTGCGAAAGGACGGCTCCCGATACGTCTGGCAAGACGGCAAACTGGTTCCGAAGCCCCCGCGCCGTCGCGACCGGTCGGGCAGCCGCAGTGGCAACTGATCTGAGAATCCTGGAATGCAAAGACGGAGGTACGATCGAATGAGAATCTATATGATGGTAGCAATCATTGGCTTGTTTCTGTTGACGGGAGTGCCGAGCCGGACGGTTGCGGCGACGACGCATCCGGAGGCGCGGATCATTCATTTTCCGGTGGACCGTTCTCTGGGCAAGCTTTGGCTGCGGGACGCGGACGCGGCGGAGCGGGACGATGCCCGCTTCATTGAAAGCGACGCGTGGGACTATCTTTGTCCGGCCCAGGGGGATGTAGCCATTGCGGCGGGCAAGCACGTGTGTCTGATTGTCAGTGCGATGGAGGCCGGCGATCTGTCGCCGCTCGGCGATCTGCGGCCGGATGACTTGCACAAGCTGTACCTTTCAGGTTATTCCCCCAATCATCCCAAGCCGGGCGACAAATGCATGGAGCATATCGCCAAACTCACGGGGCTCAAGGTGTTGGAGCTGGAACACACCAATACCACCGACCGGGGACTGGCCCATCTGCGGCAGATGACCGCGCTGGAGCGTCTGAAGCTCTCCTGTCGCGTCACCGACCGGGGCATGGCCCACGTCGCGGCGCTGCCGGCGCTCAAGCGGCTCGATTTCGGAGAAAACCGGGTCACCGATGCCGGTCTGGCCCATTTGACGAAATTGAAGTCGCTGGAGAAGATGGTTCTGGGCGGTCCGCGCCTGACCGATGCTGGCCTGGCCCATCTGACGGCGCTGCCCTCGTTGCGCTGCCTGTTCCTGTACGGCGGTTTCACCGACACCGGCATGGCGCACGTCAAGAACATCCCCTCGCTCAAAACGCTGAGCGTGGGCACGCGGCAGTTCAGCGACGTGGGCTTGCAGCACCTTGCCGAGATTTCAACTCTCGAACACTTGAGCTTGCACCACATAAAGGACGTCACGGATCGAAGCGTGGTTTGCCTGAAGAATCTGCCCGCGCTGCGGAGTCTCGACGTCACCAATTCCCACGTCACCGACGCGGGGCTGGCCCATCTGAAGGACATGAAGTCCCTGGAGGATTTGCAGTTGCCGCTTCAGGGGATCAGCGACGTGGGCCTGGAACATCTTTCGCACCTGCCCAACCTCAAGCGCCTGCGCATCGTGCGAAGCGTCTATGCCAACCCGGCTCAGGATTCGGGGTACTATACCGACAAGGGAATTCATCTGCTCGTGCGGTGCAGATTGCTCGAGGATCTGCAGATCGGCAGCATCGGCGTGACCGATGCGGCGCTGGCGGACATCGCCCGCTTGAACCATTTGCAGAAGCTGACCCTTCTCGGTTGCCGCCGCGTCACCGACGAGGGACTGGCCAAACTCTCGGCCTTGACGAATCTGCACGCGCTGTATGTCGACGCGGCCGACGTGACGGTTTCGGGTCTGGCGTCTTTGAACGCTCTGTCGAATCTCAGAACCCTCGACGTCAGCCGGGTCCATCACGGTGAAGGTGTTCTGGATGTCTCCGGCTTGACGAATCTCGAAGAACTCACGGTGGGCCTGGAACGCGGTGAGTCGCTACGTGACGGGGACCTGGCGTCTCTGGCGGGCCTCGAGAACCTCAGGCAACTGCAACTGGCGCCCAAAGGCGTTTCCAACGCCGGCCTGCAGCACGTGGCCGGACTGAAGAATCTCTGGCGGCTGGGTATCGGCGGCGACGATGTGTCCGATGCCGGCCTGGTGCATCTGTCGAATCTGCAAAAGCTTACGATGTTATTTATCACGGGCCGTTTTACCGACGAGGCGCTGCCGCATCTTGCTCGGCTCCAATCGCTGGCCGTGGTGAGTTTCAAGGGCGATGCGGCCTTCACGCAGACGGCATTGAAGCGTTTGCAGCAAGACCGGCCCGATCTGGTCCTGCGCGGCGGCTTCTCGCTGATCCATGACAAACCGGCGCCGAGCCGTGCCTCCTCCGCCGGCTCCCGACGATCCCGGTCACCTCGCAGCAGAAGGAGAAGGTAGTCGGATGAACAGAACGCGGTTTGGTACCGTTGCATGTTGGCTTGTTGTATGGAGGAACGTCTCGATGGCAGGATTGCTGGCATTGCTGATTTGTCTCTCGGCCCTGGGGCAGGCCTCACCGGCCGGGACGCGGGAGACGGCGTATCAGCGGCTGGTGCGCCTGCGACGCGAGGCGAAGGCCCACGCGACAACCGAGAATCTCTCACTCGGACCCGTGGCGGCCACGGTGTCCCTGAAGCTCACGCCCATACGCGGGAATGCGTCCCTGACGCTTTTGGGTCCGCAACGTCGGGGCACGACGGCGACAAGGCCGCCGCAGATCAAGAGCATACCGGCCGATGTGCCTCCCGAGCCCGTCTACTTCACCGTCCGCGTGGGAGACAAGGACCTCACGGGGATCACTTATCGTTCCGTTCGTCGCCCCATGCCTGTGAAGCTCTTCCTGGACACCGACTCCGACGGCGTGTTCTCCGATGAGACCCAGTATGTCGGGACGTGGCAGCGCATCTTTAAGCTCACCCGGACGTACTACTTCGGTTCCGTGACGACGGGCCCGGGAATCCCCGGCGTCAAAGCCGGCGCGTTCAACGCCCAGTGCTCCGACGGTAAATGGCTCATGTGCTATCCCGCCTTTTGCCGCGAAGGCACCGTGTCGCTGGAGGGCCGGACCTGCAAACTCGCCCTGGTCGATGCGGATTTTGACGGACGATACGACGGCGCCTTCGTTCCGCCGGCACGCGGCCGTCGCGAACCGGGCTGCGACATACTGGCCCTGGATCTCGACGGCGATGGGAAATTCCGTTTTCACGACGACGGCAGCTCGGAAATCGTGCCGCTGAGCCGTCTGGTGAAGGTGGGGGCCTGCCACTATGACATGGAGGTTGCCCGGGACGGGAGCGTCGTGACGTTCCGCCGCGCGACGCCGGAGTATGGTACTCTCGATTTGGGCGGCGCCGACGTGAAGATGACGCTCTGGTCCGACGTGGCGCACCAGTTTCTCCGAGGCTCCCGGGGGACGTGGCGTCTGCCGGCCGGCAGATACGCAACGCTCGCACTGGAACTGAACGAAGAAAATTCCGGCGCTCTCTGGACGTTTGAGATGGGCAAGGCGGGCGCGGGGTCGCTTGGTGACTTCGAGATCCGTCCCGGCGAATCGACCGCCGTGAAGATCGGCCCACCCTTCCAGGTCCGGGCGTCCCTGCGGCGGTACAGCCAGAATGTCTCGATCACGTTCGACCTGGAAGGGCAGGCGGGCGAGCGGTATCGTTCCCTCGTCAAGAAGAACGGCGCCGAGGCGCCGGAGCCGTCGTTCAAGATCGTGGACCGTTCGGGGCGGGTCGCTCACTCCGGCCGGTTCGAGTATGGCTGAGGCGCCGCCCGGCACTCGTGGCGAGTGCCCGAAACCCCCCGCTACGGAGAGGCCGGCTACGACGGCGGCGCCCAGGCCGGACCGTACCAAGTCCAGGTCCAGACCCACCTCGGCTCCTTCGGAGTCAGCCAGGACAGCACCTGGCACACGGCTCCGTAGCGGCAGCGGCTCTATCGCTATCTCTGCCGCCGGAAGGCAGAACCTGGACCCGCTCCCCATTCTCCCCGGCGGCGTGGACTACGAAGACATACAGGAGATGCTGTACGCCGACCCCGACGATCCGGAGCAGCAGGACGAGTATCACATGAAGCTCTGGTTCCAGTCGCTCGATCCTGACGCCGAGATGCCCATGGTGTCCGTTGAAGAGACCGAACACGGCACCTCGGTCGTTTGGCAGGTCACCTTCAGCGAGGATGTCTCCATGGAAGGGCACACATTCCGCGCGGGCGATATGTGGGAATTGGACGCCGCGCTGCGCCAATCGGGCGAATTCTGGCTGATCGACAATTTCTGAGCGGGCCGCGCGTCAGGTCAGTAGGCCGTATTCTTCCAGCGCCTTTCGCAGCGTCTCTTTCTTGTCTTCCTCCAGCGGCGTCATGGGCAGACGAAGTTCGTCGGAGGCCATGTCGAGCATGGCCATGGCGGTTTTGATCGGGATCGGGTTGGTTGCCAGTGTCAGCATGTTCTTGCTCAGGGCGAAGAGCTTGCGATGCCATTGCCGCGCCGAGACCAGGTCGCCTTCGAGGATCAGGTCGGTCATGGCCTTGACGTCGGCCGGCACGATGTTGGCCACGACGCTGATGACGCCTTTGCCGCCCACCGAAGCCAGCGGCAGCGTGAGCGAATCGTCGCCCGAGATGATGGTCATGTCACAGCGCATCGCGATCTCGCTGGCCTGGTCGAGACTGCCGGTGGCTTCTTTGATGGCGACGATGTTCTCGATCTCCGCCAGTCGCGCGATGGTCTCCGGGGTCATGCCCGCGCCGCAGCGGCCCGGAATGTTGTACAGCACGATGGGCAAATCCACCTCTTCGGCGATGGCCTTGAAATGCTGGTAGAAGCCCTCCTGCGTGGGTTTGTTGTAGTAGGGGCACACCTGCAGCGTGGCGTCGGCGCCAATCTTCTTGGCGTAGGCGGTCAGCTCGATG
>Ga0272441_10002219_pt1 | contig 39876 bp, 44 predicted proteins | sample SSMProp6N_FD_193582 | JGI IMG/M metagenome (GOLD analysis project Ga0272441, IMG submission 193582) | Marine sediment archaeal communities from Little Sippewissett salt marsh, Falmouth, MA, United States - SSM-Prop-6N | ecosystem: Environmental > Aquatic > Marine > Wetlands > Sediment ... | reverse complement strand
AGTCCTCGCACGCCCACTATGAAAGAAGAATACATAACAGCCCAAGGTTTGCAAGATATTAAAAAAGAATTGCATTGTTTGAAAACAGAGAAAACAAAGGAAATAGCAGAGCTTATACGCCATACTGCTTCTTTTGGAGATTTAAAAGAGAATTTTGCTTACCATGATGCAAAAGAAAGACAATCTTTTCTGCTTTCAAGGATAAAAGAGTTGGAAAATAGGATTAAGAATGCTAAAGTAATAGAGAAAAAACAAACAGGCAAGGTTCAAATAGGTTCTAAGGTCACAGTTTCAGTTGATGGAGAAAAACAGGAGTTTTCTATTGTTGCTTCAGACCAGGTGGATCCTGCAAAAGGCAGAATATCTTATGAGTCTCCTTTGGGAAGAGCATTGCTAAATAAATCAGTTGGAGAATACGCGGAAATGGAAATAGATGGAGATAAAACAAAATACAAGATATCAAAAATAGAATAGCTTGGGCCTATAGTTAAATGGTAGAACACCGCTTTTGCAAAGCGGAGATGGCAGTCCGATTCTGCCTAGGTCCACATAAGGTTCGCCCCGTGATAAACACGGGGCGTCCCGTCGAATGACGGGACGAATCCGGCAGAGTCCACGGAGTTAAAAAAACTATCTTTTTAGGTAGTTTTTTGTTAGGATGGAATAATATGAAGAAAGCCTTATTTGTGATTGATGTCCAGAATGTTTTTAAGAATAAAAAAACAAAGTCAGTTGCAAGAAAAATAAACAGCTATATTGAGAAGAATAAAAATAAGTATGCTTTTATTATTTTTACTGTTTTCAAAAATAACTCAAAGTCATCACTTTGGAATATCTTTAATTATAAAGGATGTAGTAAAAATAAAGACATTAAAGTAATGAATGAGATTTCTGATTTAGTTAATAGTTCCGAGATAATCTTCAGAAATACCTATTCTTTATTCAAAAGCCCCAAGGTTCAAAAAGAACTAAAAAAGAATAACATTAAACAAGTTGATATATGTGGCTTTGACACAGATTGTTGCATTTTATCTACAGCCTATGATTTATTTGATTCTGGCTATAAGCCTGTAATCTTCAAAAATCTTTGTTTTTCTACCTCTAAAGGAAAACTTCATAAGCCAGCCCTTAAAATAATAGAAAGAAACTGCGGGCTTATTAAATAGCATTAAGTTTTAACCCCTCCCAAACCACCAAATCTTGTATTAAGCGGTTCCAACAGATTACGGCAGAGTCCACGTGTTACCTTACTTGATTCTTTTTAATAAACTGTTAGTATTATAATAGTAGTTTCAAATTGAATGTTCATTCCTTTTAGAGAAAGAGGCGAACCAATGGAGAAGAAAAAACAAAAGAAAAAAAGAAAAGGACCAAGCAAAAAGCTGTTAAGGAGATTAGCCGAAGACGTAGTTGCCTGCTATAGAGCAAGAGCAAAGTAAGGGTTCGTTTTAACTACCCCTATGGTTTAAGGGCCAAGGGGTTTTCTTTTTCTTTTAACCCCTCCCAAACCCCTAATTCTTGTATAATGCGGTTCCAACTGATTACGGCGGAGTCCACGTGTTAAAAAAACTATCTTTTTAGGTAGTTTTTTGTTAGAATTAGATAATGAAGAAAAAAAATAAAAGAATAATTAAAGCAGTTGCTATTTTTTTAATAATTTGGGCAGGAGGAAGCATAGTTTTTATAGTATTAAATATCAAGAATGGATTATTACCGTCTTTTTTTCTGGGAGCGGGCATAGCGATTTGGATTTATGGATTTAAATAAAATAGTTTAATCTCTCCCAAACCACCAATTCTCGTATAATGCGGTTCCAAACAAATCCCTGCCTGCCGGCAGGCAGGCGCTAATGTCCACGGAGTTAAAAAACTACCTTTTTAGGTGGTTTTTTGTTATAGTGGAGTATATGGATTGTCCATTTTGCAATATAAACAAAGAAAAAACAAGAATAATTAAACAGGGTAGATATTGTTATGTTTGTTTCAGTAATCCAAGATTGATGGAAGGCCATTTATTAGTTATTTCTAAAAGACATGTTGAAAAAATATCAGAATTAAGCAAGGAAGAAAAAGAAGAATTATTTAATCTTGTTATTGAATATCAAGAAAAGATATTAAAGAATATAGCCAAGGGTTGTGATGTGAGGCAAAATTATAGGCCGTTTCAAATACAAGATAAGTTAAAATTAGACCATTTACATATTCATCTCCAACCAAGAAAATTTGAAGATGAACTATATCAAAAATCCCAAATATCTGAAAAAGACATTTTTAAATCTTTAACCCAAGAAGAAATAAATAAAATAACTAAATTGTTACAATAAAAATATGGCGGAAGTAAAAATTTTAGTCAGGGGATTTACAAACGCAGATACTGAAAATGAAGAAGAGGAAAAAACCTGCCCTACAATAACCCTAATTAGAGATAAAAACCTTAATATAATTGTTGACCCCGGCGTATTAGAAAATCAACAGATTTTAGTTGATAAATTAAAAGAAGAGGGCCTGGACGTAGACGATATAGATATTGTTTGCATAACTCATTCCCATATTGACCATTATAGAAACATAGGAATGTTTCCTATGGCAAAAACCTTAGAATATTATGGTTTGTGGGACAAACAAACAGTAGATGATTGGCAAGAGCAATTTACAGAAGATATTAAGATAATTAAGACACCTGGCCATAATTATACTTCCATTACTCTTTTAGTTAAAACAGAAAAGGGCGTTATTGCTATTGCAGGAGATGTTTTTTGGAAAGAAAATTTCCCCAAAGAAGATATTTATGCAGATGATAAGGAACAATTAGAAAAAAGCAGAGAAAAAGTCCTAGAATTAGCAGATTATATTATTCCTGGTCATGGAGATATATTTAAGGTTAATAGGTAGAAGTTGTTGATTTTAATCTTTCCCAAATAGTTAATTCTTGTATAATCCGGTTCCAACAGATTACGGCAGAGTCCACGGGTTAATCTTTTGTTGACAAGCCTTTTTAAAGGCATATAATAAAATTATGGAAAACGGAAAAATAACAACCGATGCTTTAGCGGGAATGATTAAAAAAGGTTTTGATGAAACCGCAAAGCAGGTTGATGTAGATAAGCGTTTTGATAAAATAGAAGCCCGTCTAGATAGAATAGAAGAAACCATATTGAAAAATCACGAAATCAGAATTAAGCGTCTTGAGGACTCTTTGGTTATAAAATAAATCGACCTCGATGGTTTCTCAATAGTTTTTGCATAAACCAGGTTTATGCAAATTATATTGCGGCAGAGTCCACGGAGTTAAAAAGCTACCTTTTTAGGCAGTTTTTTGTTAGGATAAAATAATGTTATATATTTTTTTAGATGAAAGTGGAGATTTGGGGTTTAACGAGCGATCAAGCAGATGGTTTATTTTGAGCATTATTTTAACCAGTAATCATCGTAAAGTTGAAAAATGCGTAAAAAGAGTTCATAAAGGATTAAAGAAAAAATATAAAAAAGTTGGAGAACTCCATGCCTACCATTCTGATTCTGTTACCAAGAAGAGAATCTTACGCATGTTGTCGGGAGTTCAGGATATCGAAATTTATTCTATAATTTTAAATAAAAAGAAAGTTTACACAGATTTAAAAAATCAGAAGAATTATCTTTATAACTATACGGCAAATATACTTCTTGATCGTTTATATAATAAAAAGAATTTTAGGAAAGGGGTTAATGTTTTAATATGTATCGATCAAAGAGAAACGAATAAATTTTTAAAGAAGAATTTTATGGATTATTTAAATAATAGCTTAATAAAAAAGGGGGATGGTAATTTTAAAATAAAAATAAGACCTTCTCAGTCGGAAAAATGTCTGCAGGCGGTTGATTTTATTTCTTGGGCGATATTCAGAAAATACGAGAAAAATGATTATGAGTATTATGAGATAATAAAAAATAAGATTGTAGGAGAAAGTTTATTATTTCCATAAAATAGAAAACCCCTTGCTTTAACGGAACGCCTTACGGTATTCCAACGCAAGAGGATTTACTTCTATTTTCATTATAGCATAAAAATAATTGTCAAGTCAATGATTTTGTGGAAAACTTATTCGAGGGAATTTTTCTTAAATAACCTCTCCCAAATCTCTAATTCTTGTATAATTTAGCTCTAATGATTCTTGATATTATTTCTAAAAAGAGTTAAATTAAGGGAAACAGACAAAACGCAGTTCTTTAAAAACCTAATATTTGGAGGTCATAACAATGGAAGCAAACAAACCTTCTTTATTCAGAATCATTGTGCCTGCTTTTCCCGGAATAAATGTTTTTACCAGACAGGCTAAGGCAACCACTGCTTTGGGGCCCATTATGGTTGCTGCGGCAGCGAATAAATCATTAGGATTGGGATGGAGAGTAGAAGTAGTTGATGAAAATAATTACAGGGGCCCAAGAGACAATGATATGTTGCCAGATCACGCGGTTCTGCAAAAAAGTGATCCTGCTAAAATTGTTGGATTTTACTGCGGGCTCACAAGCACAATAGAGCGAGTTTGGGATTTAGCTAAATTTTATAAGGAACAGGGAGTTTCTGTTATTGCTGGCGGTTGGCATGCCCATTATCGCCCAGAAGAAACATTAGAGCATAATATTGATGTTGTTGTTCACGGAGACGCAGAGCTAATCATTGGCCAGCTTGTTGAAAGCTTGGCGCGCAAAGAGTCTTTAGAAAATGTTTCTGGCATTTCTTTTCGCCAGGACCGGGAAGTTAAAAGAAACGCTCCTTTTATGCTTAAGAATGAAAACTTGGACAGTTTTCCTTATCCAGACTTTGGTCTTTTAAGATTTGCCAAGGTCAGGATTTATCCAATAGGACGGATTAGGGGCTGCGGAGAAAATTGTGAGTTTTGCAGCGTCAAAGGAAAACCAAGATATGCTTCTGGGAAACATTTGTATGATACAGTTAGGTGGTTAGTAGAAACAAGGGGAGCTCGTCGTTTCTTTATTGTAGATGATAGGTTGGAACAAGATCTGAGGGGAACCATTGATTTTTTCCAAAGAATCTACAATAAATACGGCAATAGGCTTTGCTTTACAGTGCAGATAAGATTAGGGGTCGTAAAGAATGTTGCTCTTTTGGATGCTATGAAAAAAGCAGGAGTAAGGCATGTTTGCGTTGGTTTTGAGTCTCCGATTGACGAAGATCTTAAAGCGATGCGCAAGGGTTATTTGTCTTTGCACATGATTGAATGGACTAAAGTTTTACGCCGTTATTTCTGGATTCATGGAATGTTTATTGCGGCGTATCCTTTGAAAGGACAGCAAAGTTCGCTTCGCCCTGAAGAAATAGTTAGACGCTTTAGGCGATTTATTAGAAGAGCTCGTCTTGACAGCATTCAGGTTTTGCTTCCGGTTCCTTTGGTCGGAACCGATCTGCGGAAAAGACTGGGGGAAAGAGTTTTTCCTTTAAATTTAGTTCCCTGGAGAATGTATGACGGGACTTATCTTTGCTTTAGGCCGGATAGTATGAGCGTAGAGGAATCTCAATGGATTGGCATAAAGCTAATGGGCAGTTTTTACAGGCGGATAAGCCTTGTAAGAATTGGCATCAGAACTATTATTTTCCCCTTAGATTTTCTCATTAGGGGGTGGAGCAAGTGGCACCATAGCTGGCGCAGAGATATAGTCAATTATTACGGATACCTTCTTGTTAGAAAACGGTTAAGAAAAAAAAGAGATAGAGACTTCATCGGAATATTGGAGCAATAAAACTGGAACAATAAGCCGGGATTACCCCGGCTTTTTTTTGCCATTTTATATAAATTCTTGAAAGTTTCTCTTAAAAGAGTTAGATTTAATACAGGAGGCAAAAATACGAAAAAAATACTTATGTTTGTTTTTAGGTTTCTTTTGTATTAAAATTAAAATATTAGGGAATAAAAATATGGAGATAAGATTTATCAATAAGAAAATCGCAAAACAAGAACTAAAAGAGATTGCTGAAAATAATTACGGCGACATGATTAAGGCAGCAGTTGACATAGAAAAAGAAGTTATGGTTTTGGGAGGGGAGTTTCACTCTGACGCTAACGAGGTTTTGATAAGAAAAGGATCTGATCAAAAAGATGTTTGGGGCATTAATATTTATCCTGGCAGAGAAGAAATGCTTGAATTCATTTCTTTAATCAATATAAGGCCTTCTGAAAATAATCTTGATATGGAAATCCAAAGCGAGCATATAAAAGAGAAGATAAAAAAGATTATTAACAAGCTGATAGAATGATAAAAGAAAAATGGCACAAAATGACCCTGTTTCAGCAAATGGGGAACATAGGGTCTGAGGTTTTTAAAATGATAGGCTTGAATAATTCCCAGGAGAGTTTTCTTAGAGTTTTGGAGCTTATTGATTTAACCATTGAAGACAAAAGGCGGAAAGAAAAGCTTTTTGAAATCCTTAGATTAAGAGAGGTTATATGCAATTTTTATCTTAATAAAGGCGTGTATGATGTTTCTAAAGAAAGCCTAAAGAAATATTTTATACCCTTTGCCTTAAAAACATGAAACAAGCAATAAGAGATTTTTCAAAACAACTTAAATTCAGCCCTAAAATTGAGAATAAAAAGGGCCTGGCTCGGAAAAAAAAGTTTATTGTCTGCGGAATGGGCGGGTCTCATTTGGCAGCTGACTTAATCAAGATTTACAATCCTGGTTTTGATCTGAAAGTGCATCATGATTATGGTTTACCCCAAGTTCCCGGAAAAATAAAAGATTATTTAATTATTATCAGTTCTTATTCTGGCAATACAGAAGAAGCGATTGACGGATTTAATAGGGCCGTTTCGAAAAAACTCTCTGTGGCTGCTGTTTCTATCGGGGGCAAGCTATTGGACTTGGCTAGGAAGCACAAAAAGCCATATATCCAAATACCAGACACAGGAATTGAACCCAGATCTGCTTTGGGATTCAGCTGTGTGTGTTTGTTAAAAATAATGGGCCAGGAAAAAGCTATTTTGGAAATTAAGAAAACAGCTGATGCCATAGATGTTAAGAATCTGGAAAAACAAGGAAAGGCCCTGTCTCAAAGATTGAAAAGTTTTATTCCAATAATTTATACTTCTGTTAAAAATGAGCCAATTGGATATAATTGGAAAATAAGGTTTAATGAAACAGGCAAGATTCCTTGTTTTAACAATACTCTTCCAGAGATTAACCACAATGAGATGGTCGGATTTGACCGGGAGGGGAAAAGCAGAAATCTTTCAAACAAATTCTACTTTATTTTTCTCAAAGACAAAACCGACCACAAAAGAAATCTTTTAAGAATGAGCATAACCCAGGATATTTACCAGGAAAAAGGACTAAAAACAGAAATAATTGAATTAAAAGAGAAAAGCGTTTGGGACAAAATATTTTCTTCCTTGCTTTTGGCTGACTGGGCAGCTTATTATACAGCCCAGGTTTATGAGCTTCAGGCCCAGGAAACAGCGATTATAACTAAGTTTAAAAACATTATTAAAGACAAGGGTGGGTTTTTATGAAAACAGGGTTGGCGATTGTGGCTCATCCTGACGACGAAACTATTTGGATGGGCGGAACAATGCTTGGTTTAAAAGATATTAAATGGACTATATTTTCTTTATGCCGAAAAGAAGATCCTGACCGAGCCCCCAAGTTTAAAAAAGCTTGCCGGCAATATCGGGCTTTGGGAATAATTTCAGATTTGGAAGATGAGGGCATAATGAGTATTAAGCAGAGCTTGCCCGAAATAGAAAAGCGCATTTTAAAAGAATTAAAGAAAAAAAACTTTACATACATTTTTACCCATGGCTATAATGGAGAATACGGTCACAAAAGGCATATAGGAGTTCATAGGGTTGTTAAGGGGCTGGTTAAGATTAAAAAAATAAAGTGCAATAAATTATTTTTCTTCGCTTACAAGCTTAATTCCCAAAAAAGAATTGAAAACCCTTTAAAGCATAATTTCGCTTTTAATCTGGACAATAATTTATTAAGGCGAAAAAAAAATATAATTAAAGAAATATACGGGTTTTCCCAAAAATCTTTTGAAAATGTAAGTTGCTTGGGAAAAGAAACATTTTATGAAAATTCTTATTCTTTATGAGCATCCCAATAATTGCGGAAGCATGTCTATTCAGGGCAATCTTTTATATAAGGGACTTGTTGAAATCGGGATTGATTGCAAGGGTTGTCATTACAATCAAAGAAGAAAAGAAAAAGAATGGCATTTTAATGTTTTCAAGCCAGATGCTGTTATCGGCATTGGTTGGTGGGTGGACACCCCAACTATTATTGAGGGTCCGATAAAATTCGGACTTCGGGCGGTTCCTTGGCTTTTGGCAGACGGCTGGGTTGCCAATTATCATCAGGTATTAAGCAGTCTGCCTTTGGTTTTGGCCACCTCCCAGTGGGTAATAGACACCTATAAAAGAGACGGAGTGGATGTAAAAAACTTTGAGGTTCTGCATGTTGGTTGCGACGCTAAAAAATTTAAGCCCATGCCTTTTAATGATCCTGGGGTTCAGGAAATAAGGAAAATGTACGGAATCAAAGAAGATGAAAAGATGATTCTAACCGCAGGGGGAGACGTTACTTCAAAAGGAGCCCAAGAAATGATTAAAGCATTGGCAAGGATAGACAAGCAATTTGGAAACTGGAAATATGTTTGCAAGGCAACTTCCAGCAAGTGCGCCAGAGACCATCATAAAGAAGAGTTGGCCTTAGTAAACGAGTTAGGTCTTGACCCCAAGAAAATCATTTATGTTGAAGATGATTTCCATCACGATTTTATGCCTTATTTGTTGAATGCCGCAGATATTTACGCGGCCCCAAGCCGTTTGGAGGGATTTGGAATGATTCAGCTGGAAGCCATGGCCTGCGGAACTCCGGTAATATCCATTGACGCCATGGGTCCCAAAGACACAATTGTGCACGCTAAAACTGGGTTTTTGGCCAAAGTTGGGTCAACCGTTGATTTAACAGAAGAATGGGTTACCAAAGAAATGGGCTTTAGAGAGGTTTTCAGAATGAAATTTGACCAGCCCAAAACATTGGCTTATCGGGCAGACATAGATGATTTAGCTGAATACACCCTGAAATTATTGGCTGATGATAAGCTAAGAGAAAAGATGGGGGAGCAGGCTGTTCAGCACGTTCTTAATAATTTCCAATATCAAAACTTAGCCCAGGGATGTGCTAGCCTAATTAGAGAGAAATTAAATATTAATTGAAAAACAAAACCTTTTTCTTTTTTAGGCACTCAAAAGCATATAAATAAGCTCCAGCTGACCAGGCCTGAGAGTCCGCGCCTTTTGCTTTCCCTGTTTTGCCATCAAGCCATTCGTTAAACGCCCAATCTCTTAATTCATTGGCTTTTTCTAAAACCCTTAATTCTTTTTCAGCTTTTTTGTATTGTTTTGTTTTAATTAGGGCAGCAATATAAAAGCCTCCGATAAAGGGCCAGACGCCTCCGTTTAGATATTGATAAGGATCTTTGGCCGAACATTTTGAAAAATAGCTTTGCCATGATTTATTTTTTGGCGTCAGGGGCGGATTTATTGCTCTGCAGGGATATGGCCTGTTAATTTTCATTTTTTCTATATGGGTTAATATGTTTTTGCTGATTTTTGGGGTGGCCAAATTCGTAACAATGGCTAAAAGATTGCCAAAAGTATCAAACCATTCTCCTTGTTCTCTGTCTCCGTCATGATTTTTCCACACAAAAGCAAGATAAAATCTTCTTTTTTTATCATATAGAGAAAGGTAATTTTCAATGTTTCCATTAACCACCTTTTTTATGCGGAGAGCAAGCTTGTTTTTTCTAAACATTCTTAAGGCAGCGTAATATAGGGCTTGGGTGTTGATTGTTCTTCCGTATTTGTGGGGAAAGGCGTCCTGCCAGTCTGTTGTGGGCAGCTGAACCAGCAATTTGTCTTCGTTTGGGTCTTGATAAGAGAGCCATAAAAAGGCTTTTTCTATGTTTTTTTTATGTTTTTTCAGCAAAGAATTATCCTTGTATGCTTTTTCATAAACCCGCTGGCCTATTAAGTACCACAAAGTAGAATCAATCGTGTTAAAAGTAACTTTTGATTTTCTGTCTTGATTATAATCTCCCACAGCATTGGGTATCTGGCCTAAATCAGATTGGTATTTGCTTAATAACTCCAAACTTTTTTTAAAGGCCGGCTTGAATTTTTTGCCCGCCAAACAGCCCCCCAAACAGGTAATCATGCTGTCTCTGGCCCAAAGGCCTTCGTATCCCCCTGGGAGGCCTGAGGCGTAAAAACCGCTCGGTTTTGCGCAAAACTTCAAAACCTTAATTGCTTTTTGGTATGATATTTTCATAGTCTTTGAAAGAAAGGCGCGCCATTAGGTAGCAAACAGTTGATTCTGCCCCTTGGTTTAAGTTCAAGCCATGCTGTTCCAATCCGTCGTGGCACCCGCCGGTTATTTCGTCGTAAACCATTAAATTCAAGTGGTTTTTTCCCAAAAACCATTGAAAGGCCATTAGCGCGTCTTCAAAATATTTTTTATTCTTAGTGATTTTATAAGCTAAAATTTTAGCCTGCACCATGGTCGCGGTGTCTTCTGGCTGCTGGTCAAAATAAGAACGTTTTTTGTTTTTAAAATACCATCCCTTTTGGCCGATTGGGGTATAATACTTTGGCCCAAAAGTAACGGAGTCTAAGAAGTTGAGCGAGTGTTTGGCAATTTCAAGATATTTTTCTTTTTTTAAAAGGTCGTAAGCTGCGAAAAGAGCTTCGGGGAGTTTGCTGTTAGAGTAAGTTAAAAAATCTTCAAACCAATACCAGTCATAAGAGGCGTTTTTTGTGTAAAGGTCAACTAAGCGATCGGCCAGTCTTTCAAAAGTCTTTTTAATTTTTGTTTCCCCGGAAAAAGATTTAAGAAAAAAATAAAATCCGGACATTGCAAAAGCAATTGAACGAGGAGCTTTGATTTTTTGCAAATAGGGCAGGGTTTTTTTAAAATAAGCCAGGGCTTGTTTTTTAATTTCTTCTGGCAGGTAGTCCCTAGATGCTGTATATCCCAAAGACCAGATTGCCCGGCCCTGCACGTCTTGCTTTGAAGTTTTGTCTTTTTTCTTTTGCCAGGAAACAATGTTGCAAAAGCTGCCGTTTTTTCTTTGGGCGAATTTGATAAAATCCAAGTAGGTTTGCATCAAGCTGTATATTTTTTCAGACGGGTTTTCTTTATAATGCATTGAGCAGACGATTAAAGCCCTAGCAATGTCGTCTAAGCTGTAGCCGAAACGTTTATCCGGCTGGCTGTAGCGGGCATGCTGGATAATTCCAAAACCATCAGTAAGTCTTATTAGGTGATCAAATTTAATTTCAGGGAATTTGTTTTCTTCTGCTCTTATTTTAACGAATTTCTTGTATAGCTTGAAGTAGGATTCAGCCACATTGGGCCAAATCATTGCCCGGGTGTTTTTGTAAGCTGAAGCCGCCATTGACTGCATTCTTTTTTCATCTTTTAAAAGCTTTATAACTGCTTTTGATATTTCGTTGGGACTGCGCAGGGGGACCAAAATACCGTTTTTTTCATTAATAATGTGTTTGGCATATTCTGTGTTGGTGCTTATTATCGGTTTTCCGCACCCCAGGGCATAAGAAAGAGTTCCGCTGACTGACTGGTTGCGGTCAATAGCCGAAGAAACGTAAATGTCAGTGGCTTGGAGAAAACGGGTTATTTCTTCCAAGCTTATGTATTTGTTATAGAATTTTACATTATTTTTCAGCCCCAATTTTTTCACCTCCGAGTTTAAAAAATTTCTGTAGTTTTCTCCCTGTTCTTTTCTAACATTGGGATGAGTTTCTCCGATTATTAAATAAATAATATTAGGAAATTTTTTAACAATTTGGGGCAAGGCCCTGATTGTGTATTCAATTCCTTTGTTTTTGCTAATAAGCCCGAAGGTGGAAAGAACTGTTTTTTCTTCTAGGCCTATTCGCTTTTTATGTTCTTTGCTGGGTCCATATATTACTTGAGGTATTCCGTGGGGGATGTGCGATATTTTATATTGAGGGATGTGGTAGCTCTCGGTCAGTATTTTCTGGGAAAGTTTATTCATTACCACCAAGGCCTGAGATTTTGACGCGATTATTTTAACGGTTTTTTTTAAGCGTTCGTTAGGTTTTGGTATTACTGAATGGAGAGTAACAACAACCGGTTTTTCCAGGGCCTGAAGAAAGGGGATAAGATAATCTCCCCATTCTCCTCCGAATATTCCAAACTCGTGTTGGATATTAACCAATTTAATGTTGTTTTTGGAGTTTATTTTTTGGGCCAGCGAAACGTAATTGTCCAATTCCGTGGCAGCAATACTCTCTATTACATTACTGTTGTAGTTGTAAATGCTGGTAGCTTGTTCGTTAATGGCGCAAATTTGAGTTTTTACAACCGGGTTGAATTTCTTATTAAAAGCTTCTGTCAAATCTTGGCAAAAAGTGGCAATTCCGCACTCTCTTGGAGGGAAAGTGGAAATATGCAGGATATTATGGAATTTATCTTTTTCCATATTTTAGTTTTTTGAGCAGCTCCTCTATTTTAATTGAAGCGACTGCTATTCTTTGGTCTGCGGCTCCGTAATAAATATACAGGGTTTTGTTAAAAATAGCAGCTCCAGTAGGGAAGACAACGTTGGGAACAAGGCCTTGCTTTTCCCATTTTTCAGTCGGCGAAAAAAGGGGCTTTTTTAACCGGCCAATAACTTTTAAAGGATTTTTTTTATCTAAAAGGGCAGCTGAAGCATGATATGTTTTTGTGTTTTTTTCTGTGGCGTGAAAAATTATCAGCCATCCTTGACTTGTTTCTATCGGAGGGCAGCCTCCTCCTATGTGGCTGCTTTCAAACCAGTACTTGTTTTCCAGTATTGTATGGGATGGCAGTTTTTTAAGGTGATTTATCCAGAAGTTTTTATTCAGGTCTTTTAACCTATCAAAAAAAGCAATTTGTATGCCTGGCAGCACTCTATGTAAAAGGGCGAATTGGCCGTTTATTTTTTTGGGAAAAAACATAACATCTTTTCCCCAAAGCAGAACATTTTCACCCCCTTCTTTTTCGTAAAAGTCTGCGAAATAAAGGTATTTTTTCTTTATTTTTATTTTATCAAATATATTCTTTACTTGTTTATAGGTTATTTTGGCAGTGATTATTCCTTTTTTCTTGAATTTTTTAAGGTCTTTGCTTGTGGCTAAAACCGTTGTTGCGTTTTTTCCGTCATGAGCCACATAGGTGATATAGAAGGTTTTTCCTATTTTTACTATTCTGGGGTCTTCTGTTCCCTTGCTTTCGCATTTAAGAGTTCTTCTGATTATTGGTTTTTTTAATCTTTTAACAACTTTAGTGGGGCCCTTTAGCCTTGCGTAGCCAATGCTTGATTTATTTTTTTCATCTATTGCCCGGTAAAAAAGATGAACATATTTTTCATCTTGCCAACAGCTTGGGTTTAAAACGCTTTTTTCTTCAAATTCATTATCGGTTGGTTTAAGTATAACCCCTAATTTTTTTATGCAGTCTTTTTTCATATGTTAAATATTAATTTATAATAGCTGTATTTTAAAAAATATTCAATTGTGAATTATCTTTTGGGGTTGACATACAGATTAAAAAGAAGGACAATGAAATAATAAGGCATCAAGGTCGTTTTTAATAGCATTTTATGTGAAAAAAAATATGGATTTAATAATATGGATAGTCGGCATAGTTATTGTTGTTGCAGTGGCTATCTTCTTAATAAAAAGAAAAGGCTCAAAGCAAGACAAGGGATTTCCTCCGTATGAACCGCCATCAGGGCCTATTGGCACCCCAGGCTTTCCCATGCCTCCATCTCCGCCCAGCACTCCAGCTCCTCCGGTTCCGCCCGTTCCTCCAGTTCCGCCTTCTTCTTCAGAAACTCCAGAACCCCCAGAGCCGCCCATAAGGCCTGAATTATAAAGAAGAGCGCAGCAGATTTGTCTGTTGCGCTTTTTGCTTGGCTTTTTATTCTTTGGGTTTTTCATAATTCTCTTTTTTCTGAACAGTGACATGTTTTGGTATTTGTATGGCCAAGCGGACTTTCCTTTTTTCGATTTGGACAATACGCACCTCTATATCATCTCCGATCATAATTGATTCGTCCAGTTTTCTGCTCAAGACCATCATTTTCTAACTCCCTTCAGAAAAGACCTAAAACAAGATGGGGAAAGAACAATGATTGTTTTTAATATTAATGTTTAGATTTTTTTAGTCAAGAAAAAAGCAGAAAATCTTCCTTGGTTTTCTGCTTTTGCTTTTGTTTGTAAACCAATATTCATTGGTTTAACCCCCTTCTCCCCCTGCTCTGTTGAGTCTTAGGGCTTCTTGGACTTCAGGAGTGAGTGCTCCCAATTCAATCAGCTGGCGGACAAGTTCATTTATATCTTCTTGCCCGTTTGTTTTCCCTTCCCTGAGTTCTTTGAGCGCTTGAGCAAGCCTTGCCCTTAAGCTCTCTTTGAGATTTCTTAACCGATCTTTTTGTTTTTTGCTCTCGCGTTTTCTCCTTTCCTTTTCTTGTCTAAGATATCGTCTTCTTTGCAGGGTTCTGCTTGTTGAATTTTTGGTCTCCATCTCAAACCTCCTTTCTGGACCAATCTTGGGGAAATTGTTAAAAAGCTGGATACTATTTCATTTTCTCACAAGGCATATATTTGTCAATATTTAAAGAATATGTATAATAAATATAATATATGAAAAGAATCTTTATATCTCAAACAATCAATAAGACAGCAGAGTCAGTCAGGGTTGCTGGCTGGGCGCAGACTGTTAGGTCTCACGGAAAGATTGTTTTTGTTGATTTGCGCGATATGACAGGCATTTTGCAGCTGGTTTTGCCAGAAGACATGGCAAAAGAAATAAGGCCGGAATGGGTAATAGAAGTTGAGGGCAAAATCCAGAAAAGGCCGGCTAAAATGGCCAATCCTAAATTGAAAACAGGGGGCATTGAGCTGCCTGTAGAAAAGCTTGTTGTTTTAAGCAAAGCCGAGACAATTCCTTTTTCTGTGGAAGGAACAGGCTATGAGATTTCAGAGGAAAAAAGAATGAAATACCGCTATTTGGATTTAAGAAGGGAAAGAATGAAAAAGAATATGATAAACAGGAATAAAATCATTAAGTTTATTAGGGACTATCTGGAAAAACAAGGTTTTGTAGAAATAGAAACTCCTATTTTAACCAAATCAACCCCGGAAGGAGCCAGGGATTTTATTGTTCCTTCAAGGCTTTACAACGGCAAGTTTTACGCTTTACCCCAATCGCCCCAGCAGTATAAGCAGCTTTTGCAAGTAGCTGGCTTTGAGAGGTATTTTCAAATACCCAGGTGTTTCCGCGACGAAGACTGCAGGGGAGACAGGCAGCCGGAATTTACCCAATTGGATATGGAAATGTCTTTTATGGAGCAGGATGAGATTTTAGATTTAACAGAGAAGCTTTTTATTGCGATTGTAAAAAATCTTTATCCTGAAAAAAAGATCCAGAAAATACCTTTTCCAAGAGTTTCCTACAAAGAAGTAATGAAAAAGCATAACAGTGACAAGCCCGATTTAAGGAAGAACAAGAACAATCCAGACGAATTGGCATTTGCTTTTGTGCTGGATTTTCCTATGTTTGAATGGAAAAAAGAAGATAAAAAGTGGGGAGCCGTACACCACCCTTTTACCAGGCCTCGGACAGAAGATATCCAAAAAATGAAAAAAGACCCTGGAAAAGTTTTGGCTTGCCAATACGATCTTGTTTTAAACGGTTCAGAAATAGGAGGAGGGAGCTTAAGATCGTATAAGCCAGAGATTCTGGAAGCGGTTTTTGAGATTTTGGGACACAGCAAAGAGGAAATAAGGAACAAATTCGGGCATTTGCTTGACGCGTTTAAATACGGGGTTCCTCCCCACGGAGGAATTGCTCCTGGTTTGGACAGGTTTGTATCAATAATGCAGGCAGAGAAAAATATCAGGGAAGTCATTGCTTTTCCTAAAACAGGGGACAGCAGGGATTTGATGATGGATGTTCCTTCTGAAGTTTCCGAAAAACAGTTAAAAGAATTGGGAATTAAAATAAAGAAATAATATGGTTTTGCGCAGAAGGCCAAGGTTTAAATATCAGCCCAAAAACAGAAAGTACAAAGTTTTAATAATTTCTTTTTTAGCTTTTTTGCCCATTTGGTGGGGAACTAACGCCTTGAATAAGAATTTGGAGGATTTTTTTCTTTTGCAGGAAATTTCCAAAAATACCAATATTTTAAATGCCAGAATAACCCAGAATATTAACCAGCTGGAATTAAGCAAGGTTAGGGCAGAGAGAATAAAAGAAGATCGTTTAGCCAATCTTGAAATTGAAGCGGATTCTTTTATTGTGGCTGATTTTAGACCCAATAAAGAACCGCAGATAATCATAGAGAAGAACTCAGACCAGGCAAGGCCCATAGCTTCTTTAACAAAACTGATGACAGCCCTAATTGTGTTTGATTTTAATGAAACCTATAATTCTGACCAAATAATAACCATAAGCAAAAGATCAGTGGAGCAGGAGGGTTCTTCTTTATACGGAAATTTAAGGGTTGGGGACAGGATTTCAGTAAAAAATTTAATGCATAAAATGCTTATTGAATCAAACAATGATGCAGCTTTTGCCTTGGCTGATTTTATTACGGAAAAATCCTTTGTTGATTTAATGAATCAAAAAACAAAAGACATTGGTTTGCGCAATACGTCTTTTGTTAACTCAACCGGCCTGGATCCTGATTTTTCAGGAGATAAAAATATTTCCACAGCTTATGATTTGGTTAAGCTTTCAGAATACATACTCCAAAACCAAAAAGAGATTTTTGAAATAACGATTAATCAAAACTACAAGGTATTAAGGCCCAATGGAGCTGTGCATCATTTTATTGCTCAAAACACCAATAAGCTTTTGCCGGAGTATTCTGAAATAATCGGGGGCAAAACAGGCTGGACTCCTTTGGCAGGGGAATGCCTTTTAGTGGTGACTGAAAAGCCGGATAACCGCGGTTATTACATTAGCATTGTTTTGGGTGCAAGCGATCGTTTTGTTCAGATGCGCAAAATCCTGAACGCCCTAAAATAAATCCCATATCTTTGTGATAGGCTAAGCCTATCACAATAGGCCAGGCCTATCGCAAGTATTCCAAGCTAAAAAGCTTGTTTTTGTTTTGTAATATGATAATATTGAAAATCAGGTTAGTTCTTTAATAGGTAAATATGCAACAGAATTTCAGAAAGGATAAGCCGATGAAAACAAAAATTGCAGGTTTGATTTTGATGTTAATGGGAATAACGATGGGGGTGATAACAGAGATATTATTTGGTTCTTTAGAGCCAGAATATTTGTCTGAGCCGGGAATATGCCTAGAGATTTTCCGAATAGGCATATTTGTAGTTGGTGGATTAAATGTGGCCCTATTTTTTGGCCTTTTGGTGCGGTTGAAAATCAGGGAAATTATAATTTGTTCATTGGGTGGACTAATTATAGGAGTATTGGTTGCTTGGTTTTGCTTAACAGGCCGAGTTTCAAACCTAAAGGTGTTTATTATGATTGGGGCCGTGGTAAGTTTTCCTTGCGCTAGTATTCTTTTTTTTCTTGATGGTGTTGGGTTTATGTTTTCCAAGCCTTATCTTATTTCCGATCCTTGATTATGATAGGGTGGACATGGAAGAAATAAAAATTCCGTGTCCTTTTTTATTTAATAAAAAAGTGATACAATGGTTCAATGGATCTAACGATACCTATACTCAGTTCAATGCACTTTAAATAAATTAAAATTTGAAATTTTAATACATATTTAATAATGGAGGGAAATAAAAACTACGCATTTATAGATGGCTCTAATTTATATCTTGGAATAAGAGATTTGGGTTGGGCTTTAGATTATAAAAAATTCAGGGACTATTTAAGAGAAAAATATAATGTAGAAAAAGCGTACTTATTTATTGGCAATATTCCACGTTATAATTTTTTATACAGATCGCTCCAAGAAAAAGAATATATTTTAATACTTAAACCTACGATACCAAATGAACAAGATGAATTAAAAGGAAACGTAGATGCTGATTTGGTTTTACAAACAATGATTGACCTAAATAAATATGAAAAGGCAATTATTGTTTCTGGCGATGGTGATTTTTATTCTTTGGTTCGATACCTTTATTCTAATAATAAGCTGTTAAGAGTTGTTGCTCCTAATAAAAAACAAAGCTCCTTTTTATTAAGAAGCGAAGCAAGGGAGAAAATTGTTTTTCTTGATGGTTTTAAAGAGAAGCTAGAATATAAGAAGTAAAAGAAAAGCGATCCTCTTACGAGGTATCGCTTTTCATAATGATACATTTTAATTTTAACAAATCTAATATACTTGTCAATAGCCACAAGCTGAAGGGGCTTGTTTTTTGGAAAGAAAGAAGCCCTTTGAGGTTATCGCTGGGCTTTTGTGTATTTGTCTAGAAGTCTTTTCCATATAGGAGGAAAAGCTCTAAATCTTGCGTCGAAATGATACGCATCTGGGTGTTGATTGACTACTGTAGCTTCTCCTAAAGGAGAAACTACAATAACACGTTTCGAGTGAAAAATACTGAGTTTCATTATATTTCTCCTAACTTGAATGAACAAACCGTATTCTCTGCTTTCATTATAGCATATAATATAATAAATGTCAAGTAGTTGATGAAGACTTTCGGAAGTGGTATAATCAAAAAATGGATCTAACGATAAATGTTATAAAGATATTTAATTTGGGAGCACTGGGGTTTGTGGTTGCTTTTTTGTTGACTCCTGCTTTGACTCATTTTTTATACAAATATCGTCTTTGGAGAAAAGATGTAAGAACCAAGTCAATTGACAATAAGGATCTTGTTTATTTTAAAAAGTTTCATTCTGAAAAAGAAGTTCGTGTTCCCAGGTTCGGAGGTCTGCTTATATGGGTGACTGTTCTTGTTTTGGCCCTATTCTTTTTCCTGCTTTCTTTTTCTGATATTTGGTGGTTAAGAAAGCTTAACTTTTTGAGCAGGTCTCAAACTTGGCTTCCTCTTTTTGCTTTGGTTGCAGCTTCTCTGGTTGGGCTTTTAGATGATATTCTGCAGGTTTTAAGAAAAGGAAAATACATTGCCGGGGGTTTAAAACTAAGATACAGATTATTAATGGTTGCTTCAATAGGCCTGATCGGCGGTTGGTGGTTTTATTACAAGCTTGCCAATAATATGATTCACGTGCCTGGAAACGGAGATATATTTATAGGGGCTTTTTATGTTCCTTTTTTTATTTTGGTTATGCTGGCAGTTTACAGCGGGGGAGTGATAGACGGCTTAGACGGTTTAGGGGGCGGGGCTTTTGGCATAATGTTTGCTGCTTTTGGAGGCATTGCTTTGTTTCAAAACCAAGTTGACTTAGCTGCTTTTTGCATAGCTGTTGTGGGCGCTATTTTAGCTTTTTTGTGGTTTAATATACCTCCAGCCCGTTTTTACATGGGAGAAACAGGAACCTTAGGTCTTTGCTGCGCTTTAACAGTTGTGGCTTTTTTAACTGATTCTGTGCTGGTTTTGCCAATAATCGGATTTTTGCTGGTTATTGAGGCTGGCTCTGTGATACTACAGCTTATCTGGAAAAAATTCTTAAAAAAGAAGCTTTTTTTGGCTTCTCCAATTCATCATCACTTTGAAGCCAAGGGCTGGCCCCATTACAAAATAACAATGAGATTTTGGGTAATTGGCATTGTAATGGCAATAATAGGAGTGGCTATCCGTTTGCTGGGATGACAGAAATAGAGATTGAAATTACCCAAAATCTAAGAAAGGGGTCGGGGAAGAAGAATTCTTCCCCGTGAAGGAAAACACCCCGCCTTGGCGGGGGTTAGAAACCATGGGTTTCTAAGGAGCGAAGCGACATTTTGGGTAATTGGCATTGTAATGGCAATAATAGGAGTGGCTATTAGGTTGTTAGGGTAATAAAAAAGGCAGGGATTTGTTATCCTTGCCCATTAATTTCTCTCATTCTTTCAAGAAGAGCAAATATTTCTTTGGCTGTTCTGCTTGGAGGTTTTGTTTTTTTGCGCGCCTTTCTTGCCATTTGTTCGGCTTCATGTATTATTGAAAGCATTTCAGGCGTGCGGGGAAGATCAATTATTTCCAGCAGGCCTTCTCTGTTAGGTTTTAGATTCTTTAGTTCTCTCCACGCTTGAGTCCTTTTATTTGGCGATCTTTTAATGATTCTAATCAAGATCCTTATGCCGTAACTTTTGTTAATAACGCCTTTTTTTATTCTTGAGACAAGCTCTTTAAACGCCCATTCTGAAACTGGATCCAATCCATGGATTGAAAGATATGTTAGATTGTCCGGATCTATGCCTGTTAATACAAGTTTTCTCCAACTTTCCTGGAGCAGGGAGCCGTCAGTAATAGAAAAAAGCTCAAAAATATCGTCTAAATCCAAATCTTCTCTTTGGAGAAGCAGCTTACAAAGTTTTGTTCTCCATGGTTCTATTTCGGTGCAATGAATTAAGTGCCAAATTTCGTGTTTTTTTGCCTTGCGTAATTCATTTAGTTTTCTTTCTATCTGGATTTCTACAGATTCAACGCTTTGTAATCTTCTTAACCTTTTTCTTGTCCTGGGGCTTATCAGGCCTTCTATTCTATGAACTCTTCTGTGAAAATCCATTTTTTTTCCTTTCAAAGAACAGCAGCAAATTGCTGTTTAAACATTATAATTTATTTAAGTTTTTGTCAATTTTCTGCTATGATTATAATATGAAAGTCAATAGTTTTAAAAACAAAAAAGTAGTGATAATGGGTTTGGGCCTGCATGGGGGAGGAGTTGGAGCAGCCAAGTTTTTCGTTTCCCAGGGAGCCGATGTTTTGGTTACTGATTTAAAAACTAAAAGCCAGTTAAAAGAATCAGTTGATAGGCTAAAAGGCCTGCCAATTAAGTTTGTATTGGGAAAGCACAGGGAGCGGGATTTTTCATCAGCCGATTTAATTGTTAAAAACCCGGCTGTTTCTTCTGATTCAAAATATCTGAAAATAAACAACCAAGCTGTTAAAACAGACATTCAGATATTTTTTGATTTGTTTGAGGGAAAAATAATAGGAATTACCGGCACCAAGGGCAAGTCAACTGCTGCCACCTTGATATGCAAGGTTTTAAAAACCAAATTTTCCAATATATTTTTAGCAGGCAATATAGGGATTAGCCCATTGGGAATTATTTCAAAAACCAATAAAAAGAGCTGGGTAGTTTTGGAGCTTTCCAGTTTTGAGTTGGAGGATTTGAAAAAAAGCCCCCATGTAGCTGTGGTTACGACCTTGTTTGAAGACCATTTAAACAGGTATAAAAGTTTTAAAGAATACATAAACTCCAAGAAGAGCATTTTTAAGTATCAGAAAAAAGATGATATTTTGTTTTTGAATAAAGACAACAAATACACTAAATTTTTTGCAAAACAAGCCAAGTCCAAAGTTGTATTTTTTCCAGATGGCAAATCTGCTTTGGCAGTTGCTAAATTCTTTAAAATTTCCCAAAAAGACATAGAGAAAACAACCTCTTCTTTTAAGGGGATTTCCCACAGGCAAGAATATGTTGGCGCTAAAAAGGGGGTCAGGTATATAAACGACACTGCGGCCACAACTCCTGAATCAGTTATCCTGGCAATGGAGAGGTTTAAAAACATTGTTTTAATAGCTGGAGGAGAAGACAAAAACTTAAACTATGGGAAATTGGCCAAAAGAATAAAAGAAAAGGTTAAGCATTTAATCCTGCTGCCTGGCACAGCTTCTGACAAGCTTGAAAAAGAATTAGGTTCTTTTAAGAATTTGTCTAAAATAAATTCAATGGAAAGAGCGGTTAAAAAATCTTGTTCTTTGGCAAAGAAAGGAGATGTTATTTTGCTTTCTCCCGGGGCTGCCAGCTTTAATCTTTTTAAAAATGAGTTTGACAGAGGAAAACAATTTAGAGCGGCTTTCGAAAAGCTATGAAAAAGGGTTTTAAAATAGATTATTTCATTGCGGTTCCGGTTATTGTTTTGTTGTTTTTGGGGATTTTAATCTTATCCAGCGTTTCAGCTGTAATTTCCCAGGAAAAATTCGGCAACACAACCTATTATCTTTTTCACCAAATTATTTTAGGAATAATTCCAGGCACAATACTCTGCTTTATTTTTTTCTTTTTCCCTCTTTCTTGGCTTAAAAAATGGAGCTGGATAGCTATTTTAGCCAATTTAATTCTTATGGTTTTGGTTTTTATCCCCGGGCTGGGGGTTGTTTCCGGAGGAGCTTTCAGGTGGCTTAATTTAAGATTTTTCACTTTTCAGCCCTCTGAATTTTTAAAGCTTACCTTTATTCTTTATATAGCTTCTTGGTTGTCTAATCCTTTAAGGGGAATATCCGGCGGAAAGAAAAAAAAGCTGTTAAAAAAAGAGGAAAATTTTAAATACACCTTTGTTCCTTTTTTAATAATTGCCGGAGTAATTGCTTTTTTGCTGGCAAAGCAGTCTGATTTAAGCACTTTCGGAGTAATTATGATTTCAGCCGGAATAATGTATTTTACAGCCAATACTCCTTTTTGGCATATAATTTTAATAGGTGCTGCAGGTGCTTTTGCTATGGGGGCGTTGATTATGACTTCTTCTTATAGAATAACAAGATTTAAGGTTATGCTTGGCCTGATTAAGGATCCAATGGGCCTGGGCTACCAGATAAAACAGGTTTTAATAGGCATTGGATCCGGGGGAATATTGGGCCTGGGCCTGGGAATGTCTAATCAGAAGTTTGGATTTATACCTGAGATAATGTCAGATTCTATCTTTGCCATATATTCAGAAGAAGCTGGTTTTTTAGGGTCCTTAATTTTGATTCTGGCTTTTTCTGTTTTTTTGTTCAGGTCTTTTCAAATAGCCAAAAAATCCCAGAACACCTTTTCTAAGCTGTTTGCCATGGGTTTTTCTTCTTGGATTTGCGTTCAGGCCTTTATTAACATAGGAGCAATGGTCGGGATTATTCCTTTAACCGGCATTCCCTTGCCCTTTTTAAGTTATGGAGGAAGCCATTTGGCAATAGAGTTGATGGGCGTTGGAATATTGTTAAACATTTCAAAGCATACTTGAAAAATGATATAATAGTAATATATGAAAATAATTTTTACCGGCGGGGGAACCGCAGGACACATTTATCCTTTGCTGGCTGTTGCCAGAGAGCTGAAGAAAAATTATCCTTTTGCCGGATTTGATTTTTTGTATTTAGGGCCCAAAGACAAATTCGCCAAGACAATTCTTTCTTTGGAAGGAATAAAGGTTAAGACCGTAATATCCGGGAAGTTCAGAAGGTATTTTTCTTTTAAAAACATATTGGATTTTTTTAAAATGCCCATAGGGATTTTGCAGGCTTTTTATTTTGTTTTTATTTTTTCCCCGGATGTTGTTTTTTCAAAAGGCGGTTACGGTTCAATCCCAACTGTTTTGGCTGCCTGGTTTTTGCAAACGCCTATTTTTTTGCATGAATCAGATGTTACTCCGGGTATAGCCAATAAAATAGCTTCAAGGTTTGCAGTAGAAATATTTATCAGCTTTTCCATTAAAGAAACCGACTATTTTTCAGGAAGAAAAATGCTTTCTGTTGGAAATCCCGTGAGAAGTGAGATTTTGGGAGGAAACAAGGAAGACGCTAAAAGAGTGTTCAGCTTAACCGGAGAAAAGCCAATCATTTTTATTACTGGCGGTTCCCAGGGCGCCCAAATAATAAACGACCGGATTTTGGCTGTCTTGCCTGAAATGCTTAATGATTTTGAAGTAATCCATCAAACAGGAAACAAGCATTTTAAGCAGATTTTGGAAGAGTCTAAGGTGATTTTAAGCCAGAATGCTAGAAAGTATTACCATCCAGTGCCTTATTTGGATATTAAAAATCTTTCCCATGCCCTTAAGATAGCGGATTTGATTATAAGCAGGGCAGGGTCTGGGAGCATTTTTGAAATTGCAGCAATGGGCAAACCCAGTATTCTGGTGCCTTTGGAGGGTTCTGCTCAGGACCATCAGGTAAGAAACGCTTATGCAGTTTCTCAAAGAGGGGCTGCTTTGGTTATTGAAGAGCCTAATTTCAGGCCCCACTTCCTTTTAGAAAAAATCAAGCTTCTTTTCAAAAACCCGGAAAAAATAAAGCTGTTAAGCCAGAGAGCCAGGGAATTTTCCAGGCCAGAAGCTGCTAAAATCATAGCAGAATACTTAATGGCTTATTTAAGCCAGTAATCAGAACATTAATATTAAGAGGCGACGCCTCCTAATTTTGTGTGAAACCAGGCTCACACAAAAAAAGCGCCAGAGGATTTTACTGTCCTTAGCGCTGTTGTTAATGGGGTACGTTTTGTATTTCTTATTAGATCAAGCAGATAGTTCCCACTCCTATGAAAACGAATGCACCTATCAATAGTTTTCTAGTAGCGTTTTTGCGAACCTCGTATCCTCCCCCATTGGTTATTATGATAAAAGCAAAACGTTCTTTTGAAGAGGAATTTAGCACCCCCTTTTTTTCTGCAGTTTTTGCCCATCTGCATTCTGCCCTTAAAAAAAGAACTGAACCGACACAAATGGCCGCAAGAGCTAAACAAATTATACCTAAAACAGTCATCTTGGTTTCCTTTCATTTTTTTACTCTCAAATTGTTGTCCAATGTACTATTTAGATTATATCATATAGATATAATTTGTCAACATTTTGTTGTTTTTTGCTTATTTTTGTTTTAGAATGGATTAATGGCCAGGATTGATGAAATCAGAAAATCAAGAATAAAAAAGCTTAAAGCAATAGAATCTGCCGGTTTTTCAGCTTATCCGGTTTTTGTTAAAAAAACCCATAGCATATCAGAGGTTTTAAAAAACTTTTCTAAGATAAAAAAAGATGTAGTTTTGGCCGGAAGGATTATGTCTTTTAGGGAGCATGGAGGGCTTTTATTCTTCCACATTGAAGAGGGGAACAGTTCAATCCAGGTAATGTTGAGAAAGAATAAGATAGGGCCTAAAGGTTTTAAGTTTTTTTTGGATAATTTTGAAACAGGGGATATTGCAGAGTTTAAGGGCTGTTTGATGAAGACTAAAAAAGGAGAAAAAACCTTAGAGGTTTCAGATTACAGGATGCTGGCCAAATCTCTTTTGCCCTTGCCTGAAAAATGGCACGGGTTAAAGGATGTTGAAGAAAGGTTTAGAAAAAGATACTTGGATTTAATATTTAACAAAAAAGTTAAAGAGAAGTTTGTTTTAAGGTCTAGGATTGTTGAAGAGGTAAGAGGATTTATGCAAGAACAGGGATTTTTAGAGGTGCAGACCCCTATTCTGCAGCCGGTTTACGGAGGGGCAACAGCTGAGCCCTTTAAGACCCACTTAAATGCCTTGCATATGGATATGTATTTAAGAATATCTCCAGAACTCTACTTGAAAAGGCTGTTGGTCGGAGGATTTGAAAAAGTTTATGAAATAGGCCCTTGTTTCAGAAATGAAGGAGTGGATAGGTCCCATAATCCAGACTTTACCATGCTGGAGTTTTACTGGGCTTACGCTGATTACAAAGATTTAATGAATTTTGCTGAAAAGATGTTTGCATCGCTGTTCAAAAAGCTTTTTAAAAGTTCAAAGATTGATTGCCAAGGGGAAAAGATTGACTTTAAAGTTCCTTGGCCTAGAATAGAGTATAACCAGATTTTTAAGAAATACACCAATATTAAATTAGAAGACATTTCAGAAAAAGCCTTGCTGTCTGAAGCAAAAAAAGTTGGGGTTAAAGAGCTGAAGGGAGCTAAACCCGATATTGCAGACGAGATATTTAAAAAGGTTATCAGACCAAAGATAAAACAGCCTGTTTTTATTATCCATTATCCTGCCAAAGCGTTTCCATTGGCCAAGCCATTGGACAAGAATTCTCAAAAATCAGCCAGTTTTCAGCTGATTGCCGGAGGAATGGAAATAGTAAAAGCTTTTTCTGAGCTAAACAACCCTGTTTTGCAAGAGCAAAGGTTCAAAGAGCAGGAAAAGATATTTAAAAAAGGATTTAAAGAAGCTCAAAGAATGGACAAGGATTTTATTGAATCTTTAGAATACGGAATGCCTCCTGCAGCTGGTTGGGGAATGGGAATAGACAGGTTGGCCATGCTTTTGACTGATTCTCGTTCTGCCAGAGAAATTATATTATTTCCAGCAATGCGTTCTAAATAAATATGCTTGATATTAGATTCATCAGAGAAAACAAAAACAAGGTAAAACAAGCCTGCAAGAACAAGCAGGTTGAAGTTGATATTGAAAAGCTTTTGAAAATAGACAAGAAAAAGAGAAAAATTCAAACAGAGTTAGAGCAGATTTCTGCAAAAAAGAATAAGGCAAGCAAAGAAATCGGCAAGGCAAAAGATAAAAAAGAAAAACAAAAGATTATTGCAAGGATGCAGAAAACAGATAAAAGCAGCGATAAGCTGAAAGAGAGTTTAAAAAAGCTTAACAAAGAGTTTGAAGAATTGATGCGCCAGGTTCCAAATATACCTTTAGATGACGTGCCGGTTGGCAAAGACGAAACAGGGAATGTGGTGATAAGAAAGGTGGGAAAAGTTCCCAGATTCAGTTTTAAGCCAAAGGATTATATGGAGATTTCTGAAAACCTTGATCTGATTGATGTTAAAAGGGCAGCCAAAGTGTCAGGGGCAAGATTCAGTTATATAAAGAGGGAGTTGGTTTTGCTGCACTTTGCCTTGGTTAGGTTTGCTTTTGATATTTTATTAAAAGAGGGTTTTGTGCCGGTTCTTCCTCCGAAAATGATAAGCGCGAAAATGGCCTGGGGCATGGGTTATTTAGAGCAGTCAGAGGACAATGAGGCCTATTTTCTGCCAAAAGACGATTTGTATTTAATAGGCACTTCAGAACAGTCAATGGGCGTTATGCATTCAGGGGAAGTTCTTCAGGAAAAAGATTTGCCCAAAAGATATTTCGCTTTTACTGCTTGTTTTCGCAGAGAAGCCGGCTCTTACGGCAAAGACACAGGAGGAATTTTCAGGGCTCATGAATTTGATAAGGTTGAAATGTTCAGTCTTTCCAAGCCTGAAAATTCAAAAAAAGAACACGAATATTTTTTATCATTGGAAGAGAAATTAATGAAATCCCTTAAACTGCCTTACCAGGTGGTTAATATCTGTACGGGAGATTTGGGAGTGCCGGCTGCCAAAAAATATGATATTGAGACTTGGTTTCCCGGTCAGAACAAATATCGCGAAACCCACTCTACTTCAAACTGCACTGATTTTCAAACAAGGAGATTAAACGTTCGCTACAGGGAGAAATCCGGGAAGATAAACTTTATTCATTTTGTAAACGGAACAGCCCTTTCTATGAGGCCGATGATTGCCATTATTGAGAATTACCAGCAAAAAGACGGAAGCATTAAGATTCCCCAGGTCTTGCAAAAGTACACTGGCTTTGAAGAGATAAAATGACAGAGCAAAAAGCATATATTAAAAACCTGGAAATATACTATAAAATAATGGGAGAAAGGGGAACCTTGCCTGCCGGCAGGCAGGCTCTCTTGATTTTACACGGCTGGGGATCTAAAAGCGACAATTGGGTTGAAGCCGGAGAGTTGATATCTAAAAAAGGATTTAAGGTCATTGTTCCTGATTTGCCTGGTTTTGGAAAAAGCAATAAGCCTCCTGTTCCTTGGACCTTGGATGATTATTGTTCTTTTGTTGAAGACTTGGCAGCCCGTCTTGGTTTAAAAAAGTTTTATCTTTTGGGCCATTCTTTCGGAGGGGCAGTGGCTGTAAAATACGCTTTAAAAAACCCTGAAAAGGTAGATAAGATGTTTTTGGCAGGAGCTGCCTGTATTAGAAGAAAAACATTTAAAAAGAAAGCTTTGTTTGTTTTTTCTAAGGTATTTAAGATATTTGGATTTATTCCTTTGCTTAAAAAAGCTTTTTACAGGTTTTTTGTTAAAAGCGACTATCCTTTGACAAAAGGTTTGATGAGAAAGACCTATTTGAATGTTATTAAGGAGAATTTATCAAAGGACATAGAAAGTGTTAGGGTGCAGACAGTTATTATTTGGGGACAGGAAGACAATGTTGTGCCTTTAAAATATGCCAAAGAGATTAATTCTAAAATAAAGGGCTCTCAACTAATTGTTATTCAGGGAGCAGGGCATGATTTGGAAAGAAGGTTCCCAAAGGCCTTGGCTGAAAAAATATCCATATAATAACAGCATGTTGATTTTACTAATCATATTTTTTCTTTTATGGCTTATTGCAACATTAAAAAGTGTTTTGTTTTGGGTTTATTTGTGGCAGCTGAAAGAATACCATGTTTTTAGGTTTTTGGATCATTTTAAAACAGCCAAAGGCCAGACCTTGCTTTTGGGAAAGTTGAGAATAATAAAGATATTTTTTGTCTGTTTGTTTCTTTTTAATCCCTTAGCCCCCTTTATCTTTATAGGGCTTATATATGTTGTAGAGTCTGGCAAAACAGCTTTGGATTTTTGGAAAAAAAAGATGTTAAAGCCGGTTTTTACCGCAAAGACAATTGTTATGAGCTTTATGGCCGTCTTTTTAGAAATTGTTTTTGCAGGTTTGGCTTTTTGGAAAATTCAAGGTGAGGCTTGGCTTTCAGTATTATTTTTCCCTGTTTTTTTAGCAATTGCCGACTTGTTAACTCCTTTTATTATTTCTTTGCTTGTTATTTTTCTTAAGCCGATTACCAATTTTTTTGTAAGGAAAAAATTAAAGCAGGCTGCAAGCAAGCTGGAAAAATTCAGCAAACTGACTGTTGTCGGAATCAGCGGAAGTTATGGCAAGACTTCAACCAAGGAATTTTTATCTGAAATCCTTTCTGAAAAATACTCTGTTTTAAAAACTAAGAAGAACATCAATGCTGAAATAGGCATTGCCAAGACTATTTTAGAAGAGTTAGACGAAAAGCACGATATTTTAATTGCTGAAATAGGAGCTTACGAAAAAGGAAAAATAAAGCAGGTCTGCAAGGCAATAAAGCCTAAAATGGGAATACTGACCGGAATTAATAACCAGCACTTGGCAACTTTCAGGTCTCAAGAAAATATTGCAAAGGCAAAGTTTGAAATTATTGAATCTTTGCCCCAAAACGGAATAGCGATTATTAATCAAGACAGCCAATATGTAAGAGAGGGGATTAAAAGCCGGGAGGCAGAAATTAAGAAAAAGAATATTTCAGTGGATAATATAGATTGTACGATCGTGCAAAATATGTTAGTTGAAAAAGAAAGTGTTTCTTTTGAAATAGACGGGCACGGTTTTAAAATTAATGTTTTGGGCAGGCATAATGTAAACAATTTTCTAATGGCGGTTTTTGCAGCCAGAAGATTGGGAATGAGCTTGGAGGAAATTTCCCAAGCTGCTTTGAGAATAAGGCCTGTTGGCATAACTTTGGAGAAAAAAGAAAACCAAACAATTATTAATTCTTCTTATTCTGCCAACCTAACCGGGGTTTTGGCTGATTTGGATTATTTAAACATTTATAAAGGGAAAAAAGCAATTATTATGCCCTGCTTAATTGAGCTGGGAAAAGATTCAAGAACAAGTCATGAATTGATTGCAAAGAAAATAAGCCAGGTTTGCGATTTCGCAGTAATAACTTCTGAAGAATGCTTTGAAGAAATTAATAAAGAATGCAAAGCAGTGCTTCTTCAAGATTCAGAAAAGATTGCTGAGAAGGTAAAAGGCTTTGATGCGGTTCTTTTAGAGGGAAGGATTTCAAAAGAAATTATCCAAAAAATAATTAAAAGAGCGGCATAACCGTGGGTCATACCGCTTTCGGGTGTTGCTGTCGTTGGAGAGGCGCAAAAACGCGGAAGCGAGACAGAAAGGAGTGATTCAAGGAGTGATTGGACTTGCCAAAGGTATGAGCGCATTGGCAAGCATTATCCCTGCCATTATGATGATGGCAAAGGATATTAACGTGAATAGAACAATCGTTTTGAAATTCATCACCTTATCCCCCTAAAAAACAAAGAACATCTTTATAATTGCATTATAGCATAATACTTAAAATATGTCAATACCTATTAAGCCAATTTCCATATCCTTGAATCCCAACGCAGAAAAAGACGATATTCTTTTGGCTTTTAAATTGCTTTTTTGCTTTTGGAAATGGAAAAGGGGCAAGGCAATCAAAGAGCTGGAAAATAGGTTTAAACAATATTTTGGAGCAAAATATGCTTTTTCTTTTAACAGTGGAAGGGCCAGCTTAATGGCTGTTCTTAAATCCCTTGATATTAAAGGAGAGGTTCTGATGCAGGCCTTTACTTGCAATGCAGCTTCCAATCCTGTTAAATGGTCGGGCTTGAAGCCTGTTTACGTTGATGTTTCAGATGGCTTTAATATGGACCCAGAGGATTTAAGAAGAAAAATAACTTCTGAAAGCAGGGTTGTAATGGTTCAGCATACTTTTGGTTTTTCAGCTAAAATAGATGAGATTAAGAAGATTTGCCAGGAAAACAATTTGATCTTAATAGAAGACGCAGCCCATGCTTTGGGAGCAGAATACAACAACCAAAAAATAGGCACTTTTGGCAAAGCAGCTTTTTTCAGCTTTTCCAGGGATAAAATAATATCTTCGGTTTACGGAGGAATGGTTGTAACCAACGATGACGAGTTAGCTGAAAAAATAAGGCAATTTAGAGAACAAGTGAAATACCCCTCTTATTTTTGGATAAAGCAGCAATTGCTTCATCCCGTGTTAATGCATTATTTAATTCTTCCCAGCTACAGAGTGCTGGGCAAGTATTTGTTGGTTTCTTTGCAGTATTTAAAAATTTTGTCCAAGGCAGTTCACTGGAAAGAAAAAAAAGGCAGAATGCCGAATTACTTTCCCAGAAGAATGCCTAATGCTTTGGCTTTGCTTGCTTTGAACCAGTTTGAGAAATTAAACAGGTTTAACAGCCACAGGACAAAAATAGCTGATTTTTATTATAATAATTTAAAAGGATTTGATTTTCTTGAGGCTGAGAAAAATACCAGGCCTGCTTTTTTAAGATTCCCGGCAAAGCATGAAAAAGCCCATGAGATAATTAGAAAGGCCTGGGATAATAATTTGCTAATAGGGGACTGGTATACTTGCCCTGTTGCTCCATGCGATACTGATTTAAAAAAAGTGGGATATGAAAAAGGAGCCTGCCCTAATGCTGAAAGACTGGCTCAAATAACTTTTAATTTGCCCACCCACATAAACATATCTGAAAAACAAGCTCAAAAAATAATCAATTTTCTCAAAAGAGAATTTCAATGAAGAAATTTTGATAAAATAATCTCGGCAAGGCCTGGTTCCACCCGATGGAGGTATTGACTTTATTCTTTAAGAATGATATACTTTTATAATGGTAAGTAAAACTTATTCTATTCTCCTTGCATAAATAAAAAGTGTCAGGATTAAAATATTGAATAAGTGACAGAGTCGGCTTACTCTTTATCAAGTTAATAACATGTAAGGAAAATGAATAAAAAGTTATACATTGGCGGTTTGTCTTATGACACCACCGAAGATACTTTAAAGGATTTATTCTCTGAATCAGGAAAGGTAGAGTCAGCAATCGTCATTACTGACAAAATGTCAGGCCGTTCAAAAGGATTCGGCTTTGTGGAAATGAGCACAGAGGAAGAAGCTCAAAAAGCAATGGAAGCCTTGAACGGAAAGGAAATTGACGGAAGAACCGTGACTGTTAATGAGGCCCGTCCTCAAGAGTCTCGCCCCAGATCAGGGGGGTTCAACCGCGACAGGCGTGATTTTGACAACAGAAAAAGAGATTGGTAGAAAAACTAATAAGCTCTCTGATAAACATTGGAGGGCTTTTTAGTTTGTTTTCAGTGTGTTAGAATAGAAATGATATGCAAAAAGTAATAGAGCCAAATCCTAAGCCAGTCAGGTTGTTCTTTTTCTGGGCAGGCATTATTGCCACCATTGCTTATAGAATAATCGTGGTTTTGAATTTTTACAGCCCTCTTTGGGTAAAGATTGCCTGGTATATAGGTACCATCGGCTTTATACTATATTTCTGGCATCGTTATATTGTTGCTAAGAAGAGAGCGGATTTAGTTAAAAATTACGGCTTAGTAGAAGCGATTAAGAAAATCAAGATGGATCCGAAAAAGAAATTAGCTCTTGATTATTTGGTCAAAACCAGCTTAACCTCAAAATCTCGCTGGAACTCTGCTATAATCTTTTTTCTTTCTGTGGCTGCTTTAATATTAGGCATAGTTTTGGATCTTAGAGTTTTTTGTTGACAAAAACCGATATATAGCTATAATAAGAGCGGTTCTTTATTCTTTTGGAGGTATTAAGGCCAATGGAAGAAACGTGCAGTTTAGGGTTTTGTTCTGTTTGTGAAGGAGGGTGTCGTATTATTCCAGGCCGGGAATCTGAAGAATTGGTGGATTCTTTGGTAGCGGATCACATAGATTCTCGAACAGGAGAGAGATGCAATGGAAGCGGGAAAGTAGCTGATTTTATCAGCATCCACTAAACCCAAACCTAAACCTCTGCAGCCTAGGCAGCAGGGGTTTTTTTATTGTTTAAATTCTGGTAGCATTATTATATGGAAGCAAAAGAAATAGTTTTAAAAGATGTTTGGGAGAATTTCCTTTTAAACTGCAAAGAAAAGACCTTTCTTATTTCTTGGAACTGGGGCGAGTTTCAAAAAGAAATAGAAGATAAAATCTGGCGTTTTGGGATATACGAAAAAGAGAATCTTATAGCAGTGGCTTTGGTAATTAAAGTAAAAGCCAAAAGAGGGACTTTTTTATTTGTTTCTCACGGGCCAGTGGCAATGGAATCAAGAACAGATGTTTTAAAAACTTTGGCAGAAAGATTAAAAGATTTGGCAGGGCAGGAAAAAGCGAGCTTTGTCAGGATAGCTCCTATCTGGAGAAGAACAGAGCAGAATATTAAAATGTTCAAGGATCTGGGTTTTAAGCAAGCTCCTATTCATATGCATCCTGAAGTTACTTGGGAATTGGATATTTCTGTTTCGGAACAAGACCTGCTTAAGAATATGAGAAAAACAACCAGGTATTTGATCAGGCAGGCAGAAAAAAACAAAGACATAGAAATAGTTAAAAGCTTTAATTTAGAAGATATTAGATATTTTTCTGATATTCTTAACAAGACTGCTAAAAGGCACGGTTTTGTTCCTTTTTCTTTGAATTATTTAAAAAGTCAGTTTTCTTGTTTTGTTCAGGATAACCAGATTGTTATTTTCTTTGGCAAGTACAAGGGAGAGATTATTTCTTCTGCCATTTTGGTTTACTGGCAGGGCATTGGCTTTTATCATCATGGGGCGTCATTGCAAAAGTACAACAGCAACAAAGTTCCAGTTTCTTACCTTATGCAGTTGGAAGCTGTCAAAGAGGCCAAATCAAGGGGGTGTTCTGGGTATAACTTCTGGGGCATATCAGAAGATGAGCAAGACAAGAACCATCCCTGGCACGGCTTAACTTTATTTAAAAAAGGATTTGGGGGAGAAAGAAAGGAATATGTTAAAACCCAGGACCTGCCTTTGAATAAAACATATTATCTTACCCGCTCCTTTGAAAAGTTAAGAAGATTAAAAAGAAGATTGTAATATGCCAAAGAGATACAAAAAATCTTTTAGAACAAAGAAAAAAAGATCGGTCTGGAAAGATTTTGGATTGATTGCAAAGAACAAGTTTTTCTGGCTGGGGTTGTTGGTCTTGGGCATTGGCCTTGGTTTGACTTATCTGTTTTTTTTGTCATCGGTTTTTAGAATAAAAAGCATTGAGTTGTCAGGCTGCGAAAAATCCTGGTGCAAAGAGATAAGGGATGTTTTCCAAGTCCGGGCAGGCCAGAATGTTTTCTTGGCTGATTTTTCTGTTTCAATTGAAAAAGCGCTTAATGCCTATCCTCAAATAGATCAAATAAACGTTAGGAAAAAACTGCTTGGTTTCATAACAGTTGAAATACAGGAGAGAAAGCCGGTCATTGCCCTAAAAGAAGAAAACGGCCCTTGTTTAGTTAAAACCTTTTTTTCAAAACAACCTGAACAAGAATATTATTTAATTGACAAAAAGGGAATTGCGTTTGAAAAAACAAAAGAGCTTGTTTTAAATATCCCCCAAATCAGGGGAGATTTTAAAACAGGCGAGCCAGAGCTGGGAAAAGCGGTTGTTGCCGAACAAGACATAGACAATGTTTTAAAAATAACCAGCAGTTTTAAGCTTGGAATAAAAGAAATAGTTGTGGTTTCTGAAAAAAGGATAAATGTTACAACCTCAGATAATTTTGAAATATATTTCAGTTCTGAAAAAGACTTGGATTGGCAAATAGAGCAGGTTGGAATACTGCTTGAAGAAAAAATTCCTCCTGAGCTCAGGAAGAACATTCGCTACATTGATTTAAGATTTGAAAAAATATATATCTTTCCAGAAGATTATTCAAAAAATCCAGGTAAAAACTAATGCATAAACAATCTCCAGGATTTTGGAAAAAGCAATAACCATTAATACTCCTCCCAAAACAAGCAGAACCAAGCCAAGTTTGCTGTTTATAATCTTCTTCATTATTGTATAATACCTTTTTTTATTCTTTTTTAAAAGAAAAATCCCGCAGCTGTTTTGGCTGCAGGATTTGTTTTAGACCAGGACTGGTATGATTAAGAACAAGATTATTTGTCCAAAACCTGTGGCAAGGACAAACAATACTCTTTTTAAGCTTAAATAGTCCTTTTTGTGGGCAATGTAAGCGCAGACAATAAGTAGAAAATATGCGTATGCGGTCAGGGTGATGAAAAAAGCCGGTTCTGTCAAAAAGCTAACAATAGCACAGCTTAAGCCATTGGCCGCAAGCAGGCTTAAAACAGAGGCTTTTGCATTAATCCTGATTGTTCTTGTTTTTGAGATTAATATAGCAGAAGTCAGAAAAACAACAATCATCAGGAACAGAAGCATTATCGGAAGCAAGAGATTCGATGTTTTTTCAAAAAATATGTAAAGTTTTTCTTTGCTGTTCCACAGAGTTCCTGTTAAGACGAGCCAGAAAGTTATCAGCACAAGCGTATTGCTCAAAAAGATAGATATGCTGGATTTGGTGATAAAATACAAGAAAAAGTAGCTGATGCCCATAATAAAAAAGGCAGACAGCAGGATTGATGTTTCAAGATGTTTTGATCCAGGGTCTTGCAAAAACATGAGATGGCGGTCAATAAAGCTCATCAGCAGTATTACTATTGAGACAACCAGAGCATTGGCCGTTTCAAACTTTAGCAGATTTTTCATTTCTCACTCCCTTCATTGAGGATATTTTTGGTTGTTAGCGAGCAATGGCTTTTCTTATCACGGGCAATTGATTTTGTCAATATTGACTTTAAAAATATTGTTGCTATAATGCAACTATAAAATGACTAAAAAAGGAGCTAAAAAACCAAAGGAAAACTATTTGGCCGAATGGAAAAGAGAAAGGGCTGACTTTTTAAATTACAAAAAGCAAGAGTCAGAAAGGCTGCAAAGATATATTGGCATTGCCAAAGAAGAATTGTTGCTGGACCTGCTTCCTGTTTTAGACAATATGTATTTGGCAGAGCGGGAACTGCCCGAAGACAGCGATTGGAGCAAGGGGTTTTTGGGAATAAAGGCTCAGCTAATAGGTTTTTTAAAAAAACAAGGAGTGGAAGAAATAGATTGCCTGAATAAGGAGTTTGACCCCCATTTGCACGAAGCCGTAGCAGAAGTCAAAGGGGAGAAACCGGGAATAATCAAAGAGATTATATTAAAAGGATATATTTTAAATAATAAAGTTATTAGGCCTTCCAAAGTGAAGGTTTCAAAATAATATGGCAAAAATATTAGGCATTGATTTGGGCACAACCTTTTCAGCTATGGCGGCAATGGAGGGCGGAGAGGCCAAGATTATTGAGAATAAGGAGGGCACCAGGACTACTCCTTCGGTTGTGGCTGCCAGCAAAAACAATGAGAGATTGGTTGGAATACCGGCCAGAAGGCAGCAGATTACCAATCCAACAAACACCATTTACTCTATTAAGAGATTAATCGGGAGAAGGTTTTCTGACCCAGAAGTTCAAAAAGACAAAAAACTTCTGCCCTATGAAATTAAAGAGTCAAAAGACGGAGGAATAGAAATTAAGCTGCAGGACAAATGGTTGAGGCCGGCTGAAGTTTCAGCCTTAATTCTGCAAAAATTAAAGCAGGACGCAGAAGAAAAGTTAGGAGAAAAAATAACTCAAGCCATTATTACCTGCCCTGCCTATTTTGACGATTCTCAAAGAAAAGCAACCAAGGTGGCAGGAGAAATTGCCGGATTGGATGTTTTGAGGGTTATTAACGAGCCCACGGCCGCTGCTTTAGCTTACGGCTTAGCAAAGAAAAAAGGAGAGCAGATTCTGGTTTATGATTTTGGCGGAGGAACCTTTGATGTTTCTGTTCTGGACGTGACAGAAGAAACAGTCAAGGTTATTGGAACAGGGGGAGACACTCATCTGGGAGGAGAAGATTTTGACCAAAGAGTTATGGAGTGGATTATAGAGGAGTTTAAAAAGGATCAGGGCATAGACATATCAAAAGACCAAATGGCCCTTCAGAGAATAAAAGAGGCAGCGGAAAAAGCCAAGATAGAGCTTTCTACTGCCCAGGAAACAGAAATTAACCTTCCTTTTATTTCTTCTGATTCTTCAGGAGCCAAGCACTTGTATTTAAAGCTGTCCAGAGCAAAGTTGGAAAGTTTGGTTTCAGATTATGTTGAGAAATCGTTGGATCTGGTAAAAGAGGTTTTAAAAGAAGCCAAGCTTAAAGTTGAAGAAATAGAAGAAGTGGTTTTGGTTGGAGGCCAGACCAGAATGCCCAAGGTTCAAGAAGAGATTAAAAAGCTTTTTAACAAAGAGCCTAACAGGTCAATCAATCCTGACGAGGTGGTGGCTTTGGGAGCTGCTATTCAGGGAGGGATATTGGGGGGAGATGCCAAGGAGGTTTTGCTTTTGGATGTTACTCCTTTGTCTTTGGGCATTGAAACTTTGGGAGGAGTTAATACAGTGTTAATACCCAAAAACACGACTGTTCCCACAGGAAAAACGCAGATATTTTCCACTGCTGCTGACAATCAGCCTTCGGTTGAAGTTCATGTTTTGCAGGGAGAAAGGCCAATGGCCCAAGACAACAAAACCCTGGGAAGATTTATTTTAGACGGCATACCGCCTTCGCCCAGAGGAATTCCCCAGATAGAGGTTATTCTTGATATTGACGCCAATGGGATTTTAAACGTGTCTGCTAAAGACAAGGGAACCGGCAAAAGCCAGTCTATCAAGATTGAGGGGTCTGTGGGCATATCAGACGAAGAAATAGAAAAACTGAAAAAGGAAGCTGAAGCCCATGCGGCAGAAGACGTTAAGAAAAAAGATTTAATTCAAGCCAGGAATGCGGCTGATTCTTTGGTTTGGAGCGTGGAAAAGACTTTAAAAGACGCAGGGGATAAAATTAAACAAGAGCTTAAAAAAGAAGTTCAGGAAAAAACAGAAGAATTGAAAAAGGTAAAAGACACTGAAAACATAGATGAGATAAAGTCCAAAACCCAGGAATTGTCCCAGGTTATTCAAAAAATAGGGGCTGAAATGTATAAAAAAGGGAATCAGGAATAATTGAAATTTTATGAAAGACTATTACCAAATATTGGGAGTTGAAAAAAACGCTTCCCAAGAGGATATTAAAAAGGCCTATTACAAGCTGGCTCATCAGTATCATCCTGACAAAGGGGGAGACAAGGAGAAAATGAAAGAGGTAAACGAGGCTTATCAGGTTTTATCTGACAAAGACAAAAGAAACCAGTATGACAGGTTTGGTTCTTCTTTTGGCAATTCTAATTTCGGGTCTAATTTCAACTGGTCTTGGGGAAATTCTTCTGGCGTGGGAGCAGATTTTGATTTGGGTGATATGGAAGATATGTTTTCTGATTTATTCGGTTTTGGTTCGGGCAAAAAAGACCTTAAAAAAGGAGAAGACATTAGGCTGGATCTGGAAATCTCTTTGCAAGACACTTTAAAAGAAATAACCAAGGAGTTTGAGCTGAAAAAGTATGTTGTTTGCAAAAGATGCCAGGGAAAAGGGGCAGAGCCGGGTTCTTCTTTAAACCAGTGTTTTTCCTGCAGGGGCACAGGCGAGGTTCAGGAGGTTAAAAGAACATTTTTGGGATCTTTTACTCGTTGGACTATTTGCCCCGAATGCAAAGGCCAGGGCCAGAAACCGGAAAAATTCTGCAATGTTTGCAAGGGGGAGGGAAGAGTTAAAGGAGAAGAAATAATTAAATTCACGATTCCTCCCGGGGTTGATTCTAATCAATTGATAAAGATTTCAGGCAAGGGAGATGCTGGAAAAAGAGGCGGCAAGCCAGGCAATCTTTTTGTCAGGGTTTTAATAAAGCCCCATCCTGTTTTTCAAAGAAGGGGAGACGACTTGTTTTTAGAAAAGGAAATAAGCATAACCCAGGCTCTGCTGGGAGGAAAAATAGAAATACCCAGCTTGGAGGGAAAAAATATTTCCTTAAATATGCCTCCTAATTTAGAAATAGGAAAAATCTTAAAAGTTCCTTACCAGGGCATTCCTCATTTTTCCGGCTTTGGAAAGGGGTCTCTTTATGTTAAAATAGCGGTAAAGACTCCCAAACGCTTGACAAAAAAGCAAAAAATGTTATTAGAGGAGTTAAAGAAAGAAGGTCTTTAGAATATGTCTAAGCCCCGTTAGCTCAATTGGTAGAGCAATGGCCTTTTAAGCCAGTGGTTGGAGGTTCGAGTCCTCCACGGGGCACAAATTGTTCTTTTACATTTGAAAGGGGCATGAGATGAAGATAATCCACAAAACCTTATTTCTAATTTCGGTTTACAGTATGGGATTTCTGTTGGGAACATCAATGCTTTTGCTTAGAATGTTGGGCATAGTCAAGGTTAGGAATTGGAATCGTTTTCCTGCTTTTTGCAAAAATCAGGACTTCTTTAAGAATGGATTAATTGTTGTTGCAAACCACCCTTCTTTGTTGGATCCTTTGTTGGTTTCCGCCTTGTTTTTTAAGCATTATTTTTGGCATCCATTCAGGCTTTCTCCCTGGAATATTCCAGATGAGGCCAATTACCGAAACTGGTTTTGGAAGTGGGCGTCAGCCAGAATAATATGGTTGGACAGGTCAAGCCCTCAAAAATCAAGAGAAGCCTTTAGAAAAGCCAAAAGAGTGTTGGGTAATGGCGGAATACTCATTATTTTTCCAGAAGGAGGAAGAACAGAAGGGGGGCATACCTCTCCTTCTAGTAGTAACGGCTTTTTTTATAGCAGGACAAGAGGAAATAAAATAAGGCCGTTAAAACAAGGAGTTGGTTTGTTGGCCAAAAGCACAAATGCTCCGGTCTTGCTTGTTTGGGGTCAGGGGGCAGCAGAAATAATGCCCAATCGTCCAGACAGACTTTATTCTTGGCCCGTGTTTAGAAATGGAAGCGGCTGGAACAGCGTTACCATAAAAATTGGAAGAACACTGCGGTTTAACGGGGGTCAACCAGCAGAAGAAGTAACACAGACAATTGCCTCTAATCTGCTTCAATTGGCAGATGAAGAATAAAACAGCAGGTTATTACTGCCTGCTGTTTCCTTAGGGCTCGTAGCTCAGCTGGTCAGAGCACGCGCATGGCATGCGCGGGGTCGGGAGTTCGAATCTCCCCGAGTCCACCATAACAGATTTTCCTGATTTTTTACGCCGACCGAGCCGTTGGCTCGGTGTATAATAGGCAGAGAATAAAGGAAATTCCAAGGTTTTTTGAAGGTGATTGAAAGTCGGCTGTCCGCGATTTCGCGGTTCAAGCCGATTTTTTGTAGAAAAT
>Ga0272441_10002218_pt1 | contig 39917 bp, 39 predicted proteins | sample SSMProp6N_FD_193582 | JGI IMG/M metagenome (GOLD analysis project Ga0272441, IMG submission 193582) | Marine sediment archaeal communities from Little Sippewissett salt marsh, Falmouth, MA, United States - SSM-Prop-6N | ecosystem: Environmental > Aquatic > Marine > Wetlands > Sediment ... | reverse complement strand
GCATATCTGGTTAATCAAGCGCGGCACCCCGCCGGAATAGTCCCAAACCTGATCCAGGGCCTGGTCGCTGAAATATCTTGTGTCCGATTGGCTGGCGATCTTAAGGCGGTGCAAAATATAGTTGCGAGTGTCCTGCTCGCTTAGGGGCGAGAGGTGAAAATACACCGCGATGCGCTGCCTGAGCTGCTCGAGCCGGGGCAGCGCGAGCTTTTTCTTAAGCTCCGGCTGGCCCAGGAAAATGATCTGGATCAATTTCTCGCTCTCGGTCTCAAGGTTCGAGAGCATGCGCACCTCCTCGAGGACCGCCGCGGACAAGTTCTGCGCTTCATCTATAATAAGGACCACGTTGCGGTCCAGCCTGAGCTGCTCGATGAGATAATGGTTGAGCTGGCTGAGGAGCCGGGACTTGCTGCCGGGCTTGTAATCCACGCCCAGATCCTCCAGGACCGTGCACAAGAGGTCCTTGGCGCTTAAATGCGTGTTGGTGATATGCGCGGTCTCGGTCTGGTTATCAAGCTGGTTTAACAGCGTGCGGCAGACCGTGGTCTTGCCCGAGCCGATCTCGCCGGTGATGACCACAAACCCCTTGCGCTCCTTGATCGCGAACAACAGCGAGCTCAAGGCCTCGGTGTGCTTGGGGCTCTGATAAAAAAAATGCGGGTTCGGCGTTAAATTGAACGGGGCTTCCGCAAAACCATAATGGGCGTTGTACATATCGGTCCTTTCTTTAAAATTATGAATGATGAATAATGAATGATGAATTAACGTCAACGTCCTCGCTAACCAAGCTTTTTATCGGTGCTTTTTGATGTTCATTCATAATTCATAACTCATAATTCATAATTAATAATTATTTCCCTTGTGCTGTTTTGACGATCGCTGTCAACATCCTCAATATTTCATCACATTCATTAATAAGACTTTTAATTTTTTCCTTTTTGGCTTTTTTAAATTCTGAAAACAACCTCAACCAATACTTCGTTTCGCGCGCCTCTTTCTTGGCTATATTCATGCCATGAATAAAATCGGCCTTAGAAATCCCTCCTTGTGCCTCTTCAATATTAGCCCCGATCGAAGTCCCGGATCTTATAACCTGCTTCCCTGCCGTAAAACGCAATTCATCTTTATCTAGAGAAAGAACAAACCTTATTATCCTTTTTGAAAATTCAAAAGCCTTTTCCTCTATTCTTGCTTTCTTCTCCATCCTTTGCGCCCTTTCTTTAAAATTATGAATTATAAATTATGAATTATGAATGAACGTCAACGTCACCGCTAAGCAAGCTTTTCATCGGTGCCTTTTGGTGTTTATTCATAATTAATCATTCATCATTCATAATTATTAGCCGCCCTTGACTTTCAATTCATAATTCATAATTCATCATTCATCATTCATAATTATTATATTATTCCCTTCACCGCAAACGTGATCGCCACGGCCATGGCGCTGACCACGACCGTCAGGAAATAGGCCCATATCAGCCGCTCGCGCTCCTTGCGCAGGGACGCCTGGGTCTGGATCTTGGAAATGGCGCCCAACAGCGGCACGCCGAAAAAGTCCTTGGCCTCCTCGACGTCCAGAAATGACTTGTCCAGGAATTCCAGCCCGAAGATGATGCCGAATCCCAGCAGCAGCCCGCCGAACATGCCGGCCAGTGAGACCATCATCTTATCAGGCTTAAACGGTTCCAGGGGGATGCGCGGCGGGTCCAACACCGTGTATTTGGTCCCTTCCTTCGAGGCCTGCAGCCGCTGGGTGATCTTGGCGGTCTCGAGCCGGGAAAGCAGGGTGTTATAGATCTTTTCGTTGACCGCGCCGTCGCGGGCCATGACGTTCTCCAGATTATCCACCAGCATGAGCTGGACAGTGCTCTTCTCGGCGGCCTGGGCCGGCTGCGCCGGGTTGGTGCCGGGACGCGAGGCCTGCACGGCCCTGCCTTCCAAATTGTCCAGCGCGCTCTGGATGCTCTCGATCAAGGGGCTCGAGCTTTCCATGGCCAGGCGGTCCGGTTCGGTATATTCCAGGTTGGCCTCATGCAGTTCCTTTCTCTTAAGATCGATGCGCTCGCGGAATTGCCTCACCAAAGGGTGCTTTTCGGTCGAGTCCACCAAGAGCTCATCCAGCTGATCCTGAAGCCGCGCGATCTCGGCCGACATGATCTTCCCTTTATACACGTGCAGCTGCTCCTCGATAAACTTGATCGCGTCCGCGGTCTCTTCGTCCTGGAGCTTTTTGTTGCGTTCAATAAATATGTCCGTGATGGTCTCAACGACTTTCTGGGTCATGATGGGGTCTTTGTCAACGAAGGAAAGGTAGATGATGTTGCGGCCCCGCGCGCGGATATTGATGCGCTTGCGGATGCCGAGGATCAAATCCTCAAAGCCCTTGGTGGTCCTGACCTCCCGGGCCATATTGAGCCGCTCGACGAGCTCCTTGAGCGAGTTCCAGCCCAGCATGGATTCGCTGAGGGTCGCCAGCCGCTGCTTCATGGTGGAGGAAACCGCGATCCCGCCGAAAAGCGGGTTGTCGCTCTTGCCCTCCTCGACCATGATGACCGATTCCGAGCGGTACTGCTTGGGCATGATGACCGAGGCGCACACGCCCGCGGCCAGGCCCAGGATCGTCGGGATGATCAACAGCTCCTTGCGCCTGAAAAAGATCTTTAGATAGTTCATAATTGGAAAGTCGTTGCTTGACATCATGATTGGTACCTGCCTTTGTTAAGTGTTGCGGGTTGTTAGTTTGCCAGCGCCCCAGTTCCCCGGCCGCCAGTTCCCCGGTCGGTGGTCGCCCGGCCGCCAGTTCTCCAGTCGCCAGCTCCCCGGCTGCCAGTCGCTCAGCGCCCCAGTTCCCCGGCCGCCAGTTCTCCGGCCGCTAGTTCCCCGGTCGGTGGTCGCCCAACCGCCAGTTCCCCGGTCGGTGGTCGCCCAACCGCCAGTTCCCCGGCCGCCAGTTCTACGGCCGCTAGTTTTCCGGCCGCTAGTTCCCCGGTCGGTGGTCGCCCGGCCGCCAGTTCTCCAGTCGCCAGCTCCCCGGCTGCCAGTCGCTCAGCGCCCCAGTTCCCCAGCCGCCAGTTCTCCAGCCGCCAGTCACTCAGCGCCCCAGTTCCCCGGCCGCCAGTTCCCCAGTCGCCAGCTCCCCGGCTGCCAGTCGCTCAGCGCCCCAGTTCCCCAGCCGCCCAGGTTCCCAGTTCCCGAACACTATGTTTTATTTATTCTTTATGTTTTATCTCCAAATTCCTTCTCCCTTATCACTTACCACTTAGCACTTACCTCTAAATTTAAAACCCTGCTCCGGTCGCGGTTCTCCCTAAGCCGGCCGCCTGGCCGACCGGGGTTGTGATCGGTGAAAGCGCCCGCGCCGCCTTGGTCAGGAACGTCGGCGGAATATACAGCACATCCCCGGGCCGCATGGTATCGTTCTCCCTTAAGTCGCCTTCGTAGAGAAGGGCGTAAACATTGATATCTTTTTTGACCGCGTTGCCGTCGTCCGACGGTGTGATGAGCTTGCTCTTTTTGGTGATCCCGCTGAGCATCGGCAGGCCCGCCTGCATCAGGGCCTCGCGGACAGTGATCGTGTCCCCGCGCATGTAGATCTTGCCCGGGTTGTAGACCTCCCCGACGACGTAAATGACCTTGCTGTTGTAGCCGGTGATCTTGACGTTCACCTCGGGGCTGATGATGTATTCTGATAATTGCTGGGCCAGGACCTCCTTGGCCTGGTCCTTGGTCAGCCCGGCGATCTTGACGTCGCCCACGAACTCGTACTGGATCTTGCCTTCCTTGTTGATCGCAAACTCGCCGCTGACCTCCGGGTGGCGCATGACCGAAATGCTGATGACGTCCATCGGGCCCAACGTGTAGCGGCTGGATTCGATAGTCGGCACATCCGTGTCCGTCGTGACCCCGGTGGCCGCCAGGATCTTTTGAATATCTTCCTGGCTGAGGTTATCTTTGTCCGCAAGCCGCTCGGCTTCTTGCGCGCTGGGCTGGATCCCCTGGGCTTCGGAGCCCTGGGTCACGACCCCGTAATTCTGGCCCCAAGCCGGGCCGCTGACCACAACCGCCCAGCCCAAACTCAAGGCGATCGTTACGAGGGCCTGTCTTCTCTTAATAATATGTCTCATTGCTTTTCTCCTTTAAATTTTATTAACGCCGGCCGCTGTCCTTGTGGCGGCCTGCTGCCGCCGTCGAGCCGGTCCCTTCCAACGGCCTGCTGCCGCCGTCGAGCCGGTCCCTTCCAACGGCCTGCTGCCGCCGTCGAGCCGGTCCCTTCCAACGGCCTGAGCCTGGCCCGCGACGCGCGTTTGTTCGTTTGTGTTACACATCAAACAAGGCCTCGTGGAAGTCCCTGATCTGGGCAACGTCGCTCTCGTCGTAAACACGCCAGCCACGCCAATCCCTTTTAGGCTTGCGGATCTTGCCGGTCTTTTCCCAGCGCGCCAAGGTCTTGGTGCTGATGCCGATCGTGTCCGCGACTTCTGTGATCGTCATGCGTCTTTTCACTTTCTTACCTCCGTCATTTGAATAGTAATTATTTTTAATCATAATGGCTAAATCCTTTTGATAAATTATTGAATTGGTGACAACCTGTGCAACAATATTAAGCAATTAGCGTGCCAGGTTCCCTGACGGAAAAATAAAATCTGCGTGAATTCTTATCTTATTTATTTACAAATAGTTAAGCCACATTCCCGGTCATCACTTAAACTTGCCGGTCTGGCTTTGTGTGACCTTGTGTTGCGCAGAATAAACATCCCTGTCCAGTACAGACTAGGACATTCATGGAAAATTCATTATACCAGCTATTTACGGAATGTCGAATTATTTAGTCATCAAAAATACGTGGACAGGGGGCAAAAGCAAGGGATAAGGGGCAAGGGAAAACATTGCACAATTTTCTCCTATAGGCCTATATATTCCTGCGCCCCAATAACTTACCACTAATCACTAAACACTACCCTGCCAATGACACTACCCACTGGCCCCTTAGCCACTGACCTCTGACCACTGACCACTGACCACTAACCACCGACCTCTGACCACTGACCTCTAAGCCCCGACCTCTGACCACTGACCTCTAACCACTGACCTCTGACCACTGACCTCTAAGCCCCGACCTCTGACCACTGACCTCTAACCACTGACCTCTAACCACTGACCTCTGACCACTGACCTCTAAGCCCCGACCTCTGACCACTGACCTCTAACCACTGACCTCTGACCACTGACCTCTAAGCCCCGACCTCTAACCACTGACCACTGACCTCTGACCACTGACCACTAACCACCGACCTCTGACCACTGACCTCTAACCACTAACCTCTCACCACTGACCTCTAACCACTAACCTCTAACCACTAACCTCTGACCACTTATCACTTACCACTAACTGGCAACTATTTGCTATGCGCTTATCCCTTGTGGTATACTTCTTGCATATGAGAATCAAAACCGCGGCCATCCAAACCCAAAAACAGATCCTGGCCCCACGCATGCAGCAGTCGATCGAGGTCCTGCTCTTGTCTGTCATGGAATTAAACACAATGATCGAGCAGGAGCTGGAGACCAACCCGCTTCTGGAGGTCGATGAGATGCGCACGCAGGAGCTGTCGTGCGAATCCGAAGAGGCCAAGCAAGAGATCGATCAAAAGATCGATAACCTGGATACCCCCTACCACCATGATGACAAGGTCACGCGCAAGGACCAGCATCAGCGGCCCCTCAGTTATGAGGAAAGCCTGGAGGGCCTGCTCTTGCGGCAGCTGTGCGTGGATGTACGCGACCCGCTTAAGCTCGAGATCGGCCGCTTGATCATCGGTAATATAGATGAAGACGGCTACCTCAACATATCCTGCGAGGAGATCGCCGAATTGTTGACCATTGAGGATGTCTCGATCGTGGAGGCGGTGCTCTGCATCATCCAGGATTTTGAACCGCTCGGCATTGCCTCGCGCGACATCAAGGAATGCCTGCTTAAGCAGATCAGGGCCAAGGCCACCAACGGCACGGATATTGAGGACGACCTGGTCTTTCGCATCGTTCATGAATGCCTGGATGACCTGGGGCACAAACGCTTTAAGGAGATCGCAAAAAAGTTATCCGCCAGCGTGGATGAGGTCAAGGCCGCGGCCCAGATCATCGCCACCTTTGAACCCAGGCCGGCGCGCAATTTCAGGCCGATCGACCCCAACATTTACCTTAAACCCGATATTATCATTAAGAAGGATGCGGATGACAGGCTTGAGATCATCATCAACAACGAACACCTGCCGGCCCTGCGCATCAACGGCCGCTACAAGGCCATGCTCAAGGGCGGCAAGCTTTCCGCCAAGGAAAAGGAATTTGTTAAGGAACAGCTTCGCAACGCGGTCTTCTTTATCCGCAGCATCGAGGCCAGAAGCCAGACCATCCGGGGCATCGCCGAGGTCATCACCGCAACCCAAAAGGAATTCTTTGACAAGGGCCATTTATGCCTCAAGCCCATGTCGCTTAAGGACGTTGCCCACAAGGTGGACCGCAACGAATCCACGATCAGCCGCGCGATCCAGAACAAATACATTGATACGCCCCGCGGGCTTTTCCCGCTAAAATATTTCTTCTCCCAGGGTGTCGGCCGCGGCGCCGCCGCCGACGGCAGCGGCGGCAACGGGCATCCTAACGGCATCTCCAACCGCAGCATCAAGGAGGAGCTCAAGGGCCTGATCGAGGACGAGGATAAATCCAGGCCCTTAAGTGATCAGGACCTCCAGGCCATCCTTAAAGAAAAGGGCATCAAGGTCGCCCGGCGCACCATCAGCAAATACCGCCAGCAGCTCCACATCCTCCCCTCCCATCTACGCAAACAATAATCCGGGACAGGTACATATTTTTCCGGGACAGGTACATATTTTTCATCCTTGCGACGACTATCTGTCATTGCGAGGCCCAAAGGACCAAAGCGATCTGAAAAAGAAATGATGGCTTCGCTATCGCCCGCCATGACGCCGCCTCGCAAGGACACCGCTTCGCCAATAATTGGGCAGTGAAAAATAGGGAACTGTCCCCAATTAAATATGTATCTGTAACGAATTTAATGTATAATTGTTCCTATGACAAAATCGTTCGCGCTGGCCCTGATGCTGATCGCAGCCTTGGGTATCTTGGCGATGCTGATCGCCACCCAGACCGGCATGGACATCTGCCATGACTCGGTCATTTACCTTTCCGCGGCCCAAAATTTACTCAGCGGCTTGGGCCTGAGCCATTATAATTCCAGCGCCCAATTAGTTCCTCTGACCAACTACCCTCCCCTGTTGCCGTCTTTACTGGCCTGGCTAACGCTACTGGGCCTGAAGGGTGTCCATGCCTTTCGCTTCCTTAATACAGCCATCTTCGGCGCCAACATCGCCCTGGCCGGCTGGCTGGTCTTTGGCTGCACGAAAGACCGGATGTTCGGCCTGCTGGCCGCCATTCTGATCGCGGGCAATATCGATATGCTGGGCATGCACAGCTGGGCCATGAGCGAAGGGTTATTTATCTTCCTAACATTAAGCGCCTTTGGCCTGCTGGCCGCCTACCTTACAAACGACAAACCAAAAATCCTGATCGCCTGCGCGTGCATTATGGCGCTGGCCTGCCTGACCCGATATGCCGGGCTTGCGAACGTGGCCGCCGCGCTGGCGGTCCTGCTCTTTGTGAATAAAAAATCCCTACGCCAGCGCCTGCTCGAGACAACAGCCTTCGCCCTGGTGAGCATGCTGCCCTCTGTCATCTGGTATCTGCGCAACTTATCCCTGACCGGCAACGCCACCAACAGGCACGCGGGCCTGCATCCCGTCGCCTGGCTGCATCTTAATTCAAGCCTGAGCACGGTCTCGGGCTGGTTTGTCCCGCGGACATGGCCCTATGGTGTGCGCGGCTCTGCGGTGGCGGCGGTCCTGGCTCTCCTTGCGGCCTGGATCATCTTTCGCTGGCACATAAATAAAAAACAAGGCGCGCCTGCATCTGCGCCGGGCCAGTCTTCTGTCCAGTCTTCGGCCCAGCCTTCGCCCCTGCCATATGTCTTGATTATTTTTATCCTGGTCTATCTGCCGTTTCTGGCGGCCACCATCACCTTTTTTGACGTGACCACCCCCATGGATCCCCGGCTGCTCTCCCCGGTGTTTGCCGCCGGGTGCGTGGCGGCCCTATGTCTGCTGCATAGGCATTTTATCGAGGAAAAAAGATCCGCGTGGGCCGTGGGCCTGGTCATCATAGCCTGCCTGCTTCTCATGGCTTCTTATATGGTGCGCGGCGCGGTATGGGTCAGTCAGCATAAGGATGATGCGATCGGCTTTTCATCGCGGCGATGGCAACGCTCACGCCTGATCCAGGCGGTCAGGGCTCTGCCCAAGGACGCGCCGGTCTATACCAACCAGGTGACAGCTGTCTATTTCTTGACCGGCCGGCCAACGATAATCATCCCCGAGACATACGGGCGCTGCACCATGGCGGAAAACCGTAATTATCAAAAGGAATTAGACAGGATGGTTAAGGGCATCAAGGACAAGAACGGCATTTTGGTGTACTTTACGGATTTCTCTCACTTCTCCCATTATCCCAGCGAGCTGGAACTGACGCAAAAGTATCCCCTGACCCTCCACCTTAACGCCCAGGACGGCAATATTTATAAATAGGGACAGCTCCTATTTATTTGTTCCCTATTTATTTCCTATTTCTTTTTATACCCCCAAAACAGCCCCTAATAATTCGGGACAGGTACATATTTAAATATGTACCTGTCCCCCTTTTTTTGAACTATCTAAACATGTTATACTTAAAATATGACTATTAGTAAAAGGATTTATATTATACACAAGTGGACGGTGACCTTATGTATCATCGGATTCTTTTTGTCTGCCCAGATCGGATTGTCCTTTCCCAACACGGTCTATGCCCAGGACCTATCTGATCTACCCAAACCGGGATCAAGAGTTGCGTTAAGTTCACAATATAACGCGCCTTTTCTCAAAGGCATCACGATGCATCCTGAAAATCCGTTCCGTTTTGATTTCATTATTGACCGCGGCCATTCCGACATACACGGCATGGCCCTCAAGCCAGAATCGACAAAACTGATCAAATACTTCTTGGCGTCTTTAACAATACCCGAGGAGGAACAGTGGGTCAACTTGTCCCCTTATGAAAAAAAACGGATTATCCCCGAAGCCTTGGGCCTGACGGAATTGGGACGCGACATGCTGGCTCAGGATTATCTGCTTAAACAGTTGAGTGCCTCACTGATCTATCCGGAAGAAGAACTCGGAGAGAAGTTCTGGGAGGATGTCTATCACAAGGCCTATGACGTATACGGGACGACTGAGATCCCGGTCAATACGTTCAACAAAGTTTGGATCGTCCCGGATAAAGCCGTGGTGTATGAGCACGGACAAACGGCCATCATTATCGAAACCCGGCTTAAGGTCATGCTGGAGGAAGATTACCTGGCCATGAGGGAGAACCTTGATAATGACAAGATCGGGACCAATAAACTCGCCCAGGAGGATGTCGCCTCTGTGAGTAATATCTCATCCGATATAGTGCGCACCGTCGTCCTTCCTGAAATAGCCCGCGAAGTCAATCATGGGAAAAATTTTGCCTGTTTACGGCAAATCTATCACTCAATGATCCTGGCCACCTGGTATAAGAACAAATTGAAAGAAACGCTGCTGGCCAAGGCGTATGCCGACCATAAAAAGATTACCGGGATCGACCTCAAGGACAAAGCGATCAAGGAAAAAATCTTTCATCAATATCTCGCGGCATTTAAACGCGGCGTTTATGATTATATTAAAGAAGACTACGATCCCTATGCCGATCGGATGATCCCCAGGAAATATTTTGCGGGGGGGTTGTTCGGCGGCACCCAGCTAAAGAAGGCCCTGGTCACCGTCGATGCCACAAACCACGCCTTGAGACTTGCTGAGGCATCCCCGACGAATGAAGACGGTTTTGACATTGTCAGCGCCGATCTGCAACCGGTGAATGTCAACGGAATGGAAGTGCTCCGGCTTTTTTTGAAAACGCAGGTCGCCGAACTGATGCCCCAAGCCGTTCGTCTGGGAGTCTTAGACGAGGCCCTTGCCGTCGATGATCTATCGGACCGCGCCATGCTGGAGATCTTATCCGGGATACTGGTTCAAAAGGGTGAAGCCGAGGTTGTCCCGATAGAAGTGAGTGCCGAAACCGTGCAACAGCGCATCAACCAACTACAGGCCACGGGGATCTCTCAAGCGGAAGGGATTGAATTTTCTCCCAACGAGGTATTGGGGATCAGGATCAAGGGTGATGCCGTCACAAGCGATCCGCTGGCCAGGAACCTAAAGGCCCTGCTTGTTAATCCGGAAGGTGTCCATATCGGCGGCCTTAATTTCCCCGCCACGGGTGTCGTGGAGGGCTCCCGGGGCAAAGGCCTGATCATTATGTTCGAGGAGCAATGGAATGATCCACTGATCTCTGAGCATGAAACGATCGAGCTCGGTTTGGTGCTGAGCAACCCCCAGCGCTTCCCTAACCAGGCTGGGGCCTGGGCGGCCGCGCATGATTTAACTGTCCGGATCATGGCCCAGGGACAACCAATCGACCACAGCACGCTTGCGGCCTACCAAGGCACCATCGGGGCGGCGATCTTCCGCGACGGGCAAGGGATATCTTTCGAGGATCTGGGCCCTGACGAGCGGGATTTAGGGCTACAACAGATGAGAGAATATTTAGGCCGCCTGGAACAAAGTGAGGAGTTGTTTGATCCAGACGAAAATCAAGATGCTGTAGCGCAGCGCTTGGATTATAACGTCGGCTTTGCGTCATTGCTGGGCCGGATCCTGGCGCGCTATCATGCCCGCAGCGACGTTGCCAAATTACCCGGAGCGGAAATCCATATTGCCCGCCGGGAATTGGCCCTGGCCGAGGGGAAAACCCCAGCCGATATAGCCCTGGATGAATTCAGGGAATTTGTGACAATGGCTAAAAGGCAACACCCGGATATTGCGGCCATGATCGGCCAATACGACGAGGGTTTGATCAAAATGGCCGAAACAGTTGATGGCGAGTCTAGTGCGCATGCGCTGGGCTATTCGGACAGATTCGCCTGGCACTTTGATAAATTGCCCAGGACTCTTATGAGTCAAAATATTATCGCTGCTCGTGAGATAATGGGACAGGGGCTTTCAAATGAGGAACTCATCGCTTTGTTCCGTCGCGAGTTTTATCCGAGAATTGTTATCCCGGCGCTGGATAATCTTGTGGCTCAAGCACAAATCAATGATATGGAGGATCTGAACTTTACGGAAATCCAGAGGGGCGTCGCTAGCATGGTGGATTATGTTGATAAGATCAGAAGTGGGGATATCGATTTTTATCTCGCTACGGGAGCTGAGATCGCCAATCAGATTGGAATTATTACCCGGGCCTTTGAACTTATGTATGATGCATTTATCCGGCCGCAGGATACGCTGACCGATTATTATCGGGTATTGGGTATCCCCAGGGATGCTTCTGCCGATGAAATTCGGGCGGCATTCTTGCGCCTATGTCATGCCACATTGACCTCGGGGACCATAACAGAATCCGATCAGCAGACGGCCCTGATCGAGGCCGTCAGGGCCTTTACCTATTTAAGTATCCCGCAAATGAAAGAGGAGTATGACAAGGTAACCGAAGGCGCCGAGTTTATTGAAGACCAGATGTCGCAGGATGAGGCAATGGGGATCGAGGAGTTCGCCGGCTATGTCCAGGAGCTGGAGACGGCAGCATCAGAAAGGGATTGGCGGGCAGCCCGCCCCCATCAACCGGTCGATCAAGCGGTTGAAGCCCATGGGTGGAAGACAGTAACGGCACGAAAGTTATATGCAGAACTTATGGATCAAGGCAGAACCCGCGATGGTATACATCGGCAAGAGGTGGCACCGGCCAGGATCGCCCGCCGGATTTTATCCCAGGCGCGGGGACAAGAAATTTCCGGCTTGGATGAATTCCGAGAATTTATACAATCGATAAAAGCCGGCCGCCCATTTTATTCGCCGAAATGGATCATTGAGGCGGATAATCCGAAAAACATGGCCTACTTATATGGATTTAGTGAGGCATTTACCCCTTACGTTATGAAATTTTATCAACTTTGGCAAAGCGGCCTGTGGCAGACACAATATTACCGTCTCAACGCACAGCAGGCCCTGGTCGCCGTAGGCAATCTGGTGATAGCTCAGGCCGAGATCGAAAATTTCACAGAGCTCAGCGAAGAAGATATGCGTCAAGGCATACAGGAGTTTCGAAACTTTGCCATGGGATTACAGCGGGATGCGAGCAAATTGGATCTTAGCAAGTCCGGTCTCGAAGTGGCCCTGGAACAAAGAATTACGTCCAGGGGATTTGAATTGCTTTATGATATTCTCAAAGACCTGTGGCGTGAGCGGCGGTTGGACGCCGTGCTTTCTTATAGCGAGCAAGAGAGTCCACCCCCTATTTCTGCGGGAGGGTTCTGGTTCGAGTTGGGTATCATGGCCTATCAACAAACGGGATCACTTCTTCCCCAAGGCATGGCTTTAAGTGATGCGATAGTAGCCAGGGATACATTAGTGCCGCAGATCGCTTCAGAACTTCTGAGTGAATCCCAGCAAATAGCCGCCAACCTACAATCTTCGCAGCCGACGGTGGGGCCCGGCTTTCGTGATTATTATAAGATCCTCGGCGTTACAAATGATGCACGCCCACAAGATATTGATACTGCCTATCAGGCCGCCCGGGGAATGTATCTGGCCCGGATGGATGAAGCCGGCATTCAGTCCTGGTTTGTGCGCAAATCCAAGGCCTATCGTGTGCTGAGCGATCAGGGCTCAAGGGATCTTTATGATCGCGAAGGCGCCCAGGCTGTTGAAGCGGCATTAATGAGACCACACCCGCAACCGCAGCAAGATTCTTCCAGGCAGCGCCCGCCCGGTGGTATCGACATGAATGCTTTGTGGCTGGATCTGCAAATACAGGGGGATGGCACTTCATCAACGCCCCCGGCTACAACCTGGAAAGGGGAAGTCCTTCAGTTCAATGGTCTGACGCCGTTCATTTTCAATATCACCCCCCTGCCGAGCCTCATGCCGTTATTGGGTTGGGATAAGGCCCCGTCGCAGAAATCTTCACAAAAGCTCGGATCTATCCGGTAATTTGGAAAGTTGTATTAATGCGCCTTTTCAAACATACCGCGCAGAGGATTTGTATTCAACATCAACAAAGAAAATCAGCGTATTATTTTATTTGATGATAAAGAATCATCCCTTTCAAAACGGTAACAAGAGAATCGCAGTTATGACATTGCTTGTCGCTTTATCTTCAGAAGACAAATGGCTGGATACCTCGTGGCAGGATTTATATGAATTTGCGATAATCGTTGCCGATAGTAAACCCAAGACTAAAAACATAACCTTAAGTTTTATCGAGTTTTTCATTGATAAAAACACCGTGCCGTATAAATAAAAAATAGGGGGGAATAGGGAACTGTCCCTATTTATGGATGTCGATGGAAGATGGGGGCCGCAACCCCAGCAGGCTCTCGGCGCTGGCAACAATACTCTCAAAATCCAGGCCGCAGTTCTTCAACAACTGCGGGCATGTGCCGTGCTCGATAAATGTATCCGGCAGGCCGATCAGCTTGATGTCGGCCTTGATACCCGCCTGCTGACACGCCTCCAGAACCGCCGAGCCAAATCCGCCCTGCAAGGCGTTCTCCTCGATAACGACCGCCTTGCCGGTGCGCTTAATATGCTCGATGATGGCGGCATCCATGGGCTTGACAAAACGGGCATTGATCAAGGTCGCCTGGATGCCCTGGCGTGACAGCATGTCATGCGCCTTTTGGGCCTGCTGAAAGATCGTGCCGACCGAGACGATCGTGATAGCATCGCCCTCAGCAACGATCTCGGCCCGGCCCAGGGCCAGTTGCTGATAATTATTCTTCTTGACGTTAAAACACACGCCCCTGGGATAGCGCACGGCCACCGGGCACTCCATCGTAAGCGCGGTGTGGACCATGTGCTTGAGCTCATCCTCATCCTTGGGCGCCATCACGACCAGATTCGGGATATGCCGCAGGTAGGATATATCAAAACATCCGTGATGCGTGGGCCCGTCGTTGCCCACCAACCCGGCGCGGTCGATCGCAAAGACCACGGGTAAATTCTGCAGGCACACATCATGAATGACCGCATCATACGCCCGCTGCAGGAATGTCGAATAGATCGCGCACACCGGTTTAAGCCCCCCGCGCGCCAGGCCCGCGGCAAACACGACCGCATGCTGCTCGGCGATGCCCACATCAAAAAAGCGCTCGGGAAATTTCTTCTTGAATTGCGACAGGCCGGTGCCGTCGGGCATGGCCGCGGTGATGGCCACGATCCGGCTGTCACAGGCCGCCAGATCCACCAGGGTATCGGAAAATATCTCGGTGAACGTCTTATCCGTCTTGGCGTTCAGGCCCTGGCCGTTATGCACATTAAAGGGATTCACCCCGTGGTACTTGGGCTTGTTCTCCTCGGCAAAAGAATAGCCCTTGCCCTTGATCGTGCGCAAATGAACAAGCGTGGGGCCCTTGATCCCGCTGGCATCCGTGAACGCCTCGATCATGGCATTGATATCATGCCCGTCGATCGGGCCGAAATAATCAAACCCCAATTTCTCGAACAAAAGCCCGGGGGAGCCCACATCCTTTAAATAGCTCTTGAGCAACATCAACCGGTCCCTGAGCCCATCCCCCTTCTCAATGAGCTCATTGATCGTCTCCTTGATATGCTTATAAATGTCCGTTGTCTCAATGCGGTGCGTATAGTTGGACAGGGCGCCGACGTTCTCGGAGATGGACATGCGGTTATCGTTGAGGATGACCATGATCTGGGTATCGAGGAAACTGGCCTGGTTGATGGCCTCCAGCGCATTGCCGCCGGTCATGGACCCGTCGCCAATAACCGCGATCACGCGGAATTTCTCGCCCTTGTGGTCCCGGGCCTTGGCAATGCCGAGGGCCGCGGATATGGATGTCGAGGCATGGCCCGCGCCAAAGATATCATGCGCGCTCTCGGCAATCTTGGGAAACCCGCTTAAGCCCTTGTACTGGCGCAGGGTAGGAAAGGCCTCGCGCCGGCCGGTCAGGATCTTATGCGCGTAGCATTGATGGCCGACGTCCCAGATGATCTTGTCATGCGGGCTGTCAAAGAGATAATGCAGCGCGAGCGTCAGGTCCACCGCGCCTAAGGAGGCGCCCAGATGCCCGCCGGTCTTCGCGACATTCTGGATGATGAAATGGCGCAGCTCGTCGGCAACGATATCAAGGTCCTTAAGATCCAGTTTCTTAAGGTCGATCGGGCCGTTGATCGTATCCAATAATGTTATCTTTTTGTGTGCCATTGCAGGGTATCAATTTTTAGAACGGGGCATTAGGACCTGAATATTAGTGGTCTATTATACCAAAAACCTTACAAATGCAAAATAATAAATGGGGACAGTTCCCTATTTCGAAATAGGGAACTGTCCCGAATTTTCAACGGGCGTAGTCGTCCTCGAGCCGGACAATATCCTCCTCTGATAATTCCTGGCCGCAGGCCACCTCAATGAAGATCAGGTCGTCATCCGCGGTATTGCAGATGCGGTGCACGGCCCCCAAGGGCACGTCCACCACATCCCCGGCGTTGATGGCGATCTCATTTTTATCAATGATAACGATGCCGCTGCCCTTGACCACGATCCATTTCTCGCTGCGCTGATGATGCTTCTGCAGGCTCAAACGGCAGTGGGGCTTAACCAAGACACGCTTGACCCAGACGCCGGATTCCTGGTACATCTTAAAATAATAGCCCCATGGGCGCTCTGATACGGTATCTCCGTTTTGCATATATTCTCCTTATGATCAATGCTGCCAAGAAACCTTGACGATTACCATTTTATTTCATTATAAATAATTTTCAATGACATTCAAGACCATCTCGGACCTGAGCTTGTTGCCGAAAACCCCGGCCCTGATCTTGAGCCGCGTCGATCTCTCCGTCAGGGCATCCACGTAGATCTTGAGGCTCTGCCCGTCGGAGAATTCCGAGCGGAAACGGCCGGTCAGCCGGTCGCGATCCTCCCTGGTCATCTCCAGGCGCAGGTCATCGATCGCATCCACAACCGCATCCTGCACCACCGCGGACGGCTGCATGTACTCCTTGACCAAGGCGCCGCTGACCCAGGCATAACCGCCGGCCCCCGCCGCCGCGCCGACCAACAGGGCCCAGCATCCGGACAGGGACATCACCATCATTAATAAAACAGCCAGATACCCGGTCTTTGTGAAAAAATTATTCATGCGCATCCTCCCCTATCAACCCTTGTGAGGGTGTGTTTAATTCCTAACCAGCTGCAGGATCTGCGGCAGGGCCTTGCGTGCCGCATCCTCCCCCTTATCGATCAGCTCATCGACCTTGTAGAGCTCGAACCAGTTAAAATCCGATAGATCCGGGTGGATCACCACATCCGCATGCCTGGCACTCTCCTGGGCGATCACATATTCCGATGCCTGCAGGCTGTTGACAATAATATCCGAAATCCCCGGATAGAAAATACGTTTCATGCCGCGCTTGAGGCGCACGGCAAAAAAATACAGCGGCCGCATCCAGAACGGGCACTTAAGCTTCTCTTTTTCCTTCTGCAAGCGGGCCGCATACCCCTGGGTCACATCGGCGGGCGACTGCAGGACATTGATGGCGATGATCTTGTGCACCCCCAAGGCAACCAGCACATTGGTCGGCAGGGGGTTGAGCACGCCCCCGTCGATAATGATCTTGTCATTGACCAGCACCGGCTTGATGATGCCGGGGATCGCAATGCTCTGGCAGACCGCATCCACGATCGATCCCGAACCAAGGACCTGCTCCTGGCGCTTGACAAGGTCATAGGAAACGATCTTAAGGGGGATGCGGGTGCTGTAAAAATTCTTATGGCCTATCTTCCTAAGCAGCCAGCGCTTGATGGCCCCGCCGGCCATAAAACCGGAGATAGGAATGATCGGATCGAACAGTTTTAGGCATTTGACCTTGCGGTCAAACTCATGGGCCAGAAGGCTGATCTCGCGCACGCTCATGCCCACGGTCCAAAACGCGCCCAAGAGAGCCCCCATGCTCGAGCCGACCACTATATCGACGGGGATGCGTTCCTCCTCAAGGACCTTGAGGATGCCGATGTGCGCCAGGCCCAAGGCCGCGCCGCCGCCCAGGACCAGGCCGACCATGACATTGCCGATCTTGCGCGCGATCTTGCGCACCTCCCTGGCGTACTGGCTCTCGGGACCGGGCACGCGCACAAAAAGATCTTCGGATTCCATGGCGTGGGTAAGATCCGTGCTTTCAATATTGCCGAGCTTGGCAAAAACATCGTAATCAAGCTGGCGGTTCAGATATTCATAAGACAGGAAACCGGCCCCCTCCTGCCCGCTGACCAGGACCAAAATATTATCGTGATTAAAATTCTCTTTAAGGCTCGTCTCAAGCTTATCCAAGACCTGGCGGGTTTGCCGGATATCGTCAGGCCCCGTTTGGGTGACGATATGGATCAAATCCGACTGGGTGAGGGTCTCAAGGACGATCTCGTCCATTTCATTGGGCAGGTCCACGACCACATAATGATAATCGTTGACCAAGGTGGTGACAAAGTGGCTGATCTGGCGTTTAATCTGCTCGTCATTCGGATCGAAGCTCACATTCAGCCGGTCAACGTCGATCGCGCCGGTGGCCACCCGGGCGATGATCTTACCATAGTCGCCGACGATATCCTTAAGGTTCAGCGGCGTCTGTTTCCACTGCGGGCAGGCGAGCATGGCATCCAGGTCCGGGCCCTTGCCGTCGGCATAATAGTAGCTGGGCACGATGTTGACCAGGATGACCTTTTTGTCGGTCTCGCGCTTGAGGCTCAGGGCCAGATTAAGCGCGTAGGTGGAGCTGCCCGTTCCCTTGACGGGGCTGTAGACCGAGACGATCGTGCTTTCAAAGATGCGCTTGACCGGAAAATTTTTATGCCGCAGCCGTTGCGAGAGCCGGCGCGAGAACATCAGTCCCAGCTGCGGCACGTTTTGGACGATATTGTGGAAATCATCTTTCTCGATCTGCAGCACGACCGTGGTATTGATCGCCTGGAAGCTCAAGCTGTGGCCTTCCCCGGTAAACAGCGAGATGATGCCGAAATACATGCCCCGATGCAAAAACTCCACGTTGGTCTTGTGGCCGGCGGCATCATGCGCATAGGCCTGGATGCGGCCGGAGACCACGCAGTAAAAATAATCCGGCGGGTCACCCTGGTTGCGGATCTGCTCGCCCTTTTTGTATTCGCATAGCTGGGCCTTGTGGGCGATCTTCTGCAAGTCGAACCAATTGAGCTTGCTGAAAATCGGGATCTGCTGGATGATGGTGTAACGGTCAAAAAATGATGGGGTGCCGGTCATTATTTTTAAGTTAATTGGATTTTTTTGGGTTTATAAATTTTAGTATACGGATAAAGGGCCAAAAAATCAACCATTCTTGACGCTATTCCCGCTTGGGTTGCAGAACCGCCAATGTCTCGATATGCCGGGTGCGCGGGAAGAAATCGAACGGGATGATCTTAGTCAGGGTCCAGCCCTGTTGCTGAAGATGGGCGACATCCCGGCGCAAGGCCTCGGGCTGACAGGAAAGGTAGAATAAGGCATCGAGCCCGTGCAAGGGGCCCAGGATCTTAAGGGCGTGGCGGCTTAAACCGTTTCTGGGCGGGTCGATAATGGCGACATGTTTTGGGGCGGCGTGTGGATCCGGCGGACGGCGCAATGGGGCCAGACGTGTCTCGTGGCCTTCCAGAAATCCGCTCAAGACCTCGCAATTATCCAGGCCGTGGTGCGCGACGTTGTAGTGGGCCACCTTGGTGGCGTGCTTGTTCTCTTCGATCATCACAACCTGCGCGACCTCTCTAGCCAGCATAACGCCGAAGAGCCCTACCCCCGCGTAGAGGTCCCACAGCACGGTCTGCTTATCAAAGGAATGCAGCGCCTTAAGACAGCTAAAGAGCTGCGGCAGGATGCCTAAATTCGCCTGAAAAAATGTCTCCAGCGAGTAGAACACTTTTTTGCCGTCGATCTCAGTAAATAAATAATCCGCCTCTCTCTGCCTGAGCGAGCGGCGGCCAATGCCGCCCCAATACACCCGGCCGTCATCGCCGGTCTTGACGACCAGATTGGCGTTACGCCCCCCGGCGGGCATCCGCGCGCTGGCCTCTTGTTTAAGCTGCGGCAGAAAATCCGAGATCGCCTCCATCGCGATCGGACATTTGTTGACCTCGATCAGGTACCCTTTGGGGGCCGGGGTAAACCCCATAAAGGTATCACCCTTTTTGATGCGCAGGAATTTCATGTCCATCCGCGAGCGGTAATGGTACACCTTGGGGGAAGGGACAATGGGCTGGATGATGTCCTCTGGATGCAGCAGCGCCTCCCCGGGATCCCCCAGCGCATCCCTTGCCTTCGCAGGGCTTGCCCCTGACGGCCCGGCCTTGGGGTGGGCCTGAAATCCTTCCAGCGGGCCCGGCGCCACATCCTGAAACAAGGCACGGATGTGCTGTTCCTTGAGGGCCAGCTCCTTGGCGTAGGGAATGTCCTGGTACTGGCAGCCGCCGCACCGGCCAAAAACATCACACGGGGGAATAATTTTCATAAATTAGGGGACAGCGCCCTATTTCTTCTTTTTCCTGCCGGGTTTTAAATCTCGCAGGATACAATTCATCCTATGTTCCCAGTATACAATAAAGCTATCTGCCGCAAAAGCTTTTCCTTTATGGGTCTTTTTTCTGATTTCTTCATCAACATCTTGCTCTCTATTTAACAAATAGCTCTCCCAATGCCTTTTATCAACAACTGTTGTCTTTTTGATCCTTATATACTTCGCCAGGGGCCTATTAACATGCAATCTAGCGCTCGACCACTTGTAGTCCCAAGGATATTTCACCATATTGGCCCGCACAGGATTCTGCTCGACATATCTTATGGTATAAAATAAATGCTCATCATCTAAAACACAGGATAAGAAACGCCCCTGCCATAAATGCCCGCTTGTTCGCCTCTTATAATTAATATATTGCGCATACCGCATATGTACTGTATTAAACAGCCTGGAGATTCCTTCCCGGTATTCGGGGACAGCCACAAAATGGACATGATTGTTCATTAAACAATAGGCTATGATCGAGACATCGTACTTTGAAGCATATTTGTTGACCCAATAGCAATAGCTGCTGAAATCTTCCTCTCTTTCTAACACGTTTTGACGATTATTACCTCGCTGGATAATATGATGTGCTATTCCCGGAATGATTATTCGAGCTCTTCTAGGCATAAAAAAACCCCATTTCGTTATGGGGTAATTAAATATTTGGGCGGGGATATCGTTATCTAATTATATACTGTCTGCCTGCCTTGTCAATTCTACTTTGCTCCTCGAATTAGGGCGCTGTCCCCTATTCTTGGGCGCTGTCCCCTATTCTTTCCCCTATTCTTTCACCACTATAAATTAAGTTTTTCCCTTCCTTCTTGGCTTTTGATAACGCGATATCCGCGCTTTGGATCAACTCATACCGGCTCGTATTGTGCTTCGTGCATTGGGCGAGACCGATTGAGACGGTTACGGGCCTCTTCGAAACAAGGACTTCAACGGCTTTTTTGATCCTATCGGCTACAATCATCGCATCAGGGATGTCTGTCTCCGGCAAGATAACAACAAATTCATCACCGGCATACCGGCAGACAATATCGATTTCGCGGATATTTTGCTTAAATGCCTTGCTAATTCTTTGAAGCAAAGAATCCCCATCAAGATGGCCAAAAGTATCGTTATAGGACTTAAAATCATCCACATCCACCATAAGCAAGCACAGCGGCCTTTCCGGATGGCGCTTCAATCTTATGATTTCATGGTCTAAGGTCTTCGAAAAATAACGAAAATTATAAATATGGGTCAACGGATCCGTAATGGTAAGGTGCTTTAAGCTCCGGTAGAGCTTTGCGTTTTCCATCGCTACCGCTACCTGCCTAACGATCATGCACAGGATTTTGAGGTCAAGCTCTAAAAACACGCTCCCTTCTCTTGAGTTCTTATCCGCCACGTTAAGAAAACCCATGAGATTGCTGCCTAATTTTATAGGCGCCGAGATGAATGATTTCGTTTGGTATGATTCCCCTTTTGTCCTTAAAAAACGCTTATCACTTTCAATATTGCTGACTAAAACAGGCTTGCCTTCACTGGCGATGATCCCTGCGACCGAGTTTGACCTTCTCAATCCGCCTTCCTCAACGAACTTATCATCTATGCCTTTGTGGCCTTTGATGCAGAGCTCACGCGTATCATAATCAACAAGTATAAAAGAACATTTTTCTGCCTCGAGGACTTCAGCTGTCTTCTCAACCACAAAATCGATCAATTTATTAAGATCAAAGATCGTATTCAGATTCTCCTCAATGCTCAGCACCTTGCTGATCTTATTCCTTTCGAGGGCGACCTGGTCATTTAATTCTTTCAGTCTCATTTCTGCCACTATTCGGTCGGTAATGTCCCGCTCAACGCTGGAAATCCCAACGATATTGCCGAAAGGATCTTTGATCGGGGAAAGCGTCAAGGAAACCTGGATCAAATGCCCGTCCTTATGCTTGCGCGCCGTTTGATAATGATTGATCTTCCTGCCCTTCTTGACCTCATCTAATAAATGCAGCTCGCTATTGACGCTGTCATCGGGGACAAGGCTGTTGGCTGAGTGACCGATTATCTCTGCGCCTGTGTATCCGAATAGATTTTCAGCCGACTTATTCCAGCTGAGAACAATATTCTTTAATGACTTTGCGACAATGGCATCGAAAGACGAATCGACTATCGCCGCCAGCGATGACTTAATAATCCGCACTTTCTTGAAATGCAGACCCCAAATCGCCGCAATCCATATAAGGGCTATGGACACATGCCATATCTTTACTGTCGAAGGTGACAGCCTCCAGCTTACGATAAGCAGTAGAGACGTTATGGCCGCAAAGAAATAAACGCCCCTCTTCTTTTTAAACCTCAAAGACAGCATAATGACAAAAAGATATAAGATCCCACCCACAGTCCATTGATATAAGATATCTAAGGTAAAGACAAAGCCGGTTAGGATAAAACACCAGATAAATTGGCGGCCATCGCTTGACGTGTTATCCCACATATTTTCTCCTCTTTTGGGTCTTATCGATTACGGCTCTTCTTTAATTCAGCTTCTAAATCTGCTATTTTCTTGCGCAGCCCATCGGCTTCTTTGTGTTCAGTGACATCCTTTATGGTAAGCACGATCAACTTCGCACGATTAGCCTCGAGATAAAACCGGCAGGCATTCACAAGCATGGATTTTCTGCCGATACCAGGAAAATCATGGGAGATCTCAAAATTTTCGAAGCTGGTGTGCTTGGGAAGAATATCTTCCAGCAAATGCCTCAGCCTTGGGATATCCCATTGATGGTTCCCAAGAGCATAAATAAATTTACCTTCAGTATCATGTTCGGTGACATTGAAAAACTCATAAAAAGAACGGCTGGCCAAGGCCACCTTGAGGTCCTCAAACAAAATGATCAGAGGGTCATGAACGGCATTGATAATGTGCTGGGTATATTCCAGCGCGTCCTGAACGTGCAGCTCTTTCATTTTCTTTTTGTATTCCAATTAAATACCCTCCCTTTTTTTAATGAAACTAGAGCGGCTTTAATCTTCAATGCTGATGGCGCCGGCCGGACACGCGCCTGATGCAGTGCGGCATTGATCTTCGGCTCCTTTAGGCACTTCTTCAGCATGTGCCACTGCTTTGCCCCCTTCCATCTTAAAAACCTCTGGGCAGGCATTAACACAATCTTGGCTGCCGACACATATGCTCTGATCAACTTTTACTTTCATCGTTAGTCTCCTTCCGTTTAAATACCAATTATGATACCTTCAGATCCTTAGAGCTTTGCCAACTCCCATGACGATTGCATAAGCTGGTAGCAAAAATTGTCCCCCCCTTTTCTGGTTTAAAACTTAAACAAACTTCATGGTGTGTTATATAACCCGAACTTGCATCCTGATCTGCTTCTTCTGTAACAGAAAAATTCGCCCTTCCAAGTCGATAGGGAAATGTCTCGCCCTCGGGACGGAAAAAAAGTGCTATCCAGCCGATATGATGCTCTTTTTGATGAGGATGTGCGATATCTTCTCCAACTGCGGCCCTGACTCGAACAATTTCCCCTTTCTTTACTGAAACTGGCGCTTCGATAATAGGGGCATGGTTTTCTATTTTCCATTCATCGGCTTGAAAAAATTCTTTCACTTCAACCATCACTCACCTCTTTTCTTATTAGAGCCACAGCATTTCATTGAGATCCTCTTTCTTTTTAACGAAACCGATTTCAACAATCCCATTCCAGCAACGGAAGTGTTCATCATCTTTAATATTCTAAAGATTCCCTGTGATGAATATGACAGTATTCATGCAAATTATAAATACTCAACCGCTGCTTACATCCATATTTCTTGCAGACTCTTCTCCGATTCAATTTTTTGATTGGTCCGTTTTTGTTTGCCTTTTTAGAATACATTAATTATTTATGAGCCCCAACCTGCCCTTTGGCTGACTGCAATTTCTCAAAAAACCTGTCTTTCTGGAAATTCATGTTCCATTCCTTCAGGATGATCCATCCCATAAAGCGAACTAAATCGTTGCGCCATGGGCGATACCACTTCCGCCATCCCAGCTTGATGTTCCCCAAGAAAAGAACGAGACCAGGAAACAATAATATATTTAATCCTATCTTGAAAAAATATTGAAACCGGTAAAAAGAGGCCATGACCTTTCTTGCGGAAAACTGCATCTCTTCGGCGCTTAAAGGCTCATCGGGTTCAAATATCGGGAAGTTTCCGTCATAGTATTCCCACCCCACTTTCTTAAGCGGGTATATCCTGTTTTGGCGCTCTAATCTCTGCCGTAATTGCGTCCCGGGCAAAGGAATAGGGGTTAAAATTTGGATTGTATCCAGGCGCGCTTTTCGGATAAATTGTCGATACCGCTTAACCCTCTCTTGGGCCGTCATATTAAAAGAAACGCCTTCTGCCATGGGATACCCGAAGATGAACATCCCGTGCACTAAAAATCCATATTTGTGAAATATCTTGGTAAAAAAAAGCATCTCTTCAGGCCGGATATGCTTATTCATCGCTTTCAATTCTTCGGCAATCGGGGATTCAAATCCAATGGCTACTGCGTTTATGCCTGCCTGACGCATGCCTAAAAGAAGTTCGCTGTCGTTAGCCTTATCCAATCTTATCTGCGCCGTAAAATCCAGCCGCAGACGGATCTGTCTTTGATAATCTCTTAGCTTATAACAAAACTTTATTGTTTCTTCTCTCTGCTGCCCAAAAAGATCATCCACTATAAAAAAGTGCCGGGCATCTCTTGTTTCGACCAAAAGCCGGATTTGTTCAAGCAGCCGATCAGGGCAAGCTGCCCGGGGCTTTCCCTTGACAGTACAGAATTCGCAATCCATCCCGCATCCGCGTATACGCTCGACCGGATAAAGCTTTATCTTGGCATACCGCACCAAAGAGAAATCCGGCATGGGCAGTTTGTCGAAATCACTCAAAGGTTCTCTGTGCGGCGTTGTAATCAATTCTCCGTTCCTCAAAAACGCAATGCCCCTGACCTGAGTGATATCCCGCCTGCCTTCGATCCCCTCTAAAAGCTCTTTAACTGTTTCCTCGCCTTCACCGATAACAATGTAATCAATATCATGCGCCAGGGCTTCAAGGATATTTTCACCCACAAAATGCTGCCCCCCGGCGATCGTGACGGCTCCCTGATTTTTATAAAAACCCGCCAATTGGTAGAGCCGCGAAATGGTGCTCGTTAACCCACCATAAAACCCCACGACATCCGCAGACCTTTGTTGCTGTAAAAACTCGTGGTCAGCGCCGCCCTGCTTACTTTTTGGCCCATGCAGACGCAGGTTGTTTTCATCGATTATTTCCGCGTCCCAACGATCCATTTTATTAACGGCGGTGGCCACATACACGGGACCTAAGGCCGTCGTCCTGGAGGCGATATTGGAATAGATGTTAAACGCCGGATAAGCCGGCGCGATGATCCGGAACCGATATCTTTTCTTTAATGCATCTAACATTGCGCACATCCTTCTTTTTACGGCTTACTCCATAACAAAAACAACTTTTGCAGGAGACGTGATCATGCAAATGCCATCGTTAAAAAAGACCCTGTCTTTGTTAACGACAGCGATGCCCTTTTTAATATCGAAGACATTCTCATTCACCTTTTTGCAGAAAAGGATGCAATGATTATTCCTTTCCTTGGACTTTTCAGATCCCTCTAGAACATTAGGCGGGATAAGATATTTGTAGAACTCTTCGGAATCGTAATCCGGCATGATTTCCCTCTCCATGATTTAAGCCCTCCTTATGAAAGGCATAGTTAAAAGGCCAATTTAATCAAATCAACTAGCGCCTGATCATTAAACGGTTTTTGCAAGAACCCTATCGCCCCGGCTTTTAAGGCTTCATCCCTCAGGTGGCCGTTCTTATCAGCCGTGATGATAATGACCGGGCGCATGTAACCGGCTTTTATCATCCGCTTGATCGTTTCCCAGCCATTCAGCCCCGGCATGTGAATGTCTAAGATCAAGCAGCCTTTCATGCTGTTCGGCACAGCGCTGAAGAATTTCTCTGAAGTACTAAAGGTGTCCACCGCGTACCCGAAAGTCAACAGCAAGCATTTGAGCGCGCGGCAAACGGAGGAGTCGTCATCCACAATATAAATTTGGTTTTTGTAACAAGGCACTGCACTGCCCTCCTTTTGACTTAAGTGTAGCCTATATCAAAAAAGAATCAATTGTACTTGGGTATAACCCCAAAAAAAGGTTTTACGTCGGGGGGAATAAGTCTTCCTCGAATGCCTTAAAGATAAAGGATGGAGTCCTTATTAAAGACAAATATATTATTGAAATGATTTAAAAAATTATTATCTTTTAGAAGGAACAAGCCCGGCTTTTTGGGCGAAATGGATAAGTTCGGTAACGGTTTTGGCCTGAATTTTCTGCATGACGCGGGCGCGGTGGACCTTGATCGTTTGCAGGGCCGTCCCCCGCTTGCGGGCGATCTGTTTGCTCAACATGCCTGAGGCCACCAATTGGAAAACTTCAAGTTCCCTGGGAGACAGGGTATTGATGCGCCGTTTGATCTTATTCATCTCAGCTTGTTCCTTATTGATAAGCTTGTCTTTGGCAATGGCGCGGCCTATAGCCTCCAGCAGGTCTTTTTTCGTGAAAGGCTTAGGCAGGAAATCAACAGCGCCCCCTCTCATCGCTTTGACGCTTTTGGGGATATCCCCATGCCCTGAAATAAAAATGATCGGGATAGCCATAGCCTTTTTTGCCATCGTCTCCTGCAGGACAAATCCGTTCATTTGCGGCAGGCGTAAATCCAAAACGACGCAGGAAGCGACCTTCGGGTGCTTGAAAGCCAGAAAATCCGCAGCGCGCGTAAACGTCTCGACGCGAAATCCGTGTACTTTTAAGAGTAAGGCCAGCGCCCGGCAGACAGAGGCGTCATCGTCGATAACATAAATGATAGGCTTACGCTCGCTCATGAGCCATCCTTTTTAGGCCGGGCCTTTTTACGCGATGCCCCCGTCCGCATCACGGGAACGGTAAAATAAAAAGTTGCTCCGCCTTTAGGATTATTCTTAGCTTCCAGGCGGCCGCCATGGGTTTCAATGATCAAGCGGCTGATAGACAGCCCCATCCCCAAGCCGTCGGGCTTGCTGGTAAAGAAATGGTTAAAAAGCTTCTTTAGGTCCTTCGGCGGAATGCCGCATCCCTGATCCGTGACGTCCACCTTGATCGCGCGCGGCCTTACAAAAGAGGCGCGGATCACCAGCTCGCGAAAATCATCGCTAGCCTCCATCGCGTCTAAACTGTTGCTAAGAAGATTTAAGAGAACCTGCTGCAATTGTATCCGGTCGCCGTAAATGGCTGGGAGCTTAGAGGGCAATTCCGTTCTAATGACTTTATGCCTTACGGTAACATCCGTCGCGACGAGCTCAACCGTTTCTTTTATTAGACGGTTCATATCAATGGCCACAAATTTAGGTTCGCCTCTCTTAAGCAAAGACCTCAAACGACGGATGACCTCACTCGCGCGCTGGCCATCATTAACAATGTACCCTAAGACTTCTGCCACATCAGGCTCACGCTCGTCAAGCATGCGCTGGGCAGCCTGAGCGTAAGAGAGAATGGCGGTCAAGGGCTGGCTTATCTCATGGGCCAGGGATGAGACGAATTCCGCGAGCTTTCCCACCCGCGTGACATGCAAAAGCTCCTCGCGCTGTTCCTTGATCTCAAAATCTCTCTGCCGCATCAATGTAACGTCCGTCTGGATCCCCACATAATGGGTGACGATGCCTCTGGCATCACGCACGGGAGCGATGCGCATGTAGTTCCAGAATTTCTCGCCGTTCTTTTTGAAATGCAGCATCTCGCCATAAAAAGACTTGTCTTGCCGCAACGTGTCCTTTATTTCCTTCAAGATGCGATGGTCCGCAGCAGCTCCGTAAAGCAAAAAAAAATTTTGCCCAAGGATATCTTTCTTGGGATAACCGGTCATCGCCTGGAAAGCATGGTTGCAATAAATAACCGGGAAACCCTTCTTTTGAGCATCAATAATAAAAATACCGTCAGCTGTTGAGTCCATCGCCTTGGTGCGGATATGGATCTGCTCTTCGGCCAGCCTTTCCTTATCCGCCCATTTTCTTATTTGCCCGTTCTTTATCTTCAGCTCATCTGCCTGCTGGCTGACGGTTTCTCTAAGATGATTGCCGGCCCCGTTGATATCAGATGCCCGCCTCTTAAAATACCGGCGTTCCGCTTGACCGGGATTCTTTTGGGCTCGCGGCCTTTGCTCTTTTTTTCGCTCAACGGCCTTCGGTTTTTTCTTGCTCTTTTTCATATTTTTTAATAGGGGGGGCAACTCCCTATTTTTACTCCCTATTTCCCTATTTATAAATAAAGGACTGCTCCCTTTATGTTGGAAACAGCCCCCTTATTTACTTATTAGAAAAACTTTTTAAAGCTTCTTCTTTATTTTTATATATGTCGATCCTTGAATCAACGCCTTCGATCTTTAAATAGCTTTCTAAGGTCGTATCGCGCGTGTTGATGAGGCCTAACTTCCTGTTTTGTTTTTTCAGCTGACTTATGAGGGTGATCATATACGCTAACGTTGAGCTGTCAATGCGCGTAACTTTCCTGAAATCCAGAATAATATTTTTGTCGACATTCTCCCTCATCTCATCCGTTATTTCCGTGCCGATAATGGGCACGGTCGTAGCGTCGAACACACCCTGGAATTTGATAATTATGGCCCCGTTCAATCGCTTGATCTCTTTGATCGAGGGCAACAGCTTGCCACTTTTATCCTTAAACAAATTCAATACGAAATGGAGCATTGTTAGATTATATCACGGAATAGAGGACGAAGGTGTATTTATTAAATAGGGTCAGTCCCGCTTTCCCCTCACCTATTTTACTCTATTCGCGGGTATTTTGTTAGCACGGGGTTAGCACCGCAGGTTTTCCACAGCCAAACAAAAACCCAGCCAATAGGGATGCATAGCAGGCATAATTTCATAATAAACATACGCCAACAGCCGTCCGTATCTATCCTTTTTCTGTACATCGAACTCGTGCCTGACCTTTTTATTCTCCAATACAAGCGCTTTTACGAACTCCGTCGCCTCCTGCCCCATCTTAGTGATAGTCTCAAGATCCTGTCCTGTACGCCCAGAATCCCGTTTAGCTTTAGCATTAGGCTTGCTCTGGACAGTCTATGCCAATCAGACGTACACGTTCCCCAGTGGTGAGTTCAAGGGTGTCGCCATCAATGACACGCTTGACTGTGTAGTTTTGGGCGAAGGCGGGGATGCCGATAATTAGAAACATCATGAGAACGACCAACTTTTTCATATTTTCCCCTGGCTCCAAATCTATTTATAAAACCTATCAAAGAAATTAAACTTTTCAATATCCTTGATCGAAAACTTTTTGGGATTGGATTTATACTTTATAAATTGTCGCAGGGTGATTTCAGCGTCGGCTAAAATCCCCTTATCCTTATCACCCACGGTAGACGCTTCAATCTGGATTAATCTAAAATCGTCAATATTATAATTTAAAAATACAGCCAAAATTTTAAAAAATACTGCCTCTACCCCCCTGCGGTCTTTGTTCAAACTTATTGAAATTGGGTAATAATACCTGATGCGGTAGATCCCTCCCTTCAAATAAAATTGCGTGAGCAGATTTTCTTCACCTAAGGCATTCCCTATCGCCACTGTCAGCTCTTCAAGACTTGGTGGCTTAGCCCCGCTCCCTTTGACAGTCAAAACTTCTTCCGGCTTAACAACCCGAATAACATTCTTCATTAAATAATTCGACTCCCCGAAACCGAACCCTTCAAAATTTTCCCGGACGATAATGACGCCTTCAATATTCGAAACTATTTCTCCCTCGATCACCTCTCCGCTCTTCATATAAATCGTATCGGCGCAAACACACGGGCCAAACCACAAGAGAAATATCCCGGTTAACCCAAAAAAAGAAATAATGACTTTGTTTCTCTTAGTCATTTATCCACCTTATTTTCGCGAAAACATTCTAATTCCCCACCAACTTGACTTCAAATATTCCGGGGAATAAAAAAGACAACCCCTTGTTGAGAGTTGCCTTATCGTTTTGATGGACTCCGATGCCCATATCCCCCACCCATTTTTATTAACACTTAATCGTTCATACTTTTATCATATTCTTTATAAGCCATTCAAGAACACTAGCAGGTATTTTTATTTTATCATCATTTTGTTTAATTAGATTAGATCTTTTAAGCCACTTAGTGCCTTTATTTGGAGTTTCAAAAAGCCCTCCTCTGGAATTATATGCCTTTTCCTATCCGTTTATAAGCCTGAGAGTAGTCTGACTGTTAACGCTATAGAAAGATAATCTCCAACACCCCACCCCGGTTAATGGATAATATCCTCAAAATTACTTCTATGGGCGGGGATTGTCAACGAGGAATGGCGAACACATAAAAAACGAATCGATCTGAAAATATTTTATTCATAACCTTTATATTCCCTCAGGCTTATAGTTTCTTCATCTAAAACACGGGTATGTCATTGACTATCATTAATATTCATTGCGCTTATTTTTTCTTTAAATTATTTTGATATTGAGAATTATTACCGCGCCTTTTCTTCTTAGCCCCCAGAAAAAATCTGTGTTTTTTATTTGGCCTGTATGCCTTCTTATTCTTTTCTTGATTTTCTAAAAAGCCAGAGCTAGCAAATTGAGGATTAGCGGAGCGCGGCAATGTCATTTTTATTAATTTCTCGATTTTATTAATATTGTGGCTTTGTGTCGGTGTCGCTAAAGTTGCGGAATGCCCTTCTTTTCCGGCCCGCCCGGTTCGCCCTATCCGGTGCACGTAATTCTCCACATCATCAGATAAGTCGTAGTTAACGACCAGTTCGATCATATGAATATCAATGCCTCTAGCCGCGATATCCGTTGCCACAAGGACACGGTACCGGCCACGCTTAAATCCTTCAATAGCCTGGTTTCTTTGTCCCATAGAACGGTTGGAATGGATTTCCGTCGCTTTAATGCCAAACGCCCGGATATTGCGGGCCACGCGGGAAGTTTTTTGCTTTGTTCGCGTAAAAACCAACACCGGTCCTCGGTATTGATCCAAAAGCATCTTTAAGACGTTATTTTTCAAAGATTCCTTCACAATAAACAGCTCTTGCGAAATATCTTTAACAGTCGTTCCTGATGGGGCAATTTCAACAGTGATCGGCTGCCGCATATGCTTCGTAGCTAACTTTAAGATATTAGGCGGCATCGTTGCCGAAAAAAGCAATGTTTGTTTTATATTGGTAACACATCGTAGAATACTTTCGACCTGCGGCGCGAACCCCATATCAAACATCCGGTCAGCTTCATCCAGCACAACAATATGTACTTTTCCCAGATCTATCGTCGCCTTGTAAATATGATCGTTCAGCCGTCCCGGAGTAGCAACGATGACATTGGGATTCCTTTTAATGTCTGATATTTGTCCAGGCATTTTAACCCCGCCAATTAAAACAACACTCCTCATCTTGAATGACTTTAAGAACGGGCTCAGAGCATCTTCAATTTGCAAAGCCAATTCACGCGTAGGAACCAGAATTAAAGCCTGCCCGCCTTCAGACGCCAAACACTGAATTAACGGAATACCGAACGCCATCGTTTTGCCTGTCCCTGTTTGGGCGACACCAATAATATCTTTCCCCTCCAGAGCGATAGGAATGGCCTTATGTTGTATGGGCATCGGGGTTTTAAATTTTAACTTATTTAATACTTTTAACATTTCAGGCGCGAGGCCTAAATGATAAAAAGTTACGTTTGATTGACTCACAATCCCTCCATAGCTGTTCTGTTTATTTTAATATTTTTCCATTGTATAATTCATTTCAAAATTTCTTGTAGATGGACATGGCAATATTCTTCAGAGTTATAAATACTCAACCGCTGCTTACATCCAAACTTTTTACATACCCGTCCACTCTTAAATATTTTTATCTTGCCAGTTTTCTTCGTTTTTCGGGGATGCTTCATATTTAGTTTTTGTGCCTGAATGTTATTCTGCCTTTGCTTAAGTCATACGGTGAAAGACCTAGCGTTACCCGGTCCCCGATAATAATCTTAATAAAAAACTTCCTCATCTTTCCAGCCGGATAAGCAGTAACCATGTGCCCGTTTTCCAATTCGACCAAAAACTTCGCGTTAGACAACGCTTTCGTGACGACCCCTTCAACTTCGATAGCATCTTCTTTAGTCATTATGAATTCCTTTTATGTTCTTAATACCTTCTTTCCCCTCTGATATTTTTGTTCCGAAAATTTCCTTTTTTCCCCCATGCGAACTTCTATTCATCTGGGGCCGGGCTTCATTAATTGTAATTCTGCGGCCCTTAATCTCCTCAATACCCTGGATTGCGGCTTGCGCTTCCGTTTTATTTGGCATTTCTAAAAAACCAAAGCCTTTAGAATCCCCTGTAAATTTATCTCTGATGATGTTAACTGATTCGACGTTCCCGAAGGCTCCAAAAACCTCCTGCAAATCATCTCCCGTGATATCATATGAAAAATTACCGATGTAAATGTTCATTTCTAATAATCCTCTTTTTTATCTACCTTTAATTATTTCTTTTGTCTTTTTTAGCCTGTTTTTGTTTATTACTTTTCGCCTTATCCTTCTTTCCTTTATCTCCCATGAGAATTCTCCTTTATGTTACGGTTACAATTATTAAAATTAACACCATCTAATATTAATCGCATTCACATTGGGTCCAGCGCCTATTCTTTCAAACCAGACCTGATCTCCGGCCTTTAGACTACGCCTGTCTTTTCCCACAATATTGCTGTTATTAAAACTGATGCTCTGGTCCTCTATGTCGGCCATAGTCCCGCCATTGCTATGGCCGGTTAGGCTTCTTACTTTCCCCTTCTCCATTTTTCATCCTCTTGTAAAATTCTAGTCATTAGAACAATACAAACTGTTCGGATCATCTTTTATCTCTACAATATCATTTTGATGATCTTTTTTTATATATGGACGAACGTGAAAGGCAAGGCCTCCTTTATAAGACGGCTGTATTTCAAATTCAACTTCCTGCCCTTCCATCAATTCAATGAATGGGGTATCCCATAAACAGCCTTTATGAAAATGAAGGTCTTCCCCAGCGTCCGTCCTGATTTTTCCATATTCCCTATCGTGAAATATTTTCGAGATGATTCCGACGTGCATAATATGCCTTCCTAGATTAAGCCTTCCTTATATTGATTGCGATATGGAGGTTTTTAATATTGTCGACTTCAAAAAAAACTGAATCCCCCTGAGCCAGATTAGACCGATCCCTTCCAATAATACTCGCAGCATAAAATCTGACATCTACATCTGATGCGCGACTTATTGTTCCCATGCCACAACTTTTATCATAAAATTTGATAATACCATTCTCCATCAATATACCCCCTGAAGCAATTATCCATATATGATTCTTTTAAAGAAAGTCTAAAACAAACTTAGCTTAAATCCATTAATCGTAAAGTTAATGAAATAATAACCTAAAGCCGACCGCTATTTTATCAACTTATCCTATCAATGATGAACTTTCTCAAGCTGGAAACCGATAGTACTAAACCCCCCTCTGCTAAGCTTGATTTCTCATCCCCATCTCCAAGATGAACACAATCCAGCATGACATGATGAGCTTCTTTAAAATTTTAAAAAAATAGATAGAATTTCTGGCAGACTGCCAATAGGAATGTATGGTGAGGTCTGTCTTGGGTGGGATATCTATTTAATTTTATATTATAAGTATAGCATTATATAGAAGTAATAACTATGATTATTTTTAATGGGAGGCCAAATCCAAACTTTCTGGAATACTTTTTGTTATCTTGAGCGCTCAGTTGGATTCCCTTAAATGCTTTTTGGCTTCCTTAAGTTTATCTATAAATGGGCCCTTTTTAAATTCTGAAAACCACCCCTTTACAACAAACCATCCCGCGAAACGAACAAGGGTATTTCGCCAGGGACGATACCACTTTTTCCAACCCAAACGAATATTATGCAAAAAGAAAATGAGAGCAGGAAAAGAAAATATATTCAATCCTATCACAAACATATATTTGAACTGATAAAATTTGCCCATAATCTTCTTTACGGAGTAAAGCATATCTTCAGCGGTCATAGGCGCATCTGGTTCAAAAACGGGAAAATTGCCATCATAATATTCCCAGCCCACATCTTGTTTAGGGTAAATTCTGTTTTGTTTTTTTAGGCGGTTCTGCAATTCTGTTCCAGGCAAAGGAACCGGCAATAAGATTTGCAGTGTGTCGATTTTTGCTTGTCGGATAAACTTTCTAAAATACTTTATTCTTTCTTGAGCTGTCATATGAAAATTTATATTTTCCTTCATCGGATAACCAAAAATAAACATGCCATGAACCAAAAAACCGGACTTATGAAAGAGCCTCGTTAAGTCGACCATGTTTTGAGGCTTTATATGTTTATTCATGGCGTTCAATTCTTCTTCTATGGGCGATTCGTAACCGATAGCCACCATGTTTATCCCCGCTTGTCGCATCGCCGTTAGCAATTCTGTATCTTTAGCTTTATCCAATCGAATCTGAGCCGAAAAGTCCAACCTTTTACCAATGCTTTTTTGATAGTGTTCAAGCATTTGGCAAAATCGTATTGTCTCATTGCGCTGCTGTCCGAACAGATCGTCTACGATAAAAAAATGTCTGGCATCTTTGGTTTCCAAGAGGAAACTAATCTGCTGAAGAAGCCTCTTTGGTGTAGCAAACCGGGGCTTGCCTTTAACGGTGCAAAACTCGCAATTCATACCGCACCCCCGTATTCTTTCTACGGGGAAAACCTTGATTTTTGCATACCGCACGAGAGAAAAATCCGGCAGAGGCAGTTTTTCAAAATCAGTCAGCGGAATTCTTTTTTCAGTGATAACGACTTTTTCTTTGCTTTTGTATGCGATTCCTTTTATTTTAGTTAAGTCTGTTTTAGTTTCCAAAGCCTGGATAAGTTCTTTTATAGTCTCTTCCCCTTCACCGATAACCACATAATCAATATGCGAATTCAACGCTTCTTCAATATTTTCATCAACAAAGTGTTGCCCGCCTGCGATAGTAATAATCCTCTTGTTTTTATAAAAACGGGCAATATCATACAGTCGTGGTATCGTGCTGGTTAATCCACCATACAATCCAACAACATCCGCTGGTCTCAGTTGTTGCAACAAATCGTGGTCAGCCCCTAGGGAGGGGCTTTTCGGGCCATATCGACGAAGATTATTTTCATCAATAACCTCAACATCCCATCCTTCCATTTTATTAACAACACTGGCAATAGATACAGGACCTAGCGCGGTAGTTTTATTGGCAATATTCGAGTAAATATTAAATGACGGAAAGGCAGGAATTACGATTCTGAATCTGTGTCTTTGTTTCAATACAGACAACATACATACCCCTTTTTTGTTATTATACCTCCAAAGACAAATAAAACGGCACATAAAAAACCGCAAGGTCAAAATTCCATACCTTGCGGCAATAGCTTTCTTTGACTTTATTTACTTCTTCTTTGAAAGCTAGTATAGGCTTTTATTAGGTTTTTCAACAAAGATTAATACTTACGACCTTCATGTTATGAGCGGCTAACTTATTGGTGTATAATGGTTTATGATGTTAGCCAATATTATATACTGGTAGGAGTTACGAAAAATTGATTGTTGCTGATGCTATACCGTTTTTGCCCCTGCAGGAGCGCGTTATGTTAGCCCACTGTTAGCCGAAATTAATCAAACAAGTTTTCATCTTCTCCTTATTCTTCCCGCTCTTAAATAATATCCTTTAAATATTTTAATTTACAAACGTCAAACCATTTTTTAAAGTAAATCTTTCTTCCATCAAGGGAATCTTTTTCAGCCTCAATCTCAGTATTGTACACAACGGCATATGGCGCCTTTGGGTATCGTTTAAGAAACTGAGTTATCCCTTTAGGAATAATTTGTTTTCTTAAATCTGATTTAACTTCAATAGGCAGAGGTATCCTGTTTTTTATAAGCACAAAATCAACCTCGTCCCCTTTCTTCGTCCTCCAAAACCGCAATTCCATATTCGGCTGTAATTTAGAAACTAATAGAAGCATTACTGCCGATTCATAGAGAATTCCTTTATCTTCTCTTTGTAAAATTGGGCTAACATCTTTAATCAACATATTGCGTATTCCATTATCGAACAGATAATATTTCTTAGACTTTTTAAGTTCATTTGCCAAGTTTGTTGAATAGCTTTGAAGAACATATAGCACATACGTCTGAGCCATAATCTCTAAATGTCGAACAATCGTTGGCTCACTTAATCCGGTCTCCCTTGCCATATTAGCTACAACAGCCATTGAGCCTTGGGATTGGGCTAATAAATAGATTAAAGCATTGAAAGACCTAATATTTTCTTCCTTTATCAAACCTTTTACATCTTTCGTGATATATGTACTAACAATATTCTCCAGTAATTTCAAACGCTCTTGATTGGATTCGCAATGAACGAGTCCGGGAAGCCCTCCCCAGCTCAAAAATTCTTCAGGTTTAAAATTTCTGCACTGATTTTTTTCCTCTAATGTTAAAGGGAAAATTATTGTCTTTCGAAATCTTCCGGCTAGGCTCTCCTTTAAATGCTTATGTATCTCAAGCGAAGAAGAACCTGATGCATAAATCTTTACCTTTTTTTTACTGTCATATATGGCCTTAAATATTTTTGATGCATTCTTTAAATAATGAAATTCATCGATAAAAACAATATCTACATCTTTCGTTAGTGTATCGATAATTTCTTTTGTGGAGCCCACTAAAGATTTAAGATCGTCTGGTTGCTCTAAATCATAAAATGAGGTTTTTTTCTTATCTTTTTTAGCTTTAGATTCTAACTGGCGCATTAAAGTAGACTTTCCTACCTGGCGTGCCCCTAAAAGAATGGAAATTTCTGGTATCCTTATCTCGTTGTATAAGCTATTAAAACATAATCGCTTTATTTGCATGGAACCATTCTAACATGCAACATTGTAATAGTTCAAGTCTTTTCTGTAACAATTTTTTGACCTTCGGGTTTTTGACCTGCCGAAGAATCTCTGTTTCCAGATGATTTTGATTATATTCTGTCGTGATTGATGTTAGACAATGTTGTTCTTATGAAAATTGGCAAGATTCCGGGTTAGAAGAATTTTATGTTAGCCGTACATTAGCCAAAGGGTATTTAACGAACACAAAACAAAAGGGAGAAAACGACCTAAGTCGTTAACTCCCTTATGCTTAAATTAGTTGCGGGGGTCCCGACAAGTCGGGATGACCTTCAGGTTATGAGACCCTGACCGAGCGGAACATCGCCCTGACAGCATTGAGGTAATCGTCAAAATCCTCTTCCAGCGCCGCATAGGTGACCATAAACGCCGTATCATTCTTGATGAATATCCCGATCATGTACTTAAAGGGCGTGTCTGTCTTGCGGCCGGCAAAGATCACCAGATGCCCGGGATAGGGGCCGATCTTATACGGGCGGGATTGCATCAACTCGATATTGTCCTCATACACGCCAACCAACTGGCGCACAGCCACGGTTGCAAACTCCTCAACCGAGGGTTTACGCTGGCCGACATAGATGGTGGTGACATTGACGCTCTCCTGGAACCAATCCACATCATCAACCAACGGAGAGACAAAGGCCACCATCGGCCCCTTAGGGGTATAGACATCCCAATATTTAGGATACCTGATCTTGAATTTATATTCTTTGTTGCGATAGGTTGCCATCGGGGTGACCTTGATGGCGGCCATCGCAGCGATCAGCGTAAAAAAAATGCCAAACACCAGAAGGTATTTGACATAAATAGCCTGTTGCCTGTACTTAGGAAGGCTCTTGAACTGTTCGATCCGTTTCTTGATAAACATCATCCCTGCGCCCCGTCCTTTCGCATACTCCCTATAACAAGTATATCGCCAGCCTTAGACCTGCGTCAACTTCTGCTTGCGGCTGATGGCCTTCTTGGCAGCATGGACAATATCCACATCCTTGAGATGAAAACGTTGCAAAAGCTGCTGGGGGTTGCCGGTCTCCCCAAAAGTGTCTTGGACAGCGACCATTTCCATGGGTACAGGTCTTTCCCTGACCAAACATTCTGCCACAGCGGAGCCCAATCCCCCATGAATCTGATGTTCTTCAACGGTCACGATCGCCTGCGTCTCTTCGGCCGCCTGCAAGATGGCATCCTGATCCAATGGCTTGATCGTGTGCATGTTAATCACGCGCGCTTCAATGCCCTCCTGCGCCAGGGTCCCGGCCGCTTTCAAGGATTCGGACACACCGACCCCACAGCCGACGAGGGTCACATCCCCGCCTGCGCGCATCACATTGGCCTTGCCGATCTGAAAGGGCGTTGTTGCATCCGTCACTATGGGAAAAGGTGCCCGTGATGTACGCATATAGACAGGCCCCACATGAGAGACAATCGCGCGCGTGGCCTTGGCCGCCTCCAGTGTGTCGCAGGGACACAAAACCACAATATTGGGCAGCACCCGCATGATGGCCAGATCCTCAAGGCACTGGGCCGAGGCGCCGTCCTCGCCCACGGTCACGCCGGCGTGCGAGCAGACAACCTTGACATTGCACTTATTGTAACAGACATCCAGCCGCAGCATATCGTAGGCCCGGTTGGTCAAAAAGACCGCGAACGAGGTCGCAAACGGGATGTAGCCCAGGAGACTCATGCCGGCGGCCGTGCCGACCACATCCTGCTCAGCGATCCCCAGGTTAAAAAAACGATCCGGGAATTCATGTTTAAAATATTCCGCCCGCGTGGCATCTTCCAAGTCGCCGGAAAACACAACGATCTTGTCATTTTCCTTGCCAAGCCGAACCAGTTCCTCACCAAACCCGTCACGGGTAGGGATCAAATCACTCATCAATCTTTCTCCTTTATTAAAAACCCTTGGACGCGCAAAATCCTGGAAATATTGCCACCCCAAAACGGTATCGAGGCTGGATAATCAAGCAGAATCTTCTTTGATGGCCCCTTAATCCTTGCCGATCTCCCTGGCCGCGCGCTCAAGACCGGCCAGCGCCTCCTCAAGCTGGTCATCCTTAGGCGCCTTGCCGTGCCACTTGGCCACCCCTTCCATGAAATCAACGCCCTTGCCCTTCACCGTGTGGGCCAAGATCACCGTCGGCTTATCTTCCGTGTTATCGAACTCATCAAAGGCCCGGATCAATTCGTGAAAGTCGTGGCCATCCACCTCGATAGCATTCCAGCCAAAACTGTTCCATTTGGACGTCAACGGTTCAAGCCCCTTGATCTCGCTAATCAACCCGTTCTCCTGAAGTTTATTGTAATCGACAATGGCGCACACTTTATTGAGTTTTAAGTGCGCACTGGTCATGGCCGCTTACCAAATCGAGCCTTCCTGGATCTCGCCGTCTCCCAAAAGGCAATACACATTAAAATCCTTTTTCTGCATCCGGGCGCCCAAGGCCAGGCCATTGGCCACGGACAATCCATGCCCCAAGGAACCCGTATTGAACTCAATCCCCGGGACTTTGGTGTGCACGTGCCCCTGCAAACGCGTCTGGAATTTGCGAAAGGTCTTTAATTCCTCTTTGGGGAAATAACCGTAGTTGGCCAGCGTCACATATGCCACCGGCGTACAATGGCCCTTTGAAATAATTAGCCGGTCCCGCTCATCCCATTGGGGATTTTTGGGGTCATGCTTCATGCGGTATTCATACAGGGTAATGAAGATCTCAACCGCCGATAAAGATCCGCCCGGATGACCGCAGCCGGCCGCATTCACAGACTCCAGGATCTCCTTGCGGAATAAAAGGGCCTTTTCCTTTAACTGATTAATATTGATTTTCTTCTCCGCCACCAAATGCCTCCGTTCCAAAAGCTTTTAGGATTACCTCAATATATTTATGGGCCATGCAGGGATCGAACCTGCCACCCACTGATTAAGAGTCAGTTGCTCTACCAGATGAGCTAATGGCCCAAACTACATTCGATGCCTTTTATAGGAAAGTTTGGGCCACTCAAATTACCTTCAAGATTCAATCGAGAATAATTTGAGGGCCATGAATATCTTTTATGTCTTTTATAGAAAAACCTGGGCCACTCAAATTACCTTCAAGATTCAATCGAGAATAATTTG
>Ga0272441_10002217_pt1 | contig 39918 bp, 29 predicted proteins | sample SSMProp6N_FD_193582 | JGI IMG/M metagenome (GOLD analysis project Ga0272441, IMG submission 193582) | Marine sediment archaeal communities from Little Sippewissett salt marsh, Falmouth, MA, United States - SSM-Prop-6N | ecosystem: Environmental > Aquatic > Marine > Wetlands > Sediment ... | reverse complement strand
GCCGGGCGGCGAGGGCAAGGCGCGACGAAGGCGCATACCGGGAGTATTCAACTGAGGAGCAACGCAGCCATCGACGTTCGGAGTCTGCGAAACCCGGAACGAACTTCCGGGGCGTAGAACTAGTACTGCTTGGTCACTTACCCGTCTACTGCGGTCACTGCTGCTGGATATCACGCGGCTTACGTCCTCACTCCCTCGGTCGGCGACCGTCAGGTCGCCTCGGTCGGTCGCTGTGGGCGCGCTCGCGTGCTTCCACAGCGGCAGCGCCCTCGCGACGACGCGTAAGTGACCAAGCAGTACTAGCGCGAGGAGCTACTTCGGCCGGGGCTTGAGGGCCTCGGTGCTGCCGGTGAGCTTGCGGCGCAGGCTCCTGGCGCGGCCGTTGTCCGGCGCCGCCTTCAGGATCTCGTCGAGCAGTTTCTTGGCCCGCTTGAACTGCCGCTCCGCCGCGGCCTCGTTTCGGGTGGATCGGTATTGCTTGAGCAGCAGCTCGGCCAGGGCGAGACGGGCACGCACGCCGGATTTTTCCCAGCGAGCCGCCTTGCGCAGCACGCGCATGGCCTCGCCGAGCCGTCCGGCGCGGACGAGGGCCCGACTCAGCGACACCAGCGATGGCGCCGACCGCCCGCTGAGGGACACCGCCCGCCGGAGGACCGGCAGCGCCTCGTCGGACCGCCGCAGCTTGAGCAGGGCGGTGCCGAGGCCCAGGTGGGCGCGTCGGCTGACGGGGTTCAACCGCAGCGCTTTTCGAAAGAGGGCCACCGCGTCGGTGGAGCGCCCAAGGTTCACCAGAACCTCGGCCAGGTGCAGGGGGGGCGCCGGGTCCACCCGGTTGAGGCGCGCCGCCCGCCGGAGGTGGGTGATGGCGGCGCCGTAGTTCGACAGCCGAATTTCGGCCAGCCCCGTGAGCAGCGGGAAGGACGCGACGTAGGGGAAGTCTCGGCAGGCCTTGCGGAGCACCACGGCGGCGGCGGCAGTGAAGTCACGCTCGATCAGCGCCATTGCGCGGTCCAGGGTGGGCCGCGCCTTGGGCGGCAGTGGGTCTGCCAGCCGCGCCATGTTCGAGATCACCTCCGACCCACGGTCGACCTCCTTGGCCGTGGGCGAGCACTCCGCCAGGGGGACCAGTGCCTGGCGCGCCCGGGCGTAGTTTCCGAGCACCGCGAAGGCCCGGGCCAAGGCGATGCGCGGCGGGGTCCACCGGCTCCGGAGGGATACGGCCCGGGTCAGCGGCTTGACCGCAGCCGCGGGTCGGCCCGCGACCAGTAGCACCCGCCCGATTCGGTGCGGGTACTCGGCCTGATCGGGCGCCACGCGGCTGGCCGCGCGCAGGTGCGCCAGTGCCACGTCGACGGTACCGCCGGCCCGCTTGAGGGTGCACAGTGCCAGGGTGTAGTGCGCCAGGGGATCATTCGGGTGTCGTCGCAGGGTTGCCCGGGCCCTCCGGGTCAACCCGCCCAGGTGTCCCAGCCGGTGGGCGCAGCGCACCAGGGACCGCCGGACGCTGAACCGCTCGTCGGTGCCCAGGCGCGTTTCGCTGACGGCTTGCCAGTACAGACGGCAGGCTGCCTTGGTCTCTCCGGCCCGCTCGTGCTTTGCGGCCAGGACCATCAGGGTCCCCGATGTGGTGCGGGGGCACCCGGTCGACAGGAGCGTGGCGATCACCACCAGGGCCGAGGAGCGATTCATGGGGACCCACCATAGCACCGCTTCTGTTCGTTGTTTACCTCTGATATCGTCCCCATCACCGGGAGGTATGTCATGCGCGCAGTAGTCCAGAGAGTCAGCCGCTGCGAGGTCCGGGTGGGCGGCGAGATCGTAGGGAGGATCGGTCCCGGATTGTGTGTGCTGTTGGGCGTGGGGGAGGGCGACGAAGAGGCGGATCTCGATTATCTGGTTCGCAAGGTGGTCGGGCTGCGCGTCTTCGAGGACGACCAGGGCCACATGAACCTCGGCCTCGCGGATGTGGCCGGCGAGCTGCTCGTGGTCTCCCAGTTCACGCTGTACGGAGACTGCCGCAAGGGACGCCGGCCCTCCTTTGTCAAGGCAATGGCCCCCGAGCCCGCCGAGCGCATGTGCGCCGACTTCATCGCCCGGGCGCGGGCGATGGGCGTCCGGCATGTGGCCGAGGGGCGGTTCGGCGCCATGATGGACGTGTCCCTGGTCAACAGTGGACCGGTGACCCTGGTGCTGGACTCCAAGAAGCTGTTCTAGGCGGCGGGCCAGCCATCGGCGGTGAGGCCGTGTTCGTCATCTTCGTAGTCTTCACGCAGAAAACGGGTGGCGCTGTCGATGTCATTTTCCAGAGACGCCAAGACCAGGCCCGTGACGGCGTCCAGGTCACCCCGCAGCACCTCGTAGTAGCGCTGTCGCTCCACCGCGTGGATCACCGCCGGCAGGTATCCGTCCCGATACAGGAGCAGGCTCATGAGCAGCCGCGCCACCTTGCCCGAGTTCTTCATCCAAGGGTAGATGGCGATGAGCTGCTGGTGCACCGACGTGGCCCGCCGGATGGGGTGCATCTTCTTGAACTCGGGGGTGGTGGCCCAGTCTACGAGCTTGCGTAGCTTGTAGGAGATCTTCTCCGGCTGGACGATCTCGTGGAAGTACAGCCGGTGTAGCGGGTTCTCCTTGCGGTAGTGGTACTGCTTGCCGTTGTGATCGATGGTGACGGTCTGGTGCAGGATCTTGATCGTGTTCAGGTCGAAGACGACGCGCCGGCGAGTGGCCAGATCCCGCACCAGGTCGATGGCCGCCTTGTGCGCGCAGATCTCGTCGTACATGGGGATCAACGTGGAGTCGCTGATGATCCGGGAGTCCACGGCCGCCTTGAGCTCGTGGAAGTGCAGGACGATGCCCTCCAGGGCGTTGTCGTGATAGATCCACGACAGATCCAGCGCTGCGTCGAACTGGGCCGTGGTCTCTTCGGTTGCCTGATCCAGGAGGTCCCGCAGGATCTCCATCTTGGCGTCTATTTCGTAAAAAGAAGTCTGCTCACTCATGCGAAATCCTGATAGTGCCAAGGCCACCCATTGTCAAGCAAAATTATGGTGTTACAACAAGACCGTAATATTCGGCGCGATCCGGCCGGGCTTTTCGCCGTGTGAACGGTGCCACTGGTCATGGATCGGATCCTCCATTCGTGTAGCGGTCTGGTGAGGTTTCTGTCGCTGTGAGCTCGGCGCCCCAGCGGTGGTCACGCCCCGTCATTATCCGAACAGGATCCGGCCTGCGTCGAGGGGCGCCGCGAATGTCCTGATCTATTAAGGCCTTACACTAATCGAACGCTCGATCGAAAATTCACAAGTCCCGATAATCAGCCCGACGGGTTAAGATATTAACAGACCTCATTGAATTGTTGACGCTTCGGATCCGAGAAGTCATACGTCAATATGACAATGATTACCAGCTCGTAAGAAACCTCTTGACTAGTCAGTGGCCGTTGGCCTAAATCTTGAACCCTCTTGTCGCAATTAAGCAGTGAACCAGGAGTACGGCTGTGAAGCGCATCGGCCTCGTCTATGTCTCGCTCTTGATGGCAATGCCATCAGCGGCCTTGGCTCAGTCCAAGGCCGATCCCCTCGAGGGTACCCTGTCGCAGAAGGTCGGCAAGAAGGACCCATTCTACGGCCTCGGCGTGCGGCTCGGCGTGCGCATGAGCACCGGCGTCAACATGGAGCCGGAGGCGGCGAATCTGAACTTCTCGTACCAGTTCAAGGTGACCTGGAAGTTTGGCAAGCTCATCACCAAGAAAGGCTGGGCCAAGCTGCTCAACCTGAGCATGCGCGTCAACCTGGCGCATCAACCCGTGGGCTCCAGCTCCCTGTACCGCACCGGGGATACGGACCCCAACATCGCGTTGAACTCGTCGGAGACCCTGCCCATCGCCGACGCCGGCGGTCTGCTGGAGCTCAACAATGATGCCCTGCCTCGCACCGTGGACGGGGCGCCCCGCACGGCGCGTGTGTCGGACCTGATGATCACCTTGGCCCACGGCCAGGTGTACAAGGTCCCCAAGGCGAAGATCGCCTTCGACGGCCTGGTGCGGATCATGCTGCCCACGTCGCTGCGCTCCCGGAACTCCACCCTGCGCTTCGCGCTGACCGGCGCCCTGGGCGCCTCTCGCAGCTTCAAGTTCAAGGCTGGCAAGGTGAAGCAGTCGGTGACCCTGGGCTACACCTTTGGCATTAGCAAGTACTTCCACGCCTGGAAGACCGGCACGCTGGATACCAGGGAGGACGGCTTCACCATCCAGGGGACCGAGGTGGACGATCCCTTCCACGGCCAGCTGACCACGGTGAATCCGAACTTCGCCGTGTCCAACGACTTCTTCGTGACCTACGCCTTCTATAAAGGAATGAGTCTCACCGTTGCGTACGGGCTTCTGAGCTACCGCACCTACGACTTCGACAAGTGCGAGATCCAGTACAACTCCTTGGACCCGGGCGCCGTCACGAACCTGTGTAACTCCGCCGAGGAGTTCATCGACGGTTACGAGCCCGTGGGCTGGCGGGACTTCCACGGATTCAGCATGTCGCTGACCTACGCGCCGTTGCCCTACCTGGGCTTGCAGCTGGCCATGGCGACCCACACCCCCCAGCGCAAGCCCACGACGACGTCTTTCTACCAGCCGTTTTTCCAGACGAACCGGAATGGATACACCAGTATCATGCTCACCGCCTACCTCACGCTGGACAAGCTCTACACGACGCTGACCGGCAAGAAGAAGGCTCCGAAGACGGCTGAGAAGGGCACGCAGAAGCCCAGCCCGTCGACGGCAAGCCGGTAGCTGGGACACCATGACGATGCATCAATCAACCCAGGACAGTTTCATGGACAGGACTCTTTACAGTGGAGGTAAGATCATCATGTCGGGCAAGATGAGAGCCGCCATCGCCGCCATCGCGGCCATGGCCGTGGTCTCGGGATGCGCCAAGGAGCGCGAGCCGAGGAGCTACGTACAACCGAACATTATCGCGAAAGCCGACCTGACCGGGCAGTGGTACTACGCGCCCACGGTGGTCGACATCGGCTTCGGCTCGTCGGTGACCTTCATCGGTGAGACGGCCATGGACGTCGCCATCATCAAGTGGGATATCCAGGAGAACGTGCTCTACGCGCGGCTGGCCTACGACCGCATCAACGGCACCGAGTCCGAGCACAACCCGCTGGACGGAGTCGCGTTCGCCGGGGAGCCCATGGGCGCCTGGGCCATCACGCACTTCGACATCATCCGGGACTACAACGCCAGCACGGGCGAGGAGACCAACACCATCCGCGAGTCCACCGAGCGCCCCTGGTACCAGCGGCAGTTCATCCGCGTGGACTGGTCGGAGAACCTGGTCTCCAACTGGAACCTCATGTGGGAGCGCATTGTGTCGACCGACCCGCTGAGCTACCAGATCACCGACCCGGATCACCCCCACTCGCCGAAGATCGAGCGCGACTCCGACAACAATGTCGTCTACATCGGCGTCACCGCCAAGTCGATGGTGCGGCCCGAGATGGTGGAGTACGGCTACTCCGGCATCGACGAGCTGCCCGACTGCTACTTCTACGGAAGCACGACTTCCTGCACCTCCACCCAAGTCACGGTGCGCCACGCTTTCGCCAGGGTCGACCCCGACAAGGAGTACCAGCCCCGCGAGTACACCCAGATCGAGATGGACGACTTCGGCTACTTCATGAGCGAGCGCAAGAACTACAACCGCGACTACCAGGTCACCATTGGCGGCATCAAGTGGTACGCCAACCGCCACAACCTCTATACCGAGTGGTGGCGCAAGGCCATGACCGAGGCCGAAGCCTTGGAGCACGCCGACCTCGACCGCGACTTCGCCTGCGCCGGTGGTGGCGAGCCCTGCCGATACACCGATGACAACACCAAGGTGTACCTCAAGGCCCGGCGCGCCTTCCAGACCTCGGACCTGCCCGCGGGGCTCCCGAGTGACGAGGCCCACTGCTACTGCGACACGGACCCCACCAAGTGTGACAAACCCTGCTTCTACGTGGCAGACGGCTCCCCCGTCTACGTGGTGGACGCGGATGGCACCGAGAAGTTCGTGGAGCGGCCCCGGGACCGTCCCCTCAAGCCCATCGTGTACTATATGAACGAGACCTTCCCGGCGAACCTGGTCGAGACCATGCAGGGCGTGGCCGACCAGTGGGCGAGGGCCTTCAACCTCGCCGTTTGGATGGAGGCCGGCTGCAGCTATGCAGACTTTTTGACCTGGGAGGCCGGCGGCCAGAACACCTGTCGGAGCGAGTTCAGCAACCCGAACTTCCAGATGCTGGTGCTCTGCCGCAACCCGGTGGTCCAGGAGGACGACCCGGTGGAGTGCGGCCCCCGCGGTCGCGTGGTGCGGCTGGGCGACATCCGCTACAGCCACATCGTGTGGGTTGACGCACCCCAGCAGTCTTCGCCCCTGGGCTATGGTCCCCCCCTGGCCGACCCGCTCACGGGTGAGACCATCTCCGCCATCGCGAATGTCTACGGCGCTGCGTTGGACTCCTACTCAGTCTATGCCAAGGACATCGTCCGGATGCTCACCGACCAGGACTTCGAGTGGGAGGAGTACCTCTGGGGTCGCATGCAGACCGAGTTCGTGCAGAGCAACATGCGCGGCTCCTACGTCATGGCCCAGCCCACCAGCCGCAACCTGGTCGGCCAGGTTCCCCAGCGGCATCGCCGGTCCTGGAGGTCCCGGACATACACTCAGCGTGACATCAAGAGCCTCTACCGGCAGATGAACAAGAGCTGGGCCCACGCGGTCCCCGGCTCTGCCGGAGTTCCGGCCACATCGAACGGCTACCTGTCTACGGCGCAGACCAAGGCGTACATCCAGTCTCGGCTCAACCGGATCTCCCAGTCCCGGGTGCTCGGCGACGGGACCAACCCCCAGCAGGCGCGTGTCAACTTGCTTCGCGGCTCCTACTGGGAGGACATGATGATGACCCCCTCGTGGCTCCTGGGGCGGTCGGCCCAGCTGGTGCAGGCCGGCTATGATCCCATGAGCGTCACCGCGGCGGACCTGCCGCCGGGCTCCAAGATCCGGAACAACCTGTCGCCGCTGACCCGCTTGAATGTCAAGTACCTGCGGGCCCTGAACAAGGTCAAGGCTGGCCACCACGCCAAGACCATCATGTATCCGACGTACATCCCCTTCGACGAGCCCTCCACCGTTGGTGTGGCCACCGAAACGGTCTGCCAGGAGTGCTGTGACGACTCGCTCAAGGCGTTCGACGCCGAGGTGGGCCGCGATGTCTGCCCCGGCTGGAAGACCTGCAAGGCCGACCCGGCCACCCAGACCGGCAAGTGGGCCACGGAGGCCAAGTGCGGCGACCAGGTGAAGTGGCGCCTGCGGCAGCTGATCTTCGATGGCGTGACCATCCATGAGATGGGCCACAACCATGGCCTGCGGCACAACTTCAAGGGCTCCTACGACGCCATGAACTACTTCGATCCGTACTGGGAGATCCGCAAGATGGACGGCACCGTGGGACCGCGCACCTCGGACCCCCTCACCGAGGAGGAGTCGCTGGCCAAGATCAAGCAGTACCAGTACACCTCGATCATGGACTACGGCGCGAAGTTCAACTCCGACTTCCAGGGGCTCGGGCGCCACGACATCGCCAGCATCCTGTACACCTACGCGGGGTTCACCCAGGTGTTCAACGAGATCAACAACGCCGATCTCATCGCCTGGATGCAGACATCGCGGACCTTCTCCTACCCGGTGCCCATCCGCCTGTGGATGGGCGCGCCGCCCGAGGCCGTGCAGTACACGCGCATCCACTACGATCCGGCCCTGACTGACACGGCGGACAACGCCGTGGACACGCGCGAGTCCAACCGCGACTGGATCCCCACGGCCTGGGTCACCGAGCAGCAGCTCACGCCCGGGGACATGGTCTATCGGTCAGACAGCGAGGTGGAGAGCAAGGCGGGCCTGTCCCGGAGCCGGCTCATGGTGCCGTTCAAGAACTGCTCCGACGAGTTCCGGGGCTCCTCGCTGGGCTGCAACATCTTCGACGAGGGCGCGGACCTGTACGAGATCACGGAGAACGCGATCCTTGCCTATGAGAACGGTTACATCTTCAACAACTTCGGTCGTGACCGCTACGAGTGGGGCTGGGACGAGACGCAGTACACGGGCCGCATCCTGAGCCGCTACTTCGACCTGATGCAGAACCACCAGCAGTACTGGGCGTTGTGGTTCACCATCTTCCACGACATCAACCTGTATACCCCCAGCCAGATCGAGGAGTTCTTCACCGAGCCGATCACCGGGCTGGGGACCTACACCGTGGCAGTGAACCGGACCTTCGAGACCTTTGCCCGCGTGCTGAGCCAGCCCAAGCCCGGCTACTTCCGGCGCATGGAGCGCATGGACGGCACCGAGTTCTGGTTCCAGGACGGCGACCCCGAGTACGGCGCGCCCGGCGGCTTTACCGAGGCCGAGTGCACCGATCCTTCGACCGGGGGCGCCGACTGCTTCTTCGTCAACTTCATGGACGGCAAGTACTGGGACGACACCTGGGACTTCGACTATGGCTACCAGTGGTACCTGCGGAAGATCCGCTACGGGCACTTCCTGGACCGGCCCCTGGCCATCCAGATGCTGGGCGAGGCCACCAACAACTTCATGGGGCGCGACACCCAGGAGGACGTGCGCAAGTACACGATCAACTACGCGCGCACCTATCCCGACCACATCAAGCTGCTCTTCGCGGCCATCAACTCCCAGAACCTGGACGTGATGGCGCCCTCCTACTGCGGCCTGGACGCCGAGGGCATGGCCATCATCGAGCACCGGGACATCACGGCGCTGCACAAGGATCGCTGCTCCAGCACGGGCGGCACCTTCCAGGGCCTGGTGGATCCGGGGGACACGTTCACCTCCCAGCTCAACGCCACCACCTGGGGCCTGGCCATGTTCCCCATGAACTACTACCAGGACTTCCTGGACTACAGCCGCATCTACGTGATGGGCAACGGCGAAGGCATCGACTGGTCGAACATCCCGGCGGGCGCCTCTGTCGTGGAGTTCGTCGACCCCTTCTCCTACAAGACCTACCAGGCGGTCCGCTACCCGGACGTGGACATGGCCGAGGATCCCGGCGTCGATCCGCCGATGATGCACAGCACCTCCATCGGCGCGGACATGCTCCAGCAGGCCCTCGACATCCAGGCGCAGTACACCTACTGGCTGGGCGAGTACACCCTGGATCCGACCGACACCGACGCCTACGACAACATGTACTTCTACCAGGAGAGCCTGCGCAGCTACGTCATCAACCTAGACATGGCCCGGTCGACGACGTACCTGTTCGAGCACCCGGACTATTCCCTGTCTTACGACTAGCCGTCGCCCCGCTCCCCCACACCCAAACCAACATGCAATGACGCTCCCCTTCGAGGCTGCCCCCGAGGTCGCACCCGACGTATTCGTGGATCGCCAGGACGAGACGCTGGTCGTGGAGAACTCCCTCGGGGAGGCGGATCGGGTGCTGCTGAACGATGGAACCGCCTTCGAGGCAGGGATCTCGAGCAAGGGCGAGGGACGTGGCACCGGCCTGGACAGCGCGCGGGAGGCCGCTGCCCGGTGCTGCGCCGACCTCACCCACGAGCTGGTCCATCGCGATGGCCGGGACTGGGTGCGGTTCCGCCTGACCTTTGACCAGGGCGCGGCTGGGACCATGGGCTGAAGGCGCGGGACGAGGGCTCGGGGCCCACTTTCAAAAAACTCGCACTGGGGCCTTTACGATCATCACGCCGGGCGCTAAGTTCGCCCCCGAGCAACCCAATTGGCCCCTGGCCGTGTCGGCGGGCCGCGTTCTTGGGCCGTGCCCATGGGCCGCAACCGCCGAGGAGGAGATTCATGAGTCACCATCTGCGTGAAGTAGTCATCGCCAGCGCTGTCCGGACCCCCGTGGGGAGCTTCGGTGGCGTGCTGAGAACCGTCCCCGCCACCAGGCTCGGGGCCACCGCCATCGCCGCCGCTGTGGAGCGCGCCGGCATCTCGGTCGACGTCATCGACGAGTGCATCATGGGCTGTGTCCTGCCCGCCGGCCACGGCCAGGCCCCGGCCCGCCAGGCGGCAATCTACGCCGGACTGCCCAAGAGCGTGGAGTGCATGACCATCAACAAGGTATGCGGCTCGGGCCTCAAGTCCGTGATGCTCGCCGCCCAGGCCATCCAGACCGGTGACGCGGAGATCATCGTGGCCGGCGGCATGGAGAGCATGAGCATGGCGCCCTACTACCTGCCCGACTCCCGGTGGGGCATGCGCATGGGGCCCAAGACCGCCGTGGACGGCATGGTCTTCGACGGCCTGTGGGATCCCTACCAGGACAAGCACATGGGCATGTTCGCCGAGCTGTGCGCCGACGAGAAGAAGTACAGCCGCGAGGTCCAGGACGCCTTTGCCGTCGAGTCCACCCGTCGGGCCACCGAGGCCCGGGACGAGGGGCGCTTCGACGCCGAGATCGTGCCCGTGGAGGTGCCCCAGCGGAAGGGTGACCCGGTGGTGGTCAAGACCGATGAGGGCATTGACACCTCCATGCCCGAGAAGATGCCGAAGCTGCGCCCGGCCTTCAAGAAGGACGGCACGGTCACCGCGGCCAACGCCTCCTCCATCAACGACGGCGCCGCGGCCCTGGTGGTCATGTCCAAGGAGAAGGCCGACGAGCTGGGCGTCAAGCCCCTGTGTCGCATCGTCTCCCAGGCCGCCTTTGCCCAGGCGCCCGAGTGGTTCACCACCGCGCCGGCGGGGTCTGTCAAGAAGGCCCTGGCCAAGGCGAACCTCAAGGCCGCCGACATCGATCTGTGGGAGATCAACGAGGCCTTCGCCGTGGTGACCATGGCCGCCAATGACGAGTTCGGGCTCGACATGGACAGGGTGAACGTGAACGGCGGGGCGGTGGTCCTGGGCCACCCCATCGGCTGCTCCGGCGCGCGCATTCTCACGACCCTGCTGTACGCCATGGCGGCCCGGGACGACAAGGTCGGCTGCGCGACGCTCTGCATCGGCGGCGGCGAGGGCGCGGCCTTGATCGTCGAGCGGGATTGATCCAGGCGGCTCCGCGGATCCCGTCCGTTCCCCGTCCGTTCCCCGTCCGTTCCCCGTCCGTTCCCCATCCTTGCGCCCCAGGGCGACATGCGCCATACCTGTGCCATGCATCGCGTCACCCAATGCGTGGTGATCCTGGTGGCGGCGGGGACGTCCCTGGCCTGCAACGTGGATCGCGACAAGACCCCGCACCACAAGGAGCTCGCGGCCCGCCGCAGGGCCAGGCTGCTGCTGCGGGACGCGGGCCTGACCGCCAAGCTCGCGGGCAAGGCCCCGCTGCCCAAGATAGACCGGATGCGTCAGGTGGTCATCGCCATGGACGCCGAGCCGGGGCACCTGAACCCGCTGCTGGAGATCTCCCGGTGGGGCTACCGCATCTCCATGCACAACCTATTCGAGTCACTGTTGCGACGGGATCCCAAGACGCACAGGCCTCGCCCACACCTGGCGTCGGAGTGGACCGTGTCGCCCGACGGCCGGGTGTACCGGTTCAAGCTGCGCAGGGACGTGACCTGGCACGACGGCAAGCCCTTCACCGCCCGGGACGTCTGGTACACCCTGCGCCGCATGCACGACCGGCATACGCCCATGGGTCCCTTCAGGGCCGACCTCGTAAACCAGTTCCACCAGGTCGATCCCCTGTCGACCTACTCGGTGCGCATCACGCTGGCCTTTCCCAACAACTACCTGCTGGATCACCTCTGTGACCTGCCTATCATGCCCTACCACCTCACGGGCCGGTCCATCCCTCGGGGCCATCGGATCAACGTACGACCGGTGGGCACCGGGCCCTTCCGCTTCGGCAGGTGGGTGCGCTCCAAGGAGATCCGGTTGCGCCGGAACAAGCGGTACTGGGGCGGTGTGCCGGACGTGCAGGAGGTGATCTTCCGACTGATCCCCGACCCGTCCAAGGCGTTGACGGATCTCAAGCGGGGCCTGGTGGACATCCTGCCCCGGGTAGCCCGACAGCATTATCCGGAGCAGATCACCCTTTGGGCCAAGCGACGGTTCCAGAGGGTGTGGAGCGAGCCGCCGGGGTTCAACTTCATCCTGTGGAACACGCGCCACAAGGTCCTGTCGGACTTCCGGGTGCGGCGAGCGCTTACCATGCTCATCGACCGGGCGCGCATCGCCAAAGAGGTCTACCGAGGCCTCGCGCGGCCGGTGTCCGGCCCCTTCTACAGACCGGCGGGGCTGGGGGATCCGAAGCTCCAACCCTGGCCCTTTGATCCAGTGAGGGCGCGCAACCTGCTGGACAACGCCGGCTGGCGGGACCGCGACGGAGACAAGATCCGGGACCTGGGCGATCAGCCCATGCGCATCGTGCTCCTGCGCCCGGTGACCTCCACGGTCATGGACGACGAGCTGCGGGTGATCGTCGCCGAGCTCAAGCGCAGCGGCGTACAACTCGAGCCCGTACAGACCGACTGGCGGCGGCTCAAGCGGCTGCTGCGTTCGGGCAAGTTCATGGCCGCGGCCCTGAGCTACCGGGCCCGCCCGGCCGAGGACCTGTCGGTGCTCTTTCATTCCACGGGCAAGCGCAACTACGGTCGGCTGGGCAGCCTCGCCATCGACAAGCTCCTGGGCCAGATGCGCAACTCCCTGTCGGTGCGCCGCAGGGCGCTGTACTCCGCCCAGCTCGAGCGCGCCCTGTGGTCCTCCCAGCCGGTGACCTTCGTCCATGGCCCCCGGGTGCTGACCCTGGCTCACCGCCGGCTGCGGAACGTGCAGGTCACCAGCGACTGGATCCTCCTGGACAAGATCAAGATCGTGTCTTTCAAGGACCCGGCCAAGTCCACGGGCCGCCAGCTCTCCGGCTGGGGACTCAAGAAGCCCAGGGAATAGCGCGGGTCCGGCGGGGTCGGTCCCGCGGGTCCGGAGGGATCGGCCCATGGGAAAATTTGCCCGCGGAGTCGTGCCCACGGTACGATCCGATGGCATGCGACTCTTGGTGCTCATGGAGATCTCCGTCTTCGTCGCCGCCGGTTGTGGTCAGGCGTCCGAGCCGACACGACCACTGGCCCCGGCCAAGCCCGGGACCCGGTCGGCGCCGGTGACCTCCGCGGACCTGACTCATCGCAGCGCCGACGGCCAGCCCGTGCGCTCGGTGCAGGAGGCCCTGGACGAGGTGGAGCGCCGCCTCCGCCGCATGGAGCGGCACGGAACGCGCCCAGACGCCATCGCCGTGGCCCGCGCTCTGGCTGCCCTGCCCGGGGCCAACCTGCGTGGGCCGGCCGGTCCCCAGGGCCCACCCGGCCCGGCAGGCCCGGTGGGTCCCCAGGGCCCGGTTGGCGGCAGGGGCCTCGTCGGCCCGGAGGGGCCGCCCGGTCCCAAGGGCGTGCGTGGGCCGGCCGGTCCCCAGGGCCCACAGGGAGTGCGCGGGGAGCAGGGGCCCCAGGGTATCCAGGGGCCGCGTGGTGTACAGGGCCCCACGGGCCCCAAGGGTGCGCCCGGTTCCTACTCCACCAAGGCCGATCCCTATGTGCACCGGGGCTCCCTCGCCATCGGCCCTGGCCAGTACGGCGCCGCCGTGGCCAGCTGCAAGGACCGCCGGGACATCCTGCTCACCGGTGGCTGTCGTGCCACACCGGCCTGGATCGGCTACCTGACCCAGGTGGGGCCCCAACACATGACGACCCGGTTGAAGAGGGCCACCTGGCGCTGCGAGTATCGCAACGCCTCCCCCACCACGACCCTGCAGGTGCACGCCGAGGTCTACTGCATCACGGTTCGATGACCGCTCGAGTCAACCCTTCTGGATCTCGAAGATCACGTCGCAGGGATCCGTCCGGACGTCGTCGGCCGGCCAGGTCCGGGCCGTCCGCTGGTACACCGTGACCTGGTACCGGCCGGGGGCGAGATAGAAGCTGCGCCCCCCGAGCTCCTGTCCGAGGGTGTGTCCCACGGGCTCGGAGTCACCGCCACGTAGCGCCTCGCCTCCGCCTGCGAACACCCGCCCGCTCGTCACGGTGAGGGGCTGGGGGACGAGGCGCTCGAAGCGCTGGGTGTCAGCCGGGTGGAGCGGCGCGGCAGTCACCCGCACCCACACCACGGTGGTCTCACCGGAGGCCACGGCCACCCGCCCCGCCTCGCGCTCGGCGGCCAGGACCTGGGCGTCGGAGAACCAGTCCCAGGCGCCACGGGACAGCCGCTGTTCCAGCCCGATCTCGTCGAACAGCGCTACGAAGCCGGTCTGGGTGGCCACGCAGAGCAACCCCTCGCTGACCAGCGGGATCTGCGATCGCAGCTTGTCCTTGGTGGCGGCGGGGGCCAGCTCGGTCCAGATGGGCTCGAGCGCCGCCGGGTCGAGGTAGATGCCCGCCGAGAGGATCGCCTGGAGCTCCGTCTTTCTGGGGAGGGTGGCGTCGGCGGTCTCGCGCCGGGCCACGGCGACCATCTCGGCCAGGTCCTCCCGATCCTCGGTGGGCTCCAGGGCCCGTAGGCTGTCGTACATCACCGACAGGCAGCGCGGGTCGGGCTCGCCGATCTCGGTCTGCGCCTCCCGCGCCAGGCGGAGGGCGTCCTCGTACGCGCCCACCCGCAGCGCCGCGCGCATGGCGCGCAGCCGGGCGTCCAGCGCGGCCGCCGGCCCGGCGGCCTCTTCGATCAGGGCGCGGTACTCCTTGAGGGCCGGGCCCGGGCGGTCCGCCACCTCCATGGCCAGCGCCTGGATCAGACGGTCATGACCGTGCGCCTTCACACCACGGTGAGCCATGGCCTCGGTCCCTTCCAGGCCGCCCTCCAGGTGGGCCTGCAGGGCGAGGGCGAAGGTCTCTGCCGAGGGTGTCGCCTCGGCGAGGGCGGGCGTGAGGACCTCCAGGGCCCCGGAAATGTCGTTGGCGTCCAGCCGCGTGCGAGCGCGGAGCAGGAGGAGCGCCGGGTGATCCGGATGGGCCTGCAGCCCCTGCCGGATCAGCTCTTCGGCCACGCCCGGGCGGTGCAGGGGCCCCACGAAGCAGGCCGCGAGAACCTCCCAGGCCTGGGCGGTCATGGTGTCTGGGCCGTAGTGCTCTCGCAGATACAGCAGCGTGCCCAGGCACTGGAGGCGGTGGCCTGCCCCGTACAAGATGGCGGCGTGTTGCCGCAGGGCCCAGTCGGGCTCCTCCCCGAGCGAGAGGCTGCGTTGGGACAGGGCCACGCTGGGTGCATAGCCGCGATGGGCCACCGCCGCGGCCAGCCCCAGGGCGGCCAGTCGTACATCGTCGGGCGCGCGGATCAGCAGGTCCCTACCGGCCCGCAGGGCCGCCTCATGGTCGCCCCGGCTCTGGGCTTCCAACAGGGCCGTCTCGAGGTCCTCCACGGGATCCACCAACGTCCAGTCCACCACCTCGAAGCCGCGGTCCAGGTAGTCATGGACCACGTCCCTCATGATCGTCCCCAGGGCCGGGCCCTCGAAGAGACGCACTGTGGTGCGATCGGAGGCCGGGTCGTGGATCGTCAGGTAGACGCCCTGGTCGGCGCGGATCACCCGCTCAGTCCCCTCGCGCCTGAGCACCACCCGCGTGGCGTGGAGGAGCTGCTCATCGAGGGCAGGCGCGATGGGTTCGGTGGGGAGGCTGTCGGTCATGCCCTCTGGTATACGAAATCAGCGCCCTCCATGCAATTGGTGAGCCTCCACGCGGTAGATGTCGAAGCCCCCGTCCAAGATGCGCAGCCCGCCCGCGTTGTAGGAGCCGCCGAGCTTGCAGACGGCGTCCGAGCAGTCCTCGTTCGTCATGGTTCCGGCAGCACATGGTGGCCGGTGGCGTCGAGGATGCCCATCTCGATCAGGTCGAAGACGTACAGCTTGGACGGTGCATCGAGGGTGTTCTGGTCGCGGAGGATCGCGACCACCAGGCCGTCGTCGCCCGGGATCCCCCCCCAGTACCAGGGCCAGTTGGTCACCCGACGACCGATCATCGTGTCCACGTCGAGGATGTAGATGTCGTAGGCACATTGGTAGTTGTCCCACCAGCCGCCCGAGAAGCGGTAGTCGGCAAAGGTGACGAGGTTGCCGTGAATTCGTGGGCCGATCTGATCCAAGGGATCGTCGGTCAGCCGGAGCTCCTGTCCGGCCTCGATGTCGTACATGTAGATGTCCCAGTTGCCGTTCCGGTCGTCCATCCAGACGACCCGGCTCCCCGAGACCGAGGTCTCGTAGGCCAAGCTCTCGGCCGTGGTCTCCAGCCGCAGGGTCTCCCCGGTCTGCAGGTCGTGGATGTGGACATCCTTGTTCCACACCGGTACGCCCGGCGCGATGGCCACCCAGGTGACGTAGCGCTCGCTGATGGAGAAACCTTCAGCAGCTCGGTCGGACGGGCTGAGCTCGGCAGAGATCCCGGTCGACCTCTCGAGGAGGCGAAGAGCCCCAGCCCCTGAATCCACCAGATAGAATTTGTACACGACGTAGTCGTCGTTCATCTGGGGAAATGACTTGCCATCCGGCGAGTTGGTCAGTCGAGTCTCCTGGCTGTTGGCGATGTCGTACAGCATCAGCTCGATGCCGGAGTCATCGCCCGGGGTTTCCATGAACCGGCCGTCGTTGTGGACGATATGCTCGCCATGTACTGCGGGTAGACCCTGCCATGAGTCCGGCTGATAGGTGATCTGGACCTCCTGCCGGGTGTCCAGGTCGAACAGGTACACTTCGTAGTCCCACCATGGACCGGGTTGATCGGGATCGGCACGGGAGTACGCGACGTAGCTCCCGTCCCTGGAAAAGGAGAGACACATGGGGGTCGGCGGAACCGGTATCAGCTCCAGGGCGTTCGGGTCGACCCCGGGGAAGGGGTTCTGACCACACCAGGCGCTGTCGACCCGGGCGTCCGGCACGGTCACGTCGGGGACGACGACGTCGGGGATCGACGCCTCCAGCCCGGACTCGGGGCCCGCGTCGAGCCGGTCGCCTGGGTTTACGCCGTTGCACGACCACGTCACCGTCGCGACCAGCGCCGCCAGGGCGGTCGCGGTGGTCACGGCCGTTCTCTTTGGGGGCCTCACGGGGCGGCCTCAACACGATAGATGTCGAAGCCTCCGTCCGCGATGCGCAGCCCGCCCGTGCCGGTGAGCTCCAGGTAGGGCAGGGAATTCACGCCCATGGGGTACATGCCCGCGCTGCCGAGCACCCCGGCGGTGTCGAAGCGGAACACCTCCACCTGCCCGCCCGTGTTGCAGGAGCCGCCGACCTTGCAGACCAGGTACCGCCAGAAAGGCAGCTCGCCCACGTGCACCGTGTCCCCGTGGACCCGGACCGACTCTCCGATCTCGTCCAGCGTCACCTCCTCGGCAAGGTTCGCGCCCTGGTGGCGGTCCAGGTCGTACACCTTGAGCCTGCCGGGATGGGCGATGCACAGGTACAGCCGGTCGCCGTGCACGGCCAGGCAGGAGATCAGTCCCCCGACCTTTTTTGAGCCCACATGCTCCGGCCGGGCCGGGCCGGTGAGGTCCACCACCTCCACCTTGCCCGCCCGGGCCGTGTACACCCGGCCGCCGCGCCAGTGCGCGGCCATCCGTCCGGCCAGGCCCGGCAGGTGGATCGCCCCGGCCAAGGCGAGGTGCGCCGGGTCGCCCACGTCCACCGGGCGCAGGTCTGCCACGCCCGGGCCCACCAGGCTCACCACGACCTCGTCGGGGCTCCTCGTCGATACGCTGGTGGCCAGCCCCGGCATTTGCAACGAGCCCAGCGTCAGGGGAGCCTCGGGTACCAGCAGGTCCACGGTCCACAGGGCAAAGGGCCCCAAGGCCAGGGCGACCGGTCCCGTGTCGGCGGCCACCACGGCCAGGTCCCTGGGGCGCGCCCAGGCCGGGCCCACGGTGTGGTGGCCTACCGGAACCAGCGTTGCCTCGTCAAGCCGCAGGTCGTAGCCGCTCGGCACACCCAGGGCAAACCCTGCCAGCCCGTTCAGCTCTACCACGTACCGCTCCCCGGGCTGACCCAGGAAGGTCACCGCCCGCTCGGCCGTGTCGCAGTGGTTGCTCATGGCGACGCGCTCGCCTGCGGCGTCCCACACCTGGAGGCCCACGCAGGGATCGTCCGAGGTCAGCCCGATGCGAGTGACCTGGCCGGGGTAGGGCACGGTCTCATCGATCGAGACCTCCCACACAACGGGCGCGTCGGGTGAGAAGAGGCCGCTAAGCGTGCTGCCGTCCGGGCTTTTCTCGGGCGCCAGCGGGCGCTCCTGCCACAGGTTCAGGGCCGTGGCAAAGCCCCAGAGCGTGGGCATCTTGGCCCCGGCGTCGTCCCGGCCGCCGCTGATCCACAGCCGCCCGTACCGCCGCTCGAAGTGCATCCGGGCCTGGTCCCTGGCGCCGGGCCCGGTGGGGTCCGTGCCGTCGCCGACCTGGGTCCAGGCACGGGTCTCCAGGTCGAGGTGCCACAGGTCACCCAGGAGCTGGTCGCCCCGGCGGCCGCCAAAGACATAGAGGTGGCGGTTGACCGGATCGATGGCCATGGCGTGGTTGCTCCGGGCCAGGACAGCGGGCGCCGTCTGCTCGGAGACGGTCCCCTTGACCAGGTCCACGACCACCAGGCGCGTCAGATCCTGCCCCTCGCTCTGCCCGCCGAGGAGGTACAGGCGGTGACGGGCGCGGTCGAAGGCCATGGCGACCCCTTCGAGGTCTGCCGGCAGGGGCGTGGAGAGGTAGTGCCACCTCCCGATGTGCGGCGTGTAGGCCCAGACGCCGAAGTGCCCCGACTCGCCACCACCGGCCACGATCAGCCGGCTCATGGTCCGGTCGTACACCCCCAGGGGCCGGACCATGGCCGGTGGCCGGACCCTGCCCGAGCCGAAGACCTCCTCGGCCAGGTCGATCTTGTCGAGCCCCTCTCCCATGCCGGCCACCCACAGCTCGGACTGCGAGATCATCGCACCTGGATCCGCGCAGTCCGGGCAGGGGACCTCCCGGCGGCCAAACACGAACAGGGACTGGGTTCCCGTGCCCTCGAAGCCGTAGAGGTGCGACTTGACGCGCCCCATCACTGCCGCGAACCTGGTCTCCTCGATCCGCGGGGTGTCCGGGGAGGCGTAGGTCAACCGGCGGGGGTGCAGCGGCCCGCGCATCTGCTTGTCGAACTCGAAGACATACAGATCCTTGGACACGGGGTCCCGGGTCAGCACCTGGGAGCCCAGGTGCTCCTCGAAAGGAAGCTGGGGCGGCTCGTGCGGAATGAGGTGGCGGAAGCTGTCCAGGTCGAGCTCCTCGTCCGGGTCGTTGAGATTGGCCGGCACGCAGGAGTAGGAGACCGCGGGCAGGGTGACGTGATTCTGGCTCGGGTACATGGCGTTCTGCTGCCAGGTCTCCGTGGGCAGGCGGAGCCCGACGCGGACCTTGACCGAGTCGCCGGCTTGGACGGTGGTCTGGTTGCGCCAGGGCCAGTAGAGCTCCATAAAACTACAGACGGCGTCCGAGCAGTCCTCGTCGCGCGTGTGGACGGTCTCCTTGAGATCGCAGAGGGTGCCGCCCGGCCCGGGTGGACCGAACATGTCGGAGAGCTGGGAGCACTGGAGGGAGTCGATGGGAAGCCAGGCCTTGGTTAACCAGTAGCTCTCCTGGTCCTCTGGGCAATCATATGCCTCGCAGTTGCTCCACGTGTTGTTGCACCCGCAGGCCCCGATCTCACCCAGCCTCGAGATGGGCTCGATGGTCTTGATCTCGTACCGCGTCGAGTTGCTCACGTCCCAGTTGCTGCCACCGTAGAGGCCCACCTCGACCTTGACCCGGGACTCGGTGCAGACCTGCCCGGCTTGGATCACGATCTCGATCCCTCCCGGCGTTTGAATCAACCTGGGCTCCATCGTGACAAGGCTGTCCAGCGTCACGTGCGGCTTGGAGGAGGCGGCATCCTCGCAGACATCGGCGATGAGATCGGGGTCGGAGGTGGTGGGGTTGCCAGCGTCGGAGTCGATGTTGGAGAAGTTGTGGTAGACCGGACGGCACACGTCGTCCAGGAGCTGCAGCTCGGCCGGATCACAGCAGTCGCTCCTCTCGGGGTGGGCCAGCGAGGTGTTGCAGCCGCCGGGGGTGAGGCAGCGCCAGGTACACTGCTCCAGCCCGAGCCAGGTGTCGTCGATGTTCTTCATGCCGGTGGTGATGCACCTGTCGAACCGTAGTAGCCGCAGATATCCGGCTGGAAGGTCGAAGCCGGAAAATCCGGTAGACCGTAGGGTTCGAAGCAGTTGTCCACGAGGCCGATGATGCTCATGAAGTTCAGGACATTGCCCCTGTGACCCGCGCACTGGTAGAAAGGGACCGGGGACATCAATATGGATCGGTCCAGGTCGTTTGGGCCCCAGTTGTACCAGCCGAGCTGATCCAGCTTCATCGCGTACCTGGTCTGGAACGACTGGATCGGGGCGTGGATGTAGCAGAGCCCCCCGACCTGGGTCTTGCTCGGGGCGACATAGCTGATGGTCGGTGGTGGGACGTTGGCGGTCCATACGGGAAAGCTGTTTGTGTCCGAGACCACCTGGTGCGGCTCGCACAGGCCGTTGTTAAGGTTGCAGAACACGGTTTGGGCGGTGACGTTGTCCATGGGGATCTGCGGGCAGTCGGCATCCGTGCTGCATGCGAAACGGCAAACGCTGGCCGCACAGATGGAGCCAGTGGGGCAATCCGCTGCCGACGAGCATTCGATGGGAACCTGATCGAGTCGGTACAGCAATGGCTGCGCGTTCGCGAGCCCTGAAGAGAGGTGGGTCAATGCCAGCAAGACGGATATCTGCCATGTCCAGAAGCCAACGGAGCGCCTGGACCGCTCAAACCCGCTGCAGCGACTCCCGACAGGGGCTACATATAGGCTGCGGTGCCCCCCCCCCCCTCCTACATCTGCGCACGATTACTTCCCGATGATGCTCTCGCATGTTTGCCTCCCCCAGTTAAGTCTGCAGCATGGATCCCTGGTCCTTAGCTGCATCACCATAGACAGACGAGCTGGTCCAAATACGCTACCATGGCCCGCGGTAGGGCATCGAGCAGATTAACTGCGGTTCAGACACTACACCGCCTTGTAGTGTCTGAACCGCAGCAATTGGTGAGCCCGCGCGCAAATTTCCGCCGTCATTGTGGTTTATCCGAAATACGTTTCGTGGTACCGATCGCGTTGCTCGTATCTTGACCAAAACCGGCATTGTCGACCGGCCCCGGAGAGGAGAGGGAGATCGATGAACAACCCGTACGGACAACCACCCGGAGGACAACCACCCGGAGGACAACCACCCGCAGGCGGCCCTCCGCCCGGCCAGCCCCCCGGCGGCCCTCCTCCCGGCCAGCCTCCCGGCAGTCCTCCTCCCGGCCAGCCCCCCGGCGGTCCTCCTCCCGGCCAGCCCCCCGGCGGGTATCCGCCCCAGGGCGCCCCTCCCCCGGGCCAGCCTCCCGGCGGGTATCCTCCCCAGGGCGGTGGCTATCCACCCCAGCAGGGCGGGTATCCTCCCCAGGGCGGCGGGTATCCTCCCCAGGGCGGCGGCTATCCACCCCAGGGCGGCGGGTACCCACCCCAGGGTGGCGGCTATCCCGGCGGCCCGGGCTTTGAGCAGCCCATGAAGTGGAACGGCCTGGCCATCGCGGGGTTCATCGTCTCTTTCCTCTGCTTCCCCGTGGGGCTGATCCTCTCGGGCGTTGGGCTCAGTCAGATCAACGCCAGTGGCGGTATGCAGAAGGGCAAGGGTCTGGCCATTGCCGGCATCGTCATCGGTTGCCTCGGGCTCGTTTGGTTCTTGATCAACATTGGAGTCGCCGCCGGCAGGTAGCGTCTGCCGGATGTCGGATCGAGCCGAGAATCCATAGGAGCACGACTTGAGTGGGGCGCCTGCGTCGCGTCACTCGGCGCGGCAGTCGGGGGACCAGCCGTCGCCGGGGAGGTGGTCACCATCTTCCTGGGTCGCATTGTGACGTCCTTTCGGTGACCTAACCAGGCTGGGGCCAGTGTGCCGGATTCGGGATTCGGGCGCACTTGACCATTGTGCGTATCGGTGAGCGGCACTACACTACGGCAGGTGGCCATGTCGGGTGGCGACCGTCGTCAGACCTCTCACGATGAGCGACAAGAAACAGAAAGAGACTCCGAAGCCTCGACCGGGCTCGGCGTGGAAGCTGACGCCGCCGCCCAAGGCTGAGGTGCCGGCGGTCTTTGCCAAGGGCAAGGCGACGAAGGAGAAGTCCGGGGACAAGCGTGAACCGACCCCCGGCGCGGAATCGGATCCAGCGGCGGAATCGACGCCGGCGGTGGAGCCCAGAGACAAGCCCACGCCGACGTCCAAGGTGAAGCCGTTGGGGAAATCCCGGGCGAAGTCCCGGGCGAAACCCACTCCGACGCCGGTGTTGCGGGCCGGCGGCAGCCTGTCCGCCCCGTCCACGCCACCTCCCCCGCGGTCGGCCACGCCGCCCCCTGCGCCGCCCCGGCCGGCGTCGGCGTCGGCACTGCGCATCGCCGACTACACCATCGACGAGGAGATCGGCGCTGGCGGCATGTCGGTGGTGTACCGCTCCCATCAGGAGACCCTTGGCCGGTCCGTGGCCATCAAGGTGCTGCGGGCGGAGATCGCCTCTCAACCCCACCTGGTGGAGCGGTTCGAGCGGGAGGCCCAGAGCCTCGCGGCCCTGCAGCACGAGAACATCCTGCACATCTACGAGTACCGCGTCGACGGCGAGGTGCCCTTCATGGTCACCGAGCTCGTCGAAGGTGTGGATTTGTACGACGTGCTGGAGCGGCACCAACGGCTGCCCGTGGACGTGGCGGCCGTCGTGACCGCTCAGGTGGCCCGGGCGCTGGACTACGCGCACTCCCGTGGTGTGATCCACAGGGACGTGAAGCCGGCGAACATCATGTTCACCTCCCAGGGTGGCATCAAGCTCATGGACTTCGGCATCGCTCGGCAGGCCGACGGCAAGGATCTCACCCAAGCCGGTGCCGGGGTGGGCACGCCGGCCTACATGTCACCGGAGCAGATCCTGTGCGAGAAGCTGGACGGCCGCACCGACATCTGGAGCCTCGGCGTTGCGTTGTACCAGATGGTCACGGGGACCAAGCCGTTTTTGCAGGACGAGAATCGCAGCGTCCTGCACAAGATCCGCACGGACAAGCCCACGTCGCCGCGGCACCTCTGCAGCGCCGTCGGTCGCCCGTTGGAGCGGATCATCCTGCGCTGTCTCGAGAAGCGCCCGGAGGATCGCTACCCGGTGGCCCAGCAGCTCGCCCTGGCCCTGGAGCGGTTCGTGACGGCTCGGGTGGCCATGGGACACCAGGCCCAGCTGCTGTACTATCTGCAGGGCGTGGGCGAGTTCAGCGAGGAGCAGGTCAAGGCTGCCCTGCCGACCATGGCGGGCGGCGGGGTGCGGGCCGCCTTTCCTCGGCCCCCGCGTCGCCACTCGGATCGCCCCCCCCTCGGGATACCCTGGGCCGTGTGGGTGGGCGGAGTGTTCGGGTCGCTGTTGCTCACGCTCCTGGTCGTCGTGCTGGCCGCCTGGCCCGGCCGTGAAGCGCCGCGCAAGGGCCCGCCGTGCCCTGTCAACGTCTACCACGGCGGCCCGGCGCCTTCGGCTGGAAAGGGGACCCTGGTTGGCGCCAGGGGGCGGTCCACGAGCCGAGGCGGTCTCCGGGTCGTGGTGCACCCCTGGGCCGAGGTGCTCCTCGGGGGTCGTGTCGTGGAGACCACCCCCTTCGACCGCCCTTTGACCCTGGCCGTGGGCAACCACCGTGTGGTGCTGCGCCACCCGCACCTCGGTCGTGTGACCCGCGCGGTGGAGATCCGGGCCGGCGAGGTGGTCACGCTCCGAGTAGATCTCATGGCCAAAGGGGCGAAGCCATGAGCCGACGTGGCGGGCGCGGTGTGGTCACCGTGTTGATGGTCGTCGTCGTGGTGTCTGGTGCGCCGGTGGCCCTGACCGCTGCGCCCCGCGCCCTTCAGCATCGGTTGAAACCGGGCGAGACCGCAGCCAAGCTGGCCAAGCGTTTCTACGGCCGGCCCTTCGCCGCACGGGTGCTCCTGTTGGCCAACGGAATAAACGGGCTGGCCAAGCGGCCGCCTGCGTTGAAGGAGGGAACCATGATCCGGATGCCCACTGCCTGGAGCTACCGGATTCGCCCGGGGGACACCTTCGCCGGGCTCGCCCGGGACTACCTGGGAGACCATCGCAAGGCCGGTTTCCTGGCCTGGGTCAATGGCAAGGACGTGCGCAAGCCCGCCCCGCCGGGGCACGTGATCATCGTGCCGGCTCTGGTGACGGTGAAGGTGCCGCGTCGCCTGACGCTCGCCAAGCTGGCGGCCCTCCTGCTGGATCGCAAGCCGAAATCCGAGGCGGTCAAGCGTCTCGTACGGCGCATCCGCAAGTACCATGGTCGCCGACTCCGGTTCGGCCGTCGCCAGAGCCTGGTGGTGCCGCTGATCCGGCTGCGACTGCTGGGTTGGTTCCTGCCGTCGGGGCTGCCGCTCAAAGACCCCGGAACGTTGCGTCGGGCCCGGTCCCTGGTGCAGCAGGGGGCCCGGGATCTGCGGGCGGGGCGCTATCTGGAGGTCGCCGTGGGGCTGGCCCCTGTGGCGCGGATGTCCGGGCTCGGCTCGCTCCTGCAGATCCTGACGCACCGCCTCCTGTGCACTGCCTACGTGGCCCTGGCCCGTCCCGGCCTCGCGCTGACCGCTGCCCGGGCCGTTCTGCGGCTCGATCCGGGGTTCAAGCCCGACCCGGTACAGATGTCTCCCAAGGTGCGCGCGGTGTATCGCGGCGCCGCCTCCGGCGGCGGGGCAACCCGCAGAAAAAAGGCTGGGAATTGACGCACATGCGGTGCTCGGTTAACGTGGATGGGATCCCAGAATATGGGACGCGGGCCAGTTTTTGAAGTGTCCCAAATGCAATAGCCTTGTTTCGGCACCCTCCTCTGGAATCTGTCACTCCTGCGGTGCGGAAATAACCGTCAACCCGAACAACTTCCACTCGTGGATCGGCGCCATCGTGGAGGGACGGTACAAGGTGCTCGACATCATCGGCCGCGGTGGCATGGGGGAGGTCTACAAGGTCGAGCACGTGCGCATGGGCAAGATCGCGGCCATGAAGCTCCTGCACGAGGAGCTTGCCCGCGAGCACGAGATCGTGGCCCGGTTCCAGCGGGAGGCCAAGGCGGTCTCCAAGCTCTCTCACCCCCACACGGTCCAGGTGTTCGACTTCGGCGAGCACGAGGGCTCGCTGTTCCTGGTGATGGAGTATGTCAAGGGGCAGGACCTGGGCAGCCTGTGCCGGGACGAGGATCACCTCGGCTACAAGCGTGCGTTGCCCATGCTCGTCCAGATGTGCCTCGCCCTCGAAGAGGCGCACGAGGCGGGCATCGTGCACCGGGACATCAAGCCCGAGAACGTGCTCGTCTCCCTGGGCACCGACGGCGCCGACTACATCAAGGTGCTGGACTTCGGGCTCGCGTTGTTCCGTGAGCAGGGACCGGACCAGGCGAACATCACGGCCCAGGGAAATGTCATCGGCACGCCCTACTACATGTCGCCGGAGCAGATCCGCGGCGAGGATGTGGACCAGCGGGCCGACATCTATGCCCTGGGTGCCACCCTCTATCGGATGGTCACCGGCGAGACGCCCTTCGTCGCCAAGACCCCGGTGGGGGTGCTGACCAAGACCCTCACCGAGGTGCTCATCCCGCCCTGCAAGCGGCGGCCGGACCTGAACATCCCCGGCGCTCTGGAAGCCGTGATCATGAAGGCCATGGCCAAGGAGTCGAGCGAGCGGTACCAGTCCTCCAGAGCGTTGCGCAAGGCCCTCGAGGAGTGCATGTCCACCCTCAGCGTGCCCAACGCCATGGTCTTGGGTGGCGATCCTTGGAGCCAGTCCTCCATTCCGCGCATCGAGGTGGTGACCAGCTCGCCTTTCACGTCCGAGACCAACCTCAAGCGGGAGGACCTCGATCGCTTCGAGCGCAAGCTCAAGCGCAAGCGTTTCAGCTCCATGCTGATGCTACCTCTGCTGTTGGTGTTTCTGGTCGGCGGAGGCCTGGCGTACTACCTGCTGCGACCCACCGTGGTCGGCACGGCCCTGGCCAAGGAGAAGGAACCCAACAACAGGCTGGAGGAGGCCAACCCCATTGGGAGAGGTCGCCCGGTAAAGGGGCTCATCGGCAAGCGGCTCTCCGCGACGAAGTCCGACGTGGACGTCTACTCGTTCAACATCAAGGCCGAGGGCCCCGTGCTCCTCTCGGCGCGGCTCAAGGGCATTCCGTACATCAATACGTCGCTGCAGATCTACGACGACAAGTACCAGGAGGTGGTCGCGGTGGACTGTGGCCCGGAGCGGTTCGACGAGGTGTTGCCCAACCAGGTGCTCCGGCCGGGCCGCTACTACGCGGTGGTGCAGCAGGTGGCTGGAAAAGACCCCAAGACCAACATCAACGATCACTACCTGCTCACCGTGGACTGGCGCCCCCTGCAGCCCAGCGACGAGGTGGAGCCGAACGACGCCCTGGAGCAGGCCAATCGGGTGCGCTCGGGGGAGACGGTGCAGGGGTACCTCTCGCGGGTCGATGACGTGGACATGTATCGGCCCCAGGGCAAGGGCGGCGGCGCGCTGTCGGTCACCGTCTCGGCGGTGGCGGGCGTGGACTTTCGCCTGCGGGTCGTGGGGCTGCGACCGAGCTACGTCGGCGCCGGGGCGGGTGCAAAGGGATCAGACGGGGCGCCGTCTCTTGGGGTTCTGTCTGGCTGGTGTCGTGTGGCCGACACGGGCGGTGGGGGTAAGGGCGAGGCCCTCGAGCGGCTGCCGTGGCCCAAGGGCGCACCGGCGCCGCTGGTCATCGTCGAGCGGAAGTCCGTATCCCTGGGAACCGGCGTCGCCAGGCCTTCGGGGCTGGACCAGCCCTATCGGCTCAAGGTGGTCTTCCACCGGGGCGAGGCGGGGGCCTTGGAGCCGGCTTCGGACGCCATGGCCCCGCGCCCGGGTCACCGCCGTCCTCCGCCCCGGGCCGGGCTGCAGCGCTGGCACCCCATGCGCCCGATCCGCCCGGCCATGCCCGCGTCAATGGGCCCCGGACCCGTCATGGGCGCCGGACCCGTCATGCGCGCCGGACCTGTCATGGGCGCCGGACCCGTCATGCGCGCCGGACCTGCCATGCGCGCCGGACCTGCCATGCGCGCCCGGCCAGTCGGGCGACCCGAGCCTGTCATGCGACCGGCGCCCACCGGGCGACCGGTGCCCATGCGCGCCCGCCCGGCGCCGCGCCCCCGACGACCCGCTCCCGCAATGAATACGCCGGGGGGCATGGCGCGTCAGTAGCTCCAGGGACCTTCTTCACTGCCCATGAAACCATGCCATGAGACGAACCGACATCTTCGTCATTCTGCTGGTGCTTTGTACCGGGGCCTCGGACGCCTTGGCCCGGCGCCCTCGACAGGGCGCCCGAGGACTCAGCACACGCGCTCTGCAACGGGGCCTGCGCAAGGCATACGCCCGCCCCGTCGCTCGCATGGGCACCTTCGCCGTGTATGTGAAGGTCGCCGGGGGGCGGGTGCTCTTTGCCCGGCGAGGGCGGTCCCGTCTTCACCCCGCCTCCTGCATCAAGTTGGTCACGGCGGCGGCCGCCCTACGGCGCCTCGGCAAGGGCTACCGATTCGACACCGTGGTCCGCGGACGCATCCAAGGCACCCGGATGACCACGCCCGTGTATCTCTGGGGCCAAGGCGACCCCAGCCTCACGCGGGCCGACCTGACCCGCTTCGCCAAGCAGGTGCGGGCCAAGGGCGTTCAGAAGATCCCGACGGGGGTGGTGGTGGACGATTCCTTCTTCGACGCCCGGCGTTGGCCCCCGGGCTTCCGTAAGCCTTCCAGCTCGGCCTACATGACTCCCGTGGGGGCGGTCTCCCTCGACGGCAACACGGTGGAGGTGGTGATAACGCCCGGCCAGGTGGGGGCCCGGGCCAAGGTGCAGCTCCTGCCGGCCTCGGACTACCTGCTCAAGAAAAACGGCGTCAAGACCGGCGCGCGGACACGCATCCACGCCTACGCCGCCCGACACAACAAGCGGCTCCGGGTCTTTTTGAGCGGTACGATCAAGGCCGGCGCGACGGTGGTGCGCAAGTGGGTTCGGGTCCTCGACCCGGCGCGTTACGCCGGCGCGTCCTTCAAGCGCGCCCTGGAGGCCGAGGGCATCGTGGTGGGACCGGTGAAACGCGGACTTGCGTCGAAGGCTCCCGTGCTGATCCGGCACCGGTCCAAGCCACTGTCCTACCTGGTGGGGCACATGAACCGAACCAGCAACAACTTCTACGCCGAACAGCTCCTCAAGGCCCTGGGTGCCAAGGCCTTCGGCCGGCCCGGGACCACGCGCAAGGGCGTGAAGGCCACCAGAGGGCTCATGAAACGTTCGGGCATCCCGTCGCGACAGTACCGCATGGCCAACGGCTCGGGGCTCCTGGGCCGCACGCGCATCGCCCCCAAGGCCCTGGTGCGGCTGCTCGAGCGGGTGCGCACCCTGGGGTGGCTGTACAAGGCCCTGCGCGACTCTCTCCCTGTGGCCGGTCGGACCGGCACCCTGGCTCGGCGTTTCGCGGGCACCTTGGCCGCGGGGCGGGTGCGCGCCAAGACCGGCACGGTGAGCAAGGTGAGCTGTCTGGCGGGCTATGTGGATCGGCGGTCGGGCAAGCCCCCAATCATCTTCGCCATCATGCACAACGGGTTCACCACGAGCCACGCCGTGGCGAGGCGGGTGCAGGACCGCATGGTGATCCTCCTGGCGCGCTACGGGCTCACCCGATAGACGGTTCCCATCCCGGAAGTGGGCGTCGGACACCAGTGCTTGCCATCGGGCCGGAGCCTGGTCTATTGTCCCACCAATGGCGAAGTCGAAACGGCGGAAGAAGGTCAAACGGCGTTCCAAGGGCGACAATCGCAGCAGCCCCAAGGTCACCGGCACGAAACGGGCCAAGTCCAAGGGCGGCTCGATGATGTCCATGCGTTCGGGGTTCAAGGGCATCGCCGGATCCCTGGTGGGCAAGGAGTCCAAGGACAAGAGCACCAGCCGCTTCGTGAGCATCTTCTGGTGGGTCATCACCATCGGCCTGGCCATCGCGGCGGCGGTCATTCTCTACCAGCGGTTCGGCAAGTAGGCTCGGCCCCTCGAGTCGACCCTTGGTTGTATAACCTCCCGTAATCGGGAAAGTTTTCAAAAAATTTGCGTTTTTGGGGACGTGTGTTCAAATGTAGGTATGTCTACGACAGTATACCCCCAGCGGTCATCCGGTGCTCGCCCTCGGATCGGGGCCCATCGGGCGGCGAGTCAGCCCCGTCGGCACGGCGCGCACCGGGTGCGGCCCAAGAAACCCGCGCGGGCCGGAGCGCTGTCGGGCGCCATTGCCCTGTTCGTCGCCGCCGCCCTGGCGGCTGCCTCGGTCGCCCTGGCGGCCCGTTCCTGGTGGAAGAAAGGGGATGCCAAGCCCTCGGGGCCGGCCGTTCATGGGACCGCCGGCGTGCGGGCCCCGTCGCCCACCGTGAAATCGACCCCTGCCGCGTCTGCGTCGCTCCCACCGCCGTCCATGTCGTCGTCGGCCTCCCCAAAACCCGGGCTTCGGCTGCCCGCCCCCGCCGCCATCCCGGCCCACCGTCGGATCTACCTTTTCGATGGGGGCAAGGCCCAGGTCGTACGTGACGACGACGCCCGGTTGGCCGCCTATTCCATCATCGATCTCTCGGACGACTTCGTCCCATACATCTTCAGGGAAAAGACCCCTGGCACAGACGACTTCAAGAAGAACGAGTATCGGCGCACCTATATCAACGTCGCCAACGACGTCACCGACGAGAGCGGCAAGGCGCTGGCCCGCGGTGATCACAACTACGTGGAGCTGTTCGGCATCCCGCCGTCGTTGTCGGTTCTCCGCAGGCGCTTCCTCGACGACGCCGCCAAGCCCTGCTACGGCAAGCTGCGTGGCCAGGTGCTTCGCGGCTACCGAGGGGCGGTCCGCTACGAGGGCGGCAAGGGTGCGCGCGCCATCCTGGATCGATACAAGGAGCTCAAGTCCTCGGTGCGCCGCGCCATGCGGCGGACCGGCGCCCGAAGCGTGACGCAGCTCAGAAAGCGCGGCAAGGCCTACCTCGTCAAGAAGTACCGGCTCTACCAGACCAAGCTCGCCGTCATCAACCAGGCTCAGCTGCGGCTCACCTGCGAAGGTCTGTACCGCCCCGGTGAGCGGGTGTCCCGGCTCGTCTTCGGCCACTCCATGCACCAGGCCTTGGCGCGGTTCGAGCGCAAGCACATGGTGTACGGCTGGGGGCAGCTCTTCGGCAAGACCCTGCGAGCGCTCGGTCGGTCGCCCCTGGACAACAACCACGCCGCTTTCCAGCGGGTCCTCCGCGAGCGGGTGGTCCACTCCCTCGGGATCATCGAGGACGGGTCCGCGCTTTTGCACCGACCCGCGCCCCGAGCCTCGAAGAGACGCAAGCGTCGGCGGCGCAAGGGGCTGGACTTGGTCGGGGACTACACCCGCCGGGTGATGGTGGCCATGGACCTGACCACCGCCGACAAGGCCCTGGCCTTCTTCAAGGAGCAGCCCGCCTCCCTGTTCAAGCGGTTCCGAGTGGCCGTGAAGCTCCCGCCGCGGCCGGCCTACTACGGCCGGAACATGCGGTTCGAGGTGGTCATCGACCGTGGTGACGTCTGGTACGACCCACCCTACTACCCGTCGGGCAAGCAGCGCAGCTTCTTCCGCCGGAACCGGCCCACCCTGACCCTCTACACTGTGGTGGGTAAGCGTCGCATTCCCCTGGCCCGGTACAACACCACCATCGGTGGCTGGCGTACGGAGTGGCGGGATGGCAAGGAGTACGTGGCCTACAAGGGCTCCGACGTTGGCCCGCGCATCTGGCGGGACATCGTGGCCGGCCCGGTCTGGATCCCGCCGGCCACCACGCCGCCCAGGTCCCTGCTCAAGTACGAGCGCAGGGGCAAGCGGTGGATCCGGCGGGTCCACCGCGAGGAGATCGGTCCCAGCTACGGCTCCGCCTATGGGCTCGTGGCGGCCTACCACATCGAGGAGTCCCGCTCCGGCCGGCGGGTGACCTGGAAGGACAACGGCATCCGCTCCCATGGGTCGGTGGACTACATGTCCATCCTCACTCGCTACTCCCACGGCTGCCACCGGCTGCACAACCACCTGGCCCTGCGGCTGTTCTCCTACATCGTGCGCCACTCCAAGTTCGTCCGCCGGGGGCAGGTGCCCCTCGCCTACGCCAAGCGGTTCACCGTGCGCGGTAGGAGCTACCGGATCCGGCTGCACACGCGCGGCTACTACTACACCCTGCGTCACCCTGTACGGGTCACCGTCACCGAGGGACGGATCATGGGCAAGCAGAAGACGCCCATCGAGCACTACCTGCGCAAGCCCGGCGTGACCTACGGAGCACACGACCCGAACCTGAGCCCAGCCAAGAAGCTGGACAACGACGCCAAGAACTCCTCCGATGGCTACCAGCCCAGCGGCGCCTTGCCCGCCGAGCGCCCCGGCGCCGGCAACAGCGAGCGACTGCGTCCCATCCCCAAGCTGGATCCCGGCAAGCTCCCCCCGCCCCCCATGCAGCCCTAGGATCAAAATCTCTGTGACATTTGTTTTTTGGGTCAAGGGCAGGGCTGGCTAGCCCCGGTGCAGGTTCATGGCCGCGTCGAGGTTTTCGGGGACGTCGGAGGGGCCGAGGAACACGTTGGTGGCGGTGGCCTTGGCCACCAGCGTTTCGTCTTCCCGGGTGAGCGAGATCTCCACGTAGGCGGTGGTGCGGCCGTGCTTGATCACCTGGGCCTCGCCCCGCAGGACCTCGCCCGGACGGGCCGGGGCAAGGTAGTTCAGGTTCATCTCGATGGTGGTCATCTGCCGGTCCGGCACGAGCAGAAACACCGCCGGCCCGATGCAGTTGTCGATCATCGCCGCGAGCAGGCCTCCCTGGACGTTGCCAAAGGGGTTCTCATGGGCGGGCTCGGTGCGGAACTCGATGACCGAGTGGCCCGGCTCCATGATGATGGCCCGTGCGTCGAAGAGGTTCCAGCAGGGCGGCGGGACTTTGGGTGTGGGCATCGGTGCTCCTTTTTTTGGGGATCCGTTCGGGGTGTCTCAGAGCGTCATTCGTCGGCTACGATGAGGGCCCGGCAGGCCGCGGCGGGATCCGGCGCTGACAGGACGGCGCGGATGACCGAGACGCCCGCGGCCCCGGCCGCGTGGCACTCGGCGGCGTTGTCGGGAGTCACGCCCCCCAGGGCGACCAGCGGAAAGGGGGCCAGGGCGGCGCAGGCCTCGCGCAGTCCGCCGAGCCCCAACGAGGAGCCCATGGAGGCCTTGGAGGGCGTGTGGAACACCGGGCCGAAGGTGACGAAGTCACACCCACCGGACACCGCGGCCCTGGCTTGGGCGAGGTCATGGGTGGAGGCCGCGAGGTACCGGTCCGATCCCAGCAGGTCCCGGGCCTCCGCGGCGGGTAGGCTGTGGCCCGCCAGGTGCACCCCATCGGCCCCGGCGGCCAAGGCCACGTCCACCCGGTCGTTGATCAGCAGGGGCACTCCCGCCGGTCGGGTCACCGCGAGGACGTCGCGAGCCAGCGACAGCAGGGCGTCGGCGCCCAGGTCTTTCTCCCGGAGCTGTACGCCGACCGAGTCTGCGGGGATCCCCTGCAGCGCCCGCCCCACCAGCGCCGGGAGGTCCCCGTCCGGGGCCAGTCGGCGATCGGTGATTACGTACAGGCGGAAGGGCGGGTTCATGCCGGTGGGCAGACCAGCCCGGTCATTGGGCTCGAGGCGGTGGCGTAGAGCTTGCGATCGATGCGCCCCGCCTCGCGAGCCGCTCGCCCCGCCTCCACGGCCAGCCGTATTGCCCGTACCGATGATCAGCCGGGACCCGAAGCGGTGCTCTCCTTTGACCGGTGCGGCTTCGTCAGCGCTTGTCATTTCTTCTGTCTTCTAACCGCCCCCCACGAGGGTGACGACGTTTACCTCGTCGCGCTCGTGGAGCACGACCTCATCCAGGCGATCCTTGGGGATCACCTCGCGATTGATCTCCACCGCGAATTTTTTCGCGCCGATGCCCAGATCCGCCACCACCATGGCTGCGGACGTGCCGCGGGCGATGTGCCTGGATTGACCATTGAGGTTGATGGTTATCATCTCCGTTCACTCCCGGGCAACGAAACCAGTCAGTATGAAGTGACCGGTTCCGAGTTCGCAGACTCGTAGGTAACGCTGCGACCTTGGAAAAACCCGTAGCGCAGAGCTAGATACGAAAGGGAACCGGTCACTTCATACTGACTAGTGGATGGCCTCTGTCCTTGCAAGGCCAACGGCCCGCGGGTGTCTCGGGGAGGCTCGCCGACCTGCGTAGATACTTGCCCAATTGTGTAGCAAAAAAACGACAGGTGTATTCCGAAGTTCCCTATGTCGAAGGGTGCCGAGGGTGTAACCCGTTGAAATCTCATGCGTGGGCTCTTGGCATACGGATTGCTTTTCGCTGCGGCTGCGTGGGTTTGTTTTGGAGATGACACCATGAGAAGCTATCTTCAGACCATGTCGTACCTCTCGCCCCGGCGGGAGGAGTACCATCCGACCTTCAGCGCGATCATCTCGCGGCTCTCCCTGTTCCGGAACACCGATCCCGAGGCCCAACGGGACATCTCGGCGCGGCTGGTGATGCGAAAGCGAAAGACCGGGAGCCAGATCATGGCGCAGGACGAGCCCAGCGACTCGTTGTACATCGTGCAGCGTGGTCTGGTGAAGCTCGTGATCTACGGCGACAACGGGCGCCAGATGACCCTGTGCACGCTCGGGCCCGGCGAGTTCTTCGGCGAGGTGTCGGCCTTCGACGGGCTGGAGAGAGGCGTCACCGCCGAAGCGGCGGAGGACACCACGGTCCTCGTGCTGGCCCGGGATCAGCTCTTCGAGCACCTGAAGCTCTTTCCAGCCACGGCGGTGACGTTCTTGATGGAGATGAGCAGCCGGATGCGGCAGCAGAACGAGCTCATCGCCAACCTCGCCCTGCGGGACGTGAGCGTGCGGCTGGGGCGTACCCTGGTGCAGCTCGCCCGCCAGGACGGGGGCGACCTGGAGGGACGCCTCATTCGCCGCAGGCCCACCCAGCAGGAGCTGGCGAACATGGTCGGCTCCTGCCGGGAGACCGTTTCCCGGGCCATGGCCGGCTTCTCCCGCAAGGGCCTCGTGTCCAGCCAGGGCCGTAGCCTCGAGCTCTCCGACGACCTCATCGAGCTGGTCGCTTAGAACCCGCGCAACAACAAGTCACCGATTCAGTCCTGGGCGAGGGCCTCCTGCAGGTTCTCCAGGATGAGGGACGACCAGGTCTCGAAGTTGGAGTCGGGCTCACCGGCCAGGGCCACTGCCTCGTCGATGTCCAGGAAGGCGCCCTCGAGTGTGTCTTGCTCCTTGACCTTGGCGGCGGCGCTGCGTAGCCGGGCCACCAAGACCACCCCGAAGTGCACCGAGCCCACAGGATTGGCGTCATCGTTGATGATGCCCACGGGCGCAAGAGAGTAGTCCGCGCCCAGGACCAACTCCTCGTCGAGCTCTCGGCGGGCGGCGGTGAACACCAGCTCGGAGCGGTCCGTGAGGTTGTCAACAGGGTTGATGTGGCCGCCGATGCCGACGGACCGCTTGCCGTGGAGGCGCTCCTCGCCTCCGCCGCGCCTGCGTCGGACCACGAAGATGCGGTCACCGTGCAGCACGAGGGTGTAGGGGATCAGCTGCTTGAGGCCGGAGTTCTGCTCGGCGTGGGATCGCTCCACGAAAAAACCGAGGCGGGTGGCCCGGTCGAGGTAGGACTCCAGGGTCGGGTGGCCTTCGGGAGGGCGGCGGCCGACGAAGCCATGGGGATAGGCCAAATCGAACAGCTGTGTCCGGTTGACGACGTAGACGAATTCCATGGCTCGGCTCCCGCGCTGGTTGTGGCGGGGACCTCACCATATGCGTTGTTGACAGTCAAGCTACCCAGTCCAGGGGGGTGGGCCGCGCGCTGCCTCGCTGCGATGGTCTGCGCAGGCCCTGGGGGAGGTGTGTTCTTTGCTTTGGGTCTGCGTCGTGCTACAAACCGTTGAACCCATTTGCGACAGGCAGGCTGACGTCGTGAAGAAGACCATCGCCGTTGGAATCATCGCCCTGCAGCACCCCGGCGGTATCATTTCCCGATTCGTGGGAGAGGCGGGGGTTCTTCCCGGCACCACCATCATGGTGCCGGCGGACTGCTGGTGTGTGCTGGTGGCCGGGGACGTGGCGACCACGGTTTTCGACATCGGCCCGCACGACTTGCAGCTGGCCCAGTTCAGCCGCCAACCCTCTGGCCTGTTGTACACCGTGGGGCGGTCTCCGGAAGTGCTGGAGTGGTACCCTGCCGGGTCACCCTACCGGCGGCGACTCACGCTCAAGGTGGGCAACCCGATGCAGTTCGTGCAAGAGATGGTGGTGCGCCGTTCGGCGGACACCATCGAGGTCATCGTCGACGCCCTCAAGCCACACTTCGACGCCATGGTGCCCCCCGGTCAGATCCAGGCCGCCCCGGAGCCGAGCAAGGTCGCCATCGCCGAGTCCCTCGGCCATGTGGGCCTCATGCTCGTGGATCTGGCAGAGGAGTCTGCCGCGGCGCCCCAGATCGCCGTTCAGCCCGCGGTGCCACCGGCCCCGGCCCCGGCCATGGCCGCGGGCGCAGGGGGCACCAGCGGCGCTGCCACCGTGGAGGTGGCCTCCACCGCGGTGGCGCTGCGCTTTTCCCATGTGTGGTCCTCCTCCACCATGGATCTGTTCGGCAAGGGCGAGCTGACCCTCCGGATCCGCCTCATCGGCCGGCCCGTTCTGGACTTCAACCCCGCCGGGCCCTTCTCCATGGATGTCACCCACGAGTTCTTGAGCCCCGAGGACTGGCTGGGAGAGCGCCAGTGGCAGGAGCTGTCGGCGGACTCTCTGCGCTTCGACGCCCTACAAGGAGACCACTACTACCGGGCGTTCATCGTGGCCGAGGAGCGGGACAAGAACTCCACCGACTCGCTCGGCACGTTGGAATTCGAGCTTGGGCAACCCGGCGCGGCGGAGCTCGAGATCGGGCCTACCCAGGGTGGAAAGCGCGGGCAGTACGTGAAGCTGCGTGCCCGCTTCGAGTAGATTCGAGCTGCGTCACGTCATGGAACTCCAGGAAGCCATCGAACGGTTCTTGTCCGACACGGAGCGACGACGGTCCGACGTGACCGTCAAGCGCTACGGCGAGGCCATGGAGCTGCTTCAGAGCTACCTCGCTCTGGAGCTCATCGATCCCGACGCACCGGGAGAGACCCCGGCCGGTGGTGTCGGTGACGTCACCCCAGAGGCCATCAGCGCTTTCATCAACGACTTTCTCGGCAACCGATTGAAGTCCAACGACCGCGCGCGGAAGCGGTACGTCGCGGCCACGCGATCCTTCGTCCAGTGGCTGACCAAGACCGACCTGTTGTCCGAGGGCTCCGGGCTGGAGATCCTCGAGGTCCTGCGGCGCGCCGCCAAGGGGCTCGCCCCGGCTGACGATCCCGGTCAGCCCCCCGGCGCTCCTGGGGTGATCGAGCTGTCGGGCGTTGGGCCCGGTCGCGGCGTTGGTGGCGACGTGCGGTACTTCCAGATCATCGACACCACGGAAAAGCACCTGACCCTGCTGGACCTCGAGTCTGCCGAGGAGGTGCGCGGCGATCGCCCGCCGGACGAGGACGTGGAGCCGGGGGATCTCGTAGCCGGGATGCTCACGGGGCGAGGACGCAAGACTCGCGTCACCGGGGTGCGGCTCATCGCTTCGGAGGACGAGGTGGACGACGACGACTTTCCCCTCGACGACTGGGACGAGGACTGGGAGGACGACTGGGAGCTGTCATCGGGGCCCGCCGTGGAGGACGCGCTGGAGATCCTGGCCTCCGAAGACCGCTACGCGCCGCGTGAGGTGGTGCGGGTGATCCTGGCCGACATCGACGCGGCTCGGGATGATTTGCTCGACTGGCTGTCGGACGACGACTATCGCAATGAGCCCTTCCCTGGCGCGGGGGAGGCGCCAGCGAACGCGGCCCGGTTGCTTAGCGAGGTCCGGGATGAGGACGCCCTGCCCCGGCTGCTGTCGGTGCTCGGCGCGACGGATCCCCTGGGGGAGGAAGCGCCCCTGGCCGTGGCGCGGTACGGCCTCGGCGTGGCCGGGTCACTGGTGGAGCTGATTCGCGACGAGAAGCTACCTGTCGTGAGGCGTACGGCGGCGCTGTGGTCCCTGGCGTACCTCACCGCGTGCAACCCGGCCCTGCGAGCGTTGCTGGCAGAGGTGACTGTGCGTCTGGCGCCCGAGGCGCCGGTGGAGCTGCGCGCCGAGGTGCTCGCCGTGGTGGAGGAGCTGAGGCTGATGGAGGCTTGCGAGCCCATCTTGGAGCTGTCGAAGCGCGGTGAGATCGATCTCGAGGCGGCGGACCGGACGGCGGATCTCTTCGATGGGCGGGTGCGTTCGGAGGGATGGGGAGAGCGCATCGGTGAAGTGATGCTGCCGGTGCTGTACCTGTATCCGACGAGCGAGGAGCTCGAGGAGTTCTACGAGTCATTGGAGGAGGATCTCGGCGACCTGTGGGAGCTGATGGGCATCGACGACGACGAGGATGGTGAGGACGGGGAGGACGGGAAGGACGGGGAGGACGACGGCGACGATGAGGACGACGAAGAGGACGACGGAGATGAGCCGCCCGATGGTGGCAAGGTCATACCGTTCCGACGCCCGTCGGAGTAGACTGACGCTCCGCGCGCCGGGGCGCTTGGCGATACTGGGGGCAGGGGTCGGCGTGCTCGTCTTGCAGCCGGAAGCCGCTGGCACTCCGGCGCTCAGCCGCCTGGCGCCTCGCCGTCCGGCGCTCAGCCGCCTGGCGCCTCGCCGTCCGGCGCCCCGCCGCTTGGCGCCCCGCCGCTTGGCGCCCTGCCGCTTGGCGCCCCGCCGTCCGGCGCCCCGCCGTCCGGCGCCCCGCCGTCCGGCGCCCCGAAAGGCGGCTGGCGTCACGGTGGTGGTGCTGGTCAAGCAGACCTATGTCCGCCGGTCCGCCACCAGTCGGTCCAAGCACCTCGGCGTGGTTCGCCGGGGGGCGCGTATGGCCACCCGGGGGTTGGTGACGGGACCGGGCTGCAGCCTGGGCTGGTATCGGCTCGTTCGCGGCGGTTTCGTCTGCGCCGGAGAGATAGGCGTCACGAGCCAGAAGCCCGGAGGCCCACGCCATCCGGTGGTCGTGGGCAAGCGGCTGCTGCCCTATCGCTACGTGGCGGTGCGAGAGGATGGATCGGGGGAGTACCTCGAGCCAGAGGACGCGGCGTCGGACTACTTCCTGCGACAGCTCGCCCCGCGCAACGCCATCACCGTGTCGGGGCGGACCCGCTACGATGGAGAGTGGTTCTACAAGACCACTCGGGGGACCTACGTGCCTGCAACGGAGGTGGTTCGGATTCGGGCGTCGCGCTTCGCCGGACAGAAGCTGGGGGGCAAGTGGCGGCTGCCCCTGGTGTTCGTGCTGCGCAAGCGGGTCCGCATCTACCGCAAGCCGGGTCGCCCCGGTCGGGCGCGCGTGAAGCGGTTCGAGCGGTTCAGCGTGGTGGAGACAAAGCGCCGTTGGCGCCGGACCTACTACCGCATCGGCAAGGATCGGTGGCTGCGCGATCGTGATGTGAGACTCTCGGCCCGGGCCCCTCTGCCCGAGGGGCTCGGCGCGAGTGAGCGCTGGATCGACATCGACGTCCGGGAGCAGGTCCTGACCGCCTACGAGGGCAAAAAGCCGGTCTTCACGACGCTGGTGTCAACGGGGCGACGTGCGCGGACACCCCTTGGCAGCCACCGCGTCTGGGCCAAAATCGCGGCTACGGACATGCGCAGTCGGCCTCGGGACACCAGCCACTATCAGCTGTGGAACGTGCCGTGGACCGTGTTCTTCAAGGGGGCCTACGCCTTGCACGGCACCTATTGGCACCGGCGGTTCGGCTACCGCAAGAGCTCTGGCTGCGTGAACCTGAGCCCCCGAGACGCGCGGACCCTGTTTGGCTTCATCGGCCCGAAGCTGCGTCCGGGTTGGTGGGCCGTGCTGCCCCAGAGGAAGAAGGACGGCACCCTGGTGCGGGTCCGCGACGGCAAGAGGCTCGACCGAAAGCGACGGAGGCGCCGTCGCCGGCATCGTCGCCGTGGCACCCGTCGGCGTTGAGCCGGACCAGCCCGCGAACAACAATGGTCTGGTCGCTGCCCTCCGCGTGTTTTCGCTTGTTTCCGCTCGCTGCCCCCCCCCGCTCCGGAGGTTGCCCTCGGCCGCTCTGACCGCGCGGACGCGGCCAAGATCGGCTACGGACAACCTCCTCCGCGATGGGTCTGGTCGCCGTGTTCGGGGCACATCACGATGGCGCAGCCTCTGCCGGAGCGATATCGAACGGGCGCCGATTTCATGCAATGAGAGCAGTGGATCGGGTAGGGGCTGGTGAAATCCTGGGCTTGCCGTGCTCAGGACGTCTTTTTCTTGGTGGCCTTCTTCTTGGTGGCCTTCTTCTTGGTGCGGGTCGTGCGGCGGCGGGGTTTCGGTTTGGCTGGTTTCTTCTCTGCAGGTTCCTCGTCCGAGGCTTCCTCGTCCGAGGCTTTTTCGTCTGAGGTTTCCGCGGTCGGCTTTTCTTCGTCGTCGGTTTCGGGCTCGGGCTCCGGTTCAGGCTCGGGCTCGGGTTCGGGTTCGGGCTCGGGCTCTGGCTCTGGCTCTGGCTCGGGTTCGGGTTCAGGTTCAGTTTCTGGCTCTGGCTCTGGCTCAGGCTCGGGCTCTGGCTCTGGCTCTGGCTCTGGCTCGGGCTCTGGCTCTGGCTCTGGCTCTGGCTCAGGCTCGGGCTCTGGCTCGGGCTCGGGCTCGGTGTCAG
>Ga0272441_10002216_pt1 | contig 39923 bp, 41 predicted proteins | sample SSMProp6N_FD_193582 | JGI IMG/M metagenome (GOLD analysis project Ga0272441, IMG submission 193582) | Marine sediment archaeal communities from Little Sippewissett salt marsh, Falmouth, MA, United States - SSM-Prop-6N | ecosystem: Environmental > Aquatic > Marine > Wetlands > Sediment ... | reverse complement strand
GTAGTATTGGCTGCATTTGGAAGTGGGTTTACCTGGGGTAGTGCCATAATCCGATGGTAAATATTTAAATCTAATTTGGATGGGGAAACGTTATGAAAATCTGGATTCTGCTCACGTAGATTTTATATCTAAACAAAAAATTTTTTTTGTAGCCACTGCCATGAAAGATGGTTCAATTAATCTATCTCCAAAGGGTATGGATTCTTTCAGAATTATTGATGCCACTAAAATCCTTTGGTTAAATCTTACCGGTAGCGGGAATGAAACTGCAACCCATTTGCAATACGATAAAAGAATGACTATCATGTTTTGCGCATTTGAAGGGAAGCCAATGATTTTACGTCTATATGGGGAAGCACGGGTATTTCATGAACGCGATTCCTTCTGGAGAGATCATATTGGACAATTTCCTAAAATAGCCGGTAGCAGGCAATTAATTGAAATGAGAATAAAACTTGTACAGACCTCCTGTGGCATGGGTGTGCCGCTTATGGACTATAAAGCGGAACGAAACATGCTCAATATCTGGGCAGAAAAAAAAGGTAATGATGGACTTATTGAATACATGGGCCTAAAGAATGTTAGTAGTCTGGATGGATTGCCGACCGGGATATTTGATGAATCATCTTAAATTTAAAACCCCCGGCTAATTAGCCGGGGGTTATGTAACTGATAAATACTACAAGAGATAACCAACCAATACTCTGCATATTTTATCAATTAATATTTATAGAATACCACCGCTGCTTTGCTTAGTATTACTATCCCTTCTTTTTCGCTTTGCAGCTTTGTTTTTTCCACTTCCAAACCGATACGAAATTCCGGCAAAAACAGTCTGACTCTCCCAATTGAACTCCCCAACCTGGGCAAATGGCTGATCACCAGTAACTGCGAAACGCATGGTGTTGAAAACGTCGTTAAAATTAACACTGAAAGTACCTTTGCCCTGAGCAAAATTATAACGAGCACCCAGATTCACAAAATACATGGGTTTTACATCAAATTGAATGGTTCTGTTTTGTCCTCTGTAGAATCCAAATAGTTGAAAAGTAAGGTTTTTTGTTGCTTTAAAACTATTGTTCATTCTAAAATTCCAGGCTGTATTTTCCACTTCTATTTCCTGCGTAATAATGTCATCTTGGGTAGCTGTATTATTATCGGCTTGTAAACTCTCGGTAATACCTCTCTGGGTTTGTGAATACAGATCAAAACTAGCATTAATACTCCACCATTTAGTTAGTTTGTAGTTACCCGAGACCTCAATTCCATATGCCGAAGTATCGTCGAAATTGTCAAAGGTTAATATTAGTTTGTTCAGGTCCAATCTGTCTACATAAACAGCCCTGTTAATTTCATCCGTAATACTTCTATAGAATAGTCCTGTGGTGATACTTCCATTCTTTAAGCGTCTGGTATAATTTATCTCGTATGAATTTGTAAACTGCGGAACAAGTGTCGGGTTGCCAAAAGAAGATAATAAAGGAGTAGACCACTCACGAATAGGATTTACCTGTGTTAGTCCCGGGCGGTCCACCCGTCTGCTAAAACTAAATTGAAACTGATTTTTTTCTGTTGGACTATACCTGACAAAACCAGAAGGATATAGTTCTGTATACTTATCTGTAAAGACCCTTACCTGGTTTGTGTCGGCCTTAACCTCAACATCTTCAACACGAAGCCCAACCTGATAGCCCCATTTGTCATAATTCTGTCCAAAGTTGGCATAAGCAGAATAGATATCCATACCATAAACAAAATCCGTATCCGGAGTTGGAGCCAAATTTCCGTCGGGTGTAAATGAAAGTCCGGTGGAGGAATAATCCACATTGGTTTCAAAAATTCTTGCTTCCAGCCCAACCTCGAGTTTGGATATGGAATCTAATGGATTTACATAATCCAGATTAACTATGGTCTGATCTCTTTTAGTATCTACAAAATCCTGATAATCGGGGAATAGAGTGTTACCGGTTGATTTAAAATCTGCATTCTCCTCATTCGTAAATTTGTTATAATCCGCTTCCAACTCAATATTATGCCCTTCTTTTTTAAATTCCAGTTTATAGTCAAAATTGTACTGCTGACTGTGATTATCACTCTTATTAAAGAAGATTTGATTCATATTGAGTAGTGGATCATCAAAATAAGTAACTTGAGTCTGTCCTTTGGTTTTGCCGTCAAAATAGTTCTGATTGGTGAAAAACGAAACGGTGTTCTTATCATTGAGATAAAAATCGATGCCTATTTTAAATAGATCGGATTTACGATTATCTAACCAATCGAACAATTGTTCCGAATTTTCATCTATCCTGTATATAAAGCCATTATTTACATATTTACCAATATTGTTTCCATAATTTCCATAAACATTTACCTTGCCATTCCTGTAGTTAAGGTCGATTGAACTATTAAACTTTGCTTCCTGACCAACCGTTAGACCTGTGTTTAGATTACCGTTAAAACCATTATTAGAATTTTTGTGAAGTATGATATTTATGATGCCGCTCATCCCATCAGGGTTGTATTTGGCTGACGGATTGGTTATTAGTTCAATAGACTTTATGGAAGTAGAAGGTATCTGTCTCAATAATTGTGCAACCGGTACATTGGACAGTTTTCCATCTATCATAACTCTTACATTTGAGTTTCCTCTCATGGAAAGTTGTCCGGTTTGCTGATCTATATTAACCGATGGAATATTATTCATTATTTCGGAAGCTGTGGCCCCGGCGGTTGTAAGGTCCTTACCCACGTTAACAACCTTCCGGTCCAAGCGCTGTTCAATAGTGGTTAGCTCCGCAACAACTTCAACTCCAGAAAGTTCTTCGGCTTCCTCTTCAAGGGCAATAACCCCTAGTTCCGCGTTCCGTTTGTTTTTTGATAAAGTAATCTCTTGTATGTGTGTTTTGTAGCCTATAAATTGGACTTCCACGATGAAAGATCCATCGGGTATTTTTTTTATTTGAAAAGTGCCATCTTCATTGGTGATTCCTCCGGTAATTGTGGTGTTGTCTGAAGCTCGTTTGATCACTATTGCCGCATACGGCACTGGCTGCTCCTGAACATTGTCAATTACTCTGCCACTAATACTCCCCAAGACTATATCCGTATTTGGAATAGCTCCTTTTGCGGGGAATACTAAGCTTAATAGCAAGGTAAAAAGAATCATTACTTTATTCATGAACTTTTGGATATTGATTGATTGATGATACATACTTGACGATAACAATCAGTTAATGTTACTTTAGATAAAAATTTTAACATATTTTATCAGTTCAAAGTTTGCCCTGTTTTTTTAAATCTATATGGATTGAAATTGATTAAATTGAAGTAGTATCTTTGTATATCAATGGGTGGAAGATGCTTTCTATTGGCCTAAAAAATAAAACCCCGACAAATTTGCCGGGGTTTCTTTCGTTGATGGGCCACATTAAACACTAACCATTAACTATAAAAATATAGCACCAACAACGAAGTATATTTTGGTGTACTATCAAAAGACGAATTATAATTTGAATAGTTACAGTAATTAACACACTTTAACTCAATAAGCAATTTTTTATGAAAACGACACTTGTTTTTGGAGCTTCTTTAAATCCTAATCGCTACAGTAATTTAGCCATAACTAAATTGCGGGCAAAACAAATTGAAACCAGGGCTTTTGGTCTGAAGGTTGGTGATGTATCAGGTGTACAAATTAGTTCAAGCTTTGAAGATTTTCAAAATATTCATACGATAACCTTATATCTTAATGAAAAGCGACAAAAGGAGTATTACGAACAAATTATTCAACTTAAACCTAAACGGGTTATTTTTAATCCGGGGACCGAAAACCCAGAGTTCTATAAACTCCTGCGAAACAATGAAATCAGAGTAGAAGTAGCTTGCACTTTGGTGCTATTAGCTACGGATCAATATTAAGCTTTATGCCAAAGACAATGATTGTTCTCTATTTGCTTTTAGTATGTATAGGTAGTGCTCAGCAACAAGCGAATTAGGAATTGGAATTGTCAATTAATGAATATCTAGAATTACTGGAAAAGAAGTCAGATTGAGGCTCAATTCTTGAAGACCCTGACTTTCTAAAAGCAGCTATGAATGAAATATATTAATTAGGTTTTTTTCTTATAAGATATAATCCAATAAAAGTAAATAACCCGTTCACAGGCAAAAGTTCATAGCCTACAGCATATCCTCCAAGATAAGCAGGGGGTACGTTTGCAATGCCAATTACCATAAGTACAGCCGTAATTGCAACAATCCAGACATAATTATCTTTTACTTTGTAAGACGTGAAAATGCCAAAAGCAAATAACCCCAAAAGCGGACCATATGTGTAGGTCGCAACAGTCAAAAGGCCATCAATAACATTCCTGTCTAAAACATATTTGAATATTATGACCACTACAATCAGGAGCACACTCATCCAGATATGTGTTTTTTTTCGTATTATTTTTTGATCGTTTACCGGCTTCTGTTCAATTCCAAGAAAATCCACGCAGAAAGAAGTGGTTAATGAAGTAAGGGCGCTATCTGCACTGCTATAGGCTGCCGCAATAAGGCCTAGCATAAAAGTAATCGCCACGGTAACACCCAAGCCGCTGTTTAATGCAATCTCAGGGAAAAGAAGATCAGATTTTGGTTCCCCGTCCATTAGTGGTGTTGCTATATCAAATTTACTGGCATAAATAAAAAGCAATGCCCCCAAAAGCAGAAATACAAAGTTTACGACAACGAGGATAATACTGAAGGAAACCATATTCTTCTGAGCGTCTTTTAAGTTTTTACAGGTTAAGTTCTTCTGCATCATATCCTGATCGAGTCCGGTCATGCAAATAGTGATGAACATACCGCCAATAAAAGATTTTATGAAGTGGTTTTTGGCGTAAAAATCATCAGTAAATAGCACTTTGCTGTAGTCCTTTAATTCTTCAGAAGCAATAAACTCCGAAAAGCTCCAGCCCAATTTTGAATTAATGAAGTAAATAGATAAGCCTACAGATAATAGCATAAACAAGGTCTGTAGCGTGTCTGTCCAAACTATTGTTTTAATTCCCCCTCGAAAAGTATATATCCATATTAAGAGAATAGATAGGACTACCGTGAGTTCAAATGGGACATTCCAGGCATCAAATACAAACTGCTGCAGAACTATGGCCACTAAAAAAAGCCGGAAAGAGGCCCCTAATACCCGGGAAACAAAGAATGATAAAGCCCCTATTTTATAGCTGATAATTCCAAATCGCTCTTTAAGGTATTCGTAAATAGAGGTAACATTTAAGCGGTAATAAATGGGCATCAGAATAAAGGCAACGACAAAATAACCCACCAAATATCCGAAAACAACCTGCATATAACTAAACTGGGAACTTTCTACCCAGCCGGGGACAGATATAAAAGTGACACCGGATAATGAAGCGCCAATCATACCAAAAGCTACCAAATACCAAGGCGATTGTTTTCCTGCTTTAAAAAAATCAGCATTGGAATCGTTTTTTCCGGTGAAGTAAGAGATAAGCAATAGCAAGAAGAAATAACCGCCAATAAGAAGCAGAATATGCGATGCTGTCATAAAAATAAATTACTAGCGCAAAGTACAAAAACTTAAAACATTATGTAATTTTGCCTTTATGGAATTTTCATCTAAACTCTTAGAAAATGCGGTTTACCATATGTCTCAGTTGCCGGGAATTGGTAAACGTACTGCTTTGCGGTTAGTACTTCACCTTTTGCACCAGCCCGTGGAACAAACCTCAGATTTGTCTCGTTCGCTTCTGGCGCTTAGAGAGGAAATTAAATTTTGCTCAAATTGTCATAATATATCGGATGTTGCATTATGTCAAATCTGTGCAAACCCGAAAAGGGAGCAAGATGTGGTTTGTGTAGTTGAGGATATTCGAGATGTAATGGCTATTGAAAATACGGGTCAATACATAGGGTTATACCATGTGCTTGGAGGCAAAATATCTCCGATGGAGGGTATTGGCCCACAGGATTTAACCATTTCCTCCTTGATCTCAAAAGTAGGTCAAAATCAGATAAAGGAACTTATTTTTGCACTGAGCTCTACCATGGAAGGTGATACTACTAACTTTTATATATATAAGCAATTAAAGCCTTATGATATAAAAATCTCTACAATTGCGAGAGGTATATCTGTGGGTGATGAATTGGAATATGCAGATGAAGTCACATTGGGAAGAAGCATTCTTAATAGAATTCCATTTGAAGGTTCCTTAAAGGCTACATGAAGATGATTCATACAATAAATTTAATAATAGGGGCGTTTTTTTAGTATTTTTGCAAAATATTTATTCAAAAAAGCACATTAAATAATAATATGGCAAAATTTGAGTTGAAATTGCCGCAAATGGGTGAAAGTGTTGCAGAGGCTACCTTAACTGCTTGGTTAAAGGAAGTAGGCGATACAATAGAAATGGATGAGGCGGTTTTTGAAATTGCGACAGACAAGGTAGACTCTGAAGTACCCAGTGAAGTTGAGGGCGTGTTACTGGAAAAACTTTTTAATATAGACGATATAATTAAAGTTGGACAAACGGTAGCTGTAATTGAGTTAGAAGGAGGGTCAGAGTCCGGAGGAGTGTTGCATACGGACCAAAAAGGAGAAACGACAGAAGTTCTTCCGGAGGAAGTACCTGTGTTAGAAGAAAAAGCGGCTAATGTTCAGGAACTTGTTGGCAGCACTGCTCAAAGTTTTGCTGATACCACTCGTTTCTATTCTCCCCTTGTTAAAAATATAGCCAGAGAGGAAGGTATAACCACATCAGAACTGGATGGCATAGTGGGTACAGGTAAAGAAGGCAGGGTTACGAAAAATGATATTTTGGCCTATATAGAAAATGGGAAGCCCCAAATTACTGAGGTTGCTAAACCGGTTGTGGAGCCTGTTAGTGCGCCTGAACCTGTAAAGCAGGAAACGACTGTTAGTGCAGAGCCACATCAGGTTACAAGGGTACAGTCTAATGGCGAAGATGAGATTATTCCAATGACACGGATGGGTAAGCTTATTGCCCATCATATGATAGAGAGTATCTCTACTTCAGCACACGTACAAAGTTTTATTGAAGTAGACGTCACCAAGGTGGTTGCGTGGAGGAATAAGGTTAAGGATGCTTTTCAGAAAAGTGAAGGAGAAAAGTTGACATTTACGCCTATTTTTATGGAGGCCGTTGCAAAGGCCTTAAAGAAATACCCAATGGTCAACATCTCAGTTGAAGGGGAAACAGTGATAAGGAAAAAGAATATCAATATTGGAATGGCTGCAGCATTGCCTGATGGAAATCTGATTGTACCTGTAATAAAAAATGCAGATCAGCTAAATTTGGTTGGAATGGCCAAAGTAGTTAATGATCTTGCGAACAGGGCAAGAAACAATGCACTAAAACCGGATGAGGTAAAAGACGGCACCTATACAGTTACAAACGTGGGATCTTTTGGAAGTGTTTTTGGAACTCCTATTATTAACCAGCCGCAGGTTGGGATTCTTGCTTTAGGAGCTATTCGTAAAATGCCTTCGGTAATTGAAACAGCGGAAGGCGATTTCATTGGTATCCGTAGCAAAATGTTCCTCTCGCACAGCTACGATCATCGAGTAGTAAACGGTGCTCTGGGTGGGATGTTTGTTAAGGCAGTTGCCGACTACCTGGAGGCATGGGACGTGGATAGGGAGATTTAGTCTGATTTTAGAGGATGCTGAACATCAAATAGTTAGACTTTCATTTCAATAATACGATCTTTAATACTTTTAGATGATATGAAATTTGGACTGCCTTTGTTTAAAATCTCTTAAAAGATATGTTTTTAAGTTCTGTTTAACTTTATATTAAAAATTATCTTTGCCTAAATATCCCACAAAAATGGAATTAAAACTCAGCAAACCCATCTGTTTTTTTGATTTGGAAACTACGGGGACCAATGTCGCTAAGGATCGAATTGTCGAAATTTCTATTCTGAAAGTATATCCTAATGGTAATAAGGAAAGCAAGACCTGGCTGGTTAATCCTGAAATGACCATTCCTGATGAGGTAGTTGCAATTCATGGTATTTCTAATGAAAAAGTGGCCAGCGAGCCCACATTTAAGGAATTGTCCAGAGAAATTTTCAACATTATAAAAGATTGCGACCTGGCTGGTTTTAATTCAGATCGCTTTGATATTCCTTTGCTGGCGGAAGAAATGCTTCGTTCCGAAATTGATTTCGATCTAAAAAACATGTTATCTGTAGATGTTCAAACCATTTTTCATAAGATGGAAAAACGTACCCTTGAGGCGGCATATAAATTTTATTGCGATAAGGACCTTAATAATGCTCATAGTGCTGAAGCTGACACCATGGCTACTTACGAAGTCCTTCTTTCTCAGTTAGATCGCTATCCGGAATTGGAAAATAATGTAAAGAAACTGGCAGAATTCTCAACCCATAGAAAATTTGCGGATTTTGCTGGCTTTATCAGTTTTGGTGAAGACGATGAGGAAATATTTTCCTTTGGAAAGCACAAGGGCAAAAAAGTGTTGGAGGTTCTGGAACAGGAACCAGGTTATTTTGGATGGATATTGAATGCGGATTTTCCATTATATACAAAAAGGGTACTTACTCAGATAAAACTAAGCCAGTTCAATAATAAATTAAGCTAAAACATTTAGGAAATTATAGATGAAAATCATTTGTATTGGTCGTAATTATGTGGATCATATAGAGGAACTGGCCAATGAAAGGCCCAAGGATCCGGTAGTATTTATTAAGCCCGATTCAGCAGTTCTTCCAAAGGATCAGGATTTTTATATCCCTGATTTCTCAAATGAAATCCATTACGAAATAGAAATTTTGGTAAAAATTAAAAAAGTTGGTAAACATATTAATGAGAAATTTGCTCATACCTATTATGATGAGATTGGACTTGGTATAGATTTTACAGCCAGGGATCTGCAATCCAGGTTAAAAGAAAAAGGCCTTCCCTGGGAGATTTCAAAAGGTTTTGATGGTTCGGCCGTAATTGGAAAATGGGTAGATAAGAAGAATTTTCAAGACTTGAATGATCTGAATTTTTCCCTTTCCAAAAATGGAACTATTGTCCAAAAGGGGAATACAGCTTTAATGCTTTGGAATATAGATTCACTAATTTCATATGTATCTAAATTCTTTATGTTAAAAAAGGGAGATATAATTTTTACCGGAACTCCCGCCGGTGTTGGTAAAATAAGTGCAAATGATTACCTTTCGGCTAAGCTTGAAGGTGAAGAGTTACTTACCGTAAATATTAAATAAATGATATACAGTTTGGATAAAATAAATGAGATGGCTGAAGGGGATGAGGATTTCATCAACTCTGTTATTTCTGTCTTCCTTGAGGAAGTACCCCAGGATCTGGAAGATCTTGAAAAAGCAATTGAAAATGGTGATTACGAAAACGTCTATAAACTGGCCCATAAAATTAAGCCAAATGTTGATTTATTGGGCATGGAACAAAGCAGAGTAATTGCCCTGGATATTGAAACAAAAGGTAAAAGTCCCGATAATAAGGAAGAAATTGAGAAAAAGTTTCCTTTATTAAAAAAAGATATTCATCAGGTAATTTCGGAACTTAAAAAAGACTTTAATTTCTGATGTTTGCAGAAATTATAACCATTGGCGATGAAATTCTAATTGGACAAATAGTAGATACCAACTCTGCCTTTATAGCCGGTGAATTAAATAAGATTGGGGTTTCGGTATTCCAGATAACTTCTGTTCAGGACGATAGATCTCATATACTAAAGGCTTTGTCAGATGCAGAAAAGCGCGCAAAAATTATCATCATTACCGGTGGTTTAGGGCCAACTAAGGATGATATAACAAAACATACGCTTTGTGAGTTTTTAGATGATCACCTGGTTGAAAACAAGCAGGTATTAAATCATATAGAAGAGTTGTTTAAGAATTATATTGCAACTCCCATATCCGATATCAACAGGCAGCAAGCATTAGTACCCTCCAAAGCTCAGGTATTGCACAATGCCTATGGCACTGCTCCGGGGATGTGGATTACTAACGATATAGCCACTTTTATATCACTGCCGGGAGTGCCTTTTGAGATGAAAAATCTTATAGACAATGAGGTTATCCCAAAGATTGTAGCCACTTTTAAGCGTCCGTACATTTACCATAAGACGATTATGACCTATGGACTTGGGGAAAGCGCCATTGCTGAAAGAATAGAGGATTGGGAGGAAAATTTACCTTCTTTTGTTAAGCTGGCTTACCTCCCTAATTTAGGCAAAGTTCGGTTGCGATTAACAGCGAAAGGAGCAGATAAGGATGTTATAGAAGATGCTGTCAAAGAAGAATCGGCAAAATTGTATTCCATAATCGGGGATATCATATATGGGGAAGAAGAGGATGGATCTATAGAATCAGGAGTTGCTAAATTGCTTACTTCAAAGAAAATGACCCTGGCCACAGCTGAAAGTTTTACCGGAGGCAAAATAGCAGAGCAAATTACCGCTATTCCCGGCGCCTCGGCTTATTTTTTAGGGAGTGTGGTAAGTTATGCCACCCGGGTTAAAATAGATGTTCTTAAGGTTCCTGAGGAGTTGATAAAAAAGAATTCTGTAGTAAGTGCAGAAGTTGCAAGAGCAATGGCTGTTAATGTCAGAGAATTATTGAAGGCAGACTTTGCAATGGCAACAACTGGTAATGCGGGCCCTACAAAAGGTGATTCTGATGCTGAAATAGGGACTGTTTATATTGCAATTGCTACTCCGAATAAGGTTTTAGTGGAAAAATTTACAATGGGAAATCACCGTACCAGAATCGTTCAAAAAGCGGTACATAAGGCTTTCCAGATGCTACAAAAAGAAATTTTAAAATTCTAGAAGAGAATTTTGTCCATCACACAAAAATGAATTAAATTTGCACCCTGTTTAAAATCAAGTAAAAAGTAGCGTAATGTCAAAAGTTTGTGAACTTACCGGAAAGAGAGCTATGTTTGGGAACAACGTATCCTTCTCTATCAATAAAACAAGGAGAAGATTTAATGTAAATCTTTCCAAGAAACGTTTTTATATTCCGGAGGAAGATAGATGGATCACTTTGAAGGTTTCTACAAGGGCTCTTAAATCGATAAACAAAAAGGGCATTTCAGCTGTTTTAAAGGAAGCTAGAGCAAAAGGATTGATTAAATAATCCTTCAATATATAGATTACGATGGCAAAAAGAGGAAACAGAGTTCAGGTAATATTAGAGTGCACGGAGCATAAAAACTCCGGTATGCCGGGAACATCCAGATATATTACAACCAAGAACAAGAAGAATAGCCCTGATAGGTTAGAGATTAAAAAATTTAATCCTATTCTCAAGAAAATGACTGTTCATAAAGAGATAAAATAAGAAAGCATGGCAAAGAAGACGGTAGCAAGTTTACAATCCAGTTCTAAAAGACTTACCAAAGCTATAAAAATGGTAAAATCACCTAAAACAGGTGCCTATACTTTTGTAGAATCTGTTATGCCACCAGAAATGGTGAACGAATGGTTGAATAAGAAGTAACAAACTGACTAAAATTGAGTTCCGGGCCGCTTTCTATTGAGAGCGGCTTTTTTTATTTCATATATTTGCCCAACGACTTTTACGGTGACATGAGCTTATTTAAAAAAATATTTACATCCCAGAAAAAGGAAACACTAGACAAAGGATTAGAGAAAACTAAAACCAGTTTTTTATCCAAACTCAGCAAGGCAGTAGCGGGTAAATCTAAAGTAGATGATGATGTTTTGGATAACCTGGAGGAAGTTTTAGTAACTTCTGATGTTGGAGTGGCTACCACGCTCAAAATTATTGAGCGAATAGAGGCCAGGGTTTCCAAAGATAAATACATGGGTACTGACGAACTGAACGGAATCCTCCGGGAAGAAATTGCAGGCCTATTATCAGAAACTCATTTGGGTGAAGAGGAAGAATTTAGTGTACCTAAAAACAAAAAACCATATGTTATTATGGTTGTTGGGGTTAATGGGGTAGGTAAAACAACCACAATTGGAAAACTTGCTTATCAGTTAAAAAAACAAGGATTACAAGTTGTAATAGGAGCAGCTGATACTTTTAGAGCAGCTGCAATAGATCAGCTACAGGTTTGGGCAGATCGTGTGGATGTCCCTATGGTGAAACAAAAAATGGGTAGCGACCCTGCTTCAGTGGCTTTTGATACTTTGAGTTCAGCCGTTACCCAGGGTGCAGATGTTGTTTTAATTGATACCGCGGGCAGATTGCATAATAAAGTGAACCTAATGAATGAACTTGGCAAGGTAAAACGTGTTATGCAAAAAGTTATTGAGGATGCACCACATGAAGTACTTTTGGTACTCGATGGATCCACTGGTCAAAATGCATTTGAACAGGCTAAAGAATTTACAAAGGCTACAGAAGTAACTTCTTTGGCCGTAACAAAATTAGACGGCACAGCCAAAGGAGGAGTAGTCATTGGTATATCAGATCAGTTTCAGATTCCTGTAAAATATATTGGTGTGGGGGAAGGAATAGAGGATCTTCAGGTATTCAATAAATTTGAATTTGTGGATTCATTCTTTAATATAGCCCATTGAAAGTTTTAAACCTCATACTTTTTACTTGCTTTTCAACAGTACTTGCCGCGCAAATTGAGGCTCCTAAAGCCAGTCCGTTTTCAAAGGTTGAGCAGGATATTGGTCTTACAAAAATTACAATTGCCTATTCAAGACCCGGGGCAAAGGGCAGAAAAGTACTAGGAGGTCTTGTTCCTTATGGGAGAATTTGGCGTGTTGGCGCAAATGAATCTACCAAATTTACAGCAGATGGCGATTTGACTATTATGGGTAATAATTTACCTGAGGGCACTTATGCGCTTTATGCCTTTCCTTATGAAGGTCACTGGGACGTAGTTTTTCACAAAAATACGGAGCATTGGGGTGATGGAAGAAAAGCTTATGATCCGGAAGAAGATGCTTTCAGGATTCGGATAATACCACAGGAAATTTCTAATTATCAGGAAAATTTCCTGATTACTTTTGATGAAATTGACCACAATTCCATTAATATGCTTTGGATTTGGGAACATACCCTTATAAAAATCCCAATTTCAGTGGATACTGATACAAAAATGAGGCAGGAAATTGCATTCAAAATAGCGGAAAATCCTACTGCTCAAACGTATTATGAAGCGGCACGCTATCTGCAGGAACAGGGAGAATCATACCCGGAGGCGCTGTCTTATCTAAATAAGGCTATTGAATTAGGAGGGGATACCTATTATTTTTACAGGGTTAAATCTTTGGTTGAAGCTGCTTTGAAAGATTATGGCAGTGCCATTATTTCAGCACAAAAATCATTGGAATTAGCCCAAAAAGAAGATAAAGATGAATTTGTACGCATGAATGAACAAAATATCTCTGTTTGGAGTCTTAAACAAATAAATACAAAACAATGAAAAAACTAATTTTCCTACTTGGTCTTTTATTAATTATTTCCTGCAAGGAATCTAAGAAAGTAGATTATTCCTCTCTGGTACTATGGAAAACTTACAATGACTCTTCTGAAGTAGCAGCGAGCCAGGATCATGAAAAATCACGAATGCGCTACAAACTGATACAGTCCAGGGTATCAGACAAAAATGAGAGTTTCCGGCCGCTCTATCACGAAGTGGCAGAAATGTCTGAGACCGATTATGAACAACTTAAACCTCTGATTCTTGAACAGGATATACCCACAATTCAAGGGCACATAAAGGATGGAAAATTGACCTATGAAAAATTAGTTCGGTTTTTTCTCTATAGAATTTATCGTTTTGAACTGGATAGCAGCACTACATTACATACTATAATAGCTTTAAATGAAAATGTGGTAGAGGAAGCCAGGAAGCTTGACAATTTAATTTCAGAAGACCGTCATCCAATTTTTGGTATGCCGATTCTCCTTAAAGACAATATTGGTACAGCCGGGATGAATACAACTGCCGGATCAATTGCTCTGAAAGATAATGAAACCGAAGACGCCTTTATTGTCAGGCAATTAAAGAAAAACAAAGCTTTGATAATGGGCAAAGTTAATCTTAGTGAATGGGCTTATTATATGTGTAATGGCTGTCCTCTGGGATACAGTGCTATTGGCGGACAGACATTGAATCCGTATGGCAGAGGAGTTTTTGAAACAGGAGGTTCCAGTGCCGGGAGCGGAACTTCTGTCGCCGCCAACTATGCGGTTGCAGCGGTTGGCACTGAGACTTCGGGTTCTATTCTTTCCCCTTCTAGTTTAAACTCTGTAGTTGGTTTAAAACCTACTATTGGACTTTTGAGCAGATCAGGGATTGTACCCATTTCAAGTACACTGGATACCCCGGGCCCAATGACTAAGAATGTAATAGACAATGCCATTTTACTCTCGGCAATGACGGGGAAGGATATGGCTGATGATAAGTCTGTCAGTACCGACGAGAAATATTTTGAAGCGGTTTTGAATCCAGTGAGTCTGAAAGGAAAACGGTTAGGTGTTTTCAAAGATCTTTTGGAAACTGATTCCATTTATGGGAATACGATTAACAAACTTAAAAAACTGGGTGCAGAAATAATAGAGTTTAATGCGCCAGAGGTATCTATGGATGGGTTTTTAACACTTCTAAATATAGATATGAAAAATGATCTTCCGAAATATCTTAAAGACAATGCCCCAAATACGGAGTTAATTCCTGTGAGAAACCTTAAGGATATTGTTGAATTTAATCTAAGTGATTCTCTATTGCGTATTCCTTATGGCCAGTCTATTTTTGATGGCATTCTTAAAGATTCTACCACCTTAGAAGAACTGGAAGTTATTAAAAACAGATTGGAGAAAAATGGAAGACTATTTTTCGATACCGCTATGGATCAGGAAAATTTGGATGCTATTTTATCCATTAACAATTACCATGCTGGCTATGCTGCTGTGGCAAAATATCCGGCATTAACTATTCCCATGGGCTATAAGGAAACCGGGGAACCCATAAGCCTTACATTTATTGCAAAGCCTTTTCATGAAAACGATTTGCTTGGATTAGGACGTGCTTTCGAGATTGCCACAAAAATTAGAAAACCACCTTTGGCTTATAATTAGCTTAAATAATTACTTACCTTTTCATTTTGAAACTTAAAGGGGCATAAAAATCAACTATTAAATAACAGTCTAAATCTTGATAAACGAAATCATAAAATTAAAAATTTGAATAAAGCTACAATACATATTATTCTATTTTTATTTTTTATAGTGACTCCACAAATAAAAGGGCTTGCTCAAAAAACAGACACAATAGTTCATGTAAATGGTAATGTGCTAAAAGGAGATTTCAAAAAGATGGAATACGGCATCATTACATGGAAAATGGACGGTATGGGCACAATTAATGTTGAACAGCCTTTTATAGATACTTTTATTTCAAAAAAACAATTTGAAATAGTAATGAAAAACGGTCTCATTTATTATTCTTCTTTAGAAGCTTCTGATAGTAATCGAGAAGTGGTTATTTCAGTAGATGGCCAAAAAGAATCAATATATATTGATGATATTGTTGAAGCTCATCCAATAAAAAATAAATTTTGGATGAAAATTAGTGGAAATTTGAGTCTTGGAGGTAATTATTCTAAAGGTAGCAATCTAACTACAATAGCCTTTTCGGGAAATTTGGATTACAGGAATAAGAAAACGTTTTACCAAACCAACTGGAATCTTAACACCTCTTATCAGGGAGATAGTTTAACCGCCCTTAACACTAATATTAATCTTCAATGGCAACGAATGTTTAAAAACCAATGGTCTTCTTTGATACTAGTGGGTATGAGCCAAAATTTACAATTGGGAACAAAGCGAAGATATGATCTAAGCCTGGGGGGAGTTAAGGATATTATCTATAACACATGGAATAGGTTTTACGTAACTGCGGCTTTAAGCGGCATTACCGAAACTCCTTATGAGCCTGCTAACGCTTCACAACAGGATTTAGCGGGAGCATTAAGTGTAGCTTATGAAATCTATAAATACACGAGCCCAAAAATCTCTTTACAGACCAGTTTCAATTTCATCCCTTATTTTACAGGTGAAGAAAGATATCGAGCGGCTTATAACCTTAATCCCAGTATTAGTATATTGAATAATAATTTTAAGGTTGGTTTCAATTTCTATTTCAATTATGATAGTAATCCTGCTGAAGGTTCGCTATCTAATGATGACTACGGTATAAACCTGCAACTAACTTATTCATTACATTAATAGAATGGTTAAAAAAAATTAAGCTAATTCTAAAAGAAAGTATTTTTAGTTTATAAGAAAGGGTCCAGGTTTTCAAGCGGACCATTTTCTTCAGTTGCTGAATCTGTTAAATTATCCGAATTATTTTCACAAGACAAACCGTTCGGGAATAAAACGATTAGAAAAAGCCCTTTTATATGCGGTTTCATCTGGGTTTAATTTCTAATTAGACCAATACTACAATTAATGGATTAACGCAGAATGAGAAGAATTCGTGTTAAAAAGCGGCTCTTCTTCTATTGTATTGTATTTTTGCACGGCTAAAGAAAACCCATGCGAACAAAGTCGGTAAAAAAAAATAGAATAAATGTTGTAACCCTTGGATGCTCCAAAAATGTCTATGACTCTGAAATTCTTATGGGACAACTCAGAGCTAATGACAAAGAGGTAGTGCATGAAGAGGAAGGGAATATAGTTGTGATAAATACCTGTGGGTTTATAGCAAATGCCAAAGAGGAAAGCGTGAATACCATTTTGGAATATGTAGATAAAAAACAGTCAGGAGAGGTAGATAAGGTGTTTGTTACAGGATGCCTTAGTGAGCGTTACAAACCGGATCTGGAAAAGGAAATTCCAAATGTTGATGAATATTTTGGGACCAGTGACCTGCCTAATTTATTAAAGGCCCTTGGTGCTGATTACAAACACGAATTAATAGGGGAACGTCTAACAACCACCCCAAAAAATTATGCCTATCTTAAGATTGCAGAAGGCTGTGACAGGCCTTGTTCTTTTTGTGCAATACCACTAATGCGGGGTAAACACAAGAGTAAGCCCATAGAGGAATTGGTTATCGAATCTCAAAAACTGGCATCTAATGGGGTCAAAGAACTAATACTAATTGCCCAGGACCTAACTTACTACGGACTTGATCTGTATAAAAAAAGAAACCTGGCCGAATTATTAAAAGAACTTTCTAAGGTGGAAGGAATAGAATGGATTCGCCTTCATTACGCCTTTCCAACAGGGTTTCCTATGGATGTGCTTGAGGTTATGAAGAATGAACCAAAAATATGCAAGTATCTTGACATCCCGTTGCAACATATTTCGGATCCTATCCTTAAGAGCATGCGCAGAGGAACTACCAAAGCCAAAACTACCGCGCTTTTAAAAGATTTTAGGCAGATGGTTCCCGATATGGCCATCAGAACTACACTAATTGTTGGTTATCCTGGTGAAACGGAGGAAGATTTTCTGACTTTAAAGAACTGGGTAGAAGAAATGCGATTTGAACGACTTGGTTGTTTTACTTATAGCCATGAAGAGAATACGCATGCTTATAAACTGGAAGACGACGTGCCAGAAGAGGTGAAACAAAATAGGGCGAATGAGATTATGGAGCTTCAATCTGGTATTTCATGGCAGTTAAACCAGGAAAAAATAGGTAAAACCTTTCGTTGTATTATTGATCGTAAGGAAGGCAATTATTTTATTGGAAGAACCGAATATGATTCTCCGGATGTGGATAATGAAGTTTTGGTGGATGCAAAGAACTTCTACGTTAAAATTGGAGAATTCGTAGAACTTGAAATTACAGATGCGGCAGACTTTGACCTTTATGGGAGACCATTGAAATAAGGTGTTTTGGCCTAAATGGTTTAATTAAACCGTTACAGATCCTTTTAGTTTTAAAGCAGGACATTAGAGATCAGGTTTTCAACTGTAGGATGGTCATTACCACCGGCTGGTTCAATAGTGATATTAAAAGATTCGGCCCTGTCTATGTATTTTAAAGGGATCAAATCTCTATCCGCCGGTAACAGCCCCATATTTATCATTACGCCATCAACATCGGCCCACATTTGATATGTTTTATCTTCCTCTAAAGGCGGGAGGCCCTGGGAATTTACCATAACAATTTTTGTAGCATGATTCACGTACGCCACCGCCCTTGATTCGGGAAATATCGTATTGCCTTTAAGTAACAAAGGAATTACATTACGATTGTTTATGGTCTGATAACGCTCATTGGTAACTTCAAATGTTTGTTCCAGGTTTGACAAACGATCCTGCAAGGCTATAGTCTGTTCCTGTAGTGCTTTTAAGTTATCTTCAGCGGTCTGCCATCGATTGTAAAACCAAAAGGAACTTAATGCAAAAATTGCAGCAAAACTGGCCGCTACAGCAAGTCGGCCATAATTGAACGTATCATTTTTTTTAGGACCAGAAATGTCCCTTACTTTGGTATTTTCACCACTAGTCTCTATTGCCTTGCGTAAAGCTTTTTTTACACTATCGGGAGGTAAAATTGCATTCTCGAAAGCAATTTTTTCGAATTCTTCTTCAAGTCCCTCAAATATTGATCTTAAATCAGCATCTTCTTTTAGTACCTTTTGAATTAGGATTTCCTGTTCATCTGAAAGTTCTCCCAAAAGATACTGCTCTAAAAGCCCGTCTTCTAAAATCTTTTTCTTATCCATTTCCAAAAACTTGGGTTAATAATACAAGCAATGAAAGCTCTGAGCGTCGTTCCCGCATTTTCATAAGGGCTTGTCTTATATATGATTTGAAAGAGCCTAACGGCACGTTCATTTCCTTATGGGCCTCCTGATGTGTTAGTCCTTTAAAATAAACTAAATCAATTGCCTGCTGATAATGAGGTTCCAATTCTGCTAAAATCCCATTCAAATTAGAATAATCGGTAACCTCTAAATCTGTGTTTTTATTTTCATATACACTTAAATCTTCTGTTTGGATGAGCGGAGTAGATTTTCTAAGTGCATTTAAAGTGGTGTTTTTAGCGATACGATACGCCCATGTATAGAATTTTCCTTTCTCGGGATCATAAGAACCTATATTTTGCCAAATTTTAATAAAACTTTCCTGCAAAAGGTCCTTGGCCAAATCTTCTTCTCTGCACATCCTTAATATTACGCCATAAAGAGCACCGGAATACTTGTCATATAAGAGATATAAAGCATTTTTATCTCCATTAAGAAGTTGGTTGATGAATTCAGTGTCTTTTGGGTCTGCTGCCATATACTTATGTTAAAGATATGATAAAAAATCACTTTGCTCATCCATGGTTCTAAACGATGTGTATTTAACAATGCAAAGTGCACATAAATAATTACTAATATTAAATCTTTAAACAAATCATGAAAAAAATTTTCTTAATTCTTTCAACGGTAGCTTTAGTGTTTTCTACTCAAACTGCCACCTCTCAAGACAAGGCCATGAATATTGTTGATATTGCTGCATCTGTAGACGATTTTTCAACATTGGTAACTGCTTTAAAAGCTGCAGATTTGGTTGGCGCTCTTCAGGGTGATGGACCTTTTACAGTTTTTGCGCCAGTTAACGCTGGTTTCGCTAAGATAGATTCAAATACTTTGAATTCTTTATTAGCACCTGAGAATAAGGAAAAGTTAGCGGCTATTCTAACTTATCATGTAGTGGCTGGAAAAATTGCTGCTGCTGATGTTGCCAGTGCTTTAAAATCTGGAAATGGTAAAGCTGAACTTACAACGCTTAATGGCGAAACTCTTACTGCAGTTTCAAAAGATGGCGGGATTTATCTAATGGATAAAAACGGAAATTACAGCAAGATTGCTAAGACAGATGTAATGGCTTCTAATGGCGTAATTCATATCATCGAAGACGTAGTAATGCCTTAATACAATCTTAAATATTTAATTTAAAAGCACCGTTTTACGGTGCTTTTTTTCGTTTTAATTCATAATCGTAAAATTCCCTTCCTAAGGCAGCTAAAAACGGAATACCTATCTCATCATATTCATATTTATCGTCGTTGAATATTCCATCAGAATTGACTAAAATAGTGGCGGTTAGCATAAATTCTACATTATTTTTTTCATCCGCTATATAAGCACAATCGGTTAGGGTACCATAGGCAAAGCCTACTTTATTATATATTTTTATGTGTTCGGGAATATTTTCTTTTGAATCTCCATATATAAAAAACTTGCAATAACCGTCATAATATTCTTGTGGGTCATAACCTGCGTCTTTGGGTAATGTATGCATCGCGGTTAACAGAAATTCTCTTTGATCCTCACTAAGATTAAACCTTTCATTTGTCTTGAATAATTCAGGGAATATTATTCTTTTCAGTACTATGTGTTGTGAACTTACCGGATAATAATTTTTATAGCTGAAATCAAAAGGTTCGCTATGTAATGAATCATTTTCATAAAACCCAACCCCCTTTTTTATTCGTTTTAAATTAAGAGGCAAGGGCTCTGAATTTATAATAGGTGTGGATGTGCCTGTAGTACTATCATTAATATATAATATCAAAGGCTTTGTAGTAACGTCATCGGAATGTATTCCTAGTCTGTGCGAAATTCTCACAGGATGGATACCCTTGTTTTCGAGCCTGGAATTAATGTCATCCTGTCCCTGGAATTCAAGTAATCTGTTGTTTGCATGATTGTCACTAACAGATAAAATTTTGGAAATGTCCTCTGCAAAGGCGTTTTCAACTGAATCCCCTTCAATATAATATCTGGTATGCCTGTTTATTGAATCTATAAGGTTTAATTTTTCGAGCGCAAGTACAGCAATAGGCAGCTTTACAGTACTGGCAGGATAGAAGTAATTCATATCATCCAACTGAAATTCATAATCAGTTAGAACAATGCTGTCGTCGCTTCGATCTATTTGGGTATAAAGTATTTGGACTTCATATTGATCAACACTGTCAATAACTTTTCTGATTGATGTGTTTGGAGAGGCCAAAACCAATGCCATCGGGTTATTTTCTTTGCTTTTGGTCTTGCATGCCAGCAATAATAATAGTAGGAGAATAGTTAGTTTTAAAATTTTCAATACAAAGAATATTTAGTTAGTTCTGCTGTTCCGAATAAACTTCACCCCTGTGAGGTATGAGGGCGTCTCGTACACTTGGCATATTAACTTCTTCGACCACCATATATGCAATGCTGTGCATAGAACTTAAATCTGCATTCCCGGTAATGTTTGGACTCAAATTTTCAGCCTCTATATAATCTTTCAAATGCTTTTCGTGATGCATGGCAACCTCTTTGGCTGTAGGCCCTCTGAAATCCCAGATTAATTTAATTTTTCTACTCACAGTTGTTCTAGTTATTTAGCTACCGAGATACCTTTCTCCGCAAATGCCTTAAAATCACTTAAAGATTTAGCAGACTGTTTTTTAAATGCCCCTGGCATTATAAATCCCATTAATTTCATCATGAATCCCGAAAATTGAAATTCTGATTCCGAAATCCACTTAGTAGTGTGGTCATCAATAACTTCAAAATAGTTCTTTTGAATATTATGAACACCTTTCGCATCATAAGTAGCGTGGAATTCATAAGGAAAATTATTCTTTATGATCGTTTCAATTAATGTCATCTCTCGTTTACCAATTTTATAATTCAATTCCATTTTTGCACCTTCTTTTGTGGGCTCATCAGACAATTGTTTATAACCTATTAGTCCTTCCTGCCAATGTTTCATATTATCCGGATCATCCAATTTTTCATGTACTTCTTCACGGGAAAGGCTGATTGTTATTTCAGTAGTATATTTCATAATACTAAGGTGCTTGGTACTACTAATGTACTAAATAAAAATGTGGAGGTACTAAAAATCTGTTAATCCATATTGCTATTACTTGCCCAGCAGGATTGAATTCTTATTTTTGTCGAATGCACTTTTTAAACCTACAGACAAAAGGTATCAGAATATATGCGATAATAATCGCATTGGCAGCCTTTTTATTTTCCTGTAATTCTTTTTTGAAGAATGATATTAATGAAAAACCCTTAGCCAGAGTAGGGGATACTTATTTATATTGGGATGAGGTAGAGGTTGTTCTTGGCGAAAATATCACAAAACAGGATAGTGCATCTATGGTTACCAATTACATAAATAATTGGGCAACAAAACAAATACTCTTAGAAAAAGCCAAGATTAATTTACCCGATGAAAAGATCGCCGAATTTGAACAATTGGTGTCTAATTACCGCACAGACCTATATACAAGGGCCTATAAAGAAGCTTTGATAAATCAGGCAGAAGATACACTAATCTCTCAGGAAGAATTAAACAGGTTTTACGACGAAGAGAAGGAGAATTTCAAGCTCAAGGAAAAAATCATTAAACTCAGGTTTATTCAATTACCCCTGCAGTTTCTTAATACAAAAGAAGTAACAGAGAGCTTAAGAAGATTTAATGAGGAAGACATTAGATATTTGGATTCCATAGGGGTGCAATTTAAAAAGCTTAATTTTAATGACTCACTTTGGGTTTCTGCATCAAGGGTGATTGAAGAAATACCTCCCTTGAATATTGATAATGAAGACAGATACTTAAAAAAATCACAATTTTTTGAATTAGAGGATGCAATGGGGGTATATTTGACAAAGATAAACGATGTGCTTGACGTTAATGAAATTGCGCCACTCTCGTACGTCGAACCTACCATAAGACAAGTACTTCTTAATAGAAGAAAATTAGACTACATAAGAAAACTGGAAACAGAAATTATAGATGAAGCAACCAAGGAAAAAATATTTGAAGTGTATGACAAACAGGAATAGCGTATTATTCGTTTTATGCTTTTTTATCGTTTTTGTCAGTGTAGAAGCACAGGAAAATGATTCTATCCCTGATACTCAAATAGAACCACCAGAAACTGTTGTGGTAGCTGATATAGATGTAAAAAAAGATACCGTAAACACTTTTAAGAGGATAAAGCTAGATGGTATTTCGGCGGTAGTTGGGGATTACCTGATCCTGGACTCCGATATTGAAAAAACGCTGATAGATTTGCGCAGCCAGGGAGCTGCTATGGACGATATTACGCACTGTGGTTTATTGGGGAAATTGATGGAAGACCGTTTATATGCCCATCAAGCCGTGCAGGATAGTATTTTGGTGTCTGATGATGAGGTAAATGCCACCAGTGACCGTCAAATGCAGCAATTGGTGCAGCAGGTAGGATCTATGGAAAAGGTCCTTAATTTTTATAATAAGGAGAGCGTTGAAGATTTCCGGGAAGAATTGTACAATATTAATAAGTTGAGAATGTTGTCGGAGAAAATGCAGCAAAAAATTATCAGTGAAATTGAAGTTACACCAGAGGAAGTAAGACAATTTTTTAATAAAATTCCCGAGGATGAAAAACCTGTTTTTGGTGCAGAACTTGAAATTTCACAGATAGTTAAGATACCTGAAGTTCCTGAAGAGGAAAAACAAAAAACAATTAATAAGTTAAATGAAATAAAGGCAGATTGTGAAGATAATGATGCCAGTTTTAGCGTTAAGGCAATTTTATATTCACAGGATCCTGGTTCCAAGTCCAAAGGTGGATTTTACAGCATGACAAGGGAAACGCCTTTTGTAAAAGAATTTAAGGATGTGGCTTTTAGTTTGCGCCAGGGTGAAATTTCTGAACCATTTGAAACTGATTTTGGGTACCATATTATTTATATTGAAAAGATAAGAGGTCAGGAACTAGATTTGCGTCATATTCTGTTGCAACCAGAGATACCTCAATCTTCTATCGATAAAGCCAGAATTGAGTTGGATACGATACGAAAGCAACTGATAGAAGGTAAATATACTTTCGCCGAAGCGGCATTGAATTTTTCAGACGAAAAAGAAACTAAGTTTGACGGAGGGTTATTAAGAAATCCAATTAATTTTGATTCGCGTTTTGAACTTACGAAGATGGATCCATCTTTATATAATCAGGTAAGGAACTTAAAGGACAACGAAATATCGCAACCTACCCTGGAGCAGGATCCAAATGGAGGTCCCCCCAGGTATAAAATTTTGATGGTTAGTAATAGATATGATGAGCATGAGGCAACTTTTGCTCAAGACTATATTAAAATTCAGGAACTTGCACTAAGAGATAAGCAGTTTAGTACTATTAGGAAATGGCTTAATGATCATATTGCAGATACTTATGTAAGTGTTGGCGGAGATAATAGAGATTGTGAATTTGCCAATAATTGGGTAAAGGAATAACCGGATGTCTGACGTTACAGCAATCAACAATTTAGTAGCCAAGCACAGGGCTTTAAAAAAAGAAATAGCTAAGATAATTGTAGGGCAGGACCTGGTAATTGACCAAATTCTTTTATCTATCTACACTGGGGGTCATTCCTTGCTGATTGGTGTGCCCGGCTTAGCCAAAACCTTAATGGTAAATACAATTGCCCGTACTTTGGGACTCGACTTTAAGAGAATACAGTTTACCCCTGATCTGATGCCAAGTGATATTTTAGGAAGTGAGATATTGGACCAGAATAGGAATTTCAAATTTATTAAAGGGCCTATTTTTGCCAATATAATTCTTGCAGATGAGATTAATAGAACACCACCTAAAACACAAGCAGCTCTTTTAGAGGCCATGCAGGAAAGAGCAGTAACAATAACGGGAGTACAACATAAACTTTCCCGGCCGTATTTTGTTCTAGCTACACAAAACCCTATTGAACAGGAAGGTACTTATCCCCTTCCGGAAGCGCAGCTTGATCGATTTATGTTTGCAATAGAGTTAAAATATCCATCTATTGCGGAAGAAACACAAGTAGTAAAAACAACTACCAATGATGAATTCCCTGAAGTGAATCCCTTATTTAATGCAGAGGAGATTCTAGAAGTTCAGCATTTGGTTAGAAGAATACCCGTTCCGGACAATGTTGTGGATTATGCGGTAAAATTGGTAAGCAGTACCCGACCGGGATTAGAGACTTCTTCGGATTATGTAAAACAATACCTGGATTGGGGTGCCGGACCACGGGCTTCTCAGAACCTAATTTTAGGGGCCAAGGCCCACGCTGCAATTAATGGCAAGTTCTCCCCTGATATAGAAGACGTGCAGGCTGTAGCAATGGGAATTCTCAGACATAGAATAATTAAGAATTATAAGGCAGAGGCCGAAGGTATCTCAGAGGAAGATATTGTAAATAAACTTCTTTAACGCCTTTCATGGACATTCAATAAAGAAGAAACACGATTATTTTTCGTATCGGTCTGAAGGTTTTAAAAAGTATAGATTCTCATATTCATAGGAAATCCGATTTCCTGTTTTTCTTAAAGTAGGATGGATTTGAAAATAAATTATCATATATCCACAATTAATATGTAATCCCATTCTAAAAATTTCCTTTACCACGTGTATTTTACTAATTTTACGGAATTCAATTAACAGAAAAAACTCAAAATAATGGCATTTGATATTGACATGATTAAAGGGGTTTACGCCAATATAGCTGAACGTATTGACAAGGCTCGTGATATAGTTGGAAGACCATTAACACTTTCCGAGAAAATATTATATGCCCATCTTTGGGAGGGCGAACCTACAAAAGCTTTTAGAAGAGGTAAGGATTACGTTGATTTTGCACCGGATAGAGTGGCATGTCAGGATGCAACTGCTCAGATGGCACTTCTGCAATTTATGCAGGCGGGTAAACCTAAAGTTGCAGTTCCAACTACGGTACATTGCGATCATTTAATCCAGGCTAAGAGCGGGGCAGCTATTGATTTAAGAACTGCCAATACTACAAGTGCTGAGGTATTCAATTTTTTAGAATCGGTTTCTAATAAATACGGAATAGGTTTTTGGAAGCCAGGAGCTGGAATTATTCATCAGGTAGTTTTAGAAAACTATGCTTTCCCTGGAGGTATGATGATAGGAACAGACTCACATACCGTAAATGCGGGAGGCTTGGGAATGTTGGCCATTGGTGTTGGAGGAGCAGATGCCGTAGATGTTATGGCAGGCATGGCATGGGAACTGAAGTTTCCAAAATTAATTGGGGTCAAGCTCACGGGTAAAATTTCAGGTTGGACTTCTGCTAAAGATGTGATATTAAAGGTTGCAGGTATTCTAACTGTAAAAGGGGGAACCGGAGCAATTGTAGAATATTTTGGTGAAGGGGCTAAGAACCTTTCTTGTACCGGAAAGGGCACGATATGTAATATGGGTGCAGAAATAGGTGCTACTACCTCCACCTTTGGTTATGATGCCTCTATGGAACGATATCTTCGTGCAACTGACAGAAGTGATATTGCCGATGCGGCGAATGAAGTAAAGGAGTATCTGACAGCAGATTCAGAGGTCTATGCGGAACCGGAGAAGTACTTCGATGAACTTATAGAAATTAATTTAAATGATCTAAGACCTCATCTTAACGGTCCTTTTACACCAGATTTGGCCACTCCTGTAGGTGAACTTGGTCCTAAAGCCAGGAAAAATGACTGGCCTATTCAGGTTGACTGGGGCCTTATTGGGTCATGTACCAATTCTTCCTATGAAGATTTAACCAGGGCTGCATCTATTGCAAAACAGGCGGTGGACAATAATATAAAACCTAAGTCCGATTTTGGAATCAATCCGGGATCTGAACAAATCAGATTTACTGCTGAACGTGATGGCCTATTGCAGATATTTGAAAATCTGGGGGCAACCATTTTCACCAACGCATGTGGTCCTTGCATTGGACAATGGGACAGAAGTGATCTCAAAGGGGAGGAGAAAAACACTATTGTGCATTCTTTTAACCGAAATTTCTCTAAAAGAGCCGATGGTAACCCCAACACGCATGCCTTTGTAGGTTCTCCTGAAATGGTAGCAGCCATTGCACTTTCTGGAAGGTTGGATTTTGATCCTATGAACGACACACTTTTAAATGAAGATGGAAAGGAAATTAAATTAAAAGAACCGGAGGGAATTGAATTACCTCCAAAGGGTTTTGAGGTTGATGATGCGGGGTACCTCGCACCTGATGAAGATGGCAGTGGGGTTGAAGTAATTGTAGCAAAAGATTCTGAAAGGCTGCAGGTTTTGGAACCATTTGTCCCAATTTCTTCGGATAGTCTTCAAAACATGAAGCTTCTGATTAAAGCATTTGGTAAATGTACTACAGACCATATTTCAATGGCTGGCCCATGGCTCAGATACAGAGGTCACCTTGATAATATTGCTAATAACACGTTGATCGGCGCTGTAAATGCCTTTAACAAAAAGACCAATTTTGTAAAAAACCAATTGAATGGAGAATATGGTGGTGTGCCGGATACGCAGAGAGCGTATAAGGCCAAAGGTATAAAGACCATTGTAGTTGGTGATCACAATTATGGTGAAGGATCTTCCCGTGAACATGCGGCTATGCAACCCAGACATTTGGGTGTAGCGGCGGTCCTTGTAAAGTCTTTTGCCCGTATTCACGAAACCAATCTGAAAAAACAGGGGATGTTAGCATTGACTTTTACTAATGAAAGTGACTATGACCTTATTCAGGAAGATGACACTTTTAACTTCATTGATATTAAAGAATTTGCACCAGATAAACCATTGACTATTGAAGTTGTACATGCGGATGGTACCAAGGATTTAATCCAGGCGAAACACACCTATAATCTGCAGCAGATTGAATGGTTTCACCAAGGCTCCGCTCTTAATGTTATAAAGAAGGATAATGCGGCATAATTCGCATCAGTAATTAAGTAAAATAACTCCCGAGAAATATCGGGAGTTATTTAGTTTTGTCAATCAGCAATAATATGAAAGTAAGTAGGAAAACCATACTCAATATACTATTCATGGCTTTCGTGCTTTCATTTTTTGTGACCCCGCTTGGGTATTATGGTAAAATTTTATTGAACCAAATATTTTCCTTTCGTCCGGAGGTAATTGAAGTTGCAGAACAACAACAAATATCGGATTACAACTGGAAGTTAAAAAATGCGAATTGGGAGTTCTTCAATTTTGAAAAATCCAAAGGAAATGTAGTTTTTATAAATTTCTGGGCTTCATGGCGATTGCCCTGCGCGGCAGAACTTAAAAGTATACAGAATCTTTATGATAAATATAAGAATAAGGTTGATTTCTATATTATAACTGATGAAGAGAGACTTCCCGTAGAAGAGTTTATGAAAGAAAATAAATTTACTTTTCCGGTAACCTATCTTATTATTGGTGAGAGATCTCCCTTGACTATTCTTGAGCCGCCTTCGTCATACATAATTGATAAAGAGGGCAATATTCAGGTAAAACAAAAAGGAATTGCCGATTGGGATAATAATACAATCTATAATCTGCTCAATGAACTAACAAAATAGAAGTGAAATTAAAAAGGACACAGCTAATCAATATTGCGATTATTCTATTATTAGCGCTTTATTTTTTTACGCCGATAGGTTTTCATGCCAAAGTATATCTTAACAGGTTAATATCTCATAATCCTGTTCCTGTTGAAGAGAGAGCTCAGCAGTTTTTAGAGGATTATGATTTTAAACTGGTGAATTCAAAAGGTACTGTGGTGAATCTCAAAGATTACAAGGGTGATGTCATATTTATAAATTTCTGGGCTACCTGGTGTCCACCCTGTGTTGCAGAAATGCCCGGTTTACAACTGTTGTATAACGCCTATGGGGAAAAGGTCACATTTTTATTTATTGCCCGGGATAAAAAAGAAAAGGTGTCTAACTTCATAACAAAGAAAAATTATAATTTACCGGTTTATTTCGAATCTGGATTTACACCAAAAACCCTTTATTCTGCGGCTTTGCCAACAACGTTTATCATTGATAAAAAAGGGAATATTGTTGTAGCAGAGACAGGATCTGCTGATTGGAACTCAGAAAGCGTTCATATTTTATTGGATGGTCTCTTAAAATAATAGTAAGAACTCGGAAGCGCAGGAATTGACTGTTATTCTGGATAATTATTTAAGACTTTTTATTTCTTAAAATACTTAAAAGGAACAAACAACATACCAAAACACTCTCCATCTTCTTTACCAATATGCTTATGGTGCATTTTATGTGCTCTCCGCACACCTTTGGCATACCAGTTATTAGCATTTCTAAACATTTTAAATCGTTGGTGAATAAAAATGTCATGAACTAAAAAATAAGTTGCACCATATGCCATAATTCCAAAGCCTAATGGCCAACCGTACCAGAAGGACGTAAAGGATGCTAAATAAAAGAAGGTCATGCTAACAACTGCATAAAAAATAAAGAATGCATCATTGCGTTCAAACCAGGAACCATGATCTTTTTTATGATGATCACTGTGCAAAATCCATAAAAAACCATGCATTATGTACTTGTGAGTAAACCAGGCCATAAACTCCATAAAACCGAAGGTGCCAAGGAAAACTAAAATCCAAATTACAATTTTCATGCTAATATAAGTTCAGTTTATAATTTACATAAGACTTTGCAAGAAGTCCGAATTTTTGATAGTTAGGCACCCGTATTCTGGCATTTTTAATTTCCAAAGAAGGTGTTTTTTGTAACTTGTTCAGTAATTTATAATAATATTTATAGGCAGTATAAACACCAAATTTTGCTTCATTAGGAAGCTGAACTATTCCGTCATATCCCATTTTAAAATCTGCTTTGATCTCTTCAACAATCCTTAGTTTAGACGTTTCATCTAATTCCAGGAGGTTGGTATTTGGAAAATAAGAACGATTTAAATGCTCATAATCTGCCTTAAGGTCTCTGAGAAAGTTAACCTTTTGAAACGCAGACCCTAAAGCCATGGCAGAAGCCTTTAGGGCTTCATAACGTTCATCGTCTCCTTTAACAAAAACGCGAAGACACATTAGGCCTACGACGTCCGCAGATCCATAAATGTATTCTTTAAATTCTGCTTCCGTACTATAAACGCTTTTCTTGAGATCCATTCTCATACTTTTCATAAAAGATAGCACCAAATGATGTGGAATTTTGTACTTATGGTAAGTATGTTGAAAGGCATTTAGTATAGGATTAAGGCTTATTTGGTCTTTTAAGCTTGCCTCAAGATCCTCTTCAAATTTGTTAAACAATGATTCTTTGTCATAGTCATGAAAGGCATCGACTATTTCGTCTGCACATCGTACAAAACCATATATATTGTAAATGTCACTCCTTATGGAGGAGGATAACATCTTTGTGGCGAGCGAAAAGGATGTACTGTAAGATTGGGTTACAATTTTGCTGCATTCAAAGGAAATATGATCGAAAATTGCTTTCATTTACTAACTATTAATTATTTTTCTCCATTAATTCGGAAACTAATTTTCCCGAAATTAAAGAAGGAGGAACTCCTGGCCCGGGGACTGTTAATTGCCCGGTAAAAAATAGATTATTAACTTTTTTACTCTTCAAACCGGGTCTCATAAATGCTGTTTGTGATAATGTATTTGCCATACCATAGGCATTTCCTTTATAAGAGTTGTACTGTTCCTTAAAGTCATTTACACAAAAAGACTTTTTAAATATAATATTATTTTCTACATGCTGCCCTGTACGCTCCTGGAATCTTTTCAATATAATATCAAAATATTGATCCCTAAGTTCTTGAGTATCTTCTAATCCTGGCGCTATCGGAATCAGGAAGAAACCGGTTTCCTTATTATCTGGTGCCATGCTTTTATCTGTTACTGAAGGGAAGTTTGCATAAAATAAAGGCCTTGTTGGCCATTTAGGATTATCATAAATCTCAGAGGCATGTTCACTAAAATCGGTGTCAAAAAAGAGATTATGATGTTCAATATTTTTTAATTTTTTATCAAACCCAATAAAGAATAGTAAAGAAGAGGGTGCAAAGGTTTTTCTTTGCCAATATTTTTCAGAATATTGCCGATAAGGGCTATCCAACAGGGTTTCTGTATGATGATAATCGGCACCACTTAATACCATATCTGCATCAATTATTTCAGAATTCACTAATATCCCAGTTGCCTTACCCTCACGTACAATGATCTTTTCTACTGGACTATCCGTGTGAATTGTAACCCCTAATTCCAGCGCTAAAGTTTTCATTCCAATAATTATCTGGTACATTCCTCCTCTAGGATGCCAGGTTCCGAGTCCAAAATCTGCAAAATTCATAAAACTATAAAACGCCGGGGTGTTACTGGGCTTTGCTCCAAGAAATAATACAGGAAATTCCAGTGTGGAAATAAGTTTCGGGTTTTTAAAATTTTTCCGGACTTCCTGACTTATTGTTTTAAAGAATTGATCTACTCTTATTATAGTATCCTTCGTTATTAGCTCTAAAGGTGAAAGCCCGGGACGATAGACTATTTCATTAATGGCAATATTGTAATTTTTTTGAGCCTTGGCAATAAATGTTTTAAGATGCTTGGAACTGCCTTTTTCAATTCGTTCAAATTCCTCGCAAATTTTATCCATGCAGTCCCCGATCGTTATAACATCATCTTCAAAGAAAATTTTATAAGCAGGACTTAATTTATCCAATTGGTAATAGTCTGAGGTTTGTTTGCCAAAATCTGCAAAGAAGCGGTCAAAAATATCGGGCATCCAATACCAACTTGGGCCTATATCAAAGGTAAACCCTTCTGTAATGAGTTGTCTGGCTCTTCCACCCACTGTATCGTTCTTTTCAAAAAGACTAACATTAAAGCCTTTTTTAGCCAGATAGCAAGAGGCCGAAAGGGATGAAAACCCCGATCCAATGATTACAACTTTTTGTTTGTTGCTATTCATGGTTTGACTGCTATTTGTGTATTATAATGCTTTAGACAATTGTTCAATAGAGTCAAAGGTACGAATGTGTGGCGGAAGTTTTTCTTTATTTATGTGTTGAATTTGCCTGCCTAAAATCCATAAATTGGAATTATGCTGGTTTAAATATTTTGTAAAGTCATCAATGTATTTCTCTAATTTGTCCTTGTTTGGTACCACAGTAAAGTAAGACAAATAATGTATATTATTATAATAATTTTCCAGGTCTACCAAGTTTTCTAAAGGCATAGTCTGACCCAGATAAATAGTTTTGTAACCATGAAGAATAATTTCATAATTAATAAAGAGTAACCCAATTTCATGAATTTCATTTTCAGGCAGAAATAGAACGAATACCTTTTCATCGTTAGTCGGTTCCATCAACTGCAATTTCTCGGTACTCGTGTAAATCTTCTGTTTAATCAAATTAGTAATAAAATGTTCATGTGCCGGGCTAATAGTATCTGTCTGCCATAATAATCCAAGTTCATTTAATAAAGGAATAAAGTATTCCCAAAATATATCTCGAAATGATTTTTCCGCAAGCAGGCTACTATAGGTATTTTGGAATAATGACAGGTCAAAGTTAATCATGGATAGTTTAAAGGCATTGATCGCATGATTTTTAGTGCTGCTTTTGGCCGTAATCTCCCTGACTATAAGTGGAATATCTGCTTCTTGTAGTTTTGCAATCTTAGATATTTTATAACCGTTATTATAGAGAAGGGTAATATTGAGCAATTTCTGAAGACTTGCCAGGCTATAGGTCCTGATGTTGGTGCTGGTTCGCTCGGGCGACAATAGCCCGTATCTTTTTTCCCAGATTCGAATAGTATGTGCTTTTATACCGGACAGGTTTTCCAAATCCCGAATACTAAAAGATTTTTTTACATTGTTCATGTTTTATGAATAATCTTTAAACAAATCTACAATTTTAAAAGCGGAAGTATTCAATAGTTTCGTTAATTTTTTCTGAAGTAATCCGCAAAGGAATCATTTTTTTTAGTTTATGCTGTGAAAATTTTAAAAATTCTATAATAAATGGATATATTTAGCTTCGCTAATTAGAGAATATTATGTCAAAAAGAACCACCCAAACCAGAAAGCAGTTTTTAAAGAGAATTGGAGCCGGAACACTGGCTTTGGCCAGCACACCGGCTATCATCGGAGCCGGAACAATCCCGAACATTTCTTATTTGAGCAGAAAAAAATATAGCGCAAACAGTAATATACAAATTGCTCTTATAGGGGCCGGGGGTATGGGATCTGAGGATACAAATACAGCCTTAAAACACGATGGTGTAAAACTAGTTGCAGTTTGTGATCTTTATGATGGGCATCTTGAAAGAGCCAGGGAAAGATGGGGTAAAGACTTGTTTACAACCAAACAGTATAAGGAAATATTAGCCAGGAAAGATGTGGATGCCGTTATTATTGGAACACCGGATCATTGGCATAAACAAATTTCAATAGACGCCATGCGCGCAGGTAAACATGTTTACTGTGAAAAGCCTATGGTCCATTCTTTAGACGAGGGGCATGATGTTATAAAAGCTCAGAATGAGACTGGAATGGTATTCCAGGTGGGTAGTCAGGGAATGTCTTCACTTGGAAATGAAAAGGCTAAAGAGTTATTGGCTCAGGGAGCAATTGGCGATATTAATTACGCGGAAGGTTTTTGGGCCAGGAGGAGCCCAACAGGTGCCTGGCAATATAATATTCCCAAGGATGCTTCCCCTAAAACCGTAGATTGGGATACCTTTTTGATGAATACCAATAAACGACCTTTTGATGCTACGCGTTTTTTCAGATGGAGAAACTACAAAGACTACGGAACAGGGATGTCAGGAGATCTGTTTGTTCATCTTTTTTCCAGCCTTCATTTTATTACTAAATCAAAAGGTCCTAATCAAATTTATTCATCCGGGGGATTGCGCTATTGGAAAGACGGCAGGGAAGTTCCAGACGTACTTCTGGGCGTATTCGATTATCCCGATTCTGAAGAACACCCTCCTTTTAATCTTTCATTGCGTTGTAATTTTGTTGATGGTACCTCTGGAACAACTTATCTGAGAATTGTTGGTAGCGAGGGATCTATGGATGTCCAATGGAGAAAGGTAATTTTAAGGAGGAATAATGAGCAATTTGACAACGATCCATTTTTACAGGCCAAGGCGTCACAAACTGGAAGTGCCAGTTCAAGGAAAAAGATGCTTCCTCAGGAAGAAATTGTTTTTGAAGCAGAGGAAGGATATAATGGAGCCCACTATGATCATTTTTCTAATTGGTTCAATGCTATCAGAGGAGGTAAAGCTGTATCTGAAGACGCTGTATTTGGTTATCGCGCGGCGGCACCCGCTTTAGCCTGTAACGATAGTTATTTTTTAGATAAAGCGATAAAATGGGATCCTGTTGGGATGAAACTACTTTAAATTTGAAGATTATGAAACTGCGAATAATAATTATTGGTTTGGTGCTCTTAATTGGAGCCTGCAAGGACACAGAGAAGAAGAAAGCAGAAACACCTGCCGCAAAAGAAGATCAAATAGTAACCAGTGAATGGATTGAACTCATGGAAACGTCTGACTGGAGAGGGTACAACCAGGATTCCCTTCCATCAAATTGGTCAATTAAAGATGGGGTGATAGAATGTTTTGGAGAAGGGGGAGATGTTGGAGGTGATATCATTAGTACTGAAACATATGATAATTTTGAATTTGCTTTTGAATGGAAAATATCCAAAGGGGGCAATAGCGGTGCTTTTTATCATGTTGTGGAAGATACCATATATCATTCACCTTATGAAACCGGACCGGAATACCAGATATTGGATGATGTAGGTTTTGAAGAACCCATTGAAGACTGGCAAAAGACTGGCGCCAATTATGCTATGCATGTAGCTAATGAAAACAAAACCCTGAAACCAGTAGGGGAATGGAATACAAGTAAGATTATTTTTAACAGGGGCAAGGCTGAACATTGGCTCAATGGTCAGAAAATTGTTGAATTTGATAAAAACTCGCAAGATTGGTTGGAAAAACGCAATAGCGGTAAATGGAATGAATATCCTGATTACGGCAAAACCAATGATGGCTATTTAGCTCTGCAGGACCACGGTGCAGGCGTATGGTTCAGAAATGTAAGAGTAAGGCGTTTATAAATTTTTATACCTTAAATCGAAAAACTGCTCCTTTTTTAACAGAAGCAGTTTTTTTGTGCCCACGACTGGAGTCGAACCAGCACGTCCTTTCGAACACTACCCCCTCAAGGTAGCGTGTATACCAATTTCACCACGTGGGCATTATACTAAAATTGCGGTGCAAATATAACGAAGTATTTCTATTTGGAAGATTAATCGCGGTTACTTAGTGCATCAGAAATCAACAATTATCAAAACTATTTTATGAAGATATCTAAAGATTATTGTACTGGATTAGGATTTAAGAATATTTGGTAACTTCTCGCTGTCTATTATGTATTCTGTAATTTTAAATACTTCTTTTCGATTAGATCTGAACGATTTGACGTATTTTGAAATTTTATCTTCCAGGGCTTCATGATCTTTCACAAATTGTGGGTTTGAACTCTGAACCGGATTTTCTACCATAAGTCCCAAATTGCTCTGGTGTGAGATTACCTCCTTCATTAAGTCAATACCTTCATTCCGAATCTCAAAAAGATTTTTCTTTATTTCCTGTACCAAGTTAAGGTTGTCTTCTTTTGTAATCCAAATAATATATTTCTCTATCAAATGATGTAAAAACCTGAGGTCATCTTTATAGAAGTTCAGATCTGACTTCCAATGATCGGTAAGGATATAAAGTTCTTGCCAGTTTACCGCTTCAAAAGTATTTTCCTGAGTTGATTTATTGCTGTTATCCATGATAAATTGACTTTTAGTTTGGATCTTAAAAGTAGTTCAGTTAAAGGCTATTTTTTATGATATAAGTCATGTGAAACTTTTGTGACCAATGTCATATTATTCAAAGCCAGATTGAGGTAAATTGACATAACCTTTAAATGATTTGTGATGGACACTATTCTTTATGCTACCGATTGCACCAAAAATTCGACCTCAACATTAAATTATGCAAAGAATCTCAGCGAAACTTTAAATGCCAAACTGATTGTATTTCACATATATGATATTCCGCCAGTAAGAACGTCTAATATTAGGCCGTCTGAACAATTACATAAATTATCAATGATCGAGCAAAAAGAAGTGCTGGAAGACTATTGCATAAAAAACCTAAACCAAAATCTTAGCAAAAATCAACTAATATGTGAGGTTGCTCAAAATACTTCAATAATCAAAGGAATTATTGACCGAATAAGTAAAGGTAATATTGATTTGCTTGTCATAGGGATGAAAGATGAACATTCTGCCCGAGGTTTCTTAAGCGGGAATATTGCTAATAAATTAATAGATAAAAAACTGTGCCCATTACTAATTATTCCTCCACATTATAGTTACAAAAAGTTGAAGAAGATTGCATATGCCAGTGATTTTGAATCTTCTGATATTATTGCAATAGAAAAATTGTCTGCGATAGCAGAATATTACGATGCCGAAATAGAAGTGGTACATATCCCTACAATGGAAGAATATACAGCCATGCAACAAATGGAATGGTTTAAAGAATTATTGGAAGTTCAGGTGCAATACAAAAAAATAAGTTTTCACATGGTACTGGCTAATAGTATTGAACAGGGATTAAGAATGCATATTAGGGATGAGAATGTAGATATATTAGGTATGTTGGAAAGAGAAAATAAGGGTCTCTTTGCTGCTATTTTTAATAAAGATATTGTAAAAAAAATGGAGACCTTAGTCACTATTCCAATACTTTGCTTTAATCCCTAAAGTTAGGATACTTCAATTCAAATAGGGTTAAGAATTTTACCATCTTCCATTTCTATGATCCGATCTGTGCGTTTTGCAAAATCTAAATCATGTGTAACAACCAATAGAGAAAGTCCCTCTTCTTCCTTTAACCTCTTAAATATCTGGAAGACATTTTCTGCATTATAACTGTCCAGATTACCTGTGGGCTCATCGCCCATTAAAATATCCGGATTATTGATAAGTGCTCTGGCAATAGCCACACGTTGTTTTTCACCTCCGGAAACCCTTGAGGCTCTTTTATTTGCCAAATTCCCGATGTTCAACATATTTAATTTTTCCATGGCATCATGTTCAATTTCTTCATAGGTTTTAGATGCCAATTTTTTAGCGGGAAGCATCACATTCTCCAGCACACTGAATTCTGATAGCAGATAATGAAACTGAAATACAAACCCGATATGCTTGTTCCTTATTTGCGACAATTCCTTATGGTGTTTTCCTGTGATGAGTTCCTCATTTAAAAATAATTCGCCTTCATAGTCAGTATCCATTGTAGAAAGGATATAAAGCAGGGTGGATTTACCGGAACCGGACTTGCCCATAATGGAGGCAAACTCTCCTTCTTTCACATTAAAGTTTATATCTTTTAAGACATGAAAATCTACGGGCTTTCTAAAATGCTTATTAATATTTTTAGTTTCCAGGACCGTTCCCATAATTGTGAATTAGGTTCCGCGAATTATATGCACGGGATCTATTTTTTTTGCTTTATTAGAGGGTAAGTAACCGGCAATAAATGTAGAAATAAGTGCAAAGATAATTCCAATGACGTAATAGCCCGGGTTGTAATTTACCGGAAAGGTACTTATAGTTGGAAGTGCCTCGGTTTCGAAAGGTATGTTATCAATAATTCTGGATAAAAAAAAGCCTATTATTAAGCCAACAATTCCCCCGGCAACCCCAATTATCATAGCTTGACTCATAAATATAAGTTGCACATCCCTTCCCGAAAATCCAGTCGCCTTGAGAATGGCTATGTCTTTCATTTTTTCATAAATGAGCATATTCAGAATATTGTAGATTCCAAAGCCCGCAACAATTAGTAAAGTTATTGAAACCGCGTATGTAATGATATTTCGAATATTAGTTCCCGTTTCGAACTGGGCATTTGCTTCATTAATATCCGTGGCTTTAATTTTAAACTGTCTTTCTAACTGCCTGGCCATGGGTACGGATTCTGAGATGTCATGGAGTTTTATATTGATATCTGTGACATAATTTTCGGCTTCTCCTTGTATTTTCTGTACGGTTTTAAGATTTGCAAAACTTTGAACATTGTCTATTTCCGCAATACCGCTTTGATAGATCCCAACGATCTTCAAAGGAAAAACAGTGCCTTTAACAGTACTGATCTGCACTCTGTTTCCGACGCCTAAGGACATTTTCTTGGCTAGGCCCGAACCGAGTAAAATTCCATTGTCTGTATTCCTGAGCGCCTCCGGGCTCCCTTCGACAATATATTCCTGGATATTTGATAAGCGTACTTCCTCCATAATATCAACGCCCACAAGATTCCCGCCAAGCTCAATGGAGCCCGATAAATAAAATATCTGGGAACGGAGTTGAGGTGTTGCACCCTTTACATTTTCATGATCTTTTAAATAATGTAATATAGGAAGGGCATTATGTATTTTCAGCTGGCTTTGTTTAGGCCTGATGGAGTGTATAACATTTAAGCCTCCGTCAAATTTTTCATATAAAGAAATTGGCTGTTCCGCTGAAGGTTCAATTTCATTATACACATGAATATGTGGGGTCTGGTTAAGAACAAGATCATCTAACATTCCATTCAAACCTGTCATAAAGCTTACCAATGTAATATAGGCCCCAATGCCAAAAGTAACTCCGAGCGAAGCCGTTACGGTAGACTTCATCTTGGTTAACAAATGTGTTTTGGCAATACCTAGTATGACTTTCCAATTTGTCATTATTCTGGCTTTAATACGTAGGTTTCAGCATCCAGACCAGATCGAACTTCAATTCGTTCCATATCTTGTATCCCTGTAACAATTTCGATAATTCCCATTTCAGTTTTCACTTGGTTTTCGCCTATAAGATAATCCTTAGGAATGGTCAGGGCATTTTCCTTTTGAGAAACTATAATATTGCCTTCTCCTGCCAATCCGGGATAAAGGACTTCCGGAGTATCTATGAATACAGCTTCAATTTTGAAAGTCTGGGATCGTTCATCCTTTCTTGGATAAATTTTGGTAACGATTGCCGAATATACTTTTGACCCATAGGCATCAAGGGTAATTAGAGCTGTTTGACCAATTTTCAGCTTAACAATATCAACCTCATCAACTAACATTTCAATTATAAAATCACCTGCACTTCCTATAGCAGCTATAGGCTCCATTGTATTAATTATTTCGCCCTGATTTTTGTAAAGAGCGTAAAGCTTTCCATTGATTTTACTTTGTACTGTAAAATCTTCAGTTGCAATCAATGAGGTTTGGTAATTGTTTTCTGCCTGCTTTAATTTTGTTTTTAATTCTGACTTTGTTCTTTCAAAATTACCTTTTAGTAAAACCAAATTATTACCTGATAATTCATATGCCAGTTTTCGATTTTCGTATTCTACCTTGGATCCTATATTTTGATCCCAGAGATTTTTCTGCCTTTTAAAATTTACAGAATCATTTTTATACTTAAGTTCCGCTGCATTTAATTCATCAATTAACGCTCTTATGATAGCATTACTACCACTGTAATTCTCTCTGGCTAATTCAAGATTTAACTTGGCATTTTGGGTATTTAGCTTCGGGGTATTGTTGATGATTTGAGCTACAGGTGTGCCTTTGGAAACTGAATCGCCCTCGTCAACAAAAATTTTATCCAAAATACCCCCTACAGCCGCGTATACCTGATAAAGGCTATCAGGTTGAATGGTAACGGAAGAATAAACAGATTCTGTAATGGTTACTTTGGAAGGTAATACCTTTTCCGGCCCATCATTACAGCCTAAAAAGGTAATGATCAATACTAAACTAGAAAAAATTCTAAAAGAAAAATGAACGCATCTCATCAAACTTATTTTGAGTTGTCGGGTATGATTTATCTTGCTAACTATCAAATTTTTCCAAAATAAATTCAAGTTTAGGTTTTTGCTTTCTACTCATGGGTATTTGATGTTCATCAATCTCCACACTTGTACACCCAAATTTTTCGATCTTGTTTAAATTTACAATATATGATCTATGAATCCTAAGAAATCTGTCATTCGGTAGCTTGTCCGAGATAG